>Ga0208940_1000114_pt1 | contig 104730 bp, 73 predicted proteins | sample AD_JPNNA6_MetaG_FD_184445 | JGI IMG/M metagenome (GOLD analysis project Ga0208940, IMG submission 184445) | Active sludge microbial communities of municipal wastewater-treating anaerobic digesters from Japan - AD_JPNNA6_MetaG (SPAdes) (version 2) | ecosystem: Engineered > Bioreactor > Anaerobic... | reverse complement strand
TACCTTAAGCCTCTTTCTAATATATTCTTGAGGATTCCTTTTAATCAAATTTTCTAATAATTTAAAGTTTGGTTTTAATTCGTCAAACTTTCTTCTGTAATAATATGCTTTTGCCATTACCCCCCCCTTGTTGTTAATTTCCCGCCAATGATACAATATTTTTATCATTATGGCAACCTTTTTTTTCGCTTGGAAGGGAGTATGTGTCAAATCAAAAACGCATATGCGTCATTTTTTTTAAGTAGTAAAATATTTGTCATTTTCTAAAAATTTATACAAATTTTTGTAAAGAGTTTTCTACTTTTAGTTGTTATATATATTAAAGAAAAAAAGGAGAAAACTTTATGAAAGACAAAAAACATCTATTTCATTTTATAGTATCGGAGTCTATAAATAACAACGTCATAGATTTTCTACTAAAAGAGTTCAAAATTAATACGTTCAGTAAACTGTTTGAAACTATGTTTCGCCTCGTTAACAAAAAAATGCCAAAAATGAAGAGAATAATTGGAAATCATCGCTCCGAATATGCCGTTATAGACAATACTGACGATAAAAGGCTGGATAAATACCTCAGAATCAGCGAAGCGGACTATCTTCAAATAAAAAGATGGCATTCCTTGTATAACGAATTCGGTATGGCTTCGACGGTTCGCGATATTATCCTGTTTTTTTATAACGGCGTCGTGAAATATGGATTGGAAGGATTCCTTGAGATTGTTGGTAAGGAATTAAGGATCGATAAATTGAAAAACGATTTTTTGGATAAAATGACACAACTGTTAAATATCGCCGATCAAAAACAGCTATTATATGAGCTCGTAATCGAAAATTATCCCAAATACGTCTACTATACGTAAAATTAATTTTTTATTCCACCCAAAAAATTATCATATATATTTGACAAATTTAAGAAAATATTTATAATACAGATTATAATTTTCTTCTGCTATGCATTAATAAGGTTTAGATTGAGAATAGGGCTGTTTTTTTAAATATTTTAAAGAAAAGAGGGCAACTTTGAAGTTAAGATCAATACAAATTAAAATTATTTCAGTTATTATACTGGCTTTGATTATCGTCATTTTTTTATCCTTACTGATCTCGCTTAATATGCAGAAAAAAAGTCTTTTAGACGCTTCAAAGCAAATTCTTTCCAACGACACCAAAACGCTTAACGTTATGATAAAACATTTAATGACCAGCAACAACGTCTCTCTTACTCAAGAGACCATTACCGACATAGAAAAAAACAATAATTATATAGAAGTTGGCGTTTACGGCATTGAAGGAGAGAAGAAATTTTCCGAAGAAGAAAAAAATATATCTGAAAACAAAAGTTTCCAAAACGCCGTAAATAATAATAAACCTATAACGCTAAATCTAAAAAACAAAAAGGAGATGGAATATTATTTTCCTATTCAAAACGAAGACGAATGTATGAAGTGTCATAAAACCGATAGTAATATATTGGGAGTTTCTGTTTTTAAAATATCTGTCGCTAATATTTACAAACAACTTGATCGCGTCAAATTTACTTTAACCGGTTTTTTTATCGTTAACGGTTCCATTTTAGCGGTAATTTTATTGATTTTTCTAAAAATAATCATTGTTAAACCTATATACGCAATCGACAAAGTAATCAAAAACATAAAAGACGGTAATTTTGAATCCAGAGTAGCGGTAAAATCTAACGACGAAATCGGCGAGTTATCCGAAATCTTCAATGATTTTCTCGATAAATTTAAAGAAACAATCGCAAACATCAAGCTCATAACTAATACAAGCAAAGAAGTCGGACAAAATTTAACGCAAATTGCAACGGACACTTCCGCAAGCACTGAAGAGATATCGGCGATAATTTTGTCCAGTAAAGAAAACATCGATATGCTCAACGGCAGGATTCAAGAATCGGTGGAGTCGGTTTCGCAAATAGTCAGTTCTATCGGAAAAATAACCAACTCTATCGAGAATCAGTCCGCCGCCGTCAGCGAATCTTCCGCTTCGATAGAAGAGATGGCAAAATCAATAGAGAATATGGAGTCAATGGTTGAAAACGAAAAAGTTCTATCGGATAATTTATCAAAAAAAGCCAAATCGGGTATTGATAAGATGGACGAATCTATCGAGGCTATCGATAAAATATCTAAATCGACAAGCGCTATGCTCGAAATGATAGAGGTCATTAATAATATCGCCGAACAGACGGACTTGCTTGCTATGAACGCCGCTATTGAAGCGGCTCACGCCGGAGACGCAGGCAAAGGATTTGCCGTCGTAGCGGACGAGATCAGAAAATTAGCCGAAATGACGGCCATAAATTCCAAATCAATAGGCGACGCTCTGAAGAAAACGGTCGACGATATTCACAAGTCCAGCGATCTCAACAAGAATTCAGGCGAATATTTCAACGATTTGGTAAAAGGCATACAAGAAATTTTATCTTTTATGGAAGAGATGTCTAACGGTATGCGGGAACTGACTTTGGGAAGTAAAGAAATAGTCGAGTCAATTAATTCGCTTATGCGCATGACGGAAGATATTAGACTTCACAATAGCGAAATTAATTCAAACTCGGTTGCAATAAACGACAACATATTGCAGATTTCAGACTTTTCATTTCAAACGTCCGGCGGCATGGAAGAAGTATCTAAAGGCGCTATACAAATAGCCCAATCTATGCTCAATCTAACAGACGTTGGTAAAGAAAACGAAAGTATTATATCCAAATTGAGTTCCGAACTATCCAAGTTTAAAACTTAATATCTTTGGTTACGTCGTCGTACTCCGCCGCTATAACCAAACGATCGACGGGTTCGTTAGAGTTGAATTGCATTGACGCCGATTTATTATTTATGTTGGGAAGATAGTTTAGAACAGAATATTTTTTGCCGTTATAAACAACTTTTTCTAAAGAAGAATCGTCGGCGTCGTCTCTTTGTAAGACGTAAATATTTTTTACCTCTACGTCAAATTCAAAATAAATATTCCTTAGCTTTTTATCTATTTCTCCGATTTCAACTATTTGCCTGTTTTTAACCTCTTTTCCAAATATTTCGAGAGGACCGTTGTAGTCGTAAAATAAAATAGGATAAGGGGTAGAGTTTATAAGAATAGTTTTTAAACCGACATTCCTTTTTATATCTATATGTTTGTATTCGCCGCTTGATAGCGAAAACGTCATATTTTTCTTTATAAACCCCGCGTCTTCCTCGATCTTATATAATCCGGGAGATAATAAAAAAATATATCTGTTTTTATCTTTTAATGGTCTGTTCATAAAATTTAAAACCGACGCAGTCCCCCCTATGCGCAACTCTAAAAAAGATATATTAGAAATTGACATATCGCGATAATCGATATTTGGCGGCTCAAATTCCAGGGCGTTTATATCCAACAGATATTTTGGAATTATTAAGTTCGAAGCTATATAGTCCTTGTTCATATTTTTTAAAAAACTTGATTCGTAAATTTTATTTAAAATATCGTCGAGCTGATTGGACATAGAATATTTTATATCTGCCCGCTGATTTTTTTTTAAAACGTTGGCGGTATTTATTAATCGTTCTATCGAACTTGATATTACGTAAATTTTTTTATTTCTATAAAAATCAATTTTACCGGAATACGGTCTAAAATAAACTTCGCCGTCGAGACAATATAAATTTGATTGAAAATCGTCAATTTTGTCAACTATGAATTTAGCTTTATTTGTAGACAAATACAAATTTGACGTTTCCATAATCAAATACGAGTTATCTGAATAGAAATTTAAATCGGCAAACATTCTCCCTTTTTCCAAAGTCAGTCTGGTCTCCTTTGTCGCCGTATTTTTAGAATAATATTCAATTTTGTCAATAAATAGTATAGAATTAGGATATAAGTAGTAATAGCCGTGATCTTTAATATAAAACGCTATGATAGAGTCTTTCCCCGTCTGGATAGTCATTTTACGGGATATTGGAGTGTTGTATTTTACTGTTTTTCTCTTTTCGTTATTTATTGAATACGACGTATCTCTCCCCTCAAGATAAACGATATAAGAAGTAACGGGAAGATTTTGTTCGGCAAAAAGATTGTCGAAAAAACTAATATTTATCTGATAACGAAACAGATACCCCAAAATTAAAAATATTAAAACTACAAAACCGATTATTAAATATAATTGAACGTATAATTTCTTATATTTCATTATTTGATCAAATTAGAGTCGTAGTAATATTCTATATTCTCAGCCGGCAGCGCGACGTTATTTGTCAGCGCGTCGATTAGAGCCCTCTCTTTATCGGGGCTAACCGACCATCTGCCGTTTACCGCATCTTCGTCGCTGTATTTCCCCAAAATATCCTCAGGCATATCAAATTTATTCCAATACATAATCCTCGTATATGGAGCCGTCCACAGCAAAACCGTCGGATAATCGCTAATCAAAATATCGTCGATAGTTTTCATCATAATTTTTCTCTTCGACTCGTCAAACTCCTCAAGGTATACGTCCAAAAGTTTATCCAGATTGTCGTTTTTGTAGCCGCCGACGTTATTCGAATTAACCTCGTCCCCATACTTTCCTCGCCACAACCCTTCGATTTCAGGAAACAGCGTTCCGCTCCAATTGATCCAAATCATATCGTAATCGTAATCGACAAAACACTTTTTTCTGTAGGCGGACGGAGCTACTAGATTAAGATTAATCATAACGCCCACTTTTGCGCACTCCTCCTTGTATATAGTCAAGTGTTTTTCTACCGATTGATCGTGATAAGTAAAATCTACTTCAAAACGATCGCCGTTTTTGTTTTTCAAAACTCCGTCCGCGTCTATATCGTCCCATCCCGCTTCCGTTAGTAATCTTCTCGCTTCATCAGTATCAAATTTAATCGGCTCTCTGTCGTTATTAAAATATTCCGGAAAATAAGAATTAAGTTTCACGTATTGTTTATACATCAGCTTTTCCTGCAACAAATCAAAGTTCAATAACAAATTCATCGCTTTTCTGACTCTGACGTCTTTAAATTTATCGCGCCTCATGTTCATATAAAAAGACTGAAATCCGATCGGTCTATAATTCCATACCCTTTTAGCCAATATCCAGTTTTTAGTTATAGCGTCGATCGGATTTTTATAAACCCTGTTATACCATTTGAACGCGCTATATATTGCCAAAAAATCTATATCCCCTTTTTTTAAGGATTCGTACTGTATCTCTTCGTCGCTAATGATCTTATATTGTATCTCTTTAAATTTATAATAGTCTTTTAGATATGGCAGCGAATATCCCCAGTAATCCTCTCTTTTTTCCAGCTGGACGAATCGATCTGTTTGTACCGATTTAATCCTATATGGACCGCTGCCTTCCGGCAGAGTAAGGTTAAAATCTCTATTAAAATCTTTGTTCTCGTAGTATTTCTTTGGTAAAATAGTAAAACTAGAAGCGGAAATAAGGTTAGTCCATCTTTTTTGCTTTGCTTTAAAAACTAAAGTGTTCTTATCGGGCGCGTATATCTTTTCAAATTCGTCTTCGTATCCCGATCTAAATAGTCCGGTAAGATTTTCGGGATTCATAATAGTTTCATAAGTAAATATCGCGTCTTCGCTTGTTACGGGCGATCCGTCCGCCCATTTAGCGTCCGGATTCAGTTTGAAAGTATAAGTAGTTTTATCCTCGCTCACGCTCCAGCTCTTTGCAAGAAGCCCTTTCAACTCTAACGTAACGGGGTCTCTTGTACACAAACTCTCGTAAAGCATACTGCCGATTAATACGGAAGTACTATTATAATCTACAAAGTAATTTAACGACGCAGGCATCGATTGCAAGCCGGCGACAAAGATTTCCCCTTTTTTTAAGTTTTCGACATTAATGCTCTTTTTGCAACCGACGTTTAACAATATAATAATTATTGTTAAAACAAATATAATCCCGAACTTTCTCATAAACTCTCCCCTAAATATTTATTCCTTATTATACAACAATCGGATAAAATTAAGCAATACATTTTTTCTTTAATTAGTCCCCCGTCGGTTTTTTTGAGGATAGAAATTGGACGCATATGCGATGGGTCGATAACGCGCGACAATTGTCGCATAAAAATTCGACGCATATGCGATGCAACGCTCCTCGATGAATAAATTGACACATATGGGACGCCGGCAAATCCCCAAAAAACCGACGGGCGCTATACTGACTATTGTTTTTCCTTTACTATATCAAATTTCCTATAATCCGATCCGGCGTGTTTATAAATAAAACCCGTAAAATTGAAATAGAACAGCGAAAAGCAAAGAACAAATAAAAAAATATATGCGGGAATTTTGACTAGCGCGGCCGCCTTCTTACCGGCGTCGATTAAGAAATTTAAGATAAAAAAGAATAAAAACCAAAACGGGAACATCGTTACTACCCAAAATTCTCTATAATCCGGTTCCCACCATAACGAAAACGCCGTATATATTGACAAGAATAATAAATTAGTTAAAAACAGATAGTTGTATTTTTTGAACAACGCCTGAAAAAAAACAATTGTCGATAACAAAACAAATATAAAAATAAATCCAACCATATTAGGTAAAATAGAATTAGGCGAAATCGGATTTTTAAAATCCGCTTTCAAATCTTGGTTTTTAAATTTCTGAGGTTGAAAAAAGTAATTTGTTATGCCTTCCGACGCTTTTTTAAGAGTTGAGTCGTCGGAGAGCCCTTTACCCCAATGATCAATCTTTGTATAAAGTATAAGCCAATTAAAAAAATAGGTAGAATCTTTAATGTTGTTAAAATTTGTAGCTTTATTTTTATCAAAAGTCAGCCCTATTTTCACAATGCCAACGTAATAATATCCGCTTATTACAATTACTAAAAATACGCTAAAATATAATAAAAAGTACTTTATATTATTAAAACGAAGCTTATCAAATTTCTGAAAAGAAAACCTGCTTTTTTTATAGATAAAACTTAATTCCTCGCAAACATCGTAATAGTTTCGATAAAAATATTCGGAAAAAAAATAAACAAAAAAAATTACTATAATAAATAAAACGTTGGATTGATGAAAAAATATATTTAACGAATGATATATACCTAAAAATACTGAAAATAGCGCTTTTTTTTTGACAAAAGGATAATTGATTAATATTAAAAAAAGTATAGCTAAAGTAACGCTATGAATTATCGGCGTATCATTAATCTGCGAATACATCCAATATGCCGCGGTGAAAGAGATTGAAGCTACAATTAGTAACGATAAAATATATTTTTTAGAAATTTTGTATAACAAGAAAAAAATCGCCCCCAAAGCTATAGAGCTGATTTATTAAATTCCTCAGTTGAAAACAGGCATAACTTTTCCCGAATAACCGTTCTGTTTTAACGCATCGTACATCGACTTGCCAAGCCAATCAAAACCGATATGATGAGGATTGTATAGATATTCGGGCAGACCGAGTCTAACGTAATAATCGTATGTTAAAACGTCGCCCTTTTCGTCGACCCATTTCGAGAGATAGTTAAAATTAAAAAATAAATAAAAAATAGATATTGCTAAAGCCGTTAAAATCGCGACGGCAAATTCGAAGGGGTTAAGTTTTTTGTAGACCAATTTTTATTTTTTCCATTATGAGAATATTTTTTTCTTTAATCGACGGTATGCCATTAATCTTTATTAACCCGTTTTTATCCTGCGTTTCTATATAAATCGCGCCAATATCGAATAATCTCTCTATAAAATTCTGTTTAATAATAATATAATTAATTTTTGTTAGCGGAATTCTAATAAGCGATCGGCTATATAACTTATTTTCAAGATAGACCAATTCGTCGCTAAATAAAATAAAATGACTAAGCAAGGTAGAGATAAACTGCATTAATAATCTGACAAGAATCAAACCTATAACTACGTTAATCGCCGTATTAACAAATAAGGCTATGTTTTCGTCCGTTAAAAACTTAAAATTAAATATCTCGCTAATTTGAAAAGTTGAAGCTAAATAGATAAAAAAATCCGATAGAGCTTTGGACTCGATTTTAATTAAAAAAATAATAGCGATAGATAGCGTTAAATTAAACAAAAAATAAAAAAACGACATAGAATCGCCAAATAATATATTTGAATCCGATCTTTGCAATCTCCTTTTTAAAACTTCATCGACTTTAAAGTCAATAATCTCCAATAAACGAATTAAAAAACAGTTTAACTTAAAAAATAGCGCAAAAAAAACCGGAATTAACAAATAGATAAAAATATTTATTTTTAATATATAATTATTAATAAAATCGGAAACCGCTATTACCGCGTCGCGAATAGGAAAAACAAAAAAACCGATAATATCCGGCTTGTCGACGATTTTGGGCTCAATACGAATCATCCCAAAAATCGTAAAAATAAACATAATTAAATAAATATAAACGTTAAAATTAAACGCCTTTTTTTGCGTCCCTAAATTGTAAGAATCCTTTACGAGAAATATTTTTAACGACAAAGAGGCGATAATTATTGATTGTAAAAAAATTAATTTAACCGGACTTTTAAAAAAATAACCGGCTATAGAAAAAATGGCGTAAACCGTTAAAAAAACAGCTAACGGAGCGGCATATTTTAATAACGAAACTAATCTCTTATAGTCTCCGCTAAAAAAATCTTTTAGCGCGCTTTGAATATTTTTTAATAACTTCGCTAAGTGAAAGTCTAAATAATTTAATATTTTTAATTTTATCAGCGCTTTATTGATAAAATAAGCGCAAACCGCCGAGAACGGAATCGGAGCTACGCTCCTAAAAAATATATTTATCTTAAATAACCCAAATATATAAAAAAACGCTAAGTAAAGTAAGGCAAATATTATAAAATAAAAAATAACGCCGTTCGATCTTATCTCTTTGAAATCGTTTAATTTTAAAACGACCCGTTTTCTTTTTTGATTTATAATGGAAAACGACAAGCTAAAAAGGTTGACAAATAAAAATGCGGCGATAAAATATAAAATGAGATTTATGATAATCGTCTTAATACCGACGCTTAAAACAAAAAAAGCAAACGACAAAATTATAATGTGATAGATAAAAAACAGAAAAATAACGCATAAGTTAAAGGTAATATTAGAAAAAATATCGTTTGAAATCAAACTAATCAAATCGGATTTGGGTAGCGACGTTTTAATAATGCCGTTGTTTATCTTTTCCGGACTTTTTGATAATCTTATAGAAGTAAAAAAGACTAATAAATACTTAACGGCAAACAGAGTTATTAATAGTAAAAGCGTCGCTATAACCGATCTGCCGAAAAAAAAGGGGATAAGTATAACAACGTCCGGTATGAAAATAAAAAAAGATATTTTCAAGGAAAACAGCCATAAATTCCTTTTTTTTAAGGAATCGAAAAGCCCCTTGTAAAAGAAATTTTTTATAAAACTAATTAATAAAAGCGCTATTTTCTTCATTACGTCCTAATTCCGAAGAACACACCAAAAAGCCTGATATTTTAAATTATTACGCCAACCTTTGACTAAAATTATATCAAAAAAATATTTTTTTGTCAAAAACATAAGAATAATATTTTTTTTTGTATAACGAAATCAACTTTTTGTTGTTATTTATATATATAATCGAATTAAAATTTTAACCTTAAAAATTTGGAGAAAATTATGAAAAAAATATTTATCTTTACTTTAATGTTAATCAACCTCTATCTTAACTCTATCGGCAAACCGTTGATTCTAACCGGAATAAAATCTTATAGCGCCTTCAAAATGTCAAACGCTCTTCTATATCCGAACAGTTCAAACGACGCTCTTTTTTTTAAAATTAAAGAATCTTTCAATAAATATTTATCGCTTAATTACTCTTTTGACTTTATCTTTTCTGATAATATCAAATTGACGGACGATTTGAGAAAACTGTCGACTTTTAATTTTAATAACGGCATCGGAATGACGCTAAATATTAAGAGGTATAAACTCCTTTGCTCGTCGAAATTCAATCTCAATCTTAACGCTAATAAATTAGTATTTCAAAATCTCAATCTTATATCATTCTCTTATTCGATAACTAATTTTAAACTAAAAATCAGCTATTATAACAATTATAAAGCGACGCTTTACGACGTATTTAATCACAAAATATCTTTCAATTTTAATTGGAATTTCAAAAAATACAACTTTCTAAAATTCAATACCGCGACGGACGTCTATTTACAACACAAAGTAGACGGCAGTTTTAATCTATCTCCTTTAAAAAAAGTAAAAATAAACATTGCAATAGCGTTGGATTTTGATAAAATCCCTTTTGAGCGAGTTTTTTCGTCGGACGACGAGGAACTGGACGATTTTCAATACGAAATTGATTAGCGGATAAAGAATGAACGATTACAGCAAGCCGGATTTCTACGCAAACAAGGCAAAACTTGACGGTTACGTCGCCAGAAGCGTATACAAACTGGAAGAGATTAATAACAAATTCAAACTAATTAAACCCGGTCAAAACATACTCGACCTTGGAGCCGCCCCCGGTTCGTGGTCGCAATACGCCTCTTCAATCGTCGGCGATAACGGTAAAATTATCGGGGTGGATTATAAAGATATGCGAGTTTCAATGTCAAACGCGATATTTTTTAAAGGCGATTTCTACTCCGACGATATAAAAGCTCGATTAGCCGAATACGCCCCTTTCAACGGTATTATAAGCGATATGGCGCCGGATACCGAAGGGGATAAAATAACGGATTGTTTTCGCTCGTCCGACCTTGTATGGAGTTCGCTGAACTTTGCCTACGACTATCTTAAAAAAGGGGGATATTTTATAGCAAAGATATTCCAGGGCGGCGACGAAAAAGAAATCATGAAAGAGTTGAAATCCGCCTTCAAAACGGCAAAATGGTTCAAACCGGCTTCCTCAAGAAAAATAAGCTACGAAATATTTATCGTCGGCGAAAACTTTACCTCAATTCCAAGCAAAAACAAAGCGCTCGACGACGATTTAGAAGGGGTAAATACCCCGGACGGGTATATGCCGTGGTAAACTATTTTATTTCAATCTTTCTCAACCAACCTCTGGTATCCTCGACCTCGCCAAGTTGTATCTTAACAAGGCGTTCGTAAAGTTGCGTTACCTTCGGTCCGGCGGTTCTTCCCTGATCAAACAATTTATAGTCTTTATCTCTGTATCTAATTTCTCCGACGGGCGTTATAACAGCCGCGGTGCCGCAACATCCCGCTTCTGAAAAATTAGTTATCTCGTCTATGGCGACGGATCTCTGCTCGGTTTTCCACCCAAAGTCGTCCTTAGCTATAGTTCTCAACGACATATTAGTGATCGACGGCAAAACGGAAGAGGATTGAGGCGTCGTATAAGTACCGTCCTTCATTATTGCTATAAAATTTGCCGGACCGGACTCGTCTATATACTTGCGCTCTTTTGCGTCGAGATATATAACGTCGGTAAAGTTATTCTCTTTTGCTCTAAAATATCCTCTCAATCCCGCCGCGTAGTTGCCGGCCGCTTTTACGTCTCCCAATCCAAACGGAGCCGCTCTGTCCAAGTCTTCAACGACCAGCATCTTTACGGGCTTGAATCCGCCTTTAAAATACGGACCAACCGGAGTAACCAGTATCATAAACAGATAATCCTCGGAAGGCTTAACCCCTATATGCGGAGATATACCTATTAATAGCGGTCGTATATATAAAGAAGCGCCCGATCCGTACGGAGGAACGAACTCTTTGTTAGCGTTAACTACCCTATCCAACGCCTCCAAAAATATCTCTTCGGTAATTCGAGCCATAAAGAGTTTTTCAGCCGATTTTACCATTCTTTTTTGGTTCTCTATCGGTCTAAAAGCGACAACGTCTCCGTTTTTAGTTTCGTAAACTTTCAATCCTTCAAATATCGCCTGTCCATAATGAACGCAAGTAGCAGCTATGTGCAGCGGAAAATACTCTTCGTCAGTTAAAGTCCCTCCGTCCCATTTTCCGTTTCTGTAATAATATCTAATATTAGCGTTAACCTTTCTATAAGAAAAATCAAGATTAGCAAAATCTAAATCAGCTCTTTTAAAACTCATATTCCCACCTCGTCAAGTATCGACATTATATTATATTTCTTTGAAATGTCAATTTTTTTAACAAAAAAAATGTATCCTGTCAGTTTTTTGGGGATTCGCCGGCGTCGCATATGTGTCAATTTCTCATCGAGGAACACAGCGCCTCATATGTGTCAATTTATATCGAGAAGCGACGCGGCGGCTATGCGGTCCATATGTGTCAAATTATCTCGGGGAGCATAGCGACCCATATGTGTCAATTTATATCGAGAAGCGACGCGGCGGCTATGCGGTCCATATGTGTCAAATTATCTCGGAGAGCACAGCGTCCCATATGTGTCAATTTTTTCTTACCCCAAAAAACTGAAGAATTACAAAAAAAAAATTATTGCTTTCAATTAACTAATATTCATCCATATCTCTTAATTCAAGCAATATCCTGGGATTCTTCTGATAAAATTTCAGCATGCTATCCCAATTTATCTTGAATATAGTAGAATCGCTATCGGCAATTACCGTTTTATCCAGCGCCTTTTCTCCAACTAAGTACATCGGATTTCCAACAAAATCCCCCTTTTTTAAAATTTTCTCAATTTTGTTGTTTTTATCCTTTATCACGCCGGAACCGGTATTCCAAATAAAGGCAAAATCCAGCGCTTTATTACTATGAACAATAACATCGTTTTTATTCACCTTTTCAAAATTAAAAAGAAGTTCTAACTGATTCTTTTGATTAATTGTCATACTATTGAATAAAGGATTTAATTCTATCGCCTCCCAAGACCCCTGACTTCTTACCGAGCCGAGTTTTTTTAACTTTTCATATACGGGAGTATTCGCCAAAAACATAAGAAAATCCTCTTTTTCTATTACCATCGCGACTATATCGGTAAGCGCTATCAACGTGCCGGTTGTCAAGCTGTTTAAAATCAGAGCGGTCTCGCCAAAATAACTCCCCGAAGTCAAAATTGCCTTCTCAAGTCCCTTCTCTATCAATTTAGCTCTTCCGGCGACTATAATATAAAATCTTCTCCCAAAATCCCCCTCTTTAATCAGACACTCCCCTTTTTTAAACCTTCTATACTTTATAATGCTTAAAAACTCGGCCGCTTTTTCAAATTTTATATCCATAAACATATCCAAACCGGATACAAGGTTTAATATCTGAACAGATTCCGAATGAACCGAGGCTTGAACTTGAATATTCATAGTATTTGACAACCCCGTCGGAGATACCGTGAGATTCGAGCCTTCGGGAATCTTGCTTTTATCGGTATGAACGAGAAAAATATTTTTCTTAACCTCGTCGGGTAATTCCAATAAAACTTCTATCGGCGTATGCAACGGCGGAATCCCCGCTTCATGGATAATAATATCTTTACGCCAGTTAAAATTGCTTAACTCTTCATATCTACCGTCGGGTAAAACCCCCAACTCCTTCAGATTATCAAAATATTTTTTCCCGTTGAGATGATCCGAAGTATACACGACCGTTTTACCCTTAAAAAAAACTTCAAACCCGATAGTAGGGATAGAATGAAGCCGATAACTAAACGTAACCATAGCTCCATTAATATTAATCGGTTTGCCAATCATAACCGGTATAAAATCAATCAATTCCACTATATCTATCTCGTTTAATCCGGTTAATAAAGAGGTCTTTTTTATAAAACTCGTAAATATTGTCGAAGTCGTATAAAGCGTAACTCTCCCCTCCTGTAAAATTTTCTGCATAACTCCCGCGTCGTGGTCGGAATGACAGTGCGTCAATATTACGGAGTTAACCATTCTGGGATCGACGTTCTCGTCGATAAGCCACAAAGCCGAATCAATCGGAGGATCAATCATTATTCCGCTACCGTTGATCCAAAATATAAAACCGCTGGTCTTTCCTTTTGGATCAAATCCATGCGACGACCCTAACGTCGTTATCCCAAAAGACGGAGGTAGAAATATAGAATCGCTCTCGTTTTTTTTAACCTCAGAATTATCATAATCCAAATTCCAGTCTAACTCGTATTCGACTCCCTTGTCGTTTATCAAAATTTTATTACTATCTACGTCAAGATAAAAAGTAATACCTTTGTATGAAATAGTCTTATTTTCTTGCAATATTACAAATTCTATGAAATCCTTAAGAACCATCGGCCTGTTCTCTTTGGGATGCGTGGAAAAATATTCCAATTCCTTTTTCATATCGGGAAAGTAAGGATTGTTCTTACCGTCAATATACTCTATTTCAAGATTTAACTCTTTAGGTCCAAAATAAGACTCGCTGAAAAAACCTCCGATCGCCTCGCTCTGCCGTTTTGTACAAAATATCGTTATACTCTTATGCAATACGTAATAATTAAAATAACACGGAAATTCGATATCAATTAAACTTGACATCTTTTTATGCGAAAATAAATTCTTCGGAGCTATGTAATATGTCGGCACCGCCCTATTTAAACTCATCGAATCTTTAATAGTCTCGGGAGGCGCTCCAAGCTGAATCGCTCCTATCGACGTATCAATTATCATACCGCCTTTCGGTAAATATATATACTTATCGCCGCTCATAATAGTTTCCCGCGTATTTATAATGATAAACGATTATACAACAATCTCCCCACAAATTTCAACTTATTTCGCGCAATAATATTTTCTTAGAAAAATTGAAAGCAATTTACAAAACAAAGCCCCATATGTGTCATTTTCTCTCGAGGAGTAGCCGCGGCGTATGCAGCTCCATATGTGTCAATTTCTCTCGAGGCGCATATGTGTCATTTTTCTTTCGCCCCAAAAAAACCTGACGGGCGCATAGATTTTCTACTTTTACTTTGAAAAAAATAAAAAAAATGATATTATTCATATAGATGATAACTATTTATAAACGATGTATTTATTGCGGTAATTATTTTGAGTTAGCAAAAGATGAAATGGATAGAGAATTCTGTAACGAGAGTTGCGTAATTAATTACGAAAGATGCCAAGTTTGCGGTAATTATTTTGTTTCTAACGAGGAGTCTTCGTCTCATCCGACATGCAGCAAAGAGTGTAAAGATGCGATAAATATTAGGCAAAGACGAAAATAGTTTCTTTTTTTATAAATTTTGGCTTAGATAATATCGGGGATTTATGGATATTTTATGCGTATCGGATTGGATTGATCCTATTATTTATTCAGAGCAACTAAGGGACAGAATGGATGGAGTCGATTTTGTAATAAGTTGCGGAGATATCTCTTTCAGTTATTTAGATTTTATTATGAGCGAATTGAACGTTCCGGTTTTCTTTGTCGTGGGCAATCACGTTAACGCGAACAGATTAAAAAAAAATATATACGGTAAAAAGAGACTCGACGCGCCAAAATGTTTTCACAATCTACACTTAAAATTTCATAATTTCAAAGGAACGTTGATTTGCGGTTTTCAGGGAACGGTATGGTATAACGGCGGACCGTTTCAATATAGACAGCGGGAAGTATATTTTCATCTGCTTAAACTGCTTCCCGGATTATTATTTAATAAGTTATTTAAAGGAAGATATTTAGATATATTCGTAGCCCACTCTCCGCCTTTTGGCGTTGGAGATAAACCGGATCCTTGTCATAACGGTTTAAAAGCGTTCAACCTGTTTATCAAATTATTTAAACCCAAATATTTTTTACACGGACACGTGCATTTAACGAATAGAAACGATCCAAAAATTATTAAATATTATAAAACTAAAGTTATTAATTGCTCCGGTTATTATAGATCGAAGATTTAGAATATTTTATTAGAGAGAATTTATGGCAGATTTAATAATTAAAGAAAAGACTAAAGAAGATTTTGATAAAGCTTATTTTGAAGGTATATTTAGAAATATCGTATCTAAGATAAAAGGGAAGAGCAACTCTTTGTTATCTTTCAGCGAAGTAATAAAAATGGTGAAGATAAAAAATGAAACTTACAAAGGGATGCGGTATGTTCCGATAGAAGATATTGTCGGAAGCGAGGGAAGATATAACGATTTTACAAGAGAGTTTCTTCCCGAACGTAAAAATTTGCGAAACAGATGGGAAAAAATCGACGAAGCCCACTATAAAGATATTATCTTACCGCCAATTAAAGTGTACCAACTCGGCGGAGTTTATTTTGTGCGCGACGGTAATCATAGAGTTTCGGTATCTAAAAGACAGGGAAAAGAGTTCATCGACGCCGAGGTGGTTGAAATTCAAACGGATATCAAACTTGACGCTTCGACGACTAAAGAGGAACTTCAAAAAATTATTATTCAGCATGAAAAAGAAATATTTCTAGAGACAACCAAATTAGATACTTTTCGAGATATATCAAAACTGGAATTCAGCTCCCCCGGAAGATTCGACGATATAATGTCGCATATATCGGGTCATCAATATTTTCTTGGAATAGATAAAAAAGGTCCGGTTTCGTTTGAAGAAGCTCTTTTAAGTTGGTTCGACAATCTCTTTCTACCGATCGTTAGCGAAATAGAAGAGGAGAAAATTATAAATAGATTCATCGGCAGGACTTCCGGCGATTTATATATCTGGATTATACGGCATTGGGATGAAATCAAATCAAAATACGGTAAAGACGTTTCAATATCTGAAGCGGTTCGTTCTTACAGCGCCAAATTCGGCGAAGGTCCTATTATGTTTTTAATTCGCCTTATAAAAAGATTATTTTCGAGGAGAAAATATGAACGTTATTGAAGAGTCGTTATTTAAAACGGGCGCTATTAGATGTTCGAACGAAGGCGCGCCGTTCTGGTATACGTCGGGAACTATAGGACCTTTTTTTATAAATACTCATTTTTTATACGGCGGCGAAAATGAATCTAACTTATTGCTTGATTTTATTGATAAAAATATATCGGATAAATCTGATTTTCCCGCGCGCCTAACTAAGACGGTTACAGATTTTTATACCAATAACGAATTATTCAATAAAGCTATTAATCTTTTTTACGACGAAATAAAAATAAATCCCTCATTTCAAGACGCCTCCTATATATCCGGCGGCGAACGGAGAGACTGGATTTTTTCAATTCCTATTTCATATTTATCAGACAAGCCTCATCTTTTTATTTTCAAAGATTTATCGGTCTATTCTACAGAGAAAAAGATTGAAGACGTTCGGAATTCCAAAGTAGCGCACATAGCGGATCTTATAACTCAAGCGTCGAGTTACGAAAGAGCCTGGATACCGGCTATAAAAAAAATTAATGGCGAAATTGTTTTTTCCGGCTCTATAGTCGACAGAATGCAAGGCGGCGCGGAATTCCTTAAAAAATCCGGGATTGAATCTTACTCCTCCGTATTTATCAACGACTCTTTTTTTAACAACGCCAAAAACGCCGCTCTTATAACTGAAAACCAGTATCAATCTATCAAGGATTTTACCCGAAATTCAATCGAATACGGAAAATCTTTTTTAACTAAAAATATTGATTTTCTAAAAGAGTCGTTAAATTCTACAAATAAATCGACAAAAGATAAAGCGACAAGATGCGTCTCAGAAAACCCGTATAGTATTAATTTCGACTCTTTCGGAATAAAAATATAATCCCATTACGCTCTATTGACCGTATCCCGTCGGTTTTTTGGAGCGGCGCGTATAGCTCCATATGTGTCATTTTATTCGTCGGGGAGCGGCGCGGCGGTATGCGACCCCGACCCATATGTGTCAATTTCTATCGGGGAGCATAGCGCCGCATGCAGCTCCATATGTGTCAAATTTTCATCGGGGAGCGCCGCATGTAGCTCCATATGTGTCATTTTTCATCGAGGAGCGGCGCGTATAGCTCCATATGTGTCAAATTTTCATCGAGGAGCGGCGCGGCGTATGTAGCTCCATATGTGTCAATTTCTATCGGGGAGCGCCGCGTATAGCTCCATATGTGTCAATATTTGTTATTCCCCCCAAAAAACCGACGGAGCGGCTATTGACTAAATATTCGGATTATTCGTATATTTTCGGACTTTTTCCCCTTATATTTGTCAGACTCAGTATGCAAGGGATCATATAGAGAGTAAAGAATGTAGATACGACCAATCCGCCGGAGACGGCTATTCCAAGCGGCTGTATGATATTCGATCCGTCGCCAAGCGCCAAAGCCAAGGGCAACATACCTAAAACGGTCGTCGCCGTAGTTATAACTATCGGTCTAAATCGAAGTTTGGCGACGTAAATTATAGCTTCGATATTTGAACTTATTTCTTTTGAATAATTAAGATAAAAATCTATAATTATGATAGCGTTGTTTACGACAATTCCGCCCAGCAGTATCGCGCCCAGCATTGAATTTAACGATATAGTAGAGCGAAACAGATAGAGACTTGCGATTACTCCGATAAAACCAAGCGGAATAGTAACTAATATAATTAACGGTATTCTTAGCGAGTTAAACTGAAATCCGAGTATTATAAATATTAAGCCAACGCTTAACAGTATCGCTATCATTAAAGAATTAACGGACTCGTTTATTACTTTCTGCGTATCTTGAAAAGTAACGTAATAACCTTCGGGAATCTCGACTCTTTCTTTAACGATCTCCTTTACCCTCTCCTCCAGTTTATCCCTCTTATACGCCGGTTCGTCCTTTTTCATCGCGGCGAATATATTAAAAGTCTCGACGCCGTTATCCAATCTTATCTGATTAATTCCCTTAGTTTTTTCAAAAGTAAAAAAATGTTTTATCGGTATGGATTTGTTATCGTAAGGAACCAGGTAGTTCTCAATATCGCTAAGCGACTTAACGGAGTCTTCCGGGAATTTCATATCGACGGTCATTTTTTTATTATCGACGCTCATATTTACGACGCTTCCGCCGTTTAAAAACAGTCGAATTATTGAAGAAATTCTTGATAAAGAATATTGCGGAAAATTATTTAATATTTCGTATCTAGGCTTTAGTATAATCTCTTCTGAAAATCTTGTATTCGGACTTGTAAATTGAAATTGGTACATTTTTTCTTTTTGAATTTCGTCGTATATTTTTTCCTGAATATTCATTATTTGATTCCTATCCGGTCCGTCGACCTTAATATGCAACGAAAAAACCCGGGGCAAGGGCATACTCGCCGGATCCCAATAATTAATATCAAAATTCCAGTCCTCAATCGATTGATACCTCTCTTTCATAGAGTCAAGAATATTATCCGAATTCTTAGTAGATTTGAGAGTAATTATAACGCTTCCTCTGCCGTTTCTATTTATCCTCGTAAAAATATTTTTAACGTCGGATTTATAACGCTCCATTATATCTTTTTCATACGGTTCTAACGCTTCGGAAACCTGAACCTGTTCCGTAATATTAGAATTGTTAAACCTTATAGAAATTCTGTCGCTTTTAGGATTTGCTATTATCTCTTTTGGAATCTTAGGAAAAACCGCTATAATAAGATACGTTAATAGCGCAAACGAAGCGCAAATAAAAATAACCGATCTGGTTTTTGACGAAATAACGTATTTCAAACTTGAGACATATCCCTTATTGAGAATATTCACAATAAACTCAGAAAATTTCTGAAATATATGCTTTTTTGGTTTAACCAAAGATTTTTTTTCATCTACGCTCTTTTTTTTCGTTCTAAAAAGGTAATATGCAATCAATGGAACTATAAATAGCGCTACTATCATCGACCAAGACAAAGTAAATACCACAGTTTTTGCCAAATCTCCCAAAATACCGCTGGTCAAAGGCGAAGTAAACGACAAGGGTAAAAATACGCAAACCGTCGTCAAAGTCGAAGATGTTACCGAATAACGCACCTCCTTTACCGAATAAGTAATAATTTCTATAAATCCCTTTTTTTCAGCCCGCTCCAAAGCCTCTTGCCTATGTCGAAAAATATTTTCCATTACCACTATCGAAGCGTCGACTATCATTCCGACGGCGAGAGCCATCCCGCTTAAAGATATCAAGTTGATCGTAACGTTAAACAATTTCATGGTAATAAACGATAAAACTACCGACAAAGGAATAGATATAAAAATTATTATAGAGTTCCTCATCTCGCCGATCATTATCATAATAACTAAAAAAGCGAGCAAACTCCCCAATAATGCAGAATTTATTACGTTATTTATAGATTTATCGATAAATTCGGCGGGATCTAATACATAATCAAATTTTACGTAGGACGGAAGTTCCGGAGCGGCTTTTTTTAATACATCTCTAATCTGCTCCGACATTTTCTTTAGATTTCCTTCGGCTTTCGGCGTAACAAATATCAAAACCGACTTTGCCGAATTAAACCTAAACGCCGTCGACGGAAGTCCGTAATCTACCTTCACTTCGGCTATATCGGATAAATATAACGTTTTACTTCCATACGTCCCGATAATTATCTTCTCAATGTCAAATAAAGAGTCGATTCCTCTTAATATTCTCAGATTATACTGGTTTCTTTTATCGTAAAACGTTCCGATAGATACGTTTTTGTAACCGTTTCTTATTGCGGTTTGTACGTTATCGACGGATAATCCGTAAGCGAGTAATACTTCCGGTTTTAAAGTTATCGACGCGTTAAGCTCTTCGACGTTAAGAATTTCTACGCTCTCGGCTTCGTCAACCGCGGTAAATTTATTTTTCAATATCGGTTCTACTTCCGAATAAAGCTGTTTTTGATCTATCTGTTCGGTTGAATAAATCGCTATCGACATATACGACGTATCCGATCTCCAAACGCCGACGGAAAAATTTTCCGATTCTTCCGGGAGTCCGGACTTGATCCTATCCATAGCCGTTTGCGTACGGCTTATCGCCTCGTCTACGTCAAGATTCCACTCAAATTCCAATCTAAAGTTCGCCCTTCCGCTTGAATAAGTTGATTCGACGAGATCTACGCCTTCGATAGAGTTTAGCGCCGTCTCTATCGTATCTCCGTATGCGTCTCTATAATCCGCCGCGGTATATCCCGCCGCCGGAACCGAAACGTTTACCCACGGTTTTCTCATTTCCGGATACAATTTTATCGGTAGAAGATTGAGCGATATCAAACCGATAAGCGCTCCTAATAATACAATTAATAGTATGCCTCTTCTTCTATTAAAAACGTTTTGTAGCATCAATTACCTCTATTAATTATCTCTATTATTAATTATCTCTATCAATTACCTTTTTGCAATTACCTTTTTGTCTCTTTATTCGCCCTACTCTCTTCTCGGACGACGACTACCTTGTCTCCCGGATTTAGCGTCCTGTTGGTAGTCGCGACAAACTCTTCCCCCTCTTCAACGCCGCTTGCGATAATAACGTCGCTTCCGACAACCTTACCGAGAGTTATTTCTCTCATATCGACAACGTCGTTTTTAACAACCAATAAAAAAGTTTTACCATATTTTCTGGTTACCTGATTTTGAGCGATAAGTATCCCTTTTGTTTGATTAACCCTCGTCTCAACTTCGATATACTTCCCGATAAACAACTCTTTATAATTGGGAAACGTTATTTCGACCTCAAACAATCCCGTTTGCGGATTAGGAATTATTGCGACCTGCGATATTTTACCGGTCAATTTATCCTCCCCTTTTATCGTACAAACGGCGCCGACCTTCATATAAGGAATATCTCTATCGCTAACTAAAAGAATAACTTTATAACTCGTTATACGCGCCAGCGAAAACAACTCCTGTTTCTCTATTACTTCAAGCCCTTCAAAAAGATTCATACTCGTAATAACGCCGTCTGAAAGCGCTCTAACGTAAGTCGGATTATACGCAACGCCTCCCGAAGACTTTCGCGTTATAGTAAGGATTCCGGTATCCTTTTTTACGTAACTTCCCACTTTTTTAAAAATTTCGGTAATAGTTCCGGTTATAGGCGCGTATTGCTTGTAGACAAGATTCGGTTCGACTCTCGCTCCGTAAAATAATCTATCAAAACTGTCCGTTTTCTTCAATTTTTGAACGGTTACTTTCGGTAAATCTTGGGAATAAGTAAAAAAACCGATAGATAATAATATCGCTAATAAATATTTTTTCATAACCTTCCTCAATAATCCTATTTAATTATGCTTTCATTCAACAAAAATTCAATCTCTACAACCCCTTTATAGTAATCGTATAGAGACTTATTATATTTTAATTTCGCCTCTTCGGCGTTTTTTTGAGATTCGGCGACCTCAAGAAAACTTTTTGTCCCCTCGTAATATGAATTTTCAGTCAATTTTGATATTTTTTCGGCAATATCAATATTTAATCTTAACGCTTCAAGAGTTTCGCCGACTTGCTTTAGTTTTAGCAAAATAGTCGTTAATTCGACCCGTTTATTATTCTTTTCGATCTCAAGGTCTATGATCGTTTTTTTTATAACCGAATCGGATTTAATCAACGATACCTGTTCGGAAGAAAACGGAAGAGCTGGTTTTATCGGTATTGAAACGGTAAATCCTAAAGAGGTCGAACCGCTCCAATTTTCGTTATTCCACCGTTCGATAAACGGATCTTTAATCGAGCCGGTATTAACCGAATACGACAATCTGACGCTCGGAGTTAAAGACGCGATATTTATATATTGAGAATTTTTATCCTTCTCAATCTTAAGATTAAGATTTTGAATATCAAAATTGTTTTCTATCAAATTGTTTTCTATCAAATTATTATCTAAATCCGGTATTTCAAGAGATATATCGGTCGGTATAACGTCCGTTAGCGCAATACTACTCTCAAGCGGAATTCCCAGTATAATTTTAAATAAATTTACAACATTCTCCCTATTATTTTTCATGGCGACCAAATCGGGCAAAATAGATTTGTAAGAATATTCCTCGTTTAAAATATCAAGTTCGGATATCTCCCCCTCTTTATACTGAATCAACGACTTATTATACCGGGCTTCGGCGTTTTTTAACGCCTTCTCCTTTATATTTATCTCCTCGTCAATCAAAACTATATTAAAATAAGCAAGTTTAAGATTTTTGAGCGCCGAAGCTCTGATTTTATCATAAGCGACTTTGCCTATATAATAATCGAGATACAAATCTCTGATATCGTAAATTATTTTTGCGCTTAACGAAAGAGATAAACTAAAACCGGCCCTTATAGAGTTATCCGCAGTCTCTTTATTAAAATCGTAGCCCGAATTTATAGAAGAAGATAGTGAAAGATCGGGATAAAATTTGTTAAATGAAGAATACAAAGCAATCTTTTTATCCTTTAGATTAATATCCTCTTTTTTTATATCAAGATTATTTTTGACGGAAAGATTAATCGCCTCTTCTAAAGACAAATATAAGATATTACCGTCTTGAGAAAAAAAGTTTGACGCGATAAAAAAAATATTAACAAAAACTACAACCGCTCTTAACATAAATTCCGTAATAGTTCCATTAAAAATTTTTTATAAAAAAAATTCTTAACTATTTCTATTATTTTTATACTATACAATCCCTAAAAATTAATAACAAAATATTATTTTTTACAAAATATATATAATTTCCGTTCTTGAGCGGCGATATTTAACAATTGCGTCGTTTTATCCGAAATATCTGTCCCATATGTGTCATTTTTATTTTTAGCTCCATATGTGTCAAAATTTCTATCGGGGAGCACGGCGCGTCCCATATGTGTCATTTTTATACGACAATTGTCGCGCGTTATCGACGCGTCCCATATGTGTCAATTTGCTCCGCCCAAAAAACCGACGGGATACGTATTTTATAATATTTTTATTCCGTCGGATTTTCAATTATTTCAACTATGGGGATTAGTAAATTTTTTATACGTTTGCTTTTAAAAATAAGGGTAATCATAATAAAGGACGCGATCAAGCCCGTTATGGCCGATAAAACTTCTATTATCTCAATTTTTACAAATATTCCGGCTAAAAAATAAAATAAAAACATAAAAACAAGGGGGAGCAGAAAAATTACGACGGAGGAAAATATTTTTTGAGCCGGTTTAATATTTACTAAAACCTTATCGCCCTCTTTTATCTCGCCGGAATATCCGGCTTCCAGCAAAGATTCGCATTTTTTATCAAAAATACGGCAACCCTCTTTAGCCGAACAACTAGAGCATTCGTTTTTACTTACAACGTCTACAATTAATCTATTGGAACTTATAATTTCTTTTACTATGCCGTATTCCATTTATTTTATCTTATTAAATCGTTTATTTCTATATCGAAGCCGGAATTGGCGCTTTTCGCAACTCCTCTTCCATAAATAGATTTGACGTCGGTATGCGTTACCTCGATTTTTCCTACGATCAACTCCTTGTTATCGCCGCCGATTTTTGCGATTCTTACTACGGTCAGTATATCTCCCCGTTTTACTTTAGATACGGAATCCAGCGAAAAGAATTGAAAAGAGACAGAATCTCCTATTTTATCGACTATTCGAGCCAATAACTTTGTATTTAAACTATCTCCGCTCTCCGTATCCTTATCTGAATATTTTTTCGCGTTATCTATTTTATTTTGCAGAAGAATTATTTTATTTAACCTATCAAGTTCGATATTAAAATTTCTTATAAGTTCCTGTTTGTCTTGTTTGAATTTCTCTTCATATTCCGCTTTTATCTTATTAGTCAGCGTATTTTCATAGTTTTCTTTATCGCTGCGCGCCTTTTTCAGTTCGCTATCAAGTTTTTTATAATCTTCCTGCAATTTATCGTACATATTTTTGTATTTATCGGCAAGTTCTCCGGAAGACAACTTATTTTTAGTTTCAAGTTCGCTATACTTTTTATACGTCTCAACCAGCTGCTCTTTTAATTTTTGAGAATTAATTTTTTCGTTCTGCAACTCTTTCTCTATCCTGGCCAGTTCGTTTTTAATTTTTTCATCGGTATAAGTTACGGGAGGAGCGTTTTTCAATTTTTCTATCTCTCTGTCTTTTAATACAATGATCTCGTCGTATCTTTTCTTAACCTTTGCCACTTCCAAACTAACGTCTTCGTTGGAAGCCCTTTTTTCATGCAATATTTTATACTCTTTTTCTAACGTCTCTTTATCTCTCTGCAAATTTGCTATCGTTCTTTCATATTTTTTTGCCGATTCGATATTCTTTGATTTCTCCGCTTCAATTAGAGAGTTTAAATTTGAGATTTCACTCTCTTTCTGAGCGATCAGCTTCTTATACATCTCCTCGCCTTCTCTGTTTTTCAAAAGATTATCGTAATCCGACTGAATTTTATCTCTCTCGGTTTTGTATTTAGCGGCGAGCTCTTCCAGTCTCTTCAACTCTTCGGCGTTCGACTTTGTCGCCGACGAACTCTTCTCCAATTCGCTATATTTTTTATTTAAAGCGGCGATCGCCGCGTCTTTATCTTTTAACTGTTTTGTATAATTTTCGATACTCGTTTTATATCCGGCATTTTCTTTGCGAATACCTTCCAAATCGGCGGTTAACATATCTTTTTCTACTCTAATTTTAGCTAATTCGTCCTCATGCATTTTTTTTAAAAACTCCGCCGTTTTAATAGCTTCAGACTTCTCTTTTTTTAAATTAACAATTTCCTTATCCTTCTCCGTAATCAAAGTTTTTAGAGCGACTTCGGCGACCGCCCCTTTTGTCATATCGGCCCTCATTTTGTAAAGCTCGGCTTCTAAATTTTCCTTCTCTTTAGTCAACGCGACTATTTTTTCCTCCAGCTCAAGTTTCGCCGCTCCGGCATTTTCGGTCGAAGCCTTATACTTCGCGTTTAGTTCGGCCAATTCTATATCTTTCTGTTTTAATTTTTCATCGTACTCCTTCAATTTAGCCGCTAAGCTTTCGTTCGCGGACGCAGATTTTAACAAGTTATCGTAAGCTATTTTGAGATTATCTCTTTCGGCGGTAAGCGAAGCTATCTCTTGACTATATTTGAGATTTACCGCCGCAATTTCCCGCTCGTATTTCTCTTTTTGAGCGTTTAACAGTTTGTTATACTCGTCTTCTATCTCTTTTTTTGCGGTTTCGAGCTGAATTTTTAATTGTTTTTCGTCTATACCTTTGTTTTTGTTAATTTCGTCGAATATATACCGGTCTTCAAACCGCTTAAATTCCTCTACCGTTTCATTGGTATAAATCCCAAAAGCCGAATTGAGAGCGGCAAAATAGTATCCTCTGGCTTCCCGAAATTTGCCTTCGTCGTTTAATTTTTTGTATTTCTCATAATTATCGCTGAATTTTGACTTTAAGTTCGCGTAAATCTTGTTTTCTTCTTCTTTATATTTATTTTGCAGAGATAATACAAGGTTTGTATGAGACTGCTTGGCGTAATCGGAAATGGGATATTTTAATATTACTTCGCTAAAAGAGTCCGCCGCTTGATCAAATCTTTTATTCTGAAGATGCCTTACGCCGCCGTCGAATAATACTTTCGCCCCGACGTTAGCCGAATTTATCTTCTCAATTTCGCTTTTATCTTTGTTTGCCAACAATGTATTTGAAAGCGCAAATATACTATCGACAGATTGGCTCGTATAATCGCTCATTGGAGTCTCTTTTATTACGTTGCCAAAATTATTTAACGCTAAATCGTAATTACCGGACTTCATATACTCGACGGCGGAGTTGTAGTAATTAGCCGCTTTTATATTCTGAATATGCTTATCGATCTCTTTGATCCTTTTATATGAAGAGTTGACTTCGTTAATTTGAGCGATGACCTTGTCGTACTCCTCGCTTGACCTACTCCAGTTTCTCTGAGAATAAAACGTCTCGGCGTTTTTGTAATATTCGTTGATCTGTTTAAACTTATTGATTAACTCAACGTATTCTTTATTAAAAGTCGAAGAGGATCTGAGATCGCTTACGTATTTATTCAACGACTGAACAAAAAACACGTCCGTAACCATCTTATTTTTTAGATCGGGATTAGCGTTGACAAAATCTATTCTTGATTCGTAATATCTTAAGACGGTATCTAGTTTGAGCAGTCCCGATTCGGCGTTATTTTTCTTAAATTCGTCAATAGAACCGGATATTAATTGATATATTATGTCGTTAAATTCTTTTATCTTTACATTAGTCTCGCTTAACTCTTTCAATTTTTTCGAAATCGACTCTCTTTCCGCGTCCTTCTCTTTCAACTGCGTCTCGAGAGTTTTGGTTATGTTGGATATCTCAAACTCTTTATTTGCTATAGCGTCCTTTAATCTCTTCTCTATACTTTCTAATTCTTTATTTTTATCGACAAGCGCCTTTTTTTGTTCGTTAATCTGACGCTCTTTTTCTTTTTCCACACTGTCCAACTCTTTTCTCTTCTCGTCTTCCAGTTGTTTACGTATCTTTGTTATATCCGCTTCGGACAATCCTCTCTTTTCTAAAGCGGTATATTTTTCCTTATATAAGTTCTCTATCTCTAACTGCCTTCTGAATGATTCTTCATTAATGAGACTTTCCATCTTATTTCTATCGCTCTCCAGTTTCCTACGCTCCTCTTCGAGTCTCAAACGCGCGTTTCTCGCCTCTTCCTCTTTTTGCTTTGCTATTTTCTCAAGTATCGAACTATCGTTTATGACGTTATCCTCGAGCGTCAAAGTAGAAGTTTTTTGAAAATACAACGACAGAGCCGGAATCGCCAAAAATATGAAAGCAAACGATATTACAAAAACCATTAAAGGCAGAAAAAAACCGGCGCGAAGATTCTTTATTTTAGAAATATCAAAAGAGGAAGACGATCTGGACGCGCCAATATTCTTATCGATATTGTCTAGTATCTCGGATTTTTTTACGCCGAACATCTCGTCGTCTTTAACTAACTCGATATCTTCTGAATCCTTTTCGAAACTAATACTTTTTTGAGACAAAGACGAATCTATAGCTGTAAGATCAATTTTACCCGGATAGGCGACGGAATTGTTTTTGTCATTAATTTTTTTTAGGAGCGCGTCGATTTGACCGTCGAAATTTTCCTTTTTAATTAAAATATCTTCTTGTATATTTTCCTGAAAAGGCTCCTCCTGTTTTTCGTCGGATAATATTTCCTGCCCGTCTATTTTCATTTCGCCGGTATCCGTAATCTCGGTTAGCCCGGCTCTATTATTGTCGGATTTTTTAAAATTTGATATTTTATATCTCTTTTTAAGTTTTGGGGTTTTTAAAGGAACTTCCTCAAGAGTAGCTTTGTCCGACGGATCTTCTTCGAGAACGGCAGTCTCCGCGCTATCGATCGAGTCGCTATCCGCCGTCATAGCTTTTCGCATCCTAATCTCTTCGTCGATCGTAACGCTAAGTTCGGGGAAATAATCTTTATAATTTAAGAACTCTATCGAATCAATTATGCTCTTATTGTCGTTTATAAAAATATTTTCCGGCGTATCTGTTTCAAAAAGGTCGGTAAAATCGCCGTCGTCATCCCCGTTTTGTCCGCTTATATCCGACTTAGTATCTTCGCGTAAAATATTCTCTCGATTATTTTGAACAAATAACTTTTGCATCTCAGAAATCGAAGCTATCTCCTCCCCTTCCGAAACCAAATAATCATCCAAATTGTTTTCCATATAAACGCCCTAGAAACCCCTCAAATCCGTATAGAAATAAATCTATTTTATATCTATATTCTTATTTGCAGCTTTCAATTTTAACTTCACTACTTTATCGTCATCGCCCTTCATATAATAAAGTTTTAACAGCTCCGAAAAGTAATTTAGCGCTCTTTCCGAAGAATCAAAATTATCTATAAGAAATTCATAGTTTTCGACGGCTTTTTCGTAATATTCTTCATTTTTCGTAGAATCATATATCAGACCGTACAACGTAGATTTTGTAGAAAACAGAGTCTCTTTACTGAAACTTTGGTTGTTCGTAAATAAAAACTTCTCCATCGCGCTTATAGACATATCGTACTCTTTTTTATTATAGTATATTTCCGCCAAATTTTTAAGCGCCATATCGTAGTATTCATAGATCGGATATTTGCGAACAAAGATCTCCCAATTTTTTGCAGCCTCTTCAATATTTCCTTTGATAAAGTAGTTATGCCCCAATTGATAATAGACCAGCGGCAATAGATCGCTCTCTTTATACAAATCCGTTATAGACTCAAGCGTCCGTATGGAGCGGTCCAATTCGCCATTAGACAAATAATTAATAGCCGATTGATAAAAGGCGCTATCATCCGCGGAGGGCGTCTTGTCGGATATTTCATAAGTTTTTTTCTGATTTAGATACGTTCCCGCGGTATCCGCTATAACGAGCCCGATCAAGACCGCCCCCAACGTTATCGTCGATCCCAACGTCGCAAATTTAGCGACGTTCATATTTTCAGCGTTTCTGGCATAAAACGATTTATCTTCCGGAGACGCGGAGTCGTAGCTCATAAAATTAAAATATTCCGCTAAGACAAAAGTAACGATAGTAGAAGAGAGCGAAAGTCCGAAAGCCGTTCCAAAAGCCGTTTCGTATGGGAGAAGCGCCGACGATTTTGCAAATCTTATCCGATCGTTCTCGACAAAAATATCGTATCTGCCGCTCTTTAATTTTGAAACGTAAACGGGACCTTCGAGCGCCGTTCGACCGATTTTATAACGGGTTTTTTTGGCAAAATAGAGGTCGAAGGATATAGGAACGAGAGCTACGTCAATCTTTTTGTCCCCCTTAACAAGAGCCCTCAGCTCTCTCTCGGATATAATATAAGGCTTATACCCCTCCTTATCTATAACTATTCTTCCCGACGAGAGATCCTCCCCCTTTAGTATACTCGGAGTAGTCAAATCTCCCGATCTGTCGACAATTTTTACGGCAGCCCCAATAGGAGAACTATTTATAAACAGATACCGCGCTTCCTGAGAATTAATCGGCAAGTTGAGTAAAATTAAACTAAGCGTTAAGAATAAACGCAATTTTTTTTCCATAATAAACACCAAATAATAATAAACTACGCGCTACATATTATATGCACAACTTGTAAATAATATCAACAAATTAGTAAAAAATCTAAAATAAAATTGATTTAAGGATATAATAATGGTATAGTTTTTTATAACTTAAAAATATTTCAGTTAGAGGGGTTATATGAATTTTAAATTAAAAACAATCGTTATCGCTACAGTATCGTTTTTGCTGTCCGCGTCTTTTTTTACATCCGCGCAAACTCTTATAAAAGGGAACGATAAGGTTGTGAAAGTAAATAAAACCGTTATTACGACAAACGAACTTGAAAAAACATATTCTGAAGTGAGCAAGCTTGCGCCTGTCTACGGGAAAAACTTCACCAAAAAAGAGGTTCTTCAAACAATGATCGACGAAGAACTTTTAAGATCCGAAGTTAAAAGCAAAAGCATAGTCCTTGATGAAAATCAGGTTAAACAGGAGATTGACGCAGTGAAATATCAATACTCCCAAATGATGTATGCGCAAAACAGTAACTTTGTTTATAACGAAAACGAATTCAAAGCGTATATAGAAAAAGAGGGCAACATGACTTACGCTAAATTCGAAGACAAAATCAAAGAAAAAGTTATGGTTAAGCAATATATTATGAAGAAGATCGAAAAAAAATTAATGACTATCGATCAGAAACAGTACCCCGACTCGGAACTTAGAAAGTTTAGAAACGACAATTTGAGCCAATTTGTTCAGCCGGACTCGGTAGAGATCAAACATATTTTTCTACGAACAGTTTTGGGAGACGGCAAAACTACTCTACCGGATAACGAAAAACAGATAGTAAGGAAGAGGATAGACGATATATCCAAAAGATTAAAAAACGGAGAGAGTTTCGACGAACTCTGCGAGTTAAATTCGGAAGACGTCGAATCAAGAGACAGAGTTAATCCAAAAACGAAAAAGATCGATAGAGGTTATCTTGGATTAATGCCGGTTTCGGGCGAAGCGGCGGATATGGTTAAGGAACAGTTCGGTTTTGGACAGGACGTTCTCGACAAGATATACGCGCTTGGCAAAAACAAATTTTCTGAAGTTATCGAATCGAGAGTAGGTTATCACATATTTTACGTCGTCGATAAAGTTCCCGAAAGAATTGTGCCATACGAAGAAGCTAAAGATCAGATAATAAATTACATGAAAATGAGAGATAAAGAGAACCTTTTCATGGAAGAATACAAAAATCTCATAAAAGAATTGAGAGAGAAAGCCGAAATCGTCTATTATAAAGAGGAATTAAAAAGCTAGTAATGAGCGATAAGACCGGAAAGTATTCTATTAAAAGCAGAAGGGAAGGCAGAGTCCTAGCGTTTCAATCGTTATTTTCTTACGGTTTTGATTGTAAAGATCCGGAGTCGTTACTGAAATTTGACTGGACGGAGGAAGATTATTCAAACGAATCTTTGGAGTATGCAAAATTATTAGTCAATGGGACGTTAAGTAATATAGATGAAATAGACAAGATTATAAAATCTAAACTTAAAAACTGGGACTATGAAAGAATATCAAACGTAGACAAAGCGATTTTGAGGTTTGCGACTTTCTCGCTTCTCTTTGAGCAAGGGATGCCGGAGAAGGTCGTAATTAATGAGGCGATTGAGATAGTTAAAAAGTTTGGAACCGAAGAGTCTTATAAATTTGTCAATGGAATTCTTGATGCAATTAAAAGAAATAAAGAAAAAAACGGCTGAATCGCTTAAAAACGTCTATAATTTCCTTTTAAAAAAGGGAAATTTAGCCAAATTACTTTTAATTTCAATTATTGTTATATTTATCGTATCGACTCTGTTTTTTATTTTTTTCATTACCGATCTCCCTTTCAAATTAGGCTTGACGGATAAAAAAGAAAAAATAAAAAACAGTTTTCTTGAAAAAGCGGAGAGCGAATTTGAAAAGGGCTATCTCGAAAACTCGGCTATCTATTATCTTAGTTATATAAATACCAATCCTAACAAGCAAGCTAAAATCGAGGCGTACCGTAAACTTTTTCAAATATCCGTCGTACAAAAAAAATATTACGAGTCTCTCGATTATCTAAAAAAAATAGAGGAGATCGACGACTCGATAGACTCAATATATCTTGATAGATTAAAGATAGCGCTTAGGATGAAAAATTTAAACTCGGCGAGAAACGAGATTAATGCGCATTACGACGATATGAAGAAATCGACGGAATACCGCGAACTTGTCGGAATATACTACATTAATATCGGCAAGTTTGAAAAAGCTCTCGAAGAGTTGCTAAAAATACCGTTCTCTAAAAGAGAATTTGACGTTCATAAAAAAATAGTTCTTTGTTATATAAGTTCGGATCAAATAACAAACTGCCTTGCTTATTTAGGAAAAATCGAATCAAAAATCAGAAGCCTCGATATTAAAGAGTATATCGCCGATTTTGCCATCATGAAAGGGGCGGCTTTGCTTATAAAAGGGGAAATTAACTCGGCTCTTTCGGAATTGGCATACGGCGCAAATTCGGTAAGATATAAAAATTTATCAAAAAAATTAACTCTCTACGCAAACATTTTATTGGACGATACGGATGAAGTTGCGAAGCTGGCTTTAGATGATCAGAACGTAATCGAAGTCGACGAAATATTTTTAAAAACTATCGGAGATTATTTCTACTACAAAAAGAGATACGATAAAGCTTTGGAAATATATCTTAATCTTGGCAAAATAAAGTTATTCGATACTAACGAAATGTCTACTCTAGCCGACTTGTATTATAAAACAGGCGCCTATCAATCGTGTATAGATACTCTTGAAAAACTATTCAACGAATATAACGTTAGAATTCCCGCTATTTATAAAAATATCGGAGCCTCCTATTCGGCTCTTAAAGACTTTCAAGAGGAGGCGTTTCATTTAAAAGAAGGATTAGTCCAATATCCCGGCGACGTCGATTTTTACGTTCGTCTGGCAAATTTTTATCTAAAGCGAAAAGACGCCGGCGCGGCTCTTAATTATATTAACGACGGTATGGCTATTCTTAAAAATTCTTACGACAACAGACTCGACGCGCTGAAGATTGCCGCGCTGCAGTTGACCGACTCAAATATGGGAGAAAAAGAACTGCTCAATTTAAGAGAAAAAAGCATAGCTAACGTCGATTATTATTTTAAATTGATAGAGTATTATATAAAAAACAACAAATTTTTAGACGCTCAAAGAGAGATTGACACGGTTAAAGTATTGCCGTTAAATGACGAACAGAAAGATTCTTTAAATATCTATAGACTATTCGTCGAAATGAACAGCGGCAACAAAACCGAATATGAAAAAATAAAAAAAGAGTTGCTCAAATCTCAATCAAAAAATTTAATCGGTAAGTTCAATATGGCTATATTATATATAATCGACAACGAAACAGATAAAGCTTTAAGCGTCTTAACTTCGATGGATATTGCCGAATTACCCAACAATCTTCGTTTTAAAAATTTATATTTAAAATCAATTGTATATTTTTTAAAAAAAGATTATTCTACCTCTTATAAATTTGTAGACGCCGCATTATCCATAGATCCGACAAATAATAAGGCGCGCTATCTGCAAAGCGTTATTGAAAGGTATTAGGTTTCAAAATTGAATATTATTTACGGTCCCGTATCTTCGAGAAGATTTGGCTCCTCTTTAGGAATAAGTATTGTAGAGAATAAAACATGTAACTTCGACTGCGTTTACTGCGAACTCGGCAGATCTCCCCGCGTCGAGTACAAATACGGAGATTATGAAATTCCCGATAAAGTTATCGACGAGCTAAATCTCTACGTCAAAAATCTTAAAGTTAATATCGACGTTCTAACGGTAACCGGATATGGAGAGCCGACTCTAAACAGAAATATTGCCGAAATCGCCCGAAAAATAAAAGAGAACTACCCTCGATACCCTACTCTTTTACTGACAAATTCGACTCATCTTGACAAAAAAGAAGTAATATCTTCTTTTAAATATTTTGATCGGATAATACCAAGTTTAGACGCGGTAAGCGAGGAAGTTTATCAAAAAATTAATAGACCCATAAAAGAGATAACCGCCCGAAAGATAATTGAAAATATAACTATTTTACGCGCTAATTTTAGCGGTTCTCTTGAACTGGAAATACTGTTTTGCGACGGAATAAACTCCTCCGAATCTGAGATAAATTTGCTTAAAAACGCTTGCTCTAAAATCAAACCGGATAAAGTATGGGTAAATACGGTTTATCGCAATCCCGCGTATCCTGAAATTAAGCCGATTTCAAATAAATTATTGGAAAAACTAAATCTTTTTTTTAACGGGGAGAAAAATGATACATTTAAAATCTAAAGACGAGATAGAAAGAATAAGAGAGTGCGGGATTTGCAGCGCCGAACTTTTTAAATATCTTGAAAATTATATGAAAGAAGGCATAACGACAAAAGAGTTAGATAGAATTTCTGAAGATTTTATTATTAAAAAAGGTTTCAAACCTTCCTTTAAAGGTTACATGGGGTATCCTTCGTCGATTTGCGCGTCGGTAAATGAAGAGATAATTCACGGATTGCCCTGCTCAAGAAAATTGAAAAGCGGCGATATAGTGGGGATAGACGTTGGAATTCAAAAAAAAGGATACATCAGCGACAGCGCTCGAACTTACGCTATCGGCAATATTTCTCCTAACCATAAAAAACTACTAAAAAGAACTGAAAGTTTTTTATATTTAGCAATAATGAAAATAAAAGCTATGGTTGAGATTAACGATATTAGCGGAACTATCGAAGACCTAACCCGAAAATATAAATACGGCGTGGTCTACGACTATTGCGGTCACGGCGTCGGATATAAAAACCACGAAGAACCGGAAATACCAAATTATAGATTCCCCGGGGGAAAACGAAAATTAAAACCCGGAACGGTGATCGCTATCGAACCGATGATAAATATGGGCGAAGACGGCCAATTCGTTTTAGACGACGGATGGACGGTAGTTACAGTCGACGGAGAATATTCCGCTCATTTTGAGAACACAGTCGCGGTTACGGAAAACGGATACGACATCTTAACGATAAACCCCGACGATTTAAAATCAATATTACAAAAATATTCAAACGGCGTTGTGGAAGATTAGCCCTAATAATTAGACGCAATTTTACGTATAGTAGACATATTGGGGATAATTTTCGATTAGAAGCTCGTATAATAGCCGTTTTCGAGCGGCGATATCTAACAGTTGTGTCATTTTACCCAAAAAGTCGTTTTTCAATTTATCGATCCTTAATTTCTTACCAACAATCTCAAGAAATCCTTCCAACCCGTATTTCATAACGCCGTTATAGAAGAACAGTATAATATCTCGAACCGTTGAAGCCATACCGAATTCGTTATACAAAGAATGCCATCTTTTTATTTGTAGATAGTCCGCTTCGCTAATCCTGAGATATTTATCCAATCTTTTACCATCGACGCTATCTATAACGGCGTATTCGGAGCGGCAATTCCCGATTATTCTCTTCATCTTTGGTATTTTTTTGTTAACGAGGCGAAACATCGTTTCAAATAGTTTACTGAACGTATTAATTTTGAATTTTTTTAGTAGAAAATCTATGACGTTCTTATTCATAGATTCGGATACTATAAAGTGAAATAAATGTTTTTTGTTTCTCATAAAGTTTTCTCCTTTTTCTTTAATATATATAACAACTAAAAGTAGAAAACTCTTTACAAAAATTTTCATAAATTTTTAGAAAATGACAAATAATTTACTGATTAAAAGTATTTGTTTCATATGTGTCAATTCCCAAAAAACCGACTGGACACGTTTCATATGCGTCGATTTTTATCCTTAGCGCCATATGTGTCAATTTCTCATGCGACAATTGTCGCGCGTTATCGGCGCGTTTCATATGCGTCAATTTTATCTTTGCCCAAAAAAACGACGGGGCGCCAGAATTAGTAAAATTTATATTGAATTACTTCAAATTTTATATATAATCGGTAATAAAGAATTATTATTATGGAGATTTTTTATGATTGGCAAACAAATAAGACTTGAAAGATTGATTAATAGAGATACCGGAACGACCGTTATAGTGCCGATGGATCACGGAGTAACAATGGGTCCTATAAACGGACTTGTGAATATAAAGAATTCTATCCAAAAAGTCGTCGACGGCGGAGTTAACGCGGTTCTTTTACACAAAGGAAGCGTCGACGCCGGACATAGAAGAAGCGGCAAGGACGTTGGCTTATTTCTTCATCTTAGCGCGTCTACTATGCTGTCGCCTGATCCAAACCAAAAAGTGCTTGTCTGTTCTGTAGAAGAGGCGATCAAACTTGGAGCCGACGGTATCTCAATACACATCAATATCGGCGCGGAGAACGACGGTCAAATGTTGAAAGATTTTGGTAAAATCGGTAAGGATTGTTCAGAATGGGGTATGCCTCTTCTTGCAATGATGTACACCAGAGGGGAAAAAATTGAAAACGAATACGACGTCGAGGCGGTAAAACTCGCCGCAAGGGTCGCAAGCGAACTCGGAGCCGATATGGTAAAAGTAAATTTCACCGGCGACGTTGAATCTTTTAGGAAAGTTACGGAGGGTTGCTCTATACCAATATTAATAGCCGGCGGCGAAAAAGCTAAAAGTACAAGAGACATACTTAACAACATAAAAATGGCGATGGATGCGGGAGCAAAGGGGGTATCAATCGGTAGAAACGTTTTTCAACACGTCAATCCTACTAATTTCTGTAAAGGAGTGTCGGCTCTTGTTCATAATAAGTATTCTATAGAACAAGCTTTGCAAATTATTGGCGAGGTCGTATGAAAAAAGTCTGGATTGAAGTAGAGAATTGGGAAAAATCGTTTATTACCGACTGTATTGAGAACGGTATAGACGCTTTTTTTGTTTCCAATAAAAATGATAAAGAAAATATCGAAAAACTTGCTAAAATCGACGTTTTTTTACTGTCAGAACTACCGGATAATATCAAATTTTTAAATATCAAGTCTAAAGAAGACGAGACGGCCGCTAGCAAGATAGACAGATCAATATCGTTGGTGCTTGAGACCGGCGACTGGAAAATCATCCCTTTTGAAAATCTCATAGCCGTAAGAGACAACCTTTTCGCTTCGGTAAATAATCTGGAAGACGCTTTAGAAGCGGTAGGCATTCTTGAAAAAGGCGTCGACGGAATTTATATCAAAAATTGCTCTAATAACGATAAAATAACTATATTAAAAAAATTAAAATCCGAAAAGGGTAAACTTGAAATTACTACCGGAGAAGTTTTATCGGTAACAAAGCTATCTATAGGAGACCGCGTTTGCATCGACACAATTTCGAATATGGTCGACGGCGAAGGAATGCTGGTCGGCGACTATTCAAACGGAATGGTTTTAGTTAATTCCGAATCCAACGATAACGAATACGTCGCTTCAAGACCGTTCAGAGTCAACGCCGGAGCGGTTCACTGCTACGTCATGACGCCGGAAGGTAGAACTAAGTATCTTGCGGATCTAAAAAGCGGCGACGACGTTTTGATAGTTAATTACAAAGGAGAAACTCAAACGTCCGTCGTCGGCAGAATAAAACTTGAAAAGCGCCCTATGCTCAGAATAGAAGTAAAAGGAAATATCAAAAACTTTAGCGTAGTTCTTCAAAACGCCGAAACAATACGAATCGTAACCCCCGATGGAAAATCAAAATCTGTCGTGCAACTAAAAAAAGGCGATAAGATAGCGACATTGGAAGAGAAAGGGGGAAGGCATTTCGGACATAAGATAGAAGAGACTATATTTGAAAAATAGATTTTTATAAGGGAAGGGGTCGGGCGACCTCCCCCTTCCGTTTAGATAGAGACCGCGTTAAAAGGGAACTTTTTCAGTTTCTGTTTCCGCAGGTTTCTCTCTGTTTTTACCGCCGGAGCTCAGGAAGTCGATATTCGAGGCGTCTACAAATATCTTGTAATTTTTTTTACCGTTTTTGTCTAGCCACGTTGATTGCTTTAATCTCCCCCGCGCTCTTATAGCGGATCCCTTTTTTAAATATTTTGCGCTGGCTTCGGCAACTTTGTTCCATGTGTTTACCGATATGTAACTTACCTCTTTTACATATTTGTCGTCGACTTTCCTGCTAGCCGATACCGCCACGTCAATTTTACATAAAGCCGAACCGTTCTTTGTGTAAAATAACTCCGGGTCCCTTACTAAGTTTCCTTCGATGATGCTAAGATTCAAAGCGTTGTACATAAAATCCTCCTAAAAAATTATTTATATATTAATTAACAACTAAAAGTTGATTATTCTTTACAAAATTCTAAAAATATTTTATTAATTTGTTTAATTAGTATGGAAATTGTAAAATTAATATCTTTTGATCTAGACGGCACCCTTTTAAACGATTACGGCGATATATCCGATTTTTCTAAAAAGAAGATATTTTCTTTCGCGGATCGAGGAATTATTACATCCATAAATACCGGAAGAGGGCTTATGGGTATGCGCAAATATTTAGACCAATTACCCGTTACATATTCGGCGGCAAATAACGGGGCTCTTGTTTATAACAATCTTGAAGACAGAGTCGAAGTAATTCACTTCATTGAAAACGAACATAAAATTAATATCGTAGATTACGTTCTTGAAAAAGACCTGACTGTAAATATCTTTTTTGAAAACAGAGTCGTAATTAATAAATACTCAGAATTCTATTACGGAAAACTTTATCAGAAAATGTTAAATCCAGTAATAGAGCCAAAATTAACGGGAACGGAAGAGGCTTTTTCTATCGATGTTGAGATTAGCGATATTAATTTAATCGATACCGTCGTTTCGGATATAGAAAAATATTTCGGAAAATACGTTGCCATAACTCATTCCGGATCCAATTTCTTTCAAATTAATAAGAATAATATAACAAAAGGAACCGCTCTTTCCTATATCGCCGATAAACTGTCTATTCCGCTTAATAATACCCTCTCAATCGGGGACAGCGCCAACGATTACCCCCTTCTCGAAACCTCCGGAATCGCTTTAGCTATGATTAATGGGGAGGAACGATTAAAATCCATTGCGCATAGAATAACAAAAGAGGATAACAATAACAACGGAGCGGTAAATTTAATCGAATCCATTTTATCCGAGAGAGGTAACGAGGCGCGTTATGAATAAACCATCCGCTCCTCATATGCAAATTGTTCCGATCGGCGGACTTTTTGTTACCGATAAAGATATGATAATCCAGACGGTGCTGGGTTCTTGCGTCGCTACAACGCTTTTCGACGTCGAACGAAAAATAGCCGGTATGAACCATATTTTACTTCCGGGAACGTTCCATAATAAAAACGTCGACAAAATGCTTGACGAAAAAGATCTAAAATACGGGATATTCTCCATGGAAAAATTAATATCAGGCGTCCTAAATTTAGGAGCGCGTAAAGAGAGTTTGGAAGCCAGAATATACGGCGGTTCTTTTGTAAATAATTTTAATCAATTTCTCGAAATACAAAAAAACAACGTTGAATTTGTTAAAGAATTTCTAAAAATGTCTAAAATTAAAATTGTCGAAGAGATAACGATGCAAAACGAGGCTCTAAAAATTCTTTTATGGACCTCAAACGGAAAAGTTGAAATATCGAGGTTGCCAAATATTAACAAAAATGAATGAATCTACATTCTCCGATTTAAAAAAAATCTATAAAAAATTACTTATCAAATATCATCCCGATACTGCGACTGAAAACTACGACGATAGTAAAATCAAACAAATTATCGAAGCTTATCAAAAATTATCTTCCGAAAATACGTCGATTACTACTAATAAGCCTAATTCTCCAATATATATACCACATAAACCTGATATTAAAGAATATTACGCATTTTTATCAGAATTTTTCATATATTCTATAAAATGCTCGGCATTCCATAACGATAAACTCGACGATTTAAAAGAGTATATCCGATCTTACTCGAATTCCGGCATTATCGACGAGAATATTTTATGTATTTTGCCTTCATTATTAAATATTTCAGAATTTTCAGTTTACAATACCGAATATGAGATAATTGAAAGAAATATTTTAAATTATATTAAAAACCTTTTATTATCTTCAGATTTTATAACCTTGTTGTCAAATAAAAACCCCGGATTTGATATTCTCATAAACGAAATTTTACATAAATTAAAATTATTTGAAGACGAAACTATAAAACTTAAATTGAACTCGGCGCTTGTATTAATATCGATTCTGCAAGACGACGACGTATTGCTTAAGTTATATACGAATTCCAGTCAAAACCGCAATTTGTAAAAAAAGGAAACGTAATGGCAAGATCGATTAATAACAAATTTTATACTAATAATAAAAACGCCTTATTCAATAATATTTCAGACGCTAATTGGAACGATTATAACTGGCAATTGAAAAATCAAATAACTCTTCCTGAAAAATTGGCGCATTTTTTTAAATTCGACGACGCCGATTTTGGAGATTTCAAAAAAACCTCCCGTATATTTAGATTTGCCGTTACGCCCTATTTTTTATCTCTTATAAACTTTGAAAACAAAAACGATCCTCTTCTTTTACAAATTTTTCCTGACGAAAAAGAATTATCAAAAGAACCGTCGCTAACGATAGATCCTTTTTCTGAAGAGAAGAGGTCTCCAGTAAAAAATCTAATCAAAAGGTACCCGGATAGAGCCGTCGTTCTCGCGACCGAAAAATGCGCCTCTTACTGCCGATACTGTACCAGAAAGCGGAATTGGAAAAACAGTTTTACGTTATCCGACGAAGATTTGAGCAATATAGTACAGTATCTTCGTAATAATAAAAATACCAGAGAGATCGTCTTATCCGGCGGAGACGCTCTCATTTTATCGCCTGAAAAACTGGATCGAATTTTATCGGCGCTCTATTCGGTCGATTCGATAGAGGTCGTCAGAATAGGAACCCGGACGCTCTCGTTTTTACCCCAAAAGATCGATCGCCCTCTAATCGAAACGCTAAAAAAATATAAGCCTTTATGGATAATTACTCATTTTAACCATCCTAACGAATTTACTTCCGATACGGAAAAAGCCATAGATTTGCTTCTTGAAGCAAAAGTATCGCTTGCCAACCAATCTGTTTTGTTGAAAAACGTCAACGACAATTCGGATACTATGAAGAGTCTATTGCAAACTCTGGAATATTGCCAAATAAAACCTTATTATCTTTTTCAGTGCGATTTAGTCGAAGGAACAAAGCATTTCAGGACTTCTATAGAAAAAGGTCTTGATATAATGAAAGACGTTAGAGGAAATATAGGAGGATTATGTATCCCTACCTATGTCGTCGATCTTCCCGACGGAGGCAAAGTCCCGCTCCTGCCCGAATATCTCATAAAAGCAACCTCTAACAATCTAATATTTAAGAATTACGAAGGAAAAATGTTTAATTATCCTAACCTTTAATCAAGCGCGGCGCTTACCTTGTTCAAAATTATGTATTCGCGCAAAAAATAGCGGTTTATAAATTTTATTTTTGGGGAATAGTAAATAATTTTACGTACGGTAGACGTATTTGGGATAATTTTCGATTATGAGCGCGTATAATAGCTGTTTTCGAGCGGCGATATCTAACAGTTGTGTCATTTTATCCAAAAAGTCGTTTTGCAATTTATCAATCCTTAATTTCTTACCAACAATCTCAAGAAATCCTTCCAACCCGTACTTCATAACGCCGTTATAAAAAAACAAGATAATATCTCGAATCGTTGAAGCCATACCGAATTCGTTATACAAGGAATGCCATCTTTTTATTCGCAAATAATCCGCTTTGCTGATTCTAAGGTATTTATCCAACCTTTTATCGTCTGTATTGTCTATAACGGCGTATTCGGAGCGGCAATTGCCAATTATTCTCTTCATTTTTGGGATTTTTTTGTCAATGAGGCGAAACATAGTTTCAAATAACTCGCTGAACGTATTGGTTTTGAATTCTTTTAGTAAAAAATCTATGACGTTATTATTCATAGATTCCGACACTATAAAGTGAAATAAATGTTTTTTGTTTTTCATAAAGTTTTCTCCTTTTTCCTTTATATATATAACAACTAAAAGTAGAAAACTCTTTACAAAAATTTGGATAATTTTTAATAAAAGTAATATAGAGTCTGTCGAGAAAGTCCTCGAAGAAATATCGGCTCGTCATATTCCCGCTTTAAAAGTCTATAATAAAATCGACTTGCTGGAAAACTTCAATAACGCTTTTAAATCATATTCGGACGGCGTCTGCATATCCGTTAAAAATAAATTTGGGATCGTCGAACTAAAAAATAAAATTTCAGATTTTTTCAATAACTAACGTATCCGCCCCGTCGGTTTTTTAGAGGGGAAAGGAAAATTGACACATATGATGCAGAAAATAAATCGACGCATATGTGTCAATTTATTCGTCGGGGAGCAGCGCGGCGTATGCAGCTCCATATGTGTCAATTTATTCGTCGGGGAGCAGCGCGGCGTATGCAGCTCCATATGTGTCAATTTAAAAGAACCGTCTCAAAAGTTACTCCCCAAAAAACCGACGGGATACTAACGCTATAAATCGTCAAGATTAAACCGATTTTTCCTTATGCTTACCGACGTTTGCGGGTAAAACGGTCTGTCGTGTCCCGGGATTATCAGGTTATTTATTTTTCTAAAGTAATCCAAGCTTTTAAAATATTGTTCAAAGTCCATGTGCGGCTCAAACATTCTATCGTTATTTTCCTCTTTCAATATAAACCTGTTGCTCACCGCGTCGCCTGAAATATAAAGTTTTTTGTCTTTACAACTTATTTCGAAAGCGTAATGATAAAAAGTATGTCCAAAAGTTGGAATTATTGATATAAATTCCGGAATATCTGGCGAATCTTCTATAAACGATATAGTTTGGTTAAATCCGATCGCCTCTCTACTCCAATAATTTTTTATATAATTGACCGTCGAGCGCGCTTCAAATTCGTCAAAAGAATTCTTGTAACCGGGGCACCTTCTGTGTAAAAATTCAAGCATATTTCCGCCGCTAAAAGCGACGTTCGCCATCTCTTCTGAAAAGTTAAAATCATTTCGAGAAAATATAATACGGGCGTTAGTAAACAGCCGGTTGCCGCCGATATGATCGGGATGAACGTGCGTATTAAAAACAAATTTTATATCTTCGCAATTCAGATCAAAATATTTTTTTAATTGAAAAACCAGATTGGCGTTATCCGACGGCGAGCCGGTATCAAATATCATCGCTCCGAATTTCTGATCGATCAAAACAAAAGATAAACATTTTAACACATATGTGGATCCGTTTTTCATTTCCGAAGGAAAATCTGTAAAAATGTACCCCAATCTCAAATGTAAACTCCTTCTAAGATGTTTCCATATCCATTATCATAATTTGAGGAATTATTTGACCGTTATATTTGTTAAATTCAAGTTGGTATAGAATGTCGTATTTATTGTCCCTATTATGTATTTTGGCAAACCATTCCGCTTGTCCCCAAAATAGCCCTATTATCGGATTGGGCTCGGTTTTAAAAAAGAGTTTCAGGTGAGTTTTATCTTTTCCAATAATGTTGTAATCGTAAACCTCTATTCCCCTACTCCATAAAATCGGCTGTAAAAACTCATGCCCAAAAGGTTCTAAACTGTTAATTTTGGCGAACAGCTCGTAATTTAAGAATTCAAGAGGTATCTCGGCGTCGATATCTATGCAATCTTTTTCTATATATTTGGATATTTCCGTCTTTGATTTTTTGAGAAAATCTATAAAATCGTTAAGTTTAGTTTGGTGAAATCTAAAACCCGCCGCCGCTTGATGTCCGCCGTATTCCATAAATATAGTTTTGCCTTTATCCAAAAATTCTACGAAATTAAAATTAGCCTTACCTCTTATAGAACCGACGTAAAACTCCCCATCTTTCGCCGCTACTATTGCGGGACTGCCTATCAAACCGGATAATTTTGCGGCGGCGACTCCGGTTATCCCTTTATGGATTGTATCGTTATAAAAAAAGCCGATATCGTCGTATTTAGCTTTATTTTCTTCATAATCCTTCTTAAAAATCAACACGGCGTCGTCTTCCTTTAATTTACGCTCTTTATTGAACTCGCAAATAGCGTCGAGATAAAATCCGGAATTTTCTTTATCTAATAGAAAATAGACCGAAACTGTGGCGTCTCCCATTCTACCGGGGGCGTTTAAGAGAGGCGAAATATTCCATGAAATTTCTTTCGACGTAAAACTCGATCTATTAAGTTCAAGCCTCTCTATCAAGCCGGATATGTTATTTAGAGCTCCGTCCCTAATATAATTCAACCCCAAAGCGACGATGATTCTATTAACGCCGGTTAGCGGCATAATATCGGCGACAGTTCCGATGGACGCCAGAGGCAAGTAATTTTTCTTTATGTACTCAATCTCTTTTCGTTTAGAAATATTAGCGTAAACGTTCTTAAAATATATCAATCTCAGCTTTAATTGAACGGAATCAAGAACGTCGAAAAATGAATTTTCATAAGAAGAGTTATCAAATTCTGAAATTTCAAACTCCTTAAAAGCGTTTGAAACATATGAAGATATTTTATCTTTTTCGGTATAGTAATAAAATTTATCGCAACCGAGCTTATCTACGTCGGATATTTTATCAATCGTAATTGTCTCAATTAATAACAAATTCTTAAAAATATCTACATTAATCTTGTTTTCTTTAAAATATAATACCGCCTCTTTTTTGTTGAATATCTCTGAATTATAAATCAAATAACCTAAAACGAATAAAAAAGTAACTCCGCATGCGGCTATTCTATCGTTTTTAAACCCTTTTTCACATTTTGGATCGATTATAGCTACGCAATCCGGAACGACTTGCAAAGGTTCGTGATGATCGATTATTATACAATCGACGCCGTTTGTTTTCAGCGCGGCGACTTCAGCGATGTTTGTTATACCGCAATCGAGAGTTACGCATAGGGAATATTGTTTATCCCTCCATTTTTCAATTTTATCCAACGATAATCCGTAACCATCCGATCCGGTAGGAACGTCCCAATCGATATTTGCGCCGAGTTTTTTAAAAAAATCAAAAAAAATTGCCACCGACGTCGTTCCGTCGACGTCTTTGTCCCCGTAAACAATAATTTTTTCGCCGCGCTCTACGGCTCTCGATAATCTCTCGTAAGCGGAAATTATTTGACAAAATTTAAAAGGAGAATCGATATTTTCAAACAACGGAAAAAATATATTAAACAGGTCTTCCTCTTCTACTACGCCTCTTCGATATAAAATTGATAGTAATATCGGATCAAAACCTTTTTTCATCCATTTTTTTATAAAACCAACGTCTATCTCTTTCTTATTTTTTTTCATATAAACTTCTTTTGTTGCGCCGTTATTAGTTAATAATCGACTACGTATTGGCTCTTCAGCTTTACAATATTTCCATCAAAACGCTTTTAGATTTTACGACCGGTTTATCGCAAATCTCGATCGCGTTTTCGCAATATTTAACGGCTTCTTCTATCGATTCGGCGTCGTTGCAGTAAATTTCTAAAATTGTATCGCCTTTATTCGTTCTATCTCCCACTTTGCGAAATATCCCAATTCCAGCTTGATTATCGATCGAGTCTTCAACTCTGTTTCTTCCGCACCCAATAACTACCGAAGCGACTCCGATTTTGTATGCGTCGAGAGTTTTAATACATCCCTCTTTGGAAGCTTTTATATCTCTGGTATATCTATATTTTAAAGGATATTCAATAGATTTGATATTCCCCCCTTGAGATTCTATATTCTTCAAAAAATATTCATACGCTTTTCCGTCGTTTAGACTCGATAACGCCATTTTTCTCGCTTCGTCTTCGTTATTTGCTACTCCGCCCAATAACAACATCTTCTCCGACAACTTAAAAACAATTTCCATCTCGTCGCTTAATAAATAGTCGGCGTAACCGTTTTTGAGAATATCGGCGACTTCCTTAACCTCAATAAAATTTCCTACAGACCTGCCGAGCGGTTCGTCCATTTTTGTAATAACCGACGCAACCTCTATTCCCAATTTTCTTCCGGTATCCCTTATCGATAAAGCAAGATTTTTAGCCGATTCCAAATCCTTCATAAAAGCGCCCGACCCGCATTTTATATCCATTACGAGAGAATCCGCGCCCTCCGCTATTTTTTTGGAAAGTATAGACGCCGTTATCAAAGGTATAGACTCGACGGTTCCGGTTACGTCTCGAAGAGCGTAAATCTTTTTATCGGCGGGAACTATATCGTCGCTCTGTCCAAGCATAACAAAACCGCAGTTTTTAAGGGCAGATCTTATCTCATCATCATTCAGATATATCTTGTATCCCTCAATAGATTGAAGTTTATCGAGCGTCCCGCCCGTGTGACCAAGCCCTCTGCCGCTAATCATAGGGACCGTTACGCCGCATGAAGCGACCAAAGGAGCTAAAATCAAACTAATCTTATCGCCTACGCCGCCGGTGGAATGTTTATCAACCTTTTTTGCCGGAATATACGATAAATCCAAACTTCTCCCGGACGCTATCATGCTTTTAGTCAAAGCCGCGGTCTCTCCGCTCGAAAAGCCGTTCAAGAAAACCGCCATCAATAAAGCGGAAACTTGATAATCAGAAATCCCTCCGGACAAATATTCTTTGATAAACCATTCTATATCGCTAACGGACAACTCGTTTCCGTCTCTCTTCTTAATAATAACGTCGACCGCTCTCATTGCTCTCCCTATTCCCCAAATAGTAGAGGAATTTTATTAAAAAATCAAGAATTAAATAGCAAAGATTCTCTATCCCGTTATTTTTTTGGGGCGAGGGAAAAATCGACGCATATGATACTGAAAATAAAAATGACACATATGGGCTTTAATTTGACGCATATGGACGTAGCGCCGCTCCCCGATGGAAAAATCGACGCATATGATACCGACAAACAGCGGGGTACGCTCTACTGCTTTAAAAATTTGACACATATGCGCCGCGCCTTGATAAAAAATGCGCCATATGTGTCAAAAAAAAATCGACCCATATGCGTTAATTTTCCAAAAAACCGACGGGCGCAATTTTTAATCATATAAATTTTAAAACCTGCAGACTACCCTATCTCTGGTTATAGAATTTATATTTTTTATGCCGGTAAGTATCATTATTTTTTTCAATTCTTTTAAATATCTATCAATTAATATTTTTACTCCGTCTCTTCCGCCCCCCATAACGGCGGTCGCAAAAGGTCTTCCGATTAGAACCGCGTCGGCTCCAAGCGCAATCGCTTTAAAAATATCTTCTCCGCTTCTTACGCCCCCGTCGAATAAAACCTTAATTTTTCCTTTTACCGCTTTAGAAATATTTTCCAGAACCGAAATCGACGAGGGGTGATTTTCGGTTATCCTGCCGCCGTGATTGCTTACCACAATCGCCGACGCTCCCGCGACGACGGCGCTCTCGGCGTCCTCGACGGACATTACCCCTTTAATAATAAAAGGAACAGAAATTTTATCTATTATTTTTTTTAATTGAACTATCGTTTTTGGCTCAACCCCTTGTTTATGAATATCCATCGTAGGCATAGATATTCCGTCTACGTCCATTCCAAAAAGTTTTGCATTTATTTCGTTGGACTCGTCGATTCTTTTATTAAGCTCTTTTTCGTCAATTCTGGGTTTGATAATCAAACCGCCATGTCCGTCGGCAGATTTAATTGCTTCGACTCCTATTTTATATAAATTCTGCGGAGCGCCGTCGCCAAGCAATCCGATTATTCCCGAGTCTTTGCAGCCCGCCAATAATTCCGAACCGTATTCAAGTTCGGATATTTTCCCTCCCAAATTAATATCCGTCCCGGCTATAGGGGCGGCGATCAAAGGCAGAGCCAAATGAATACCAAAAATATCAATTTCGGTATCGGCTTCCTTTATATCGTGAATTGATTTTGTTATAATCCGGACTTTTCTTAAATCTTCAAAATTTCTTACAAACGAATCGCCGTTTCCAATCCCGCCAATACCCGGAACTTTTCCTCTGCACTCCTCTCCGTTACATATGTTGCAAACAAAACAGGCTCTATTAAATTTTTCCCTGGCGCCGCGTCTGATCTCTTCCCAAGAAACCTTATCCATTTTTGGGGTAGTTACGACATTAATAATTTTATGAACCTTTCTAACGACTTCCCACGCCTCTTCCCGCGTATCTCGAACGACAATGAAATTTCCGGCCTTTTCAACGTTGCTCTTTGGAATTACTACCTCGTCCCCTTCCTTTACATGAAAAAAGATATTCTTTACCCCTTCAATAGCGAGCGCCTCTTCAACTCCAAGTATCTCTTTAACAATACCGGGAGATGGAATTATAGCCTGTTCGATGGAAAAACATTTTTTTGTCGGAACTAAAGAACTTGGCGGATATCCTAAAGCAATATCCAGAGCGTTCCGGATTACATTAATCCCCGTCGCATAGGGAAAAGTATAAGCCGACATAAAACCGCCCGATAACCTCGCCGCAATCTCGCCAACCTTCGCCCCATTTTTTGTTATCTTTATATCCCCTTTAGCCGCTCCAATATCTATACCTAAAGCTCTAATCCCTTTCTTGAATACCTCGATCCCCTCGTTTAACTCCTCTTCAGGCAAAGCCGAAGGCAATACATGCCCCGTCTCGATAAAATAAGGCTCTCTTTCTATTATTCTATCCGCAACGCCGGTAATAAATATCTCTCCATCATAAATTAGCGCGTCTATGGAAAGCTCCGGTCCATCCATATACTCTTCCGCTATCAACTCCCCGGACGGACTGCCGTTTTTAGCGTTCAAAAAAGCGTTCTCAAGATTTGCTTCGGATTCGACCTTCATCACCCCTCTCGCGCCCATGTTGTCCGCCGGCTTTAAAACAAAAGGATACCCCAACAAGCTTGAGGCTTTTTTTAAATCTTCAAAACTCCAGCATTTATAAAAATCCGGAATCGCAACGTTATGCTCCCTAAAACGTTCGCGCATTTTTATTTTATTACTCGCCGCTATGGCGTTTTCATATTTTATACCCGGCAACCCTAATGCGTTCGCTACCGCCGATACGGTCATAGACGCGTCCGTGCCAACCGTTATCGCTCCGTCAATCTTACGCCCGTTATTAAACTCCTTTACGACTCTAACAGTCCCTTCTATATCCCTGGTGGAAACAACTACTGGAAAATCCGCGATTTTCATCCCCGGAGCTTCTTTATTATAATCCGTCACAACCGTCGTTAATCCCATCGAATTCGCAGTCTTTATCGCCGGAACCTGTAATAAACCGGCTCCAATTATTAATATAGTCTTTCCATGATAATCATTCATAATATTTCCTTGAGAGTTTACGTTATATCTATTTTCGTAAGAATATATTTTTTTTTTAGTATAATCTTGGTTTTGCTTTACATAAACAACTAAAATTGAATATTTTCTTTTGAGAGTTCTTTTCTGATAATTTTTTGATTTTTCAGGTAGTATATTAATAGCTTAATTTTTTGCGCCGACGACAAAACTATCAATATAGCGCCTATTATTTCCGTTACTATAATAAACTCGTCAAAAAAAGGGAAAGGTTTGTCGACAAATAATTTTAAAGCGGATATACCTAAAAAACAGAGGAGATAAAAAATTGTCGCCCTACCTAAAAAAGTCGTTTTTAACTTGAATTTTATATCTGTAATCAGGAAAAACACCATTAATATAAAAAGACCGGGGATTCTGATCATTATTAATATAAAAAACCACCAATCGATAATATTTTTACTGAAAATAAGGATAGAAAAGCAGGTAATCATCAAAAAATCTCCGACGGGGTCTAAAACCATGCCGAGCTTTGTAACTTCGTTTAATTTTCGGGCAAGTATTCCGTCAAAAAGGTCTGTTAGACAAACTATCACGGTAAATATGAAAATAGAAATTTTGATTTTGATATTGCCGTTATTATTTTCCGACACAAGACCAAACATAACTATCAACATAGGAACTAATGAAAACCTTATAGCCGATAGAACATTTGAGATATTTAGATGATATATTTCTTTGCCCGTATTAATGTCTTTTAACCAATCTATTTTGAGAATAAAAAAGCCCCACATACAAGCGACGAGAAAGGTTTCGGATAAAATTACGGCGACGGAAATTATTGGATCGACTTTCATTATTTTTTGAAAAACTATATATAAAGATAAGCAAAAAACCAATATTAGAAAAATCCCAATCGTTACGTTTATTCGTTTTCTTCTTGAAGTTGAAATCATTATTTTGCCAAAACTTATAAAATTTGGAGCATATTACATCGATTTTTTTTATAAGTCAATATTTAAAAATAAATTATAATTATTTATTGTTTTTTTTTTATTTAGATATATATTATAGGATAAGGATCGGCTTATGAAATTAAAATTTAAAAAAATATTCTACGACAGATCTTATAATGCGCCGGTAGCCGTTTTGAGAGATAAAAATTATGATTTTTATTTCTTCAGAATATCTCACGATTTTGCCGTGAAAATTTTAGACGCTATAGAAAATAATAACGGCGGTTCTATCGGAACGACAAATAAAGCTAACTTGTCGTTAACAGATTATATTAACGGCGAATATAGAGGCGAGATAGAATATATGGACGACGGCAAAATATACTGCCAAGAGAGGTCTTGCGGCGAGATTATATACCGTTCGGTTATCGACGACTCTTATATCGACGCCAGCCCGAAGATATTTTTTAAATTTCTGGAAGATAATAACGAGTTATATTACAATTCGGGCGAAAATAACGTATATCAATATTGTTAGATTCCCATTCTTGTTCTTATGTTTTGAGGTATTTCGATATTGAAAAGTTTGGAAGTTTTGGTTAGTAGTTTGACGGGATCGAACGGCTTTGTGAGGTAATCGTTGCATCCGGCTTTTAAACACTTATCTCTGTCGCTATCCTCGCCGTCGCGTTCGTCCATTGCCTGAGCGGTAATAGCCCATATTTGTATATCCTTTATCGTTTCGTCTTCTCTTATTTTTTCCGCCGCAGTCAACCCGGCGTCGTTTGTTTCCATTTTTATATCCAACAAAACCAGCTCCGGTTTTTCTTTTTTAGCAATATTCACCGCGTCGACCGAATTATCCGCCTCAAAATATTCAATATTTGAATTTGGACCTAAAAGTTTGAAAAAATTTATCAAAACAAATCTATTCTCAGGTCTATCGTCGGCAATTAATATCTTAGGCATAATAATTATCTCCTAAAAAAATTTGATATTAATCAAATAATAAACGATAATATTAAATAACGCAATAAAATTAAAAATAAATTTCTAAATAATTTATATAACGCGGTAATACAAATATATATATGAGAAAATTTTTAGAAAATTTTAGCGATAATTTTAAAACTAAAATAGACAGAATAACTTATTTTTCGGGATTTTTCAAACTGGTTATAGTGGAGCTTGCGCTTTTTCCAAAAAGGAAACAGGTAACCGCTACGGTATTGATAAGACAGATACTATTTACAGGATTTGAGGCTTTAAAACTGGTAAGTTTGATAGGACTTACAATCGGCGGAATTATTATTATACAAGGCATGGGGTTGCTGGAGAATTTCGGTCAATCCGATTTGGTATATACCATATTAATAATGGTAATAACTAAGGAGCTGGGACCTATTATTACCGCTATTATCTTAATAGCCCGGTCGGGAACCGCAATTTCCACAGAACTGGGCAATATGGTGGTAAATCATGAAGTAGAAGCGTTATATTCGTTCGGCGTTAATCCTATCAGTTACTTAATAATACCGAGAATTCTGGGGGTTATGATATCCTTTTTTGCCTTATCAATTTATATGAATTTGGCGGGACTTTTAGGAGGGTATCTTGTCGCTAACATATTTTCGCCGTTTTCGTTTATCGAATTCGGGACTAAATTAATGCAAAAACTTACCGTAAAAGACGCCGTAGTGAGTCAAATTAAAAGTCTTGTTTTTGGTTTTATCATCGCAATAATATCTTGTTATCAGGGATTGAGCGTTAATTACGCTTCAACGGAAGTTCCTCAAAAAACAATTAAAGCGGTAGTTTCCAGTTTAAGCTGGATAATAATATTTGATATTTTAATAGCGCTGATATATTATTCGATTTAGGTAAAAATAAATATGAACGATATAATTTTATCCGTAAAAAATATTTTTTTCAAAAACGAAAACTATTTGGTCTTAGACGATATCTCTATCGACATAGAAAAAGACACTTTTAACTGCATAATCGGCAAGTCCGGAGCCGGTAAGAGCACGTTATTGAAAATAATGGCGGGCTTACTGATACCAACTTCCGGCTCCGTTATAGCGTATAATAAGGATTTAACCAAACTATTCGATAGAGATATTACTAAAATTAGAAAACTATACGGTTTTGCTTTTCAAGACTCGGCTCTTATATCTAATTTATCAATCAAAGAAAACCTTAGTTTGCCTCTGAAAAATAAATTCAAATATATAACGTTAAAAGATATAGACGACAAAATTTTCTACTATATGGACAGACTAAATATGAGCGATTCGCTTACTTTAAGACCGGCGCAGCTCAGTTACGGCGAACAGAAACTGTTATCTGTCGTAAGATCGATTATAGCCGATCCCGAAATTCTTTTTCTCGACGAACCTCTAACTTCGATCGACGCAACCTTAATGAAAAAAATTCTTAATATTATAATAGAATATACAAACAAAGAAAATACTACGATTATAGCCGTAACGCATTCTAAAGATTTGTTATTAAACATATCTTCAAGAGTTATGCTTTTAGAAGATAAAAAAATCAAATTAGACTGCGAAGGATTAGATTGGGACTCTATAGACAAAAAGAATTTACCTGAAATATTACAAGATATACTCGGATAATCGCGGAGGAGATATATGAAATTTAAAATGAGACACGCAGATAAAATAGTCGGAGTTTTCCTGTTTTTGTCTATTTTTATCCTATTGCTAACTATAATAATGATTTTATTAAATCAAAAAACTTTTACAAAAAAAATATATTACAAATCAAGATTCGCCGATAGGGTCGGTTTGAAAATAAATCAAGATATAAATTTTAAAGGATTTGTCGTCGGAAAAATCACGAAATTTAAATTGAACAGTATACCTAATAAACTTTCGCTTGAAGAATTTGAGACGCATATTATGAGTAAAATTAGAATGAAATATAAAGATGAAAAATCAAGAAACGAAATAATCGACTATATAATAAAAAAATACGATATCGTTAAGGGGTATTTTATTATACGAGAAATCCCTCAAGATGAGAGATTGGAGTTATTAGCTTTTTTTAGAGACTTGGGTTACGCTAATACGGTAGATATAGATTTTTTTATTTATGAAAACTACTACGACATTATGAAAGAGAACTCTGTAATAAATAAAGCCTCCAATCCTTTGACCGGAACGTCCATATCTTTACTGACAAACAATTTTACGGTCAATCCGGCTAAACCAAATTCTTACATACCTTCGCTTGACACCGACGAGGGCAAATTGATTTTATCTATGGGACAAGTAAAAGAGAGAGGAGACGCTATATCCTCTATAGTCAATAACTTAAATCAGATTCTTGCCTCGTTAAATAGCGATAGGAATCCCGAACAAAATTCTATATCAAGAATTCTTGTAAATGGGGCCGATTCTGTCGAACTATTAAAAAAAGAGCTTTACGTTGTTGATAGAATACTCAAAAATACTAACGACGTAATAAAAAACTTTTTTGAAATTACCGAAAATTTTAGAGAGCTATCCGTTAACATGAAAGAGCCGGAAGGATTAGTAAAAAGGTTAGTCGATCCCGACGGAGAATTTATGTTTAACTCCATAAAGAAGTCGCTCGACGGGCTTTCAGACATTATGGGGCAACTGTTGACTTTCACGCAATTTATCAACGGACAATCAAGCGACATTGAAACGCTGTTGCTGCAAAGCAAGGATACGATGAAAGAACTTAACGACGTGATCGAAGGCATAAAGAATAATCCGCTGATTAAGGGGGGGATTACCGACAAAAAAAGTCAGGTTCCCGTAAAAGAGAATATTAGGGATAAGGATTTTTAAAATGAAAAAAATTAGAGTAATTTTTAAAATTTGTTTAACTATAATTTTCTTCATTAGCTGTTCGACTGTTTCAACTAAGGTCGTTTACGAAAGTAATTATTATAAAAATTTGGCTGCGGAAAATTCTCAAAGCGCTAACGAATACGTAAAAAAAATTGAATACAAGAAAGCGTTGGTGTATCTTGAAGAATCTTTAAGATACAACAAGTTAGCTGATAATATCTCCGGAATATCCCTAAATTACGCCGATATAGGAAAAGTTTGGCTATTAATGAACGATTTTAATAAAGGATTAAGTTATTATAATTTGGCTAAACAAACTATAGACAACGAATCGGGCGAAGGGAATTATCAAAAAGAGACGGCTTATATACTAAACGCGCTCGGAGAGGCTCATTACCTTTTAAAAGAGTATGAGAAATCAAAAGATTATTTCAATAAAGCTCTTGAAATAGAAAATAAACTCAAAAACAGAGAGAACATAGCCATAATATATATGAATTTTGCTAAAATAGAAAAATCCGTCGGAAATTATAAAAAAGCCCTCGGATATTTCCTCAATTCTACCGGAGTCCTTGAAAAATTGTATAAGAAAAAACTTTTAAATAATATTAAAAATCTGGGGCTTGCATATTACTCCGTGGGGCATCTATATTCAAAGTTGAATAATCCTAATAATTCCGAAAAATACCTTAAAATGGCGTTAAAAATTGATAAAATGGTCGAGGATATTAACGGTATTGCCGACGATTACTACGGATTAGCCATAATTCAATATAGAAAGAATAATTTTAAGAAAGCGCAGCAATATTTTATAAAATCCAAAGATATTTATAAAATATTAGATAATCTTTCTCAATACATCCTAATTAATGACTATCTTTTAGATATTTATCAAAAAGACGACGCTCTTGATAAATATCTTTCGATACTCGAAGAAAATTATCTTTTACATAACAAAGACGAAAATATAAAACAAACCATTATCGATATTTTAAAAAATCCGGATATTTCAAAATATTTATCCGACGACGACCTTAAACGTTTGAATGAAAAATATAAATAATTAAATCTTGCTTTTTTTTATAATTTTTGATATATTAACGCCAATACAAACGAGTATCAGTAAAAGAGAGGTTATATGTCGGACGCAGAAAAAGCTAAGAAAAATAAAAAGATAAATAAGATGACAGTTCAAGAGCTTGATAAGGCTATAGAGACGACCGTTAAAGAGATGGGCAATCTTAATTCAAGATACGGCAGAGAACTACAAAAAAGAAAAGAAGCTATAAATTCTGAAGTAAAATAAATGGCTGTAGGTCCGGATAGATATCTATCAATATCCGATTTTACAAGAATTCTCAAATCAAATCTCGAGTCTTCGTTCTCGACGCTTTTTTTAAGAGGCGAGATATCAAATTTCAAGCCCTCCTCTTCGGGACACATTTATTTTGTTTTAAAAGATAAAGGCGCTTCTATCAAAGCCATTATTTTTAAAGGTTCTCTGGGGGCGATGTCGGATTCTTTCAAAAAAGGGGCCAATTTATTTAAAGACGGCTCCGAGGTCTTAGTTGAAGGCAGGCTGAGTTTATATGAAAGAAACGGCGACTATTCTATAATTATTAGCAGAATAACCCCAATCGGAGCCGGCGAATTAGCTGTTAAATTTGAGCTTCTTAAAGAAAAATTATCTAAAGAGGGCTTGTTTGATCAATCCCGAAAAAAAACGCTGCCTTTATATCCGGTAAGCGTCGGCATCGTAACCTCCCCGACCGGAGCGGCTCTTCAAGATATGCTAAACGTTTTAAACAGAAGATTCTCTTCGTTAAAAATTACCGTATTTCCGACCGCCGTGCAGGGCGAAGAAGCCAAATTTGAAATTGTAAAAGCTATTGAATGCGCTTCGTACCATTATAGAAAAAACACAAATTTGAAAGTCGACATTCTTATTATATCCAGAGGCGGCGGTTCGATAGAAGACCTTTGGGCGTTCAACGAAGAGATAGTAGCAAAAGCGATCTCAAACTGCCCCATTCCGACGATTACCGGTATCGGACACGAGATAGACTTTACAATCGCAGATTTTGTATCCGATTTGAGAGCTCCGACTCCGTCCGCCGCCGCCGAGATAGCCGTTAAAAACGGTTCGGATTTGCTAAATACAATAGTCTCTTATAAAATACGGATCAAGGGCTCTTTCAATTTGATAATGGAAAAATATCTAAACAGATATAGTCTCTGTACTCTTGACAAACTTTTATTCTACTTTAAGCGAATTTACGAAAACGCTCTGCAAGATTTCTCTTTTATAAAAGAAAAAAATAATAATAAATTAAAAGAAATTTTAGAACTAAACGAAAAAAAGTTTCATCTCCTTATGCAAAAACTTGATAATCTCAGTCCTCTCAAAATCCTTCAGAGAGGTTATTCTCTGGTATTAGATAAAGATAATAAAACAATATCAGACTCCGCTTCCGTTAATACCGGCGATATTCTCCGAATAATACTAAACAAAGGCAAACTTGAAGCCGAAGTTACCGGCGTAGAGTAAAAAACTCAAAAAGTAGCGCTTCAAGCGCCCTATGTTTTTTTGGGGAGTAAAAAACATCTGTTCCATATGCGTCGAATTTTTATGCGACAATTGTCGCGCGTTATCGACGCGTAGCATATGTGTCAAATTTACAAAGCTGTAATCCTCGATTATACTGAACCCTCGATTTCCCCTCGCATCCGCTCGGGACGCGAAATCGAGGGTTCAATGGATACGCATATGTGTCAATTTTTTATCGGGAAGCGACGCGGCGTATGTAGCTCCATATGCGTCGAATTTTTATCGAGGAACGACGCGGCGTATATAGCTCCATATGTGTCAAATTTTATTTCCCGTTAAAAAACCGACGGGGACTAAAAAATACAAAGATATAATTGACGATTGCCTTTAATTTATATATATTTCTTATAAGGACGATTATATGCTTGAAGTTACTATTAATGAAATACAAAATGATATCGACGTTTTTCTTTCAAAAATCAAAAACGGAGAAGAAATTGTTATTAAAGACTCAAATAATCCAATCGCAAAATTAATGCCTTATAAAACATCAAAAAACAAAAGAATTTTGGGCAAAGAAAATGGGAAAATATGGATGAGCGATGATTTTGACGCTCCCCTTCCAGATTCAATAATCAGAGATTTCTATAAGTGAAATACCTGATTGATACTCACATATTCTTATGGATGATATCCTCTCCTGAAAAACTTTCGTTAAAAGTAACCGAGATATATGACGTTCAAGTTATTTGGTAAATAATAGGTCTTAGGAATTTATGCGCTTTAATTCTCACAGACCTCATCGGGGAGCGCGGCGTATGTAGCTCCATATGTGTCAATTTCAAATGCGTCGGTTTTTCTCCCGCCCCAAAAAAAACATAGGGCGCATACTTCAAATTTCTATTTCCCGCGCGCCGTCGGATATATCGTAGTTGTAGAATTCAGGCGCGATTCCGGTAGATTTTTGATATTTCTGCGATATTTCAAGTTTTATTTTATCCAGATCGTCTTTTTGAGCGATAGCTATCGCGCACCCTCCGAAGCCCGCGCCCGTCATCCTCGCCGCAATAACTCCCGAAGTCGATCGGGCGGCTTCGACAATAGCGTCGAGATAATCGCCCGTTACTTCAAAGTCGGTCTTAAGAGAATCGCCCGATTCGTTAATCAGGCGCGCGAGTAGACTCAAATCGTCGTTTTGCAAACTCTCAAAAGCTTTCAAGACTCTATCGTTTTCGCCGACGACGTGATTTAATCGTCGGTAAATAATTTCGTCGGCGCTTTTTACTTTGGATTTTAACTCGTTCCACTCCCCTATCGTTACGTCTCCTAACGCGGTCTTTTTTATTCCGTAATTTTTAAGTATTTCAAAGCCCCGCTCGCACTCGCTTCTTCTTTCGTTGTATTTACTCTCCTCAAGCCGCCTTTTTTTATTGGTATTCATTATTATTATAGTTTTATCCTTAAGATTTATCGGAGAATATTTGAAATCAAGCGTATCGCACTTCATTTTGATTACTCGATTTTCTTTCGCATTTCCGATAGCGAATTGATCTAAAATCCCGCATTTCACGCCGACAAAGTTGTTTTCAGCCCTCTGAGCGCATAGAGTCAGTTTTATCATCTCTTTTGAGCCGTTTTCAGGAATATTATAACCGTTTATACCTAATATCGCCAAAATCAGCGACATTTCCAGGGAGGCGGACGAAGATAGCCCGCTTCCGTTTGGAATATTGCCGTAAACTACGCCGTCGAATCCCCTATCGATCTTGTATCCGTCCGCCGCTAATTCGACCAAAACGCCCTTTAGATAATCCCCCCAGTTATTCTCTTTGATTTGATTTGAGGATATATCGACTTTTAAAATTTTGTCGGGAAAATTTATAGAAAACGCGTTAAATTCGGCGGAAGAATTCGGCTTAACTAAAACGAAAGTTCCGGCGCTAATCCCCGCCGGCATACAATATCCGCCGGTATAGTCGGTATGTTCGCCGACGACATTAATCCTTCCCGGAGCAAAAAACAACCGGAATTTTTCACTATTTACAAATATTTTTGAATATTCTTCAAATAAAAATTTTCTAATATCTTCGGTCATATACTACTTCCAAAATAAACTTATTATACTGTTTTTCGAGCAAAAAGCGACGCAATCAGCCGTATAAGGGACGTAATTACCGATAATCCTGCAATAATCAGCCATATTTTATAATCAAATATCGGTTTTACGCCAAACACCGTGTTTAATCCCGGAATATAGATAATTAATCCGATCATAATCGCCATAGCGAGAGTGAATAGCTTTAATAATTTATTAGGCGCGGTAAATTTACCGAGGAACTTCCCGTCCCGCATAATAAAGACGTATATTTGCGGCGAAATCAGCGTTATTAAGAACGCTATCGTTTGAGCCATAACGAGATCGTCATTTGAAATTTTCAATCCTATGAGATAGCCGGCGGTAATCGCTATTCCGAAAATCAAGCCGTCTATAATCATGTTGATTCTGTCTGAAATTTTCAAAACCGATTTTTCATTAATAAGCGGCTTCTTTTTCATAATCGCGTCGTTAGACGGGTCGATACTCAGTCCGACGCCCGGAGCAGTCTCCATTACGACGTTTGAGAAAAGTATCTGAATCGCAGACAACGACGCGCCGGGACCAAAAAGCGTGGACAATAGAATCGTAACGACTTTTCCGATATTATTTGTTATGAGATATTTTACCAGTTTCTTAATATTATAAAAAACGGTTCTCCCTTCTCGAATCGCGTTTATAATTGTCGCAAAGTTGTCTTCCGCTAAAATAATTTTCGCCGCCTCTTGGGTTACTTGCGAGCCGGCGCGTCCCATCGCAATGCCGACGTCGGATTTCTTCAACGCAGGCGCGTCGTTAACGCCGTCGCCCGTCATAGCCACTATATGCCCGTTATTTTTCAGATAATCTACAATTTTCAGTTTCTCAAGCGGCGTTACGCGCGAATATACTTTCAACTTCTCTACGTTGAGAGCTAATTGTTTCTCGCTCATCTTTTCAAGTTCGCCGCCTTCTACGACTTGATCGATATTGTCGGCTATTCCAACGTTCTCCGCTATACTGTAACCGGTTTTTTTACTATCGCCCGTTATCATAACGATATTTATATGCGCCTCTTTTGCAGTCTTAATTACCGCTTTAACTTCGTCTTTCGGCGGATCGTAAATCGCCGCGCATCCTAAGAACGTAAAATCGGAAGTCATATCCTCTTTATCAATTTTATGATTAGCTTTTTTATCGGCGGCTTTTTTCAAGAAACCGATTAGTCGATAACCTTTTTCCGATCTCGCTCCCAATTCTTTAAGTATTTCATCTTTTATCCGGCTATCAAGAGCGGCGGTTTTATGATTTATGTAATATTTATCGCACAAATCCAGAATTTTATCCGGCGCTCCTTTTGCGATAATTTCTATTTTATTGTCTGGACTTTTTACCAAACTTGCGGAATACATATATTCCGACGAAAAAGGGATGCTATCGAGAGTTTTATACAGTTCAAACTGTTTAGGTTTGTATCCCGTTAAAAATCCCGCTTTCAACAAGGCGAGTTCGGTTGGATCGCCGGTTTCTTTTATTATATTACCGTCTTGCTCCTCGATAGCGGCGGTAGAGCATTTTGTAGATATAAGGAAAATATCGCGAACCACCTCGGACTCCCCTTCCCCGATAATTTTAAAAATTTCGGCGTTAGTATAAAATTTGTCCCCTATAAAGATCTCTTTTACAGTCATATTGTGTTGCGTGATCGTTCCGGTTTTATCTGTGCAGATATAATCGACGCTTCCCAGCGTTTCAACCGACGCCATTTTTTTGACGATAACTCCGTTTTTAGCAAGCCGCTCGACGGCTAAGGATAGCGCGATCGTTATGGACGCCGGCAATCCCTCCGGAAATACGGCGACCATTATACTTATAGCTATGAGTATCGCCTCGTTAATTTTAAAAGATTTAAACAAACTGACCAGCAATACGAAAACCGCAGAGAAAAACGCCAATCCGACGAGGAATTTGATCTCTTTACCGAGACGTTTTTGTAGCGGAGTCTTTTCCTCTTTCGCTTCCTGTATCGTATTTGCTATTTTCCCCATCTCGGTTGAGGAACCGGTTTTTATTACGACCGCTTTTCCGACTCCGTTTAGGACTTTGCTTCCGGAAAATATCATATTCTTCATCTGGTATAATTTTAAACTGCCCCCTTTAAGCGCGTCGCTTTTCTTTTCTATCGGCTCGCTTTCGCCCGTTAAATGAGCTTCATCGACTAACAGATTTTTTTCTTCTATTATTCTTGCGTCCGCCGATAAAATATCCCCCGATTCAAAAGAGAGAATATCCCCCGGTACGACAAATTTTGAGGCGATTATCTCTACCGCTCCGTTTCTGATTACTTTTGTTTGAGGGGATAAAATTTTCTTCAACTCCTCGACGGCTCTCTCCGCTTTACCGTCCTGTATAAGACCGATAATCGTATTTACCAAAACGACGCCCAAAATCGCAAATCCTTCAATAATATCTTTGATAAAAAATGAAAAAATCGAAGCGGCGAATAAGATTAAAACCATCGGCTCTAACAAGGATTTGAAAATTTTTTGAAGCAACGTCTCCCTTCTCTTCTCGGCAATCTCGTTATACCCAAAACTTTTTAGTCTCTCCTCGGCTTCTTCAGTATTCAAACCCGAACGGTCTGAATTGACCTTTTTCAACGCTTCGTCTGTTCCAACGTTGTAAAATTCGTTAAGATTGTACATATATTCTCCTTTTTAAAATAAAAAAAAAGACCTTTAACAAAACTCTTCCGTAGACGATAACTAAACCGCCTTAAATACGAAAATATTTTGTTAAAAGTCTCGTTTGCGTTCTCTAAATCTCTTAGTAGAACGTTTCATAACCGGAAAAAGTCTAGCGCTCTTTCGCGATTGTCGGCTATGAGTCCCGCTTTTTTTAACGGGAAAACTACTCCCCTTTAATTATCCGTATTATAATAACATTTTAGCGTTAATGTCAAGAAATTTGTTATTAAAATTAAAATTATCAACTCTTGATTTTTTTTATTTAATTATATAGAATGCGGGATAACATTTTAAAAGAGTTTGATATGAAATTTCTAAAATTCTTTCTTATATTTATAATTCTATCTTCTTGCTCGAAGATTAGTTTCGGCGAAAAGCCCAAAAAATACGATGAAAACATTGCATATACGCAAGGTAAGGAGTTTTTCGGCAAAAATAAACTGGAATTAAGATACCTCTACGTCGAGGGAAAAGACAAGCGGCATTTAATATTTTATCTTCACGGATTTAACAGAACGGAAGAGGAGTGGGCTGAAAAAAACGGATTCGGCTCAAAATATTATGCGGTTCTCAAAAATAATCCCGATTTGCCTGAATATTCGGTCGTAGCGATAAGTTTAAGTAACGCTTTTATGTTTCTTGAGGACGCTCCCAAACCGTACTCCGACGACCTGGAAACGCTGATGATTAAAGAGATTGTTCCCTATTTTAAGACAAAACTTGACGTAAAAGGCGAAAAAACTTTTCTAATCGGACATTCTCTCGGCGGATACAACGCTCTATCGCTATCTATGAGAAATCCCGATATTTTCCCCGTAGTTTGCTGTATTTCGCCTTATACCGCTCCGTTTTCGCCATGGGACGACGATTTTGAAGAGACAGGTAAAAAACTTAAAATGAGTCGTAATCAGATATTTATCCTAAAAACTATGTTATCAAACGCTTTCGGCTCTAAAGAGAAATGGAACGAATACAATCCGTTTTACCTATTGGAAAATAAAGATAAATTCCCTTTTATAGTTATGTCGTCGGCGACCGAAGACCTGCCGGGGTTTAACTGGTCGGTAAATCTATTCGCTCAAAAATTAACTGAAAAAGGCGTTCCAAATATTTCCTGCGAAACTGAAGGGGATCACTGGACAACTTGCCAAGATATTTTTACAAATTTTCTCAAAAAAATTGCAGAATAAATCCGGTATTTCGTATGTTTTAAAAAAAATATCGGTACTCCGTCAGTTTTTTGGGGTAAGGAAATGGATAACGCAAGTCTGTCTCAAAAAAATTGACACATATGAAACAAATATTTTTTATTCCCCAAAAAACTGACGGCTTACAAAATATCGAAAAAAATATCTTGAATAAAACTTAAATAAGCGCTATATTCGGGGCAAAATGGATATTATAAAAAAATTAAAAGAGACGGCTTTAGCGATAATTCCGGTAGATATTGTCGTAGCTATATTACATTTTACAATCGCGCCATTACCTTTGACTACTCTTATAGAATTCTTTATAGGTTCGGTTTTTGTAATACTCGGACTCGGAATATTTCTTGCGGGGGTCGATATAGGTATTGTTCCGGCCGGTTCGATGTTGGGAGCGTCTTTAACCAGAACAAAAAATTTGCCGTTAATTATTGTCGTAATTGCTATTACCGGTTTTGTTATCACAGTTGCCGAACCGAATTTAAAAGTGCAGGGCGATTTGGTCGAATCTGTAACCGGAAATATCAAATCCGGCGTTCTTATTCTTACCGTCTCTGCAGGATTGGGCCTGTTTCTTGCAATAGCTATGAGCCGAATTCTTATTCAAATACCTTTTAAACTGATAATAATAATAGGCTACAGTTTGGCGTTAGTTCTTTCAACTTTTATAGATCCGGTTTACGTCGCTATCGCTTTTGATTCGTCGGGAGCTTCTACGGGACCTTTAACCGTTCCTTTTTTCATTGCTCTCGGCATAGGGGTCGCCGGAGTTAGGGGCGACAAAGGAGCCGAGGACGACAGTTTTGGAACAACGGGAATAGCCGCGATAGGTCCCATATTGGGTATGGTTGTATACGGTTTTATTCTGGCAAAAAGCGGCGCCAATACCTCCGTTCCAAGCGAGGTAGCCATGGTTGCTTCCGACGATCAAAATTCAGGTCTTAAATATTTTTCGACAATAACCCAAACAATTAAAGACGTTACTATATCTTTAAGTCCTGTGTTAGTTCTGATAATAGCTTTTCAACTTTTTTTACTAAAATTACCGCCGGCTCAAATAAGAAGGGTGCTAACGGGTATTGTTTATTCATGGCTTGGTTTAATTCTCTTTTTCATCGGAGCAAATACCGGCTTCATTCCGGCCGGTAAAGCCATAGGCGGAGAAATAGGTGCGCTATCTTATAGTTGGATATTAATTCCAATAGGATGTATACTCGGTTCTATTGTCGTTTGCTCGGAACCGGCTATGTGGGTTCTAACGGAACAGGTCGAAGAAGTATCCGCCGGAAATATTCGTAAACCTGTCCTACTAACTTCCGTAGCTCTTGGGGTTTCAATTGGAGTAGGGGCGTCTATGTGGCGAGTTTTATCAGGATTCAGCGTCTGGTATCTGATCGCTCCCTCTTTTATAATAGCCATGATTCTAAGTCTGGTTACTCCAAAACTCTTCTCGGCTATAGCGTTTGATTCGGGTAGCGTCGCGACAGGTCCGGTATCGGCCGCTTTTATACTTCCGATAACTTTGGGGGCGGCTCAAACTTCGGGCGGCAATCCCGCTCTCGACGCGTTTGGATTAATTGCAATGATAGCGGTAGCGCCTCCGATAAGTATACAAATACTTGGGATAATGTTCAGACGCAAAGAGCTTTCAATAGAAAAAAAGCGTAAAGAAGAAGCTTTGGGAGCAAAAATAAAATGATTAAATACGACAAATTGGTTTGTACGGTGGTTAATCACGGTTTGGGGGAAAAGATCGCCGCCGATACGATTCAAGCCGGAGCCGGCGGAGGAACTATCCTCGTTGGAAAGGGAAGCTCCGATTCGGCGCTCCTTCGCTTTTTATCCATCGCAGACGTAGAAAAGGATATATTGTTGACTTTGATTACTAACGATCAACTTCAAGTCGTAACGGAAGCGCTCGTTAATTCCCATCATCTAGGTAAATATCCTTGCGGATACCTTTTTGTAATTGACTTAGGAGGAAAAATTATGAATAAAGTTTACGATCATGAATTAATTAATATCATAGTAAACCGAGGGTATGCCGACGACATTGTAAACGCGGCGCGAAAAGCGGGAGCTACCGGCGGCACTATACTTCACGCTCGAGGCACAGGCAAGCCGGGCGATGAAAAATTTTTCGGAATAACCATCGTTCCTGAAAAAGAACAAGTTCTTATTTTGGCTAAAAAAAATATTTCAGAAAATATTCAAAAAGCCGTATTAGAACTAGAATGTCTAAATACTCCCGGAATCGGCATAATGTTTGTAACTCCGGCTTCCGACTTCGTTCAACTAGGTAAAAAGTCCTAACGCTCCCGCTAATTATACTTACGACCAACCCTCTCTATTAGCGCCCCGCCGGTTTCTTGGCGGGAGGAAGAAATTCGACGCATATGATGTTAAGAAGAAAATTGACACATATGGGCAAATATTTTTGATTCGTAAATTATTTATCATTTTCTAAAAATTTATCCAAGTTTTTGTAAAGAGTTTTCTACTTTTAGGTGTTATATATACTAAAGAAAAAGGAGAAAATTTTATGAAAAACAAAAAACATTTATTTCACTTTATAGTGTCAGAGTCTATGAATACTACTGTCATAGATTTTCTACTAAAAGAGTTCAAAATTAATACGTTCAGCAAACTGTTTGAAACTATGTTTCGTCTCATTGACAAAAAAGTCCCAAAAATGAAGAGAATAATCGGGAATTGCCGCTCCGAATACGCCGTTATAGATAGCGTCGACGGTAAAAGATTGGATAAATATCTCAGGATTAACGAAGCGGACTATCTTCAAATAAAAAGATGGCATTCCTTGTATAACGAATTCGGTATGGCTTCGACAGTTCGAGATATTATACTGTTTTTCTATAACGGCGTTACGAAATATGGATTGGAAGGATTTCTCGAGATTGTTGGTAAGGAATTGAAGATGGATAAATTGAAAAATGACTTTTTGGATAGAATGACACAACTGTTAAATATCGCCGCTCAAAAACAGCTCTTATACGCGCTCGTAATCGAAAATTATCCCAAGTACGTCTATCTTACGTAAAATTATTTATTATTCTATAAAAAACCGACGGGTTACTCTCTATTATTAAAATTAATTTGAAAAAAAATGAAATATATGATTAAATGCTGCTTTGGTTATTATTAATTCGGAGCGATAAAATGGACAAAAATGCTTTTTCTAACCTGCTGGCAAACAAAATTTTAATTCTTGACGGAGCCACGGGAACCGAGCTTCAAAAAAGAGGTATGCCTAAGGGAGTATGTCCTGAAAAATGGGTTAGCGAAAACCCCGATTCAATTATAGCGGTCCAGAAAGATTACGTTGAGGCGGGATCAAACGTCGTCTATTCGTGTACGTTTGGGGCAAATAGGTTTAAACTTGAAGAATTCGGACTAGAAAATGAAGTTTACGCTTTAAACAAAAGACTTGTTGAAATATCAAGAGAAGCCGTAGGAAAAAGCGCCTACGTCGCGGGAGATATGTCTCCTACGGGAAAATTCGTCGAACCTTTTGGCGACGTTAATTTTGACGATATGGTTGGTATCTACTCCGAACAGGCGAAGGGCCTTTTAGACGGAGGAGCGGATTTTTTTGTGATTGAGACCATGATAGATATTCAGGAAACAAGAGCGGCTGTTATTGCGATCAAAGAACTTTGCGATTTACCGATTATCATTAGTATGACGTTTGGGGAAGACGGATATACTTTGACCGGAACCGATCCCATAACCGCTCTTGTCTGTCTGCAAAGTCTGGGGGTCGACGCTTTCGGATGCAACTGTTCGACCGGCCCCGATAAAATGATCGAAGTAATAAAATCGTTGAAGCCATACTCTAAAATTCCGCTTGTTGCTAAGCCAAACGCCGGTCTGCCCAAATTGATTAACGGCAAAACAACTTTCGATATGTCGGTTAAAGAATTCGGCAGTTATGCGGAGGAATTTGTCAAAGCCGGCGTCAATCTTTACGGCGGCTGTTGCGGAACTTCTCCGGAATATATAAAAGAGATTTCAACAATTACTAGCGGTTATAAACCGGTTCAGCCGTTGTTGAAAAGCTTAAGCGCAGTATCGGGACCGAGAAAAAATTTGATTTTAAATACGCCGAGACCTTTAGCGGTAGTCGGGGAAAGAATAAATCCGACCGGTAAAAAATTATTTCAAGAACAAATCAAAAACGGCAACTTCGAAGGGGTAAGAAAATTCGCTCAGGAGCAACAATCCGCCGGCGCCGCTATGCTCGACGTTAATATGGGTATGCCGGGCGTCGATGAAAAAGAGGCTATGTTGAAAGCGGTATCTTTGCTTTCGGGAATATGCGATCTTCCGCTATGTATAGACTCTTCTAATCCCGACGTTATCGAGTCCGCTTTGAGATTGTACCCCGGAAGAGCTTTGATTAATTCAATTTCTTATGAAAAGAAGAAAATCGAAAAACTTCTGCCTATAGCCGCAAAATACGGAGCGATGTTTATTGCTCTTCCGCTGACGGACGACGATATTCCAAAGACTGCGGCGGAAAGATTAAATATTTTTGAAAAGATACTTTTGGAAGCAAAAAAGTATAATTTTTCTATTTCGGATATAGTCGTAGACGGTCTGGTAATGACGGTTTCGGCAGATCAGACCGCGGCTCTTGAAACGCTTAATTTTATCAAGCTATGTAAGGAGATATATAACGTCAATACAATTGTCGGACTCTCAAACGTTTCGTTCGGACTTCCCGAAAGAAAACTTATTAACGCCTCCTTTTTATCTATGGCTATTCAAAGCGGCCTCAGTATGGCTATCGCGAATCCTAACGAGGAGATACTTATCAACGCTAAGTTTGCCTCCGACGTCTTGGTCGGAAACGACGCGCAATCCAAGTTATATATTGAGAAATATTCAAACGCCCAAAAAGTTGAAAACAAAACTCCGGATTCGACAAAAACCAACGAAGATATGATATTTAATTCGGTTGTCGAAGGTAATAAAGAAAAAATTAACGATCTGCTTAAGATTTCGTTAGATAATAAGATTACTCCTCAAGATTTAGTCGATAAATATCTCATACCCGCTATAAATAAAGTCGGAGATCTATACGACAAAAAGATATACTTTCTGCCTCAACTAATCGCCAGCGCCGAAACGATGAAAAAGGCGTTTCAATATATCGAGCCTCTTTTAATAAAAAGCGAAGAAAACCAAACTAAAAAAAAGAAAATAGTTATGGCGACGGTAAAAGGAGATATTCACGATATAGGTAAAAATATAGTAATTCTGATGCTTAAAAATTACGGATTCGACGTCGTCGATCTTGGCAAAGACGTCCCCTCCGAGAAAATAATCGACGCGGCGATAAAAGAAAACGCCGATATTATCGGGCTTTCGGCGCTCATGACTACTACCATGACCGAGATGAAAACGGTAATAGAACTTGCTAAAAACAAAGCCGTTCGCGCGCAAGTCATAATCGGCGGCGCGGTAATAACCGAAGATTACGCAAAAGAGATCGGCGCCGCCGGCTATTCAAAAGACAGCGTCGGCGCGGTGAAATTAGCAAAATCCTTATGCGGATTATCGTAACTACGACGGCAGCGCCATATGTGTCAATATCTAAACTCGGACTATCGGCGCATTGCGGGAATGATCAATTAAAAGCCGGTCTTTTTACCTTTGTAATATTTCTTTCAAATATTTTGCCGTATGGGACTTACTATTATGTATTATCTCCTCCGGCGTTCCTTCGACTATAATTTCGCCGCCGGCGTCTCCCCCCTCGGGACCAAGGTCTATTATATGATCGGCTATTTTTATAACGTCAAGATTGTGCTCGATAATTATCATGGTATTGCCTTGATCGACGAGTTTATTAAGGACTTTAGACAATTGCAAAACGTCTGCAAAGTGAAGACCCGTCGTCGGTTCGTCTAGGATGTACATTGTTTTACCCGTTCCCTGTTTAGAAAGTTCGAGCGATAATTTGACTCTTTGAGCTTCGCCGCCGGATAACGTCAAGGAGGATTGCCCCAGTTTAATATATCCCAGCCCGACGTCTCTCAACGTCGAAAGTTTATTGTATATGGGCTGATGTTTTTCGAAGACCTCGCAAGCTCTGTCTACAGTTAGATCGAGAACGTCGGCTATCGACAATCCTTTGTATTTTACTTCGAGCGTTTCGCGGTTATACCTTTTACCTTTGCAAACGTCGCATTTTATATAGACGTCCGGTAAAAAATGCATTTCAATCTTGATCTCCCCGTCTCCCTGACAATTCTCGCAGCGCCCCCCTTTGACGTTAAAAGAGAATCTCCCCGATTTGTATCCTCTGACTTTTGATTCTTCCATTTCGGCAAAGAGATCTCTGATATGATTGAAAACTCCAACGTAAGTCGCCGGGTTCGATCTCGGCGTCCTGCCGATTGGGCTTTGATCGATATTGATGGCTTTATCAAGATATTCAAGCCCTTCTATCTTATCGTATCCCCCCTCCTCCATCGAACCGCGGTTTAGTTTGTTGTGTAATACGGGGTACAAAATATCGTTAATCATAGTCGATTTACCAGATCCGCTAACGCCGGTAACGACCGTCATTTTCCCGAGCGGAATAGAAACGTTTATATTCTTTAGGTTGTGCAGTCTTGCGCCGTAAATATTCAGAAAATGTCCGTTTCCCTCCCGCCTTTTTGCAGGAATTGCGATCTTGTTTAATCCGGCTAAAAACAGTCCGGTTATAGAATTGGGATTATCTTCTACATCTTGAGGCGTCCCATAAGCCGTTATATACCCGCCGTTTTCGCCGGCTCCGGGGCCCAACTCCACAAGACAATCGGCGCTTCTGATTACCTGTTCGTCGTGTTCGACGACAATCAACGTATTGCCAATGTCTCTCAATTCCAGCAAAGTATTAATCAACTTATCGTTATCCCGCTGATGAAGTCCGATTGTCGGCTCGTCGAGAATATATAGCACCCCGACTAATCTCGATCCGATTTGAGTCGCCAACCGTATTCGTTGAGCTTCGCCGCCGGATAAAGTAGCCGTTTTCCTCTCAAGAGTCAGATATTCCAACCCTACGTCCTGTAAAAATTTCAACCGATTGTTTATCTCTTTCAAAATCTGTAACGATATTTTTTGTTGATTTTCAGTTAAAACCAAACTATTTATAAAATCGATGCAATTTGTAACCGATAAAACCGTTACGTCGCGTATGTTTTTATCATTAATCTTAATTGATAAAGGAATTTTTCCCAATCTCATCCCTTTGCACGACGGACACTCCTGAACGGTCATAAAAGATTCAAGCCACACGCGAACGCCAATACTTGAAGAGTCTCTTACTCTTCTCCTCAAATCAGGTATTATCCCTTTGTATTTCCCGATAAACTCCCAGCTTCCTCTTTTTTCTTTTGACACATATCTGAAATTTATCTCGTCGTCCCCGCCCCACAACAGAATATTTTTGATCTCTTCCGGCAGATCTTTCCATTTGGTATCAAGCGAAAATTTGTAATGTTGCGATAAAGCTATCAACTGCTGAAATACAATGTTATGCCGCGGTAAATGAGTCTGAATAGCGCCTTCGTTTAGAGATAAGTTTTTATCGGGAATTAATTTATCAATACTGAATTCCGACACGTCTCCCAAACCGCGGCACTCCTCGCAAGCTCCATGAGGATTATTGAACGAAAAAATCCTCGGCTGTATCTCCGGATAACTAATCCCGCAATCCAAACAGGCAAATTTCTCAGAATAAATCTTCGTTTCTCCGTCAAAATCAACAGATACAAGTCTGTCCGTCATTGATAAAGAGGTCTCAATCGAGTCGGCTAACCTATTTCTTACTCCATCTTTTAATATTATTCTATCTACGATAATCTCAATATTATGCTTTATGTTTTTTTCCAGTTTTATCTCTTCGTCGAGTTGATAAACGACCCCGTCTACCCGCGCTCTTACAAACCCGGATTTTTGCGCATCCTCAAAAATTTTTTGGAACTCCCCCTTTCTGTCTCTCGCCACGGGAGCCATAATAATCAACTTAGTCCCCTCTTTGCGCAAAAGAATATTCTCAATAATCTGATCGATCGATTGACTCTCGATCTTTTTACCGCAATTGTAACAATACGGCTCGCCGATACGGGCAAAAAGCAGTCTGAAATAATCGTAAATCTCCGTAACGGTTCCAACAGTCGATCTGGGATTCTTATGCGTCGTCTTCTGTTCAATCGAGATAGCTGGACTTAGTCCCTCGATATAATCTATATCGGGCTTCTCCATTTGTCCTAAAAACTGCCGAGCATAGGCGGACAAAGACTCGACGTATCTCCTCTGACCTTCCGCGTAAATTGTATCAAACGCTAACGAAGATTTACCGGAGCCGCTAACTCCCGATACGACTATAAGCTTATTTCTTGGTAAAGATATATCGATATTTTTTAAATTATGTTCTCTCGCGCCTTTTATTATAATATTATTGAACCCTTGCAATTTGACACCTTCATTAACTACAATATTTTCTGATTTTTCTTTCTGTTTATACTACATTTTTTTTTTTGAGCAAAGTAAATAAATTAGAAATAAAGCGTCCGTCGGCTTTTTAGGAAAAATGACACATATGGAACTATATGCGACGCAAGCGCTCCTCTATGAGAAAATTGACGCATATGATGTTTTTCCATAATCTATGAAAACAATGTAGACGCTCGACCTCTCTCGAGATAACTCAACTTCTTGTTATCGCATATGTGTCATTTTTAATCCTAACATCATATGCGTCGAATTTTCCCCGCCCCCAAAAAACCGGCGGGAGCATTTTTTGAACAATAAAACCTTGACTATCAATCAAAAAGTAATATACTATCGTCGGTCGGGAAGGAGAAATATTGATAAAATATATAAAAGGTTTGGTTGTAAAAAAAGAGAGCGATTGTCTAATTCTTGATAACAACGGTATAGGATACAAAATATTTTGCAGTTCCAGAGAGTTAAGTCAAATAAATACGGGTTCGGAAGCGACCATATATACGTATCTTGTTCACAAAGAGGATAATATGACGCTTTTTGGATTTGTAAAAGAAAAAAACTTGGAAGGATTTGAGTATTTGCTAAAAGTCGACGGATTTGGACCGAAACTTGCGTTGAAAATTCTCTCTTTTTACGATATAGACGAAGTATATTCGGCAATAGAGAGCGAAAATATAGAAAAACTAAAAAAAGTCCCGGGACTAGGTCCAAAAATGGTAAATAAACTATTATTTGAACTTAAAGGCAAACTTCCGGATACTTTTATTAATGATACCCCGGATAACGACTTTAATAGAGATATAATATCCGCCCTGCTGAATTTCGGTTATCAAGAGTCGGATATCAGAGCCGCCCTAAATAAATACAAACCGGAAACTCAAGATTTTCAAACGGAATTTAAAAAATATATTAAAATTTTAGCGAAAAAATTATGACAAACGATATAACTAATATTGAATTCGGCCGGGACGACGAATACGAACAGTCGTTAAGACCAAAATTTCTTAAAGAATTTATCGGACAGGATAGTTTTATCTCCAACCTCAAAGTTTACATCGAAGCGGCAAAAAGGAGAAAAGAACCGCTGGATCACATACTTTTATCCGGTCCCCCCGGCTTGGGCAAGACAACTTTGGCTTCTGTTATCGCAAATGAAATGAATGTAAATTTCAAATCGACCAGCGCTCCCGTTTTGGAAAAATCCGGCGACATAGCGGCGATTTTAACGGATATTGAAAAAGGAGACGTCTTTTTCATCGACGAAATACATCGTCTTAGAAGAAATATCGAAGAAATTTTATATTCTGCAATGGAAGATTTCTCAATCGACGTTATTATAGGACAAGGTCCTTCCGCGAAAAGTCTAAAAATCAATATCGAACCTTTTACGCTTATAGGGGCAACGACCAGATCGGGGATGATATCTTCGCCGCTTCGCGGAAGGTTTGGCATTAACGAAAATCTCGATTATTACGATAAAAACGATATGAAAAAAATACTAAAAAGATCGGGTAATATTCTGGGGATAACGATAGACGACAAAGCGGCGGACGCGCTTTCAGAATGCTCCAGAGGCACTCCAAGAGTCGCCAACAGATTATTAAAAAGAGTGAGAGATTTTGCTCAAATCGAAGGTATAGGTAAAATAAGCGAAGAAATAACAAAATCTTCTCTAAATAGGCTAAATATCGACAATCTCGGTCTAAATAAAATCGATATAAGACTTTTAAAAACGATGATTGAAAACTACGAAGGGGGACCGGTCGGCGCCAAAACTTTAGCTATATCTTTGGGGGAAGATCCCGATACTATAGAGGAGGTGTACGAACCGTATCTCATACAACTTGGTTTTATCAAAAGAACTTCGAGAGGAAGAGTGGCGACAAAAAAAGCTTACCTTCATTTGGGACTCGATTATATAGCTAAAGAGGAGACTTTATTTTCAGATGAATTATAAAATTCTATTTTTCCGTCTTATTTCAATACTGTTGTTAGCGCATTTTTGTTTTTCATGTAAAACAAAAATTGAGCGTTATAGCGATAAAACAAGCAAATCTTACGAAATAAGAGTAAAATTGAAAGATTTAAACTCTATTATAAACATTCCTATTAGAAAAGATATAAAATTTGTTGATTTTATCACTAAAGAGCCGTTGGTTTTTGATAAAAAAACTAAGGAGGCGACAATTATTAAAAACGGCGAATATACTTATATAAACGATAAAAAAGCGCTTTCGCCGATTTCGGTTTTTTCGGAAAAAAACAGAATGATAAAAATAAACGACAGATTTTACTTTGGGACTATTACAATATATCCCGAAAGCTCGATTACAGTTATCAATTCTATACCGATAGAAACTTATCTTTTATCGGTTTTGCCGTCGGAGATACCGGCGACTTTTAAAATTGAGGCGATGAAAGCTCAAGCTGTCATAGCGCGAACCTATTCGATCTACTTTTTAAGAAAAAATGTCGATAATAATTTCGACGTCGACGACTCGACAAACTATCAGGTTTATAAAGGTTTTAATAACGTAGAGGATAAATACCTGAAAAATATTTTTTCGGCAGTTAAAAGCACCGAGGGCAAAATAATAACTTACAACAACGAACCGATAATCGCGTATTTTCACAGTAATTCCGGCGGCAAACTGAAAAGCGGGCTGGAATATTTCGGCAAAAATTCCGATTATCCTTACCTTGCGGCGAAAGACGATCCTTATTCAATAGATTCGCCGGGATATAACTGGACTTACGACCTGTCGATGGACCAATATAAAACTCTGTTTAAGACCGATTCTAATCTTTCATACGACGCTATTTCTTTCAACGATTCGGGTTATGCGGACAAAATAAAAATTGACAACGCCGAATACAACTCTAAATTATTCAGAAAAACCGTCGGTTATGCAAAATTAAAAAGCGAAACTTTTAAAATTGAGATTCTTGACGATAAAATCATATTTAACGGCTACGGCTACGGTCACGGAGTCGGTATGAGCCAATGGGGGGCAAACTCAATGGCTAAGCAGAATTTTGACTATAAAGATATAATTGAGTTTTACTATCCAAATACGGAGCTGGGATACTATTAAAGTTTTTTCGCCTTAAAACAAATATCTCTTAAGTATCTCTATAAAAACATAATTTTTCGCTCTTTGTATTATTCGTTCTCTGCTTCCGGTAAAATTTTCTCTTTTTACTATCGTTTCATTCTCAAATATAAATCCAAAATAGACCAGACCGACGGGCTTGTCGTCCGATTCGGACTCAGACGCGGCTACTCCCGTTATCGACGCCGCAATATTTGTATTAAATATGGATTTTAATCCTTTGACCATCTCTTCGGCGGTTTGAGGCGATACCGAGCCAAATTTTGTTAAAGTTTCGGATTTAACTCCTAATAATTTTGTTTTTATCTCGTTTGTATAAGCTACTACGGAGCCTTTGAAGAATTCGGATACTCCCGGATTTGATACCATATCCCCGGATAGCGATCCGCCCGTCATTGATTCCGCAAAAGAAATTGTCAAATTTTTATTTTTCAACAACGAATACGCTATGCTTGACAACGGCTTATCTTCAGTCCAAAATATACCGTTTTTGTTAAATATATCTATAACTTTTCTGACGACGGGCAGAGAAATTAAATCTACTTTTTCCTGATTTTCAAACATTCTGGTAATATGTATCTCAACCCACCCCTCTTTATTGAAATAATATCCGATATCAAATCCGTCAAATTTTATATCTTTAAATATGTCGGCTATATCGCTCTCCCCGATATTGTATAGTCTGAATATTTTTTCAAAAAAACTTCCCTTTATCATATTCATTTGGGACAGCTTATTTACAACGAAAGAATTTACCATCGGGATATTTTCTCTTGGCGGCCCCGGTAATAAGAAATATAAAGTCTTCTCCTTTTTATAAAATATTCCGGGAGCCGTCCCGTTTAGATTATCAATGCTTTCCGCTCCGGCAAAAGTCGTCGCTTGCTTTTTGTTTGACTCGGCTATTTTCCTGTTGATTCTATTAAAATATAATTTGATTTTACTCCATAGCGCTTCGTCAAATATCAATTTGACCCCTAAATATTCGGCGCACGCCTCTCTGGTAATATCGTCGTCGGTAGGTCCAAGCCCGCCGGATAAAAAGACTATATCGGTACCTTCGCAATACTTCAAAGCGCCGACTATTGAAGAGACGTCGTCGCGAACCGCTACGCTTTTTTGTAAAACGACGCCGATCTCTTTTAATTTTTTAGCAAGAAAATTCGTCGTGGTGTCGTAAATATTTCCAAGCAAAATCTCAGTTCCGATAGCAATAAATCCGGCGCTTATCATATTATCCTCTTACTCTCTTTCAACGCTCAATATAATAATAATTTTAATATTTTTCAATATTTTTAGTAAATTGTTCCTAAAATCTTTTTTTTCAGAGTCGTAGGTCGGAATTTTGAAAATATGAGCGGGCGCGGCAGTATAAAGTTTAACGCACTCTTTTAAACTTCTTTGAAAAATAAGTTTTTTTACGCCAAGTTTTTCTACCGCCTTTGTCGGATCGATCGCATAATAAGTCCCTTTAAATTTAGCAAAAACCATAGCGTGTCCTTATAAGGATTAGGCGGTTTGATTTCATCATCGCCGTAAAACGCCTCTTCATGATAAATTTTGATATTTTTATTTTTCGACTTTTTTTTCAGACTAATCAATTCCATATCTTTTGTCAGGCGGTAAATAATCTCTTTTCTGAGAAAAAGCGAATATATTTTAATATACGTCTTGTCGTTTCGATTATACAACTTCAACGCGACGCCTTTTAATCTATACGGAGAGTTATATATTTTAAAAGTCGCTATCTCGCCGATTTTGATGGACGCTAAAATATCCGAATAATCGCCGGTCATAAATTTTTACTTCTCTTTATACGGATATAGATGTAAGAACTTTAGATTTCTCATATTTTTTAGTTCTTCCGGAACGCTTACAAGCCGGTTGTTAACCAAATCTAACGTTCGAAGATTATATAGTTTCTTAATTTCAGAAGGAATTGTTTTAATAAAATTATTTCTCATCTCAAGAGTTTCGAGTTCCGTTAAATCTGTCAATTCTAAAGGAAATTCTTCCAAATTATTATCTGAAAAACCAAGATATTTCAATTTAGGAAGTTTAAATATGAATTCCGGAACCTCGGTTAATCCGTTATCGTTTAACATAATACTTTCCAGTCTTATCAACTTTTCCATACCTTTTGGGAATTTCCTGATATTATTCCCCCTCAAATCGAGACGTTGCAAATTTGTTAAATTTATAAAATTATCCGGCAACTTTTTAAGCGCATTCTCCCGCAAATCCAAATCGGTAAGCCCCGATAAATCTCCTATTTCTTCGGGAAGCGACTTGATTTTGTTATACGACAATTGTAGATATCTCAATTCTTTTAAATTTCCGATCTCTTTCGGAACGGTTTTCAGTTCGTTTTTGTAGAGCCATAAATCTTTGAGATTGACCAGCTTTCCGATACCGCTCGGCAAAGTTTCAAGTTTATTGCATGTCGCGGTTAATGCTTCTAAATTAGTCAAATTTCCGATCTCGTCGGGTAAGTACTTTAGATTATTCTGCGTTACGTTGAGCTTCCTAAGCGATAATATTTCGCAAACCTCGACCGGAATTTCAAGAAGTTTTATTGCCGAGAAACTCTCGCCGGTTAATCTCAACTCTTTGATTCCGTCTTCGGCGTTTTTCTTAAATCTCGCTCTCAACTTTTCTCTCTGTAACTCTATAATATATTCGTTTATTTCTAAAGATTTTGGGACTTCTTTCGGTTCGATATTTTTTATAAGAACGTCCCGGTTTTCCGGCGTAGAATTTTTAAGCAACTCGATCGCTTGATCGTTTAGATTACTGCATAAATAATATCGTATAAGCGCCTTCGAAATATTTTCTACAACTTTGATATTGGAATCGTCTAGACGTTTTTCTATATGCGGAATTATCCCGGCAATCGGCGCCCATAATTTCTCATTTAGCGAGGGATCTTTTCTGTTTTTATTTAAAAAAATATTTATCAGGCGATAGACAATATCCGAAGCGTAAATTCTATTCTCTTCATTTTGATTATCTAACTCTTTCATAACGACCGGGATAGTTTTTATAACGTCCGCTTTTTTCTCGGATTTATAAACTATCGTCCTCGCCGCGACAATTCTCACCTCTTCATATTCGTCCGACAGCATCTTTTTTAAAACCGGATAAACCGAATCGATTTTACAGTTAAGCCGAGTTAGAGTCCCAGCCGCTTCCTGTCTTATATCTTTATCGCTATTCTGCAGAAGTTCGGCAACCTTATCCCATCTTCCGTTCTTTGCAAAGAAGTAAGTCAAAATATCCGCCGCCGCCCATTTCGCTTCTTCATATTCAGATTTTAACGTCTTTTCTAAAATCGGAAGATAATCGGTAATATCCGGCATTTTAAAGGGCGACATAACGGCGTCTCTGATTAGAAAAAGAGACTCTAATTGAGTTTTATCGTTTTTATGGGAAATAATATCAAAAATCGCCGGCAAAGTTAATGAAATATCCTGATTATCGCCCTGAGCGGCGCGAATTGTCCGGAGAGCCGATATACGAACTTTTTCGTCGCCGTCGAAAAGCAACGCGGCAAGAAACGGCATAGCGTACTCTATATTTCGCTCGTCTCTATCCTGAACCATATTTGGAACGGTAACGTCCGCTAAAAAATCCAACTCCCTAATTTTTTCTTCGTTAGTAGCGTCGATAAGTTTTTCTTTTATCTCTTCAAAATTTATAATTTCCAAAGTACTATCGCCTTTTTTTACTACTCCCGAATATCGAGCCGAGAACGCCCCGAACGATCGTTTTCCCTATAGGCGAGTTTGCTATCTTCAGCGCTTTATCAAGATAATTCGCCTCTTTCTTCGGGGCGCTCTTTGTCTTTTCAACCGACTTTTTTTCTTTCTCCTTATTCTCCTCATTCTCCGCGTCGGCGACGCTTTTTTTATTAAGTATCTCATAAGCCGACTCTCTATCGACAGTTTTTTCGTAAGCTCCGTAAACGACGGACTTCTTGATAATCTCGTTTCGTTCGTCGACGCTAATCGATCCTATCCGGCTTCTTGGCGGCAGTATAAACGCTCTCTCGACTATCGACGGCGCGCCTTTCTCCTCCAAAAACGATACTAACGCCTCGCCCACCCCAAGTTCGGTAATCGCCGTTTCAACGTTTATCTTCGGATTCGTCCGAAAAGTCTCGGCGGCCGCTTTTACCGCTTTTTGGTCTTTGGGAGTATACGCCCGTAAGGCGTGTTGAACTCTGTTGCCCAACTGTCCGAGAATATTTTCAGGAATATCCATAGGATTTTGCGTTATAAAATAAACTCCCACCCCTTTTGATCGAATCAATCTGACGACCTGCTCGATTTTCTCCAACAAAACTTTCGGCGAGTCGCTAAACAACAGATGCGCTTCGTCGAAGAAAAATACCAACTTTGGCTTATCCATATCTCCAACTTCAGGCAGATTCTCAAAAAGTTCGGACAGTATCCACAATAAAAACGACGAATATGTACGCGGAGAAGTCATGAGTTTGTCGGCCGCCAAAATATTAATAACCCCTTTTCCGTCGGAATCGGTCTGCATCAAATCGTCGATATTCAGCGCGGGCTCTCCGTAAAATATATCGCCCCCTTGCTCCTCGAGCGTTATCAATCCTCTTTGGATAGTCCCGACGCTCGCCGGCGAGATATTCCCGTAAGTATTGATAAATTCTTTGGCGTTATTTCCGACGTAAAGGAGCATAGCTTTAAGGTCTTTAAGATCCAACAGCAACATATTTTTATCGTCGGCGATCTTAAACGCCAAAGTTAATACGCCCGTCTGGGTATCGTTTAGGTTTAACAGCCGGCTGATAATTAACGGTCCCATCTCGGTAATCGTAGTCCTAACCGGATGCCCCTGCTTGCCGAAAACGTCCCAAAACTGTACCGGAAATCCGCAAAATGAAAAACCGTCCAAGCCGAGTTTCTGAATCCTCTCTCGCATTTTAGGAGAATCGACGCCGGCTTTGCTAATACCAGCCAGATCCCCTTTCACGTCCGCCATGAAAACCGGCGTCCCAATAGAACTAAAATGTTCCGCCAATACCTGCAAAGTTACGGTCTTCCCCGTCCCGGTCGCTCCGGTTATTAATCCATGCCTATTAGCCATCTTAGGTAAAAGATAACACTCCTTCGCCCCTTTTGCGATCAAAAGTCCGTTGTTATTTCCCACTATTTTCCCCCGATTTTTTGTTTTTTATTTCTCTGATATATTACGCGTATAAAAGTTTACGACCTTTAGGTATCGAAATTTCTCTCCCCAACTCTTTTGCCGTTTTAACATATCTCTAAGCCGTAACCTGATTTTTTATTTTAAACAATTAAACAAAAAAAGTCAACTATCGGTTGCCGTCAAGTAAATTACGGAGAAATGGGCGCATATGACTTCTTGTGGAAAAGAAATTGACACATATGAGCTAAAAGCGCGGCGGCAATTGTCGCGTAAAAATGAAATCGACGCATATGTGTCATTTTTTTTTAATCAGTAAATTATTTATCATTTTCTAAAAATTTATCCAAATTTTTGTAAAGAGTTTTCTACTTTTAGTTGTTATATATATAAAAGAAATATTTAAAGAAAAGAGGAGGAAATTTTATGAAAAACAAAAAGCATCTATTTCATTTTATAGTATCCGAATCTATGAATAACAACGTCATAGATTTTCTACTAAAAGAGTTCAAAATTAATACGTTCAGCAAACTATTTGAAACTATGTTTCGCCTCGTTAACAAAAAAATCCCAAAAATGAAAAGGATAATCGGAAATCATCGCTCCGAATACGCCGTTATAGACAATACCGACGATAAAAGGTTAGATAAATACCTTAGAATCAGCGAATCGGACTATATGCAAATTAAAAGGTGGCATTATTTTTATAACGAATTTGGTATGGCTTCGACGGTTCGCGATATTATCCTGTTTTTCTATAACGGCGTCGTGAAGTACGGATTGGAAGAATTCCTTAAGATTGTTGGTAAGGAATTAAGGATTGATAAATTGAAAAACGACTTTTTGGATAAAATGACACAACTGTTAAATATCGCCGCTCGAAAACGGCTATTATACGAGCTCATAATCGAAAATTATCCCAAATACGTCTGCTCTACGTAAAATTATTCTTTTATTACGCCAAAAAACCGATGGGAAATCGATTTTTCTACTATACTATTTACGATTACCAAAAAATATGATATATTAGGCGAAATTAAATTTTCAGGAGACGTAAATTGCCGGAATATAGATTAACAAGAGCTCTTTTGAGCGTTTACGATAAGGAAGGGATCGTCGAACTCGCTAAAGTTTTATCGGAAGCCGACGTTGAAATAATTTCAACGGGCGGAACTTACAATCTTTTGTATGAAAACAGTATTAAATGTATAAAGATAGAGGATTTTACCAATCAAAAAGAGATATTTGGAGGCAGAGTTAAAACTCTTCATACAAAAATTCACTCCGGAATACTTAGCAAAAGGGATAGAGAGTCGGAAGAACTGGACGTCGATCTCATAGATCTTATAGTAGTTAATCTATACCCGTTTGAAGATATGATCAAAAATAACGTCAAGGACATGTCCAAACTTATCGAGATGATCGATATAGGCGGACCGACGATGCTTCGAGCGGGAGCGAAAAATTACAAACACGTTACCGTCGTTCCTTCGTCAAAATATTATCCCGAGCTTATAGAAAAAATAAAAAATAACGGGATTGACGAAAATTTCCGTTTAAAAATGGCTATCGAGACTTTCAAAACTACGTCGTATTACGACTCCGTTATCTCTAAGACTTTGTACAGTATAGAGACGAACGGCGAGCTTCTCGAAGATACCGGCGCTCAAAGTCTATCAATCCCGATAGAAAAAGTTCTAGACCTCAGATACGGCGAGAATCCTCATCAGAAAGCGTCTTATAACTCGGTCCCAACTTTTGCCGATAAGAATATATCGGATTTCTTTATAAACGGAAAAATTCACGGTAAGGAGTTAAGTTATAATAATATAGGCGATATATCCGCGGCTATAAGAATATTATCGGATCTGGACGCGAACTCCTGCGTAGTAATCAAACACTCCAATCCATGCGGAGCGGCTTCTCGAAACAGTACTTACGACTCTTTTATGGCGGCTTACGAAGGGGACAAAGTCTCGATTTTCGGCGGAATCGTCGGTTTCAAAGGGGTTGTCGAAAAACAGAGCGCAGGAGTTCTTTCGGAGATATTTTTAGAAATAATCGTCGCCGAAAGTTTTACTACCGAAGCCAAAGAAATTCTTATGAAAAAGAAAAATATCCGCTTGATGGAATACGATAAATGGAAAGATATTATTTTTGAAGATAGCGGTTTATTTGAGATCAAAAAAGCCCTCGGCGGCGTTCTTATTCAAGAGAGAGACGCGAGCGCTCCAAAAAACGAGCAATATAAAGTCGTTACAAAGCTCGCTCCAAATAGCGAGGATATTGAAGATCTGAAATTTGCTCAAGCGCTTGTAAAACATGTCAAATCTAACGCTATCGTCGTCGTTAAAGATAAAATGTTATTGGGAGTCGGCGCCGGACAGATGAACAGGGTTACTTCGGCTAAAATTGCTCTCGATTGGGCGGGCGATAGATCGAAAGGCGCCGTCGTGGGATCGGACGCATTCTTCCCAATGGACGACACGGTAAGACTAGCCGCCGAGAGAGGAATCAAGTCGATCGTTCAACCGGGGGGGTCTATCAAAGACGAAGACTCGATAAAGGCGTGCGACGAACTCGGGATATCGATGATATTTACCGGAACAAGACACTTTTTACATTAAAATAAACGAAACCGGATTACGAAGAGGAAAACATTTCATTATATTGGTTTATCCCCTTATGTTGATTAAGCTTTCGTTGTAACAGTCTGTCGAGTTTATCGTCGGAGAGGTAGTTCAACCACATTCTGGTAAACGTCGAAGAGTAGTTGTACCAATTTTCTTTTATCTGAATTTTTTCTTCTTCAGTCAACGCTCTATTCCTCTTGTTCATAAATATTTGAAAATCTTCATTTATAAAAATAGATTCCAGTAAGTTGATCTTATCTAATTTGTTTTGCATAATAATAACCTCCAAAAGTTATTTAATACTTAAATAGCAAGTTACGCGCCATAATTAAATTTATTCGCAATTATCTTAAATAATTGGTATTAACAAGAATATCAGCTATATAGACAAGATATATTGACTATTAAAGCAATATTAATTACATTATAAGGTCGACTAATAATAAAAAAACTTTACTATCGGTAACATATTCAACAAAAATGTATTATTTTTTATACATTTTTATATTATTTTTATTAAAAAAAGAACCGAGTTTTTGTCCCGGTTCTTTTTTTGTATAAACAAATATTACTGCTTAGCAAAAACTGTAACCGCCGTTCCTTCGCATATAGCGCTTGTCGTTACGACTTCGTTTTTCGCTCCGTTTATATCGAATACTTTCTTCCACGTTCCGGAAGGCAACGTATAAGTATAGTTATCCCCGGAATTGAAAACTACGATTAACTCGTATCCGTCGCCGACGTTGTTGTTTTCGTCTATTAAGGAGACGTAAACATTGTAAGGCAAAGAAGCGTTGGTTACGACGCCTATGCCTGCCGGAGCGGATGACATTTCGGTTCTCATTCTGCTATTAATGTCGTCCCACGAAGTCAATCTAAAGCCGGGATGCGCTTTTCTTAACGCTATCAGCTCTTTATGATAATTAAATATTGCGGCGTTTGTTACTTTCCAATCCCATCTGTATTTATTATAGTCGTCGGGAGCGTTGTAACTGTTGTGAGCGTAAGTCCAAACGCCGTTTACGACTTTGGTTCTAAGCATCTCGTCGCCGCCGTGTATAAACGGTATTCCTTGCGAAGTCAAAATCATTGCGTTTCCGAATTTTAACACCCGTCGACCGTAAGCGTTATCTTCTCCGCAATGTTTGATCTTATCCCATAGGCAGTAGTTATCGTGAGCCGATATGTAGTTTATCGACTGTTCGGGGTCGTACGCAAACATCGAGTCCCAATCGTTAGCCAAAGGATTGGTCGATTTGACCGCCATAATAGAGCCCCTCATACCGACGGCGATCGCTCCCGTCCACGAGGTAGTTCCGTTAAACATATAACCGCGGGTCGTACCGTCGTTATTCCCTTTGATATCCTCTCTGTATTTTCCGTTGAATACCCCTACTCTGCCCGACGCCGTCGCGGGGCATTTGCCCATACGCATTTTTTGCGCTTCGTTTGGATCGCTGGCGTATCCGTTCCAAGGCTCGCCGTATATTATAATATTTCTATCGGGAAAAGCCGTATTGAGGTATTCTCCCCACTTTTTGTACTCGTTGTAATAAAATATTCCGACCAAATCAAACCTAAATCCGTCGATTTTATACTCGCTTACCCAGAATTCCAGCGAATCTTGTATAAACCTGCTAACCATCGGCTTCCCGCTATCTACAGAATTGCCGCATCCCGATAGATTTAGTCCGTCAAAATATTTCATCGTAATCCCCTGAAACATCTCGTTGCCAAAGGTGTGGTTATATACGACGTCCATAACTACTCTCAAGCCCCTCTTATGAAATTCGTTGACCATATTTTTAAACTCTTTCACTCTGTTTTCGTAATCGAGAGGAGTCTCCGAGTACTGTTCTTCGGGAATATTGAAGTTATAAGGGTCGTATCCCCAATTGTAGTGTTGCGTCGCAAAATCGTAAACGGGCAATACCTGAACGTGCGTTACGCCCAGTTCGACAAGGTGGTCTATACCGGTCTTTACTCCGCTATAAGTCGAACCCGCATGAGTCATACCGGTAAACTTCCCTCTTTTATTTTCGGGAACGCCCGACGAAGAGTCGATGGTAAAATCTCTAACGTGAACTTCGTAAACTATCGAGTCCTCTCGATTTGTCAAAGGAGGAATATCCGCCCAGCCGCCGTCCGGTAAAATATTGGCAATATCCATAACGATATTAACGTTCTGTCCGGGCTTCGCCATTACGCCGTAAGGATCGCGTACCGCAGTTCCGTTAATCAAGAATTGATACTCTTTATTTTTATGATCGCCCGTTAAAACTTTTTCATAAATATCCGTATATCCATCAAAATCGGCAACTTTCGAGCAATTATATTCGTTTCCGTCAATTTTCACCTTAACGTTAGCGGTATCCGGCGACCATATCCTAAAAGTCGTCGAAGCAGGAGTATATATAGCTCCCAATTTCATAACGCAAGGTTGACTTTGATACTCTACTTTTTTGAAAGTATAAGTCGCCGTCGAAGGTCCGACGTTATTAATGGCGTATATCTTTAAAATCTTTTCATCGTTTATCGCCATATCGCCGCCGATCGTAACGGCGGTTCCGTTTGAGAAATTGACGGCGCTTCCGCTAATCGAAGGATCTGAGCCGTCAAGCGTATACGTCGATTTTGAAATATTTTCTCCGCTCAAGTTAAGCGTTACGACAATTGTCGCGCTCGAAAAGTTACATCCCCCCGGCGTCGCCGACGCCGTCGGTTTTTGAGGAGCGATAGGATCGCTTGTAGTCATTACTCCGGTTTTAGATACCCAGACGTTCGAAGTCGCGACGAAGTCCGCCCCTCCGTTTTGCATCTTATTTACCCAGGTTCCGTCGTTAAATAGAAACGTTACGCTTGAGGTAGAAGCGATCTCTTTTTTATACCATCCCGTTCTATAAGAGACCATATCGCCGGGCGCGGTTTTTAACGCCGTAGTTTCCCAAACATTATCGGAATCTTTGTCAAACCATATCCATATCTCCGACCAAGCGTCCGGTTTTTCAACGTAGATATTTATACCCGTCGGCGCCGAAGTTATATTATAAGTTTCGGTTTTAACGTCGGAGTCTAAATAATTATCTTTATACGCTATCGCCTTAACTGTTTTGATCCCCTCGGTCAAGGTAAACGCGGCGCTATACAAAGTAGAAGTTTTGCCGGGCGTAGTTCCGTCGGTCGTATAGCGAATAGCCGCGCCCGCCGTCGAACAGGTTATCTCAAAACTTGTCGTAACGTCGTAATCTCCCGATATAGGAAGAATTATCGGCGCCGCTACTTTCGACTTAGTAATCGTTATCGGAACGCTTATTATCGGCGAAGGGGCTTTACCCTGCGTCTGCGCTATCGCTTTAATAGTCGATGAAACGGTTACGGTTATGGGAGCCGTATACTTCGCCGAGCTGATAGTCGGATCCGAGCCGTCTGTAGTATAATAGACGTCCGCGCTTGTATCGCTACAAGTAAGCGTTATCGCTACGGAATCTTGAAAACTCCCTCCGTTAGGCGTCGCCGCCGGAGTGGGAGTCGTCGTCAAATTTATTTCGTAATCTAATTCCGTTATTGTAGAATCGGCCATCCCCTCTTTTACCGCATAAACGACTAATTTTATCTTATCGCCGGCGGCTCCCGATAGAGTTATCGGCGCGGTATAATCGGCCGTCGCGTCGGAATTCTTAGCGTATTTAACGGCAGAGCCGCTTGTTCCGCACGATAGCGACAATTGATAATCATTAATTATCGCTCCGGAAGGCGCGCTTGCCAAAACGGGAGTAACCTTTACCTGATTCAGCGCCGATATAGCGTAACTGTTTATCAATCCAACCGCCACGTTTTTTGGTATGGTAGTCCTGAGATAGGTATCGTATTCTCCCGATATAACCGAATAATTTTTATCAATCTTCGACGCTTTTCCTTCGATGGTAAAATCCCACTCTCCTCCGATCAAATCGGTAAAAAGCGCGGCGTCTCCAAAATTAGCGACCTCTTTGACTATATCGTCAAAGCCCGTTTTCCTCGCCGTTACCGCGATCTTATTTATATACCCCGGTTTGTCTTGAGATATAGCGTACCCGGAGCCGTTATTTATCGTTAGATTTACCGCGCCGCTGTTTTGTAGAAGAATGATCGTTATCGTAGCCCCACGTTCGGTCAATTCGACGTTCGAACTCCCCGAATAAACGGAACTGTTTGAGCTGTTCTTACCGGTTACCGAAATATTCCAACTACCGATCGACAAAGTCATAGAGATCGGCGCTCCGACGTTAAAATCGTCGGTAATCTGTTCTTCCCCTTTTGTCGCAACAACGGTATATTTCGAAATACTCCAGTTTCTACTGCTTGAAACATTTATTTTCACTTCCGCGGTCGTTACTTCGGCAAGTTTATTGTTTATATTCGCGCAACCAAATAATAAAACCGCCAAAATCAATAAAAGAATATTTTTTATTTTCATTTTGGTATCCTCTATATAATATGCGGAATAAGAGAGCCCGCTCCCTTATTCCGCGCCAGTCGCATTACGGCGTTACTTTTTCTATCAAGATAACTCCTTCCGAGCCGGCTGTAAAAGTTACGCTTCCGCTTGCAACCGTCGCCGTCGTTCCCGTATAGGCGTCCTTGACCGAGTCGCCGTCCGCAAAGAACCCAGCTACGTTTACGGAAGTCGAGCCCGACGCTCCAAGTTTGATAACTACTTTATTTACAAATCCGCCCGCCTCGTAAGACCTGCCGTAAGTACTATTTCCCAGATCGGTTTGCGAACCGGCTCCAACCGAAAGATTTCTCTTTCTAAACTGTCCGAGTTTGCTCCAGTGAGCCAATACGTCGGGGTTCGCGTCCCAGTTCATATCGGATCTTGTCCCTTGATACGGATCCGATCCGGTATCGCCGAAAGGTCTGGCCGTCTCGTCGCCGTAGAATATCTGAACTCCTCCGGGGCTTAACGTTAAAGCCGTCCCGAGATTCTTGATATTTGTTCTGCTTAACGCGGTGTCGTGCGACGATATGTAGTGCAACGAATTCCAGGTAGGATCGGCGTTTATACTCGACGCGTATCCCGCCCAAGTTCCGCCTATGCTCCCGAGGTTGCCGTCTTTAGGGAAGGAAAAATTAATAACCGAGTCGAAATTGGCGACGGTATGATACTCAGATTTATTCGCTCCGTGTCCCCAAACTTCGGCGGTCATCCAGAAGTTATCCGTCCATGTAGCCGCGTTTGAAGTTCCTTTGGGTTTCGAAGTATCCGCTCTCCACTCGGCTAAAGCCGTATTACACTCTTGTTTCAGTTGAGCCCATCTCGATTTCTCGACATGTTTTGCGGTGTCGCATCTAAAGCCGTCTATACCGAATTCTCTAACCCAAGCGGCAAGCGCGTCGATAACAAAATCTGTCGGAGACGAAGTATTGCTCGCGCTTCGTAAACCCGTCGCCGACGGTATAATCCAATCGGTATAACCCGTAGTTTCCATACCCCATTTGGTAATCATGATTTGAGCCATTCCGATACTCGACGTCAATTCGGTTCTGAAGTCCGGTAGTCCCGCAAGATTTTGCGTGAGATCGTCTCCTCCCGGCGCGGTATAGTCGCCCAATCCGGCTCTTACCCAACTTCCGCCCGTACCTTTCCACCATTTATTCCAGCTTGCTACGTCTGAATAATCTATATTATCGTGATAACTATGCCAGGTTTGACCTCCTGCCGGAGTCCAATTTACGTCTAAAGAACCGGATTTTGCTTTACCGAAGCCGTATTCAACCATATCTTTTAAGGTGTTATATCCGGCGTGATTTAATACGACGTCCATAACTACTCTTATCCCTTTACTGTGCGCCGTATTGACGAAAGTTCTCATCTCGGCGACGGTCCCCATATTTTTATCCATCGCCGTATAGTCCAGCGGATAATATCCGTGATACGAATAGTGAGCGAAGTCTCCGTTTGAGCCGCCGCCGCACCATCCGTGAGTCTGTTCGTAGGGAGAAGTAATCCATATAGCGTTTACTCCAAGAGCTTCAAGATAATCCAATTTAGCGGTTAGTCCGGCTATATCTCCGCCGTGGAATGTTCCGATATTCTTACCGGTCGCGTCGGTCTTGACTCTGCCGTAAGACAGATCGTTTGCGGTATTGCCGTTATGGAATCTATCCGGTATAACAAAGTAAACGTTAGCGTTATCCCACGTAAAATCCGGAACTGGAATTTCCGTAACTTTTTCATATACATACTCTCTAGTCGTAGTTCCGGCGGTATTTTTAGCAAATAACTTTAGAGTTTTAGTATTTCCAACTACCATACCGCTCCCTATCGTTACTACCGTCCCGTTAGAAAATGTAGTTCCAACCGTCTCCGAAGGGGTAGTCCCGTCGGTAGTATATTTACCCGAATCTACCCCGGATAAACTCAACGTAACGTTTAGCGTTTCCGTCGTAAAATATCTGGTCGACGGATTCGCCGATATTACCGGCGCCTCTACCGGTTTAGCGGCGGTCCAAGTAGTCCCGTCAAACCAGTTTTGCATAGTCGGCGACGTTCTGGTAATTTCAGCTCCCGAATTGAACTTCATTTTCAAAGACTTCGTTCCTAAAGTATATACCGCATTTGGAATTTCCATCATATACCATCCGGACGCCGCGTCGAGAGTCATAGCGTTTCCGGGCCAGCTTTGTCCCATCGAACTCGATATTGCAATCCCGTTGTCCTCCCATACCCAAATAGTCGGCGCGCTTGAAGTTTTATAGAATATTTTAACGTTTGAACTGGGATCGGTTCTTGTATAAGCAAAACTTCCGGTAGACTCTCCCGCCGCATTTTGAGCCCAAACTTTTAACGTTTTTGACCCCCCTATCGTATCTATATTGATCGCCGCGGTTCCGCCCGAGTTAATCGAAATTCCTGAGGTCTTTGGATCGCTTCCGTCCGTAGTATACTTTATAGAAGTCGGGCTGTTTGTAGCGGTTATGGTAACGGTAGTCGACGCTTGCGTAACGTTTCCCGCCGCCGGACTAACCGTTATTGTCGGAACGGCTGGTCCTTCAGGATTCGTCGAATTCCAAACGCCGTCTTTATACCACCACTCTCCGGTAGTTCGAGACAAATCCGCCGTTTGACTGGCGCCGTTATTGCTGAATATTATATTTGCGCTTGTAGCGTTTGGAAAAGTATAACCAAACCAACCGTTTCCCTCCTCCGTCATCGCAACGCCGGGCCATGTCGCGTTAGAGATAGCCGGAGTCGCTACTACCGACCAATAATAAATTTTCGGCGTACTCCACGTAGTCTTGAGATGAACCTTTATTCCGCTAACGACTTCCGGTTTTACGGACAACGTTACGGTAATCTCTTTTGGAGATCCCTGAATGTCAGGAGTAGAACTTGTTACGGTAATCTTACCTGTATAACTTTGTCCCGCCGTTAAGCCCGTCGTATTTACGGTAACGGTTACGGTTTGAGGGGTAGTTCCGACTGAAGTTAAAGATGTTTTATCCAAAGTCAGCCACGCCGCGTTATCGATTACAGCGCAATTAAAAGTTCCCGTTCCGGCGTTTGATATAGTAAAACTCTGCTCTTGAGTAATATTCTTATCTAACTCGCCGCAAGCAATCGTCGTTTTACTAACCGCGATTACCGGCTGAGCTAACGGAGCTTTATAAACTTTAAATATTACGGAAGAGACCGCAGACGCCGAAGTAACTTTTATATAATATCTTGTCTCCGCGTCGCAATTTAATTTACCGTCCGTTAATGTAGCCGCCGCGCTCAGATCGTTTATATAGACCGTAGGGGTATACGTCGAGGTATCGATAATATATTGTCCCGCGTTAGCGACCGTATCGATCTCAAAACCAAACCAATTCTCGCCGGCTACAAGCGATACGTTGTTGCCCGTCTCTCCCAACATCAGACGTTTCGCGGTAATAAACGACAATCCCGTCCCCTGTTCTTGAACTATATCGAGGGTAAGCGTTGCGGTATTAGCAGACCAAACGCCGTCTTTATACGCCCGAGCTTTTATCGTCATATCGACGGACGCGTCGATAGGATTGACGTATAGAGAGCTCGCCGTAGTCGGAACCGCGCCGTTAGTCGTATAGTAAATCTGAGCTCCGGCAGTTTGACTTGAAATAGTTACAGTCTGCGCGACCGGATAAGTTCCGGACGCGATATTAAATATCGGATCGGCGACGGTTCCCGGGATAGTATAAGCTCCGTACTTGACGCCGGAGTCCGTCATGCCGTCTTTATAAGCTATAGCTCTTAACTCGGTCGAAGCGGCTATGTTTATCGGAGCGGAATAAATCGCGCCGTTAGTTTTAGACGGCGTAGAACCGTCGGTAGTATATCTGATAGTCGCGCCCGACGTAGTAGACGCGATTGTTACAGACTGCGTCGTAGCGTAAGTTCCAGCGACGGGCGAGAATGTCGGAGTCGCGACGACTTCAGTTTTTGTGAAAGTTTTCTGGCTAATTATAGAATTTTCCAGACCGGTCTTTACCGCTATCGCTTTAACAGTCGTAGTTTTGGCAAGAGTGAAAGCTCCGGTATATAGAATACTGCTTGGCAAAGGATCGTTTCCGTCTAAAGTATAGTAAATATCCGCTCCGTCCGTTCCGCTGTAAATATTAACCGTAACTTCGCTCACGAAAGTATTGTTAGTCGGAGAAATCGTCGGCGGTTCGGCTTGTATAGTATAAACGTTAGTAGCTTCTAACGACGGATTGTATCCCTCTTTGTACGCTTTTACTCTAACGACCGCCGATTGCAACAGCGTTATCGCCCCCGAATATACCGAACTTGACGCGGTAGGCTCCGATCCGTCCGTTGTATATCTCAAAGCCGCCCCGCTCGTCGAACAGGCAATAGTCAAAGATACCGGCGGGTTATAAGTACCGGATGAGAGAGATATTTTAGGGGTCGCCGCAGTCGGCAAAGTAACTAAACAATATTCTGAAACTACGTCGGAATCAAAAAAACCCGACTTTGCCGCTTTAGCGTAAACGACCGCCGTTTGAGTTAAATCGATAGGAATCGAATAGCTAATCCAACTCGCCTGATTATCTACTGAATATTTTATATCGGCGGATGAGTCGGTATGCGTAATCGAAACCTTTTTTGTTCCGCTATCGTAAGTTATACTAGGCGTCGTTAATTTCTCAGGATTTTCGCCTGCTACAACGCCGTATACGGCTTCCGCAAGTTCGCTCTCTGCGTATCCCGACAGCGAACCGTAGGCTTTTATAGTTATAGCTTTACCGGTAGAAGTAATCTTAAAAGCCCCTTTATATTCTTGAGGGACTACGGGCGGAACAGAGCCCTCTTCGTTTAGATAATAGTAAATTTTTGCAAGATTTGTCTCGCAAGTTATATCCGCAGTCAATTCTCCGCCCGTAACGCTTGAAAAATACATTCCGGCGGAGGGGGAAATAATAGGCTTCTTTACCTTAAAAGAATAGGAAGCAAGCGCTTCGTCGGATTTTTCGCCGTCATACTCGATCCACGCATTAATTTTAGAGTTTTTATTTACCGTTACCGCTCCGGTATAGGTAAAAGTCTTCGGCTCATTTCCGGATTCTTCCAGTTTGTATTTTATGGTCGCCCCGACTAAATTTGTAGATATAACTACGCTCTGCGAATTGTTATAGGTACCGGATTCGGGCGTTATAGACGGAACCGTTAAAACTCCTCCAGAAGATTTTGAACTAAACGTCTGATTTCTATAGTCGGAATATTCCCATCCCTCTTTGTATGCAAACGCCTGTATCGTCTTACTTGTAATAATCGAAATTTCATTAACGTATATTTTGGAGGTCGTCGTCGGTTTAGAACCGTCGTCCGTGTAGTAAATAATAGCCCCCGTAGTATCGCAACTTATAGCTAACTTCTTTTTTTCAGCGTTAAAACTAAAAACCGGAGGTAAAACTTTCATTTTATATTCGGCGACGACTACCGGAGATGGGACAAATTTATCGTCCGTCGAATCGGTAAAAGCGACGGCTTTTAGTTGTCTATATCTTGTGATCGGAATAGTTTGCCCCGAATAATAGATATAACCGTTATTTTTACCCGGTTTTGTTCCGTCCATAGTATATTTTATCGTTACGCCGCTTTCGTCGCTCATATTCTCGATATATACTTCAAATTCGTCGTTATATATACCGCTTTTTTGAGAAAAACTCGGTTCGGCTATGGTAGTTTTAGTAAAATAATTGAAAATCGTTTCAACAAAGTTTTCGCTTCTATCTTCAATTTGCAATTCCTGCGAGCAGTTTGCAAAAACTATCGTCAAAAAAGCGACTAATACTAATAAAATCGCTATAAATCCTTTAACTCTTTTTTTCATAACAATCTTCCCCCTTTTTTATTGTTGTATCATGATCCAAAACAGACAAAACGGCGCAATGGGACTGCCCGAAGGATCGATTGCATCCCAATATTCTTTAGCCGTATTACCGTTTGCCAATTTCGGCATCTTTAACGTTATCTTGTCGCTTTCGATAGTTATACTTTCAAACCATCCGCCCGTTTTCCCAGCTACGGTCTGCTTAGTCCCGTCCCAGACAAAATAATCCACAGTTCTCGTTACGGCTCTGTCGCTTGTATTGTCAAGGTTTTTTTCGTTAGGATTATCCAAACTTACGTTCGTATTCGGTACGCTTGATACTATTGTATAATCGATGTTATTCGACTCGCCCCACTGCTTCGGTCTCTGAGTTGCGACTACGGCGATTTTTGCGCCGCTTTTTAACTGAAAATAATTCGAAGAGACGGTATTTAACGAGATTTCTACCGAACCTAAGAGAGTTTTATATTTAACGTCGTATCTCTCTTTATCCAGAAAAGAAATATCTTCTAAGATACCTTTAATTTGCGCCATTTTTTCAATAGTATTGGCGACCGATTTGTTTAAGACGTAAAATCCGACGGTCGTATCGCCGTACTGTTCGTCGATTCTGGCATAAGAACTTGTCAGTATCTCCTCATAATCGGTCAAGTTTTGTCTTCTGACAAAAGCCAATATATCGTTTTCAAAAGAGTTAGCGCTGAATTTGTCTATAATTAATGGAGTTCTCTTGAAAAGTTTGGAGCCGGCATGAAACAGCATCGAATCGTCGGCGGTAACGTCGCGCTCTCCGGCTACTTCGCCGTATTTTGACTCGAAGAACTCTATCTGTCCGTATTCAAAAATATTCCACTTCTCCGGGCTGTCCGTCGTCGCGTCGTTATCCCAAGTTCTACCGGCAAGAGCGCCGCCGTTAGTCGACGCTTTTATATGGTAATTCGGTCTCCAACCGGGAAGCTCGATAGCCGGAAGCGAGTAAAAACTCGCGACGGTTCTATCTATAGATACGTCCGAAAAATCTTCGGCGTCGTCGGTCGGATCCTGATAAACGTTCACAATCGTCGTTACGGTAACGACCCCTTTTACATAATCCTCAACCGCTCCGTTCTGGCACGACGCAATCGCCGTCGAAACGGATATAACAAAACCCAGCGTTACTAACGCCGCTATACTATTCTTAAAACTACTCATACTATCTCCTTTAAATATATTTATATTTTCAAAATTAACGGCGAGGCAAACGCGACGCCGCTAATAAATTTCTACTTCAAAAACGCTCCGGCATCTCCGATTTTACCCGGACCGTCCAAAACGTAAATTCTCGCGTTGCCGTTTCCCGAGCAATTCGCAGTCAAACTTCCGCTCGATACGATCTTCGTATCGCCGGTAACGCAGTCTTTATACGTCCCGTTTGGAATGCCGGAGAACGTCGCGCCGCCGTTTATAGTAACCAGCGCAAAACTATCGACCCCCTCAGATGCGTTAGTATATCTTCTCTTAAACGCTATGTCGCCGCTTACCCCCTCGGTCGAGTACTGCCCTTTTTGCAGAGCCGGAACCGCTCGTCTTATTCTGTTTAGTCGAGTTATGTGCTTGGCAAGGTCGTGATTTAGCGTAGTCGAAACGGTTCCGCTCGCCGTATATACTCCAAAATCCGTCGCCGTTACGCTCCCCTCGATATGATCTCCAAAATACGCTCTTCCGGTATTCGATAGCATAGCGTTTGGTCCGACGTCTATAACTTTACCTTTCTGAAATTCGATTTCCGTTCCGTAAAATATGCACGGTATTCCTCTAAAGGTGAAGATCAACGTCAATTTTTCGGGCCAACTGCCGGCGTATCTCTGATTTTCAGGCGCGCCGTCCGGAGCGTAGTCGTGCGAATCTACATACGTTACGTTCCAAGTCGCGTCGCTGTAATACTGATCTCCGCCGAGAGCCATATTGAACGCGTCCCCGACGTTGTTGAAACTCCAGTGCATCGGAAAATCTATCTGATCAAATCTGTTTCTCATAGTCCAATCCGGCGTATGATAATCGTTGCCGTTTAAGTAGTGGTTATTGGAAGTCGGCTCCGCTCCTACGCTAGCGTGGTCCGTCCAGTGTTGCGCTACGGACGCCTCTCTATCGCTCATAGTCGCCCACGGGTATGAAACGCTCTCTTTCCAGGTATAAAACGGAACGGATATCGCCGGAATTCCCGAATTCCACACGCTTCTATACCTTGTACAGGTTTCGCCGAATATATAGAAATACTCTCCGCCGGCTTCAATAAGTTGAGGTATAAACTCGTTATTAAACGTAAGCCGAGAAATATGTTTTACCGTATCAACTCTAAACGCGTCTACCCCCCACTGTATATATTGAATAAACGCTTCTCTTAAGTATTGAGACACGACGGGATTCTCCGTATTGAGATCGACGCAGTCGCCGGCGATCTGTCCGGTCTGGACGGTGTAACTTTCCCAACTCAGAGACTTCTCGTGATGATAAATTCTTTCCGTATCGACGCTATCTTCTTTCATAGCGTTTATTCTTGCGCTATACTGCGCTCCCGGTAGTAGAGAGTCGTAGTTTTCAGGCAGTCTGTTATACGGATCGTATTTCTCAACGGAAGCTATTGTGTCGTTAAGTCCCAGAGGCGCGTTTCTTTTGAACAGCGGATATAAGTTCTCTTCGCCGAAATTTGACGAGTGGTTGAATACTATATCCTGTATAACTTTGATTCCCTTAGCGTGAGCCGCCGCTATAAAGTTTTGATACGCCTCTTCGGCGGACGCTACGTCCGAAGTCTTATATCTCGGATCGATCTCTTTAAAGTTAATCGCATGATAACCGTGATAATCGTAACCGCTGCAGTTTTTTACCGGCGGCGTTATCCAGATCGCGCTAAAACCGAGCGCCTTTATATAATCGAGTTTCTCTATCAAACCTTTAAAATCTCCCCTCCACGCCGGATCGCTATCGGGATTCTTCGCTTGAGCGTCGTCCCAACAGTGAACGTTCGTAGTCGGGTCTCCGTCGTAAAATCTTGTCGGCAGTAGGAAGTATATCGTCTCCTCTCTGAAATCGTTTCCCTCCCCTATATTGTAGAACAAAGTCTTTTTCGTCTGATTGCCCGCGCCGTCTACGATAAGGAATTTGAAGACTTTTGTTTCAGACACATATGTGTCAATTCCGGTTTTACCCGTCGAACAATTTCCCGTAACGTAAACCGGCGAACTTGTAGTCGGTTCGCTCCCGTCGGTAGTCCAATACGCCGTAGTAGTCGCAGATTTATTGTCCTTTATCGTAAAACTAACGGTTACGTTGGGATAATATTTTCCCGGAGTTTTACTCGCCGTTATAGTCGGGGCTTCCAGATCGGCTTCTGGATTGATAGTATAAGTAAGCGATACGGTATCTCCCCATTGCGCCGCCGCCCCTTCGTTAAATCCTTTAACTTTAAATTTATACGTCGCATTCAGCGGAACGTTTATCGGCGAACTGTAAACCAAAGACGCCGAAGTCGGCTCTGCCGGGTCCGCTCCGTTAGTCGTCATGTTGTAATATATAATATCGCCGGATATATTATTCCCGATAAAACTTACGCTTTGAGCGGTAAGATAAGTACCGGAAGCGGGCGTCGCCGTTATAACCGGCTTGGTCGGTCCTTCCGGATTGTAGTCCGTCCAAACGCCGTTTTTATACCACCACTCGCCTGAAGTTCTGGTAAGATCCCCGGTCTGCTTGTTTCCTTCGTTTTTATCTGTAAAAATAACGCTCGAACTTGTCGTATTGACAAGCGTATATCCGTACCAATCGTTACCTTCCGCCGTCATAGCGACGCCGGGCCAAGTCGATTGAGCGGCGGACGGGACTAAATTCCAATAGTGAAGTTTGAGAGTCGTCCCCCAATCGGTCGGTCTCTTGTAATGAAGCTTGATGCCGTTAACCGGCTCGGTTATAGTCAAATTCGCCGTAACGACGTCCGAGTCGGTATACCCGTTCAGTTTTGCAAACGCCTTAACGCTATATACTCCAACGGGCAACTTAAACGCCGCGGAATATGGAGTTGAACTCGCGGTCGGAGTCGTTCCGTCGGTTGTATAATAGATAGCGGCGCCGCCCGTTCCGCATGTAATAACAATATCCTTGTTGGTATCGTATGATCCCGAAGAGGGGGTAATAACGGGCGTTACTACCTTTAACTGCTGGATCGTATAAGTATGAGCTACTACGTCGGAAGCCGTCTTATCGGGATGTTTGGCGATCGCCTTTATGGTTTTAGTTCCCGACGATATAACAATCGGACTTCCTCCATACAAAGTAGAACTTGTAGTCGGCGCCGTTCCGTCGTCGGTATAATATATGGAAGCTCCGCTTTCCGCCGTTAATGTTAAAGATACGGCGCTTGTATAAGTTCCGCCTAGGACCGAGAACTGCGGCGACGCCGTTTTGCTTGCGTCAACCGTATACGTATAAATCCCGATTATACTATCCGTTAAACCGCTTTTAGTCGCGTAAACTCTCAAAGTAGTAGTAGAATTTATAGTAATAGCCGTCGAATAATCCGCCGTAGCGTCCGAGCCTAATTTATATTTAACCTTCGATCCGGCCGTCGCGCAACTAAGAGTTACCGCCGTTCCGGAGTTTATCGTTCCCGACTGAACGCTCGCTATTACCGGCGTTACTCTATCCTGTTTTGTCGCCGGAAGCGTAAGAGTCTCCATAACGTTTACCGGTATAGTCTTTGGCAAAGTCCCGGAAATATAGGTCGTCCATTCGTTCGGTTTTACCGTATAGTCGGCGTTAAGAGCGTTGGCTTTGCCTTCTATTTTGAAAGACCAAGCGCCGGCAAACATATCGGTAAACAGAGCGGAATCTCCTATAGTCGCCGTCTCTTTCACTACGCCGGCAAATCCCGGAGAACTAGCCGTTATAACGTATTTGACTATAGCGCCCGGTTGACCCGTCGCGATCGAGTAATCTACGCTCTTAGCCGCCGTTACGTTGCACGCTCCAACCTCTTGCAACAGAGGTATCTGAACGGTCGTTCCTTCCTCCGTTAAAACTACCGTCGCCTTCCCTCTGTAAACGATCTGACCGGCGGAATTTTTTGCCTTAATCTCTATATTGTGAGTTCCGATTTGAAGACGCAAGTTAATAACGCCTCCCGGAGCCGATTGATATTCGGAAACGGTCGTTCCAACGGTAATTTCGTAACTGCTAATAGTCCAGTTTCTTGACATTTCCGATATTACGATAGTCAAATTTGCGTAGCCGATTTCGGATTGGTTTATTCCGTTTTGAACGCATGATCCCAAAATAGACGTTATCAAAATAATGTAGAATATTTTCATAATATTTCGATAAAATCCAAATAATTTACTCCTCATAATTCTCCTCCTGCTAATTTATTTATAATTAATTATGCGACGGAATTTGTCCGTCGTATAAAATATTCTATTCCACAAAATAAAATTTGCCCGTCAATCCTTCTATTGAAATTGAATAACCGCCTCCGCTTGCGTTTACGTTCGCCGCCCCTAAAGCTCCGCGTAGCGTCGTTCCTCCTACGGCGCTTTGAGATACAGTTACGGTTTTAGAATCCGTCGATACGTTTAGAACGTATAACATCTTTTGAGCGCCGTCCGTCTTCAGATCGACGTACGTATAAGTATCGGCGCTTATATGACTCCTCGTCCCTCTCCACAAAGCGGGATTTGATTCCCTCAAATTCATCAATGAAGTCAGATAATTCTTCAGATCGGACTGATTGGCGTCGAATCCGCTCGTTTGTCCGCTCGATCTCGATACGTGGTCGTCGTAATATCCGCTATCCCCTTTGTTGACGAAATTCGCCACTTCGTCGCCAATCTCGTCTCCGTAATAAATAGTAATAGGCCCGGTATAACTCGTCATAAACGAGAACGCCGCTTTATGCCGTTTCCAATAATCCGGTCTTTCTTTTCCATATTTGAGATGCGGAGCTCTCTGTATAAGATCGCCGAATCTCACCAAGTCGTGATTGGTCAGCATAAGATTCGGTCTAGCCCACGCCGAGTAGGCCGAATGCGTAGCGTATCCCGATACAAGTTTTGTAGCCGGTTGGTTGTAAGCTCCCGGCTGATTTATCTCTTCCTGCGTCGCCAATACCTGAGCGAGAACGTATCGCAACGGAAAATCAAAGCAAGACTTCAATCCGGCATTGCCTTCGGCGTTGTAACCCCAAAGTTGTATATTTGTTTCCGAATCCCATATCTCGCCGACCATATAACCGAGCGTCCCCCACTGTTTGCCGGCGGCCGCTCTCTCGGCGCATTTGGCTTCAACCGCTTCTCTTATATCTTTCCAATAGTTTCTGTCTTGATTCTTTGTCGCGACTTGATACGCTTGATCGAGCCGCCATCCGTCTATATCCAGAGCGTCTATCCAATACGTCGCGACCTCTTTATAGAAATCGAGACTGCCCGGATACGATACCGGATTGCTTCCGCCGGAAGGGAGTTTGCCGGTCGGCGAAGGTCTGACCCACCCTTTATGATGACCAAATACGCCGTCGAGTATTACCATCATCTCGCGTTGATGCGCTTTCTCGACAAGCTCTTTCGCGTCGTTAAAACTGCCGAATTTGGGATCGATAGTAAAATAATCCCTGCAAAAGTAACCGGTAGCGTCTAGAGCCGAGCTTCCGTCCGAATCAAATATCGGAGTAAGCCATATAGCGTTCATCCCAAGCCCCTTGATATAATCCAGAGAGTTTATGATACCTCGAATATCGCCTCTATGATGAGACGGTCCGTAGCCCGTATTGTAGTTGCAATTTGAATCGCCGTCTATAAAAGACTCTACCATTATTTGATATATCCTCAGATTGTTAGCGTCGCTAACCGGTTCGGGCGCGTCGGTCTTTATATAGTCGAAACTAGCGTCGCTCTCCCCGACGTCGTTTATAGAGTATAGCCGAATAGTTTTCGAACCGCCGACGGCTATATCGCCGCCTATCGTAACAACAGTTCCGTTTGAAAAAACTACGGCGGTAGGGCTCGTTTTGGGATACGAGCCGTCGGTTGTATATTTACTAGTCGAGATATTAGTTCCGGTAACGTTTAAAGTAACGTTTATCGTATCCGTTGAAAAATAGCTCGTCCCCGGAGCCGCGCTTAACTGCGGCGGCTGAGGAGCTAACGGGTCTTCGTAAACTTTAGAGCCGTCTTTTTTAACCCAGATATTTTTGGTAGTTATAAAGTCCGCGCCGTTGTCTTTTACCGTTTTGTTCCACGTTCCGTCGTTGAACAAAAACGTAACGCTTGCAGTCGAGGCGAGCTCTTTCTTATACCAACCGGTTCGATAGTTAATCATATCGCCCGGCGCGGCTCCTAAAGTCGTCGTCTCCCAAGACCCGTTGGAGTCTTTATCGTACCATATAAACGCGTTAGTCCAGCCGTCCGGTTTCTCAAAACATATCGCTATTCCGTCGAACGAGTCCGTTATCGTATAGGAAGCCGACGAAATATCCGAGTCAGTCATGCCGGATTTAACGGCGATAGCTTTTACCGTTTTCGACCCGACCGCCAATTTGAACGGCGAAACGTATTGCGTTTTAGTATTATCGGGCGTAGAACCGTCGGTAGTATAATAAATGGTAGAACCTTGAGTTCCGCATATAATAGAAAAATCTTGATCGGCGTCGTAAGAACCCGTCTGCGGAGATATAACGGGAGTAGCGACTTTTGCCGGAACTATCGTATAAGTTTGAGTTATAACGCTAGACGCCGTTTTGCCCGGAGCAAGCGCTATCGCTTTTACCGTAACGTCCGAAGATATATTAAACGGCGAAACGTATTTGTATTCCGGTTTAGTATTATCGGGCGTAGAACCGTCGGTAGCGTAATAGATAGTAGCGGTAGTATCCGAACAACTCAGCGTTACGCCGACCGCCGCTTGATAAGTCCCGCCGACGGGGTTAAATTGCGGATCGGGAGTAACTTGATTCTGTATCGTATAAATCAACTCATTGATAATGGAATTTTCCAGACCGGCTTTTTCGGCGTAAACTTTTACGTTAACGACCGAACCGTTTGCGCCGGTTATAGAAAACGGAGCGTTATAGTCAAGAATAGCCCCGTCGTTTATCTTATATTTTATAGTCGATCCGCTCGTCCGGCAAGAGAGCGTTATCAAAGTTCCCGACGAAATTGTCCCCGAATATGCCGACGGTATCGCCGGAGTAACTTTAACTTGCGCGTCGGATAAAAAACTCGTAATAAAATTTTCCATTTTACCGGAAACTATAGTTTTAATATAATTTGATCTGATATAGGTGGTATATTCGCCCGCAACGACGGAGTAATTCTTATCGATAGTTTTGGCTTTGCCTTCGAGAATAAATTCCCAGTCGCCGCTTAATAAATTCTGAAATACGGCAAAATCTCCGTAATTTGCAATCTCTTTTGAAATATCCGAAAAACCGCTTTTCTTCGCGGTAACGCTAATCTTTTCTATATGTCCCGGCGCCCCCGCGGCTATCGAGTACCCCGACTGATTATTAACCGTAACGGCGCAACTTCCCGACTCTTCAAGCAGAGGTATGATTACGCTCTGCGTTTGCGAAGTAAGATTAACGGAAGCTTTTCCTTTATATAAAATATTAGCGGAGCTATTTTTAGCGGAAACCTCAATATTCCACATTCCGGGGGTTAAAACCATAGTTACGGTACTCGACGAGGAAGTAACGTTTTTTACAACGTCTCCGCCTCTTGCCGTAACGTCGTATTCGAAAATAGTCCAACTCCTGTTAACCAATATATCAATATTTAGAACGACCTCGTCCGCGGAAAAAGAAATTTGGTCTTGATAACACGAAGTAATAATTATTAACGATACTGTTATCAAGATACGAGCGCAATTAACTATTCTCATTTAACTCTCCGTTTTTTAATAAAAATTATAGAGCATTATAAGCGCCATAAATGTTTAGACGCTTCGTAATTCATCTAAATAAAAGCGGTTATAAAAATATTGATTAAAAAAAATTACAGATTAAAATCTGAAATTCAGAAATTCGTATAAATCAATAATTTTATCATACCGCCATTATAAGACTATTACCGGAAAAATAGCAATATAATTTTTATACTTTTTGTAAAATGAAAATTTAATTATTCCAATTTTGATGTTTACAAAAACATAAAAATAAAGTATAATGTTTTCATAAAAACTGAATAAGGTAATTATTAATGAATAAGAAAGTATTAATAGTCGACGATAAAGAAGAAAATTTATTAGTTTTAAAGAATTTTTTCAATTTCTTCGGAAAACGCAAAGATCTTGAGATATTTCTCGCAAATAACAGCCGGGACGCCTTTAATATAGTTAAAGAACAGTTGCCGTCGTTAATATTTTTGGACGTACAAATAGAAACAAGAACTTCGGGGCTAGAGTTAGCCAAAAAAATCAGAGATAATTTCCCTAACGATAAAATTCACATCTGGGCGATTACGGCTCAAACTCATAAAAACTTCGACGATAAGGAGTCGATCGAACAACAATGTTACAATCACGGTTGCGACAAGTATTTTACTAAGCCCTTTGATCAGAAAAAAATAATAGTCGAAGTCTCCAAACTCCTCGATATTGAAATTCCTTCTTTCACAAAAGAAAAGATGGGACTTTGATTAGTAGTTAAAAACTCCCTCCTTCGTTCTGATCTCTACTTCGTTCTTCAAAGACTTCTCCACTCTCCCTACAATCCGCGCTTCCACGCCAAACTTTTGCGAAATTTCTATTATCGAGCCGGCGGTCTTTTCGTCGGTATATATTTCTAAACGGTGTCCCATATTAAACACGCCGTACATCTCTTTTAAGTCGTAATTTGCGGTTTTTCTTATCAAATCAAAAATCGGCGGCATATCAAAGAGATTATCTTTGATATATTTCAAATTAGAGCCAAATTTCTTACATTTCGTCTGACCGCCGCCGCTACAATGTATAATTCCGTTTATTTTATCGCGATAACTCTCTAATATCTCTTTAAGAATAAAGGCGTAAGTTCGCGTAGGAGACAATACCGATTTGCCAACGTCTAAAGGCAAAGACGGAATTTTATCGGTAAGTTTATACTTACCGCAATAGATCATTTTTTTATCGACATTTTGATTGTAAGACTCCGGGTATTTTTCGGCGTATATTTTATCAAATATATCGTGTCTGGCGGAAGTGAGCCCGTTGCTCCCAATACCGCTGTTGTACTCCTTCTCATAATTTGCCTTGCCGAAAGAAGCGAGTCCGACGATAACGTCTCTGTCGGAAATGTTGGAACTATCTATAACGTCCTTTCTTTTCATCCGAGCTACAATTGTCGTATCCACTATTATAGTTCTAACCAGATCCCCCACGTCCGCCGTCTCGCCTCCGGTTAATCTAACCTCTATTCCGTTTGAAGTGAACCATTCGGCGATCTCCTCGTTAGCCGAGATTATCGCTTCGATTACCTCGCCGGATACCAGACGCGAATTCCTTCCTATGGTATTTGACAAAAGCATCGGCGAGACGCACCCTACGCAAAGCAAATCGTCGGTATTCATAACTATCGAATCCATGGCGATCCCTTTAAATACCGATAAATCGCCGGTCTCCTTATAATACATATACGCGAGCGACGACTTTGTTCCGGCTCCGTCTGAATGCATTATCAAACAGTCGTCGCTACTATTCGACAAATAATCCGGTATGATCTTGCAAAACGCTCCCGGATATAACCCCTTATCCAAATTAGCGATAGCGTTGTGAACCTCCTCTTTTTGAGAACTAACCCCTCTTTCAGAATATCTGTCCATACTTCCCTCTTGTATCTTCCATTTTAGAGCAATTATCTATAAGTTCATTCATTTCTTCTCTTATACTATCTGTCATTTTGCTATCATATTACCCCCGGTTAAATATTATAAAACAATACAACTTTCTAATAATTTTTTCAATATAAATTAATTTTAATATCTCTCCCGTCGGTTTTTTGGGGCGGGGAGGAAAATGACACATATGATGTTAAGAATAAAATTGGACGCATATGCGCCGCTACGCGCCCCGATAAAAGCGGGAATTCCCGTTTTGAATATAATAAAATACTAAAACCTTCTTCATATCGGGACATTATCGGGGCTTGCTCCGCTAAGAACAAATGTCCCATATGTGTCAAAAAAAATATTGACACATATGAAACAAATATCTTCTATTCCCCAAAAAACCGACGGAGAATTTTAATATTCCGCCATAGTCGGATGAAGCATTAAACTTTCCCTATTTTCATTTTTTTTTACATTTTGGACGAATAAAGCCGATTGTATAAATTTAAAAGTATATAAATTTATTTCGTTAATTATTCAGGCGCGCTATAATAACTTTTATGAGATATTTATATAAATTATCAAACGAACTAATATTTCCGCCGCTACAATTGTCGCAATCCGACGGACTTCTCGCTCTCGGCGGCGACCTGTCGCTCGATAGATTGCTTTTAGCGTACAGAAGCGGGATTTTCCCGTGGTATAACGACGACAGCCCGATTTTGTGGTGGTCGCCCGATCCAAGGTTCGTCTTAACTCCCTCGGAAGTAATCGTTTCGTCGTCTATGAAAAAAATTCTAAAAAAAAACTTATTTAGCGTATCCCTCGATAAAAATTTTCGAGCGGTTATATCAAACTGCAAAAAAGTAAGAGAAAATACCGGCACCTGGATTACCGACGAGATGATTGAAGCGTATTGCGAACTTCATAACGCCGGTTACGCTCACAGCGTCGAAGTTTCTAAGGACGGCGAACTCGTCGGCGGGCTTTACGGCGTATCTATCGGGCTCTGTTTTTTCGGCGAATCGATGTTTTCTCTTGCCGACAACGCTTCAAAAACGGGTTTCATAGTCCTCTCGAAATTATTAAAGGAGAAAAATTTCGAACTCATCGACTGTCAAGTTTATACTAACCATCTCAAGTCTCTTGGAGCGTATAATATGGAAAGAGATAAGTTTGTTTCAATAATCGCAAAATATACAAAATACGAAACTTATAAAGACGACTGGAACAAATGGCTTAACGGCAGATCGACCTCAGATTTTATAGCGCCCATAGGTTTTTTGGGGAATAGTAATAATTTTACGTAAGATAGACGTACTTGGGATAATTTTCGATTACGAGCGCGTATAAGAGCTGTTTTTGCGCGGCAATATTTAACAGTTGTGTCATTCTATCCAAAAAGTCGTTTTTCAATTTATCGATCCTTAATTTCTTACCAACAATCTCAAGGAATCCTTCCAGCCCGTACTTCATAACGCCGTTATAGAAAAACAGTATAATATCTCGAACCGTTGAAGCCATACCGAATTCGTTATACAAAGAATGCCATCTTTTTATTTGTAGATAGTCCGCTTCGCTAATCCTGAGATATTTATCCAATCTTTTACCATCGACGC
>Ga0208940_1000113_pt1 | contig 105081 bp, 77 predicted proteins | sample AD_JPNNA6_MetaG_FD_184445 | JGI IMG/M metagenome (GOLD analysis project Ga0208940, IMG submission 184445) | Active sludge microbial communities of municipal wastewater-treating anaerobic digesters from Japan - AD_JPNNA6_MetaG (SPAdes) (version 2) | ecosystem: Engineered > Bioreactor > Anaerobic... | reverse complement strand
CCTGTTTTGTATTCATACTTATCATATGTTTTTGTGTTGCTTTTTATTTCCCAAAGCAACTGGTTTAACATTATAAGTGGTATACTTTTCAACGAGAATGTGGTATACTTTTCAATTAATATTTACAGATTTTACGTATTAAATCAAATGTCAGTCCAATATTTCTGTTTACTATTTCTTTGTTTGTCATTTTTTCAATCCCTTTTAAATAATTTTAAGAGCTCTTTTCGTTTCACTTAGCTATTTCATATTTTAAATGTCAAACAAATTAAAAATAAAATCCTTTTGTACAGGTTTTATTGATACTTTACTAATGATATTCAAATGAAAATAATAATATTTTCGGAAAAAAATCAATTTTTCCGTGAACTCGATTATACTGAAATCTTAAATTAGCTTATATCGAGGCTATATCAGAGATATTTTCTGTCTTCTTCCGGAACTTCAAAATATTTTGAATAACGCTCGGCATCAGAACCTCTGAGTTCAAGCTCGGAACCTCTTAATTTGTAAGTACATTTTTCACCGGCAATATCCGAGAAGTAAATGTCATATTCTTTTCCGTCCTCATCTATCATAATTATTCTTACCAGATGACTATATTTTGCGCTATTGAGCAATGAATGACAGATGGGGCATGTATAGAGATATTCCTCACCCTCTTTTAACTGGAATGAGGGATGAGTTGTAACAGTATAATTTCCCAGTTCCGGATTAAGGTAAACAAGGCCTCTCTGAGAACTATTCTTTTTTTGTGCAGCCAGGACGATAGATGTCTTTACATTAAGGTGACCCCTGCATGCTTTACATAGATATTCAACTGCCATAGTGTACCTCCTCTTTTTTATTATTAATTTGTTTAATAATTTTTTTAGCTACTTTGGCAACAAGATACGAAATTTTTTCGCCAAAAACAATAGTTTCGGGTTGAATTCCGAGAATAAAAACTTCTGCAGGGAAGAAATCGGAAATCCGTTTCAGGGAGATATTGTGCGTGTTAAATGAAAAATCCTGTATCTCGTCAACGGGCAACAACCTGCATGTTCCGGGGGAGGCATTCATATCTACACAATCAATCAGGACAATAATATCCGGATTTAGTGAATTGATTTTTCCAATATAGTTTTCGATGCTTACTTCAACAGTAAGTGATATAATATTTTTCATGGGTTTTATTCGCCGGCTGATATAAACTCCTACACCGTCATCACTCTTAAGCACATTACCAATGCCGGCAAAAAGAATTTTTTTGTCTGTCTGTGACAGAATATTATCCAGAGCAGGCAACATCAAAGGTATTTTATAAGTACAAGTCTCAGGCAGTTAGGGCAAAGCACATTAAACATGTCTTTCCTTTTGAGCTGGTCCTTCACTTCCACTTCAATATCCTGACCTTCCGAAAGCTTTAGTTTTTCATTGAGCACATTAAGATCAAGTATAGAGGAGTATGCCTTAGGGCCAAGTTTTTTATGTATATATTGAAGATGTTCTTTTGTGGTTATTACGGCTCCGCAATTTCTGCATATTAAAAGTTCTTTTTCCTGGTAATCAATATTTTGCGTCCTGTCGGTTACTGCAAGATCAAAGATTTTGTCTGATAGTTTGACTCCTTTACGTGTTATGCAGTGTTCTTCACACTGACCGCAGAAGATACATTTACCATAGTCTCTTTTTATTATTCTTACTCTTTTTTCTACATCGTCGGTAAAGGTTATTGCACAGGGAGGGCAAACATTTGCACATGTCTCACACCCAACGCAATTGTCGTTGTCAACAACAGGCCTGCCCCTGAATTTTTCAAACGGAGTATGTTCCTCGTAAGGGAATCCTGTCGTATATGCGGGGGTGAACAATGATACCAGTGCCTCTTTCAATTCCCGAATCTTAGGGTATTTCATTTTGCATCATTTTTATATTCATCCTTTACACTTTTGTCGGTCATTTTAACACCGAAGTGATATGTGCCTCTGACGAGTGCGTGTGCTGCCACAGTTGCACTGAAAAACAGCAGAGGTATGGCAATAAGGCCCTTTATGCCTGCACCGGTAAAACCGAAATGTATCAAAACTCCAAGCAAAATACTGCAACATCCCATTGTGACACATTTTGTTGCTGCCTGCAGCCTGTTATATACATCGGGCAGCCTTAAAAGCCCTATGCATCCAAAAATATTGAACAGGACCCCGATGCTAATTAAAATCAGTTTGATCATGGTTATTCGTTTAATTTTTTTCCGCTCAGGTATTTGGCAAGAGTAAGTGTTCCGATAAAGCTGAATATAATCCAGGCTATTGCGATATCAATTAAGAATTGCTTTCCGGTAAGAATAGTGATAATTGCGCAAACACCCACTACAAGAATTCCGAAGATGTCGATTGCCACCATTCTGTCGGGGATGGTTGGCCCCCTTATTATCCGGTAAAGGCAGACTCCGCTCAGGGCAATCTGCGTATAAAGAAGTATTTCAAGCCATAGATTCATTCTGCAAAATTTTTAATATATTTTTCAAACGGGCACATTATTATTCTTGCGTATTCTTCAGGGTTATCCGACCTGATATATATCCAGTGTATATAGAAGTAATTGCCTATTATGTCGACCGTGAGTGTGCCGGGAGTCATGGTTATTGAATTTGCAAGAAGGGTTTTTGCAAAGTCGGATTTCAGGTTTGTCTTTACTTTGACAATTCCGGGTCTTATGGGCAGTTTCGGGTGAAGCACTCTGTATGCTACATCGAAATTTGCTTTGATGCACGACCAGATGAAGGTGACAAGGTAAACCAAAAACCAAAACCAGCGGCGAGGCTGCAAAAATTTGCCTACGCCTGTGAAATAATACCTTGCAAAAATTATTGTGCATAAGAGTGATGCGGCCGAACCAACGATAAGGTTAGGAACTGTTATTTTGAAGGTAAGCAGTAACCAGAAAATCAGGCAAAGTATAAAAAAAGCAATGTTTCTCTTCATATTACATTCCGGTTATTGATGTTGTGTAAAGCTGGGAATCTGTCAGTATCCGTATAGCCGGTGTGAGTATCACGTCTCTTACCTGTGGCAGAGCTATAAGGCTCAAAACAAGGCAAAGGACTGCCAGGGTAACCATGCTGAACACCATAGGGAACGGCACTTCTTTAGGGCTGTTTTCACTCTTTTCGATTTCTTTGTTATAGAATGCATAACGCTGAAATTTCATGAATGAAGCAAGTGTGACGATACTTACTATTACTGCAATAACTGCCAGGAAGTAGAATTTTCCCATAATAGCGGCTATAATTATTATCAGTTTGCTGAAGAAGCCGTTGAATGGCGGAATTCCGGATATTGCCATAGAAGCTACAAATGATGTGGACGAAGTGGCAGGCATCAGTCCGGCCAGTCCGCCCATTGATTTAAGGTCGCGTGTACCTGTTCGGTACTCTATTGCTCCTGCGTTGAGGAACAGAAGGCTTTTAAAGGCGGCATGGTTGATAAGGTGAAACAATCCGCCTGCTATGGCAAGAGAAGCAACTTCGGGTTTTGTCCCGCGTGCAAGCAGTATCATTCCGATTCCGGCCGACATCACCACGTAGCCCATCTGGCTTATGCTATGGTAAGCCAACAGCCTCTTGATATCCCACTGGCCAATTGCAAGCAATACACCTACAGCCATGGATAATGCGCCAAGCGTTGTTAAAAGCATGGCCATATCTTCGGTTATGATAAACATGTTGAAGAAGAGCCTTAAGATGACATAAATACCGGCAGCCTTTATGAGCACGCCTGAAAGCATGGCAGAGATAGGTGAAGGAGCTGAGGAGTGTGCATCGGGCAACCATGCATGGAAAGGAATGATTGCTGCTTTAAGGCCGAAACCGCTGAGCAGAAGTAATTGTACCGGAATATAGAATGATTTTGCAGTATTTGTGCCCAGCGCAGCTTTGATATCGGCAATGTTAAGTGTTTTTGCTTTCCAGTAAATAAAGCTTATGCCAATAAGGATGAGCATAGATGCAAGCCCACCGAGGACCTGGTATTTGAAAGTGGCCTCGAGCTGTTCTCTCTCCACACCAAATGCCACAAGAGCATAGGAAGATATTGCAGAAATCTCGAGAAAAATATAAATATTGAAAATATCACCGCTGAGAACAATTCCGTTCATTCCGGCGACCATCAGGCAGAAGAGAGAATAAAAATAATTTTCTGATGTGTACTGAGCTATATATGTAAATGAGTAAACTATTGAAAGAAAACCTATTGTATTTATTATACATAGTAATATTGCGGAAAGGCTGTCGAGTACCATATAAATACCAATTGGCGTTCCGTTTACCGGCTCCCATCCGCCAACTTTATAAACGCTAATGTTTCCCGACAATCCCGTAATGGAAATATAACTTATTACCATAAGGAATAACAGTACGGTCATGCCGATATACTTATTGGCATTCCTGAGAAATTTTCCGATGATCATTGTCAGGAAGGCACCGCCCAGTGGTACGGCAACAAATAATGGAATAAGCGGATTCATCTGTTATCCTCTTAGATTTTTAATCTCTCTTATATCCAGGGTTTTATATTTTCTGTAAATCCTGATTATCACAGCCATAAGCATTGCCGTTGTTGCCAGTCCTATTACAATGGCAGTCAGTACCATAGCTTGTGGCAAGGGGTCAACATAAATCACATCGGGTTTTGCAGGGTCAACTATAGGAGGAACGCCATTTTTTACATATCCGATTAAGGCAAGAAAAAGAAAAGTGCTGAACTCCATAATTGACAATGATATGGTAATCTTCATAAGATTTCTTCTTGTGATAACGCCATAAAGCCCGACAAGAAATAAAACAAAACAAAGCAGATAGAGTATCATCTTGTAAGTTCTTCTTTAAATATTAATAGTGCGAGAAAAATGGTTAGTATAGAAGCAGCGACTTCAATACCGACAAAAATATTATACAGGGGTATTACTCCGGCACTTATGAGTTCGCCGACTTTGCCTTTTGGCAGCCAGTTCAGGAAAAAGACTTTTGTGCCGAGTGCCATACCGGTCAGGGCAATGATTAAGGCAACAAGTACTCCAAAGTTTTCAGTAATAGTAGAGCCAGTCTCTTCTCTTGTAAGATGCATAAAGTCGCTTCCAAAGGCAAGAATCAGAAGAATGAATGAGCCGGCAACAATTACACCGCCGGCAAAACCACCGCCGGGTGTCAGATGCCCGTGTATAATCACATATACGCCGTAAAGAAAAACTATTCCACAAATCAACTGTGTTGTTTTCTTTACTATGATGGTCATTCCTTTCATTTTGTATTATTTTCTTTTCTTAATTAATTATATTCATTTCATATTAACTTTTTACTTCATTATTCCGTGTTTGCAATTCGATATTCATTTCTTCCCTTTGATCCTTAAGATAGTCAGCACTCCGATTACTGCAGTAACCAACACTGTTGCTTCACCAAGCGTATCGTATCCTCTGAAATCGAATACAACGCCCGTCACAAGGTTTGCACTTCCGGTTTTTTCAGCGGCTCCTTCGATGTAGTATTTTGCCATTCTAAGAGTCCCTTCGCCGAATTTATCGAGGGATCCAGTTGCTCCTTTCAGGAAGAAAAAAATCGCTACTACAATAATCACAGCCGCAGCAATATTTATATATCCCTGCGGATCAGGTTTTGTGAATGGTTCTTCACGGGTGCAGTCGAGCACTACAGCAACCATGATTACCAGAGTGATTGTTTCTACCACAATCTGAACTATTGCCAGGTCGGGGGCATTTAATAGCAGGAAACATATAACCAGTCCATACCCTACAATACTGCAGGAAATAACTGCCGATAGAAGGTCTTTTGCATGGATGGCAAAAATGGCTCCGAGAATCATTAAAATCAGTATAACCGAGAGTGCAACTTCCATATAGAAGCTTAATTATAACATTATCAATAATAAAATAAGCAATCCGGCAAATACCCATAGTACATAAATGGATAATACGCCTGTATGCATCTTACTGAACAAGCCGCTGCAATAGAGGAGAGCCTGTTTCGATAAGTCGTAGATATCGAACCATTTTTCCTGTGCCTTCCTGTATATTGCCGAGAAAAAGCCGAATTCGGTGATCGTCTTATAAAATTCCGGTGCAGGGTAAGCAGCCTTGTCGTAAAATTTCTCTCCTCCTATAAAACTGTCGGCAGTACGGAATTTGCGTAACCCTGTTGCAAGATAGATTAATATCCCCAGCAAAATTGAAACAAGTATCATCAGGGATGCCAGACTCGAGTTATATATGCCTGAGAATTTGAAGATGCCGGTCACAGGCATGAGCAGACGCGGAACGACAACTCCTGTGGCAAACACACCGAAAATGATACACAGCAGAGCAATAACCGCAAGAGGAATCCACATCAGGGCAGGTACTTCTTTTATATTTTCCAGTTCGGTTTTTCGTCTTCCAAGGAAAATCCCGCCGATGAATTTGATGAAGCTTGCCAGTGTAAATGCCGAGCCGAGGACTGCCAGCACAAGCCACAGCACCCACAGTTTATGAGGTATTCCCGTTCCTCCACCGAAATCAATTATTGCCTGATAAATCATCCATTTCGAAGCAAATCCGTTCAGAGGAGGGATGCCGGATATAGACATTGCAAAAATCAGGGCAGATATAAATGTAACCGGCATAGCCTTCGAAAGGCCGCCAAGGTAATCTATCTCGGTTTTTCCTGTGCGTTGTTCGACAGCACCTGCCGCGAGGATCAAACCGCTTTTGTAAAGTGCATTATTCAGCATGTGAAAAAGCCCTGCTGCAATGCCAATGAATGAACCCAGACTAAGTCCGACGATCATATATCCTACCTGTGAAACAGCATGGTAGCCCAGAAGCCGTTTGTAGTTATGTTGAATAAGGGCCATCATTACAGCCGTTATAATCGTTACAACACCAAGAGTCAAAAGAAGCAGTGTGACCCACTCGCCCGGAACGAATATCTCTGTTAAAATCCTGGTGAGCAGATATATACCAAGCAGTTTATCGAGGGAAGCCGGCATATATGCTGACGATGACGCCGGAGCATCCTTTGTATAGTCAGGCACCCATGTATGGAACGGAAAAGCTCCGGCTTTTGTAAAACTTCCTGTGAGCATTGCAAGGAAAGCTGTTAAGGCAAGAGCACTGCCTGTAGGGACCTGCATTCCACTCATATTAAGTGAGCCTGTCATCTTCCACAATATTGCAATGCCCATTATCATAATAGTATCGGATGAACCGATCAGAATAAGAGTTTTTTTGGCCGTGGCAGAACCTTCTTCAGTTTTGTCCTGAATGAGTTTGTAAAGTGTCAAACCAAGAATACCCCAAAAGGTGATGAAAACGAGCATGTTATCAGCCAATGCGGCGCCGTAGGAAAAGCCAAGTGTTAAAAGGAAATAGGGATAGTAGTTATTGATTCTTTGAGTATCCTTATATGTCAGTGAGTAGAGATTGATGAGGAAACTGAAAAAGCTTATAAACAAAACTATAAGCTTTGCAAGGTTGTCAACATTGAATGTAAAAAATGATGTAATTTCCGGAGCTATGTAAGATGGAAGAAAGATTGCGGGAACAAAGTTTTCCAGATTCATTTTTACATTTCCCGATCTGTATATGACTATTGTGAACCAGAATGTTACAACAGTTATTGCAAGTGAAACGATTCCCTTGAAAAGTTTGAGTTTGTCGGGAACCAGGAATAACAGTAGCCCTGCAATTACGGGAAGAAATAATATTAAGAAGCATTCGTTCATACTATCTATTATCCAAGTTTTTTCATTATATCGCGGGTTTTTTGAGCCGAAGCTTTTATGATTTCTTCCCCGTTCATTATTTTATTGCCTGAAGTGATATCATAAGCTACAGCAAGCCTTTCTGTGCAGCAGTAACAGGGGTCAACGGCTGCAAGAGTAAGTATTGCGTCGGAGATACTTTGTCCGATGCACGACTTTTTGAAAGTTGCAATATTCATATAGCTTGGTGCTCTTATTTTGTGCCGCGCAGGAGAATTGGAGCCGTCGGAAAACACACAATGGAACACCTCGCCCCTTGGAGCTTCGGCTCGTCCTGTTCCTATACCTTCTGGTATATTCTTTATTTTCAATTCAATATCACCTTCTTTTTCCTTCTTCAGTCCGTCGAGGCATTGCTCTATTATTGATATTGATTCGGATATTTCAAGAAGTCTGACCTGAGCTTTTGCAAAGACATCACCAGTTTCGGCTGTAATTACTTTCCAGTTAACAAGAGGATAGGCAGCGTAGGGGTCGTCTCTCCGCACATCCATTGCAACTCCTGATGCCCTTGCAGTGGGGCCTACAGCTCCAAAATCAATTACATCTTCCTTCGTAAGGACACCTACTCCTTTTGTACGTGCATGAATTACCGGGTCATCCATAACCGCTCCGGTCAGAAGTTCGGTCTTTTTCTTTACAACGGACAGAACTTTGCGAATAGCATTTATTTTTGATTCTTCTATATCTCTTCTTACTCCGCCCACTTTGAACATTGCGTAACTATTACGGTTGCCGGTAATCATTTCGAACAGGTCGAGAACTGGTTCACGGTATTTCCACGCCCACATGAAAAGGGTATTGTAACCCAGAAAGTGCCCGGCAAGTCCTACCCAGAGAAGATGACTGTGAATCCTTTCAAGTTCGGCTATGATGCTTCTTATATACTTTGCACGGTTTGGTATTTCGACTCCGCATATTTCTTCAACAGTATTTGCAAATGCGAAGGGATGGGATGTTGAGCAAATTCCGCATATTCTTTCCACAAGGAAGAATACCTGATCGTACGTCTTGGATTCGGCTAGTTTTTCGATACCACGGTGGTTATATCCCGTTTCCCATTTTATATCTTTTACAATTTCGCCGTCGCAATAGAGCTTGAAAAGCTCAGGTTCTTCCTGTAATGGATGATAAGGGCCAACCGGTATGAGAAACTTGTTGCTCATATTTTTCATTTAAATTCTTTTCTGTATGGATAAACACCTTCTGGCCAGTTGCCGTCTGAAAGAAGCTTCTCCATGTTAGGGTGATTGACAAAATCTATTCCGAACAATTCATGTATCTCACGTTCAATCCAGTTCGATGCATTGAATATATTCGAAAGAGATTCTATTCGTGGATTTTCCTGACTGAGAATTACATGTATATTCAGCACGAGACCTGTTTCGTCTTTGCTGAAGTGATAATGTATCTCAAAGCCTTTTTTTGTGTGCAGTGCCGATGCAATAATAAACCTGCATCCGGCCTCTTTGTATAGAAATTCGGTTATCTGAACGATAGAAGATGGATTTATAGTAACATCATATCTTTTGTCATTTCTTTTTACCGTTTCGGTAATATCAGTACTAAACCTCCCGTTTAATTCCTTTATGATTGCTTCCGTATCCATTGTCTCCCTCCTTACTCACATGCTATTTACAAGTTTAATTATTCCTGCTATAATTGCCTCTGGTTTTGGCGGGCAGCCCGGTATATAGGCATTTACCGGTATAATTTTATCCACTGGCCCTGCAAACGTGATTCCTTCGGCAAATATACCTCCTGTGCATCCGCATCCTCCAATAGCAACAACCAGCACAGGTTTTGGTGCCTGGTTGTATATTTCGAGAAGTCTGTCTTTATCCCGCATGTTTATCGAGCCGCTTACAAGTATCACGTCGGCGTGGCGTACGCTTCCGGCAAGAAGTATCCCAAAACGTTCCACGTCGTAACGCGGCGTGAGACAATCGAGGATCTCAATATCGCAATTATTGCACGATGCTCCGGCGAAGTGGAAAACCCACAGTGATTTCTTGAAACAAAAATTTTTAAAGCCCACCTCTTAATTTTTTTAATATCCAAAAAATGCCAATACTATTGCAACAACGGCCAGAAGATTCATCCATACAAGGAAGAAACTTATTGCCTGTTTGATTTTTATCCTTGGGTTCGTATTCCTGATAAGAGTCAGGAGCAGCACAATTCCGGCTACTTTCAATACAGTCCAGAGAATGTTTATTCCGTTCAGGTTGAATCCGTTCATAAACAGGCCGATAAGGAAAGCCGGAAGAATAAAAAGCATGATATATTTTGTGAGTTTGATAATTGCGTAAGGCGAGCCCGAGTATTCAATAAATGTTCCTTCCGCAATTTCTGTTTCCGCCTCAGCCATATCGAAAGGCACAAGTCCGAGTTTTGCCTGAACACAAAATATGCCAGGAATAAAAAGCAATATTCCCGAGATGCTTCCTATGAAAGGAGATGAATTTTGTTGTATGAAAATTACCGAATTCAGGTCGAAGTTTTGTGAAGCTTTGACAATGATGCCGGCGATTACAAGAAGGAAAGTTGATTCATAACTCATAATCAGTTTCATTTCGCGCGAGCCGCCTACTGCAGCAAGCGGGTTTCCTGATGCCAGCGACCCTATGATATATGAGAATGATGGTATTGTAAGCAGGTAAAAGATGACGATAAGGTCGCCTTTAAAGCCTGTGGTTATATTGAATAAAGGAAGAAGGATAAAAGCTGCGGCAAGTACAGCTCCCGATAAAGCGAAAATCGGTGCCATCAGGAATAAAATAGGGGAACCCTGTTTAGGTAATATGGTTTCCTTTACCAGAAGAAGCTTGAAAAAATCATAAAATGGCTGCAAAAGGGGGGGACCCTTTCGAAATTGAACTCTTGCAGTTATTTTTCTGTCGAACCATGAAAGAAAGGCTCCAATAACTGAAGAGAACAGGAGTCCTGGAAAGATAAGCAGATAAAACAGATACAACGCCATTTTTTACTCTTTATCAGTTTTATATATGAAGTCTTTGATTAAAACTCTTTCGTTAAGTTTGAAAATATTCTTTTCCGGCGATTCTTTCATATCGGTAAGAGAAACGGTTCCCGGAGGAGAGGCTTCTATAAATTTAATCATCTCCTCACTATCTGTCAGGTCGTAATACAGGTCTTTGTTCCTGTGGTGTTTAAAAAAGTCCGTCATCATAGTTCCGAAGGGGCATATAGAAACACACGATTTACATGATACACAAAGATTTATGCTCCGATTTATTATCCCTTCTTCATCTTTTTCAAGCGCGTCGGCCGGGCATGAGGCAATGCATGGAGCGTCCTCGCATTTTCTGCATGAGTACCTGAATACTGCAAGCTCTCTTATAGTTTTAAGCCCGTTAGTGTTGGGAACAGGATAAAACACTGCCTCGGGCAGTTGAAGGTTATGATTTTCAGCCATCGCCGACCTCAGCTTTATCATGTCTATAAGAATCCTTTTTGCCATAGCATTACCAGATATTAGGCTGGTCTTTTATTTCATTCCAGGTAAATACAGGGCCGTCTTTGCAAACAAAATATTTTCCCATCATACAGTGGCCACATTTTCCAAGGCCGCACGACATGTTTTTTTCCATCGACAGATAGATGTCGTTTTCGGGGTACCCCATCTGTAGTAGTTTTTGAGTTCCGAACTTCATCATTACAGGCGGGCCACAGACTACCGCTACCGAGTTTTTGATATCCACTTTCACATCGTCGAGAAGCAGTGTGACAACACCCACTTTTTCTGTCCAGTTGGAGTCGGCTTTGTCTACACTTCTGAATACTTCAAATTTCGGCGTTCTTCTGAGTTCTGATATATAAGGTTTGTATATACAGTCTTCCGGCGTTTTCGAGCCGTAGCATAAAATGACCTTTCTGAGTTTGTCGGTTATGGCCGCAAGGTTGTACAGTAATGAACGTATAGGAGCAAAGCCGCATCCACCGCCAAGAATCAAGACTTCCTTGTCGTAGAACTTTTCTACAGGATAACCTCTGCCGAAAGGGCCTCTTATACCCATGAAAGCACCTGGTTCGAGATTATGCATATATTCCGTTACATAACCTGTTTTCATCACTGTTACTTCGATCTTATCCGTTATAAGGGGTGAAGAAGAGGGAGTAAATGGAGCCTCGCCTATACCGTCAACAGTGAGTTCAATAAATTGCCCTGTTTTAAAAGAAAAATATTCCTCAGGAATCAAAACAAAAGTCTTGATGGTCGGTGATTCATCAATTATATCAGCAACTTTTGCCCTTAACGGTTTATATATGTTAGTGTCGGCAGGCATAAAAAGTTATTTTGCCATTTCCACGAAAATTTTGTTTTTGTTTATTTTGCCGATGCATGCCTCGATGCACCGTCCGCAGCCTGTGCAGGCAATATTATTGAATCTTTCAGGTTTCCATACATATTTACACAAGTACCTGTTTTTGAAGCGTTCATGAAGCTCTTTAAGGGGATCCTCACCCGCTGCTGTTCTTTCGAAACCCGGATACTGACATGCATCAAGTTGTTTGATCTTCCTGAAGCCAGGCTTATCAATTAACAGGAAGCAGGTACATGTGGGACATATTGCAGTACATGCGCCGCACGAAACACAGGTTGCGGAATTTTTAATCCATGCCGGCCTTTCCAGATCGCTTACTATATTTCTGGTCTCCTTGTAACTAGGTAAATCTTTATTGGTTCTCTGCAAAATCCCCTCGATTTCCCTGTGCCTGACGTCTATAAATGACAGAATACTATTGTCGTTGACCTTTGAAGCACCGACCGTATCTGAAATAAATGTTCTTCCCTTCTGAGAAATAACTCTGAAAAAGAGCTGTTCATCTTTTACGGCTACCGCAAGGTCGGCTATCCTTTCTGCCCATGGGTTCACTCCATACGTTGTGCAATGGCAATGTTCGACCACATCGAAACAATCGGAACTTATGATTAAAGTGTTTTCTCTGCGTTTCTTATAAAAAATATCCTCAAAATTCTTATCAAGATATATTTCGTCGAGAATACCAAGTGCTTCAATATCACATGCCGGAACTCCTATGATAATAGGCTTTTTGTCATCTTTTCTTTCATCGGTTACATTTTCCTTTACCGGAAGAAAAAATAACTTAAGAGGCGTTATAGGCTTCGGCTTATTGTATGTAATATCTTGAATTGATGCCGGAGTAAGAAGCTCATAATCCATGCCGAATTCACTCGAAAGAGGAGCAAAAATATCGTGAGAATCCAGCAGTTTCTCAAGAGTTTTATTCCATTCTGCCCTGCTAATGAAGAAATAATCCATTTTAAATTATTCTTTCATTGAATAAATATAAAATATAAAAAAATAAAAAGGAAAATAATTCAATATAAATAATGTGAAAAATTTCACAATAAATTTAAAAAACATCATATCAGATTGATAGACCTTTACTTTTTTAGAGAAAATTTTTTAACTTGCATCAATACAGGAAATATTGCATTTATGTGAAAAAAATCACAAAAAATGTAATTAAAAACAGCCTTAAGAGGATATTTCTCTATAGAGCATGTCTTTACAAACTCAAGATGATGGGTATGGGGAGGGTGTTTTCTTACACAATAGCTGAAGAGGCTGGTGTAACTGCCGACCAGGTCAGAAAGGATTTTTCTGAGTTCGGCATAAAAGGAAATAAACGCGGCGGTTATTTAATTACCGACCTACTCGAAAAAATGGAGAATATCTTTTATGGAAATAGCGAACACAATATTATTCTTGTAGGAATGGGTAATCTTGGGCAGGCGCTTTCGGGATATACTATGTTCGCACAACGTCACATGAATGTGATTGCGGCTTTTGACATTGACCCTTTGAAGTTCAGAATCAGACACGAAATTCCTGTTTACCCTTTGAGTAAACTAAATGAGGTAATTCAGTGTTATAAGGTAAAAGCGGCAATAATAACGGTTCCGGAGATTTCGGCCCAGCAGGTATGCGATGAACTGGTGAAATGTGGAATTAAGGGAATAATAAATTTTGCTCCTGTTTTGCTGAAGACTCCTTCCGATGTTATAATAAATAATGTTAATCTTTGCGACGAACTCGAGAGCGTGATATATTATGTAGATAACCCTCTCAAGTTGAGATGACTTGAAATTTTTGAGCTATTATACAGGGATGTGAAATATTTGTGAAAGGACTCGTTCAGGGAGTAGGATTCAGACCTTTCATCTATCGTCTTGCTAAATCACATAACCTTAAAGGTATGGTAGATAACAGGACTAACGGCGTTTTGATAATTGTGGAAGGCCAGGAAGAAGATATTTTGAAGTTCAGGGAAGAAATTAAAATTAAAGCGCCGCCTGCATCACAGGTTAAATCAGTTGAGTCAAAGCCTGTGAGCCTTGTGGGTTATACCGATTTCGTTATTGCTCCCAGTATTAACGGAGGTGAACAGATAACGGAAATAAGTCCGGATATTGCTGTTTGCCCTGAGTGCCTTTCGGATATGGAAAATGATCCTTCAAGAATTTACTATCCTTTTGTCAATTGTACAAACTGTGGTCCTCGTTTTACGATCATTGAATCACTTCCATACGACCGCCAGTCCACCTCGATGAAAGAGTTCCGGATGTGCCGGAAATGCTGTGAGGAATACAACGACATTAACGACAGGAGGTTTCATGCTGAGCCTGTTGCATGCAATAACTGCGGGCCTTTTTATACGTACGAAGACAGCTATGGTAAAACTTCCGGCATAAATGAAATATTATCGAAAGTTTGTGACAGGATTGATGCCGGAGAAATTATTGCGGTGAAAGGTCAGGGGGGCTATCATCTTATCTGCAATGCTCTTGATGCTGGTGCAGTTCAAACTCTCAGAAAACGTAAGAACCGCGATGCCAAACCTTTTGCAGTTATGTTCAGAGATGCAGAAACTCTTCTCGAATACTGCTATGCAAACTGGATCGAACTGGATAATCTGACTTCATGGCGCAGGCCGGTCGTTATACTCAATCAGAAAAAAGAAATGCCTGCAGAAATAAATAGCGGGCTCGGTACAATCGGCGCCATACTTCCTTATATGCCTTTTCATTATCTGCTTTTCAGACATCTGAAAACTCCAGCTATTGTTTTTACCAGCGGAAATATTTCGGAAGAACCTGTGATAAAAGACGACTCTATTGCCCGTAAGATTCTTTTACCTGTTGCAGGAGCTATTCTTTACTACAATCGCGAAATAGTGAACAGAGCAGACGATTCCGTAATAAGAGCTGCTGCAGCAGGAACGTGCATTATCAGACGTTCGAGAGGATACGTTCCTTCACCCGTTGACCTTACATTCAATGCGGAAGGTATTCTTGCCCTCGGAGCCGAACAAAAGAATTGTTTCTGCATAGGTAAAGGCTGTCAGGCTGTTATGAGTCAGCATATTGGCGACCTTAAAAATCTTCCTTCTTATGACTTTTTGAAAGAATCGGTGGAAAATTTCAAAAGACTTTTTCTTTTTAGTCCGCGGCTCCTTGCCTGTGATATGCATCCGGAATATCTTTCGACACTCTATGCTGAAGCATTGAATGAAGAGAAAGAAATCCCTCTTGTCAGAGTTCAGCATCACCATGCCCATATTGCCTCCTGCATGGCAGAAAATCACCTCGATGAAATAGTCACAGGAATAAGCTTCGACGGAACAGGATACGGTACCGATGGCAATATCTGGGGAGGCGAATTTCTGATTACCGGCCTCGACGGATTCGAAAGATACGCTCACTTTGACTATGTGCCTCTTCCGGGAGGAGATAAAGTAATTAACGAGCCATGGAGAACAGCTTTTTCATATCTGTATAAGTACTTCAGAAATACAATTGATTATAAGAAAATACCCGGATTCAAAAAGATACCGGAGAAAAAACTGGAGATAATAGCTGAGATGATAGATAAAAATATCAACACACCACTTAGTTCAGCAGTTGGCAGACTGTTCGATGCTGTTTCGGCTTTGCTCGGTCTGTGTACCGTTTCCACATTCGATTCCGAGGCTCCAATGAGGCTCGAATCGGTAATTGCCCGTGATACAGATGATTATTATCCGTTTAACTTATCTGAAGTGGTTGATTTCAGCCCTGCTCTCGAGGCAATAATTTACGATTCAGGTAAAAAAGATATTTCTTATATTTCGGCAAAATTTCACAACACCCTGGCTGTTGTATCGCTCAGGGTTGCTGAAAAAATAAGAGAAGAGAGGTCAATCAACAAAGTGTTGATGTCGGGCGGTGTTTTTCAAAATAAATATCTTCTTGAAAAAACCTGTGAGGTTCTTAAACGTTCAGGGTTCGAGATATTTACCAACAGGCTTGTCCCGGCAAATGATGGCGGGATTGCCCTTGGTCAACTGGCTGTTGCATCAAAAACAAAGGAAATATGTGCTTGAGTTTACCCGCAAAAGTTATTGAGATAAAAGGAGACATGGCAGATGTATCCGTAGGAGGAACTATCTTCAAAGCCAGTCTCCAGCTTGTGGATGACGTTAAACCAGGCGATTATGTGCTTCTGCATGCCGGATTTGCAATTCAAAAGATTGACGAGAAAGAAGCTCAGGAAACACTTCAGCTTCTTGAAGAGATAAGAAATTCTGCAGGATAAAGAACAGGGATGAAGTACGTCGGCGAATATCGCGAGGCCAGTGTCGTTAAGGTTCTGGGTGAGACAATCAGAAAAGAAGCCACAGGTGAATATTCGTTTATGGAAGTATGCGGCGGTCATACATCGGCAATACATCGCTTTGGCATCCCTTCTCTGCTGCCTGAAAATGTCCGGCTTCTTTCAGGTCCGGGCTGCCCTGTCTGCGTCACCTCGATAAGCTATATAGACCGGCTTGTCGGACTTTCTTCGGAACAGGATGTTATTATTGCATGCTTCGGCGATCTTATTAGGGTACCGGGTTCTTCATCGTCGCTCGAAAAAGAAAAAACTAGAGGCGCCGACATCAGGATTGTTTTTTCCGCCCTCGATGCTGTCGAAATAGCCCGCAATAACAAAAGTAAAAAGATAATATTTCCAGGAATCGGCTTCGAAACAACTGCACCGGGGACTGCCGCCGCAATAATTTCTGCATATAATTCAGGAATTGATAACTTCTTTGTGCTGAGTGCACATAAAATTATGCCGCCGGCAATTGACTCATTGATAGTAAACGGTACGGCCGTGAACGGCTTTATCTGTCCCGGACATGTTGCAACAATTACGGGCGCTGACTCTTTCAGTTTTATTTCGGACAAGTATAAACTCGGTTGTGTTATTTCTGGCTTTGAACCGGCCGATATAATGCTTTCAGTACTGATGCTTGTGCGTCAGATAAACAGCGGGCGTTTCAGAACAGAAATTCAATATTCGAGAGCAGTGACGCCACAGGGTAATCTTAAGGCGAAGGCAATTCTCGAAGAAGTTTTTTCACTGTCGGATACGGAATGGAGAGGACTCGGTTTGATAAAATCGAGCGGACTTAAGATAAGAGAGAAATATGCAAGTTTCGATGCTGATTCGGTTTTTAATTCAGCACCTGAAATAACTGAAGTGAGGGAAAATGCTTTATGTCTGTGCGGTGAAGTTTTAAGAGGAAATAAGATTCCTCCAGACTGCAGGCTTTTCGCAAAATCGTGCACCCCTGAGAACCCTGTGGGCGCATGTATGGTATCGGCCGAAGGCGCCTGTAATGCTTTTTTCAGATACAGGAGAAATGGATGAGTTTATAACACTTGGACATGGAAGCGGCGGCAAGCTTACAGGCGAACTAATAAGAAATATTTTTGCCCGCCGGTTCGATATGAATGAGCCTCTTACCGATTCGGCAGTTGTAGAAAATGAAGGAGATGAAACAGCGTTTACTACCGACTCTTATGTGGTTGACCCTCCTTTTTTTCCAGGAGGGAACATAGGAAAACTGGCTGTATGCGGTACAGTGAACGACCTTGCCGTATCTGGGGCAATACCGCGATATCTGTCGGTTTCTTTTATCCTCGAGGAAGGCTTCCCTGTAAAAAAGCTTATCGAAGTAGTTGAATCAATGGCAATGGAAGCAAAGAAGGCAAAAGTGAAAATTGTAACAGGCGATACGAAAGTGGTTGAAAAAGGAAAATGTGACGGGATTTTCATAACCACTTCCGGAACGGGCGTAATAAGAAAAGGATGCAAAGATATTGGAACTGGCCGGCTGGTAAGGCCGGGCGATAAGCTGATAATAAACGGTGCCGTTGGAAATCATAGCATTGCGGTGATGGGAGCAAGGAAACAGCTTTCTTTCGTGTCGGATGTTGTTTCCGATTGCGCCGCACTGAACCATCTTATCGGCAAAGTGCTTGACATAAGCAATGCGGTTCATTTCATGCGCGATGTAACACGTGGCGGGCTTGCGGCTATTTTGAACGAACTCTCGGACATGACAGGGCTGGGGATTTTTGTAGATGAGGAAAATATACCGGTTGATGAGTCTGTAAGAGGTTTGTGCGAAATGCTGGGCTTCGATCCTCTCAGTCTTGCTAATGAGGGTAAAGTTCTGATTGTTGCCGGAGTAGAAGACGCCGGACAGATACTCGATTGCCTGAGAGCAGATGAACCTGGAAAAAATGCTTCTGTGATTGGTGAAATAACAGAAAACAGAGTCAAAGAAGTCATACTTAAAACACTTTCGGGCGGGAATCGCATTCTTGATGTTTTTTCAGGCTTGCAACTTCCGCGTATATGTTAACTTAAAGAGAATCCGATGCATGAACTATCTATAGCTGAAAACCTTTCAGAGATTGTCATTGAAGTTGCTGAAAAGGAAAAACTCTCAAAAGTCACAAGGGTAAATGTCAGCTTTGGGAAGATGGTGCAGATAATTCCGGAGTTTTTCGAAACGGCATTCAGGGCTGCCGTAGCCGGTACAATTGCAAATGATGCAGAAATAAACATAGAAGAGGTTCCTGTCACAATCAGATGTAATAACTGTAATCTCGAGATGACTCTTGATGAATACAATTTTGTGTGTGAACGATGCGGTTCTTCCGATATAGATATTGTAACTGGAAGAGAGCTATATGTTAAAAGCATAGAAGGAGAATGACGATGGAAATAAAAATTATGAAAAACATCCTCGATAGCAACCAGAACAGGGCAGAGGAAGTGAGGTCGGTAATGAAAAAAAAGAATGTTTGCATGATTAATATTATCAGTTCGCCTGGTGCCGGAAAAACAACATTGCTCGAAAGGATATGCGAAAAGCTGGCCGGCCGGCTAAAGATTGGGGTGATTGAAGGAGATATTACCACCGACCGTGATGCACAGCGGCTGAAAAGGTTCGACATACCAATTGTGGTGATAAACACAGGAGGAGCGTGTCATCTCGATTCCCACAGTATTTCGAAAGTACTGAGTTATTTCGATCTCGATGATCTTGACGTTCTTTTCGTGGAGAATGTGGGCAACCTTATTTGTCCGACATCCTTCGACCTTGGTGAGTCGTTCAGACTTGCCGTAATAAGCACTACCGAAGGAGATGATAAACCGGCTAAATATCCGATGATTTTTAGACAGGCAAAAGCGCTGGTTCTGAATAAGATCGACCTTATTCCCTATACAGATTTCAAATATGAGAACTTTAAAAATGATATCAGGAAACTGAATCCTTCGCTTCCTATATTCAGAGTTTCAGCTACACGCGGTGATGGAATTAATGAGTTTACTAAATGGCTTGAAGAACAAATAGTACCAGAATAATCCGGAATCAGAATCTGAACAAATTTTTGATTCCAATTGTTAAACAATAGGGAAACAAAATAGTTGTAAAATTGGAATATATATAACATAATACATTTAAAATATAATAAAATAAAATAAACCTTATATGATTACTCGTATAATTGATTTATATTAAATTGTAAAGTTAAGTTTTGTTAATATTTTACGAAACTTTTAAATCATGATAATTAATAGTTTTTTTATTATAAATTGAAATTATCTTTGCCCCTTATTTTAAATTGAAAAAATTTTTAAATCAAAAAAATATTATAAAATGTATAATTACGGAAATTTAGTAGAAGAATTAACTGAGAAACATGGGAAGAAGAGGGACAGCTTGCTTCCCATTCTCCAGGGTATTGTTGAGAAGTTCAACTGGCTTTCCGATGAAGTGATGGTAGAAGTAGCAAAGGCACTTGAAATTTCCGCTGCCGAAGTTTATGGCACAGCCTCTTTTTACTCATTTCTCGATACTCAGCCCCGTGGTAAATATATTATAAGGGTTTGTAAAACAATCACATGCTCGATGAAAGGCAAAAATGATATTCTGGAAACGATTGAAGATATGTTAAAGATTAAGGTTGGCGAGACAACTTCAGATAATCTGTTCAGTCTTCTTGAGACTAATTGCATAGGTTGGTGTCATAAAGCGCCTGCAATATTGATTAATGAAACACCTTATACTGAACTAACTTCGGAAAAGGTTGTTGATATACTAAAGAGTTATATGAAAAAATAAACATCTTTTATCTTATGGCAACAAATAATGGTTTAAATAAAGTTGACCTGATATTTGAACAGGTTAATGCGAAAGAAGTAATTAAGAAAGCATTTGAAATGACCAGTAATGAGATTATAAATCAGATACTGGAGTCGGGGCTTAAGGGTCGTGGTGGTGCCGGATTTCCTACTGGTTTAAAATGGAAATATACGGCAGCAGCTAATGATCCAGAAAAATATATTGTATGTAATGCCGATGAAGGTGAACCGGGGACCTTTAAGGACAGAGAGATACTCGACCGAGTGGCATATAAGGTGTATACAGGCATGACAATCGCAGCACTCGCTGTTGGGGCAAAACAGGGTTTTGTTTATCTCAGGGGTGAATACAAATTCCTTCTTTCCAAACTTTTAAAAGAGCTCGACTCGTTTCACAAACTTCTGGAAGAAATAGGATTTGATTTCAGAATTTCTTACCGTCTTGGAAGCGGAGCATATATATGTGGAGAGGAAAGTGCTCTCTTTGAGTCTATTCAGGGTGAAAGAGGAGAACCGAGAAATAAGCCTCCATATCCAACGACTTCTGGATTATTTTTCAAGCCTACAGTAATAAATAATGTTGAGACTTTTGTCAGTGCCATGATGATAATACATCATGGCCCTCAGGTTTATACAAGGCTCGGTACAAAAGATTCACGGGGTTCGAAAGTGTTCTCAGTTTCAGGTGATACACCCAATCCGGGGATATATGAACTTGAGCTTGGGATGACTGTTCAACAGTTTGTAAATGAATTTGGCGACGGCGATACCAAGGCTGTTCAGGTAGGAGGTGCATCGGGTTTTTGCGTTCCAAGAAAAAACTTCCCTGAAACGATTATCGGATTCGAAGGTGTTCCTACCGGAGGATCCATGAAACTTTTCAACAGCTCCCGTTCAATGTATAATGTATTACATAATTATCTCGAATTCTTTACCGAAGAATCATGTGGGCAATGTACACCTTGCAGAGTGGGATGCCAGCAATTACTTAAAGGCATTGAAAAAGTAAAAAAAGGAGAGACCAAGCCCTCTTATCTTAACGAACTTCTGAAACTTTCCGAGACTATGAGGATAGCATCAAAGTGCGGTCTTGGACAATCGGTAGGTAATGCCTTCAGAACTATTGTGGAGAATTTCAGAGAAGAAATCATTTATTAACCAGAATTATTAACACGATTATAAATAAGAAAATTATGATAAATCTTTCGATAAACGACCAAAAAATATCGGTTGAACCTGGAACAACTGTATTGGAAGCGGCAAAGAAAATGAAAATAAATATTCCAACACTATGCAATCATCCTGACTTATGTGTTGCAGGAAACTGCAGAGTATGTGTTGTTGAACAAGTAGGATCACGGACACTGATTGCATCATGTGCCACTCCTGTTTCAGAAGGCATGAGAATCCAGACAAATAGCCTTAAAGTTCGTAATGCACGTAAACATATTGTGGAACTTCTCCTTTCTGAGCACAGAAGCGACTGTACGAAGTGTTATAAAAATCAGAAATGCGAATTGCAGGCACTTGCCAATGAATTTGCTTTTGGAGACACTATTTTTCTTGATCTTGTGGAAGACCATCATTACATTATTGACAGGTCGTCGCCTTCATTTATAAAGGATGATAGCAAATGTATCCACTGCCAGCGCTGCGTGAGAACATGTTCCGAACTGCAATATATTTCAGCAATTTCAGTGGCAAATAAAGGAGCTCATCAGAAGATATCATCGTTCCACGACAGGCCGATGAGCCATGTTGTTTGCACCAATTGTGGCCAGTGTGTCAACCGTTGCCCAACCGGCGCACTTATTGAAAAAACCCATATAGACTATGTTTGGGACGCAATATATGATCCTGATAAACATGTAGTAGTACAAACCGCTCCGGCCGTAAGAGTGGCTCTTGGAGAAGATCTCGGATATGATCCTGGTGAAAGAGTAACAGGTAAACTTGTAACTGCTCTCCGACAGCTTGGCTTCGACTCTGTGCTTGATACTGACTTCAGTGCTGATCTTACAATTATAGAAGAAAGTAACGAACTACTTTCCAGATTAAAAAAAGTTCTCGTTGAAGGTGATAAGAAAACTGCTTTACCAATGATAACATCCTGCTCGCCTGGATGGATTAAGTTTATCGAACACAAATATCCCGAATTTCTGAATCATCTTTCAACTTGCAAATCTCCTCAGCAAATGTTTGGTGCTCTTGCCAAAACATATTATGCAAAGAAACGGAAACTCGATCCTGCAAAAATTGTTTCCGTATCAATAATGCCCTGCACGGCAAAGAAATTTGAAGCAGAACGACCCGAAATGTGGTCGAGCGGTTACAGAGATATTGATTATGTTCTTACCACACGTGAGTTAGCTGTAATGATAAAACAAGCAGGCATTGCCTTCAGAGAACTCGAACCTTCATTTTACGATTCAGTGATGGGCGAGTCAACAGGTGCCGGTGTTATTTTTGGTGCCACAGGGGGAGTTATGGAAGCTGCACTTCGTACTGCCTATGAGGTAATCACTGGCCGCGAGGTCCCATTTGAAAATCTAAACATTACTCCGGTAAGAGGTATGGAAGGAGTTAAAGAAGCTTCAATTAAAATTGAAGGTTGCACCGATGAATGGAAATTCCTTGAAGGAGTGGAACTTAAGGTTGCTGTTGCCCACGGTTTGTCGAATGCAAATAAACTGATGAGCAAAATGCGTAAGGATAAAGTTGACTATCATTTTATAGAAATAATGGCGTGCCCTAGTGGATGCATAGGAGGAGGCGGACAACCTATTCCAACAAATCAAGAAATACGACGTAAACGTGCTGAAGCGATTTATTCAGAAGATGAGAATATGCCTTATCGTAAATCACACGAAAATCCCGAAATAATTGGTGTATATGAAGAATTCCTCGGAAAACCTAATAGCCCGAAAGCCCATGAATTGCTTCATACACATTATACTCCTAGGGAAAGCTATTAGAGTGTATCATCTTCCTCCTCTTCATTTTGGGGAAGTGAATATAAATCATTAATATTCAATTTATTTTCAGAATCTTCCTCATCGGAAGTCCTGTTAAACGATTCTTCTGCAGCCCTGCCGTTGAAATAAAGAATGAAACTAAAAATTGGAATAAGCGGAAGTAATAATGCATTTACTACCGCTGAAAGGATAATATATATGGGAGAACTAAATACATCCGTTATATTATTATTTGATTCCTGAGGATTTGAAAGAAAGCTTAAGAAATTGCCTGAAAAAATAGCCATTGTCAATCCTGAAAGTATAATTGCAATAACTATATAAATAAGGAAGAAAACAGCAGTCCATCCTAAATTTGGCCAGAAGTTGGTGTGCGACAACTTAATGGTGCGAACTATAACTTTTCCTATATCATTTCCTTCTGTTATCATTACAGGAAGTATAAATAATGAGATCATTCCAAGATATAATGCGGCAAAAAATACTCCCACTATTAATAACAGTAACCCGGCAGCCAGTACAAAGGATCCTATAAAAGCAAAGAGTATAATAATGATGAAATATGGAATAATAAAGTTTAATGACTTCAAGATACAAACGAAAATATTGCACGATTCATCAATGGGTTTGAAGAGCACATAATAATGATAAATAATGCTAAACCACAGACTCACAGCTGCAAGACCAAGCAGAGGTATGAAATTTGATCTTATAAGAGCCATTATTTCTTCCGGATCAGTTATATTCTGAAATTCCGAAATGTTTATTAAGGTGGAAATATATTGAGTGATAAGCGACATAACAATAGAAATAGTAAAGAGGGAAAGAAATCTCGATTTATAAAAAAACCATAATGACCTCATTGCACTATCGAGATCATGTTTTCTATAAAGAGGATGGCTATTGAATTGATTCATCTTTAAATATATTTAATTAGTTTCAAATGTTTAAAAATAATAACAAATTATTGAGATTTTTAAACAGAGAAAGCTTTCAGATTTTAACCTATTATTTCCAGAATATTTTTATAGTCTATATCTTTCAATGGATTATTGCTTTGAATGAATGTATCTGCAAGTTTTGATTTTTTGTCCTGCAATTTTACAATTTTTTCTTCAATACTGTCGGTAGAGATATATCTGAAAACGAAAACATTTTTGTCCTGTCCGATTCTGTGCGCCCGACTCATTGCCTGTAATTCTGCGGCCGGATTCCACCATGGATCCAGAATAAAAACATAGTCGGCTGCTGTCAGATTGAGCCCCAGACCTCCGGCCTTCAGGGAAATAAGGAATATTTTATTTGAAGGATCTTTCTGAAAATCATTTATTATTCTATCTCTGTTTGTACTTGCACCTGTGAGAATTGAAAAGTTTATCTCTTTTTTAGAGAGATAATCGGAATATAATGAAAGGTGCTTCACAAATGATGAAAAGACAAGTATTTTATGATTTTCAGCAATAATATTTTCAAGGTCACGAATAACGGTTTCAAATTTTCCCGACCCTCCGTTATATTCATCAATTACCAGTGAAGGGTGATTCGATATCTGCCTCAGCTTCATAAGACCTCTTAAAATCAGGATAACTGATTTTTCATTATCCGGAGCTTCCATTTTACTGATAATAGAGTTTCTTACAACTGATTTTTCTTTTTCATATATCTCACTCTGTTCTTCAGTCATGTCGCAGTAAACAGTATGCTCGGAAACTGATGGAAGGTCGGAAGCAACCATTTCTTTAGTTCTTCTTAAAATGAACGGCTTTATTATTTTCTTAAGTTTTTGTTCTTTTTCAATATCATTATGCTTTTCGATAGGTGTTACATATTCACGTTTGAAAAAAGCAAGGCTACCAAGCAGCCCCGGATTGACAAAGGATAATTGCGTCCATAGATCGATCAGTGAGTTTTCCATTGGCGTACCGGTCAAAACCAGACGGTAACTTGACTTAAGTGTTGAGACTGTTTTGAAGATCATTGAGGATGGATTCTTTATTGCCTGGCTTTCATCAAGAATAATATAATGAAAATGAAATTCGGATAATATATCGATATCCTGCCGCACAATGTGGTAACTTGAAAGTATTATATCGAAATAATTGAAATAAGAAGAAATGTTTTTATTTCTCTGACTGCCTTTATAACTGTAAATTTTAAGCGTCGGTGCAAATTTTCTGATTTCATTTTCCCAGTTATATATAATTGACGCAGGTACAATAATCAATGAAACTGGATTTTGAATCTGCTGCTCAAACAATGTTGGCTCGGAATTGTTTATTTCAGCTTTTTTTAAACTTCCGGAATTTTCTTTATTAAAAACCAGCAGAGCAAGAGTTTGTATTGTTTTTCCGAGACCCATATCGTCGGCGAGGCAGCCACCCAGACCTGCGGATTGAAGCCATAACATCCAGTTAACACCGTCAATTTGATATTTTCTCAATTCAGTTGTTAGTCCGGCAGGAAGAATATGTTCCGGAATGGAATCAGGAGAAAGAAACTTGTCAATTTGATAACCTGTAATAGATTCTTTATCAGAAAATGCTTCGGAAAGAATTGAGAAATGTTGCTTGTGTATTTTTAGAATATTCCCATGAACTTTACCAAATTCAAAAATACTTCGGTATTTTGAAAACCAAACCTCAGGCAGAATGGCAATTGTCTTATCGGGAAGTTCAAATTCCCTTGTTCCGGAAAGAATGTACGATTTTAGCCGTACAAATGGGAATTCATACTCTCCAATTTTTACAATAGATTTCAGATCGAACCAGTCTCCTTCGACGTTGTGATCTGAAAATATATTAACAGGATTTAAGTTATATTTTTTCTCAAGTTTGCCGGAATTGATTATAAAACCTGATGAAGTGAGTTCTTCGAAGGAATTATTTATTGTTTCGATAGTATTGTACAAATCGGTGGTGTAATTTCCTGTCAGGCAGGTAATTGTAAAGTTAATATCGTCCTCGCTGAAAAAACCTGCATCGTTCAGATTTTTGATACATTCTTTTTCCCATTCAAAGTCCCGGTTATATTTTCTGAAAATAAATTCACCGTTATTATCTTCGAATTTTGTAATTGATGTCTCTTTTTTAGAGTGATAAAAGAATGTTCCGGAATAACAAAATCTGACAATAGCTGTGGGAGCTCCACTCAGTCCTTGTTCTATATCGAGATAAGCTTTTTTATCGGATGAGGGATATTCGATTCTGAATCCGGAAGCTTTGATGCTGAACCGGTTGACAACTGAAAGGACAAAAGTCGAAAAATATTTTTTTTCTGAGCTTTTAGGGATGATGACAAATTCCCTGGTCAGAAACGGCCTGAGTTTTGCCGCGTCTGTTTCAGACACAAATACAAGTTTATTTCCGCAAATAATGACGCATGGATTGTTGCATAATATTTCAGTCTGATTATTTCTGATATCCAGTGGTTTACCTTCGAGTTCAAGGGAAAGGCTATAAGTACTCTGTATTACATTTCTTTCGAATCTGAAAACCGGTAATGCAAGGTCGTTAATTATTTCGAGCTTGTCGCCGCTATGTAAGGTCTTTATGCTCGACCTCTTAATAAGTACCGGAATAGCTTCGTCCCGCGCAATTTCAAGGCATTGGTATAATCTTTTTTCAATATATGGTCTTATATGCCTGTCTATTAAGTCGGAAGTTACATTCAGCAGGAAATCCTTTACGTTTCGTTCCTTTGAGAAGAGCTTAAAAAGTTGTCGGTCGTTATATTGATTGAGAATTTCGACAGTTTCACGTTCTTCAGGGAACAGCGATGTAATTGTTTCTTCGGAAGGAAATGGGAAGAGCGATTCGGAAATAGTGAAATAATCTTTCCCTTTTATCTTTTTTAATATACATGGAATAATAATATTACCCCATACGCGGTTTTTAGTTACAACCAGGGAAAAAAGTTGTTCATTCGCATCCAAAGGAGATTCCAGGTAATTCATAGTTAAATATGCAATATTAATACGAATACTATTTTCCTCCTCTCCATCGTCTTAAAATATTTGTAAACGGAAATACTAAATCGGGCTTTTTTGAAGGGAATATTCCTTCGTTGGCCGACCGTATGTCTTCGATTGTGTAAAATACATCCGGTTGAAAGTTATTTATCACCTCGAGTGCCTTTGGTATGTCATTGCGTTGCAGGATAGTATAAACAAGATCAACATCTTCTCTTGCTCCACGAGCTTTTACCATTGTCGCCCCGAATCCGTTGGAATTCAACATCTGTACCAGTTTGAATCCATCCAGGTTTGTAAACACTCTTATCAGTTGAGTCCCGACAGCAAGTCTTTCTTCAATTATCATGCCTATAAGGTTGCCAGTTGCAAAACCTAAAGCGTAGGCTACATAACAGATATAATTATTAAGGTTCTGCATGATTTTGCTGATTGCAATAATCCATATCAGCACTTCAAAAAAACCAAGCAGCGGAGCAATATTTTTCTTGCCTTTTGATACAAAAATTATCCTTACGGTGCCTATGGAAACATCACATATACGGGCACAAAAGATCAAAAATGGCAAAACTACATAATTAAAAAGGTCGGTATTTAAAAAAGAGCTTTCCATGATAGAAACTTTTATAATACAAATTTGGCCTAAATATTGTAATTTTAGCAATTTCGGAACAAACAAAATTTTATGATTATTATCGAAAGAAAAACCGGTGAATTATTTCACCGGTTTTATGAATTTTCGATTAAAAATGATTTTTTTATTTGTCACAATTATTTGACTGTTGTTACCATCCCTGTTCTGACAACTTGAGCTTTTCTCCATTCATACCTTTTCCCGTTTCCTATATTTAGAAGTATGTCGAAAGTACCTGGAGAACATGGAAATTTGGAAATTGCCGGTTCGCATACCAGAAACTCCATTGATTTTTCAGGCTTAGCCACTCCATTCAGTTTATCGTATGTGCCTGAAGGATAAAGGTGAAGTTTGCTTACATCTCTTAATACGCCACCATATATAATTTCACCTGCATTCATGTTTACAGATACTTTGTAATTAGTATTTGCCTTAAGGGTGAAATTTTCAAGCCATACTTTCTGATTATATCCGGGTATCTCAATTGTTAAAAGTACATCATAAGTTCCAGGTTTAATTTTGATTTTATTACTTGCGGTTGTCTCATCCGGAGTCAATTTGTTGTCTTTATTACCTTTTGCATAAAATGATGGTACACCCCGATTAAAATTCTGTTCAGGGTTGCCTTTGTAGCGGTTCACGACAAATTCGCATGAAGCAAGTCCACCAGTGGTAGCTGTAGTTTCATCAATATTTATCTGGTAATCATAAATAGTAACAGTAACAACCGTTTTCATTTTTGGTTTTACCTCAATGCCGCTTATATCTATTACTATATTTCCTGGTTTACCTGAGAGAGACGAGGTTATTTTAAGGTTATAAATTCCGGGCGCAGCATCTTTTAGTTTTATATCCTTACCTGCGCTTGTAAGCTTGAATGTATGGCCTTTTGTAAGTTCACCCATTACTCTCATATTTACCACAACCGATTGAGGCTGCTCAGAAGGGTTAAATGCTTCCTGTGTTTGTTGAACCCATACCCGCGACCATGTACGTTCAGTTTTAACAGTAATTCCATTATCAAGTTTATAGGAATATGCAGACACTTTTTGAGCATTAACTTCAAGGTTAATTGCGAAAAGTACCAATAAAACAATATAATTTCTCATAGCGATAGCTTTGAATTAATATTAGTCGTACATTATCAAAGTTAAAAAAATTTTTTTGAATTTTAAAATTAAAAAATAATATTATTGGTATTTTAAGTTTTTGTCAGTAGAGAAAATATTTTCCATGTACATATATCAATACCTGCAACTGAATACATTGAACTTCCAGAGCAAGTATTAAAAATATGAACGATAAGAAAATTAAAGTTCTGCTGTAATATTTTCCCCTTTTAATAGGGGAATAAGATCTTTTCCTGCAAGTTTAAATTTTTCAGGATCTGATGGTTCGATAGTATAAACAGAAGCTCCAGGTTTGAGGCCATGTTTTATGATAGTCATTTTTTCGTTTGATTCCCCTGGGATTACGACTTGTTTAAATTTGTTGCGTGTGTAAACGAAAGGAATGCTATCGGCAGTGGAATAAAGACACTCAGTAGGAATATAAACGGCATCGTCAATTACCTTTATGACGATTTTATTGGTTGTTGTCATGGAAGGTCTAATATCGGGGTCAGTGCCTTCAATTTTTATTATTGTCTCATATACCTTGGTATCGGTGTTTTGCAGTGTCTCTCCTATATTTGCCATATTTGTAATAGTTCCCTTCAAAGTCTTTCCAGGGAAAGCATCCATAGTTATTTCAACTGGCAAACCTGTCTGTATTTTTCTTATGTCTATTTCGGATACATAAACTTTTGATAACATAACCGACAGGTCGGGTATTGTAGCTACAACCCTGTCGAATGGAGGAATCATGGAACCAACTTTCCTTTTTAAACCAGTCTGGTCACGTTTATATACGAGTATTCCATCGGCGGGAGCTGTTATAGTAAATTCTTTTAGAAGTTCTTCGAGGTATAAAATTGTTTCTTCCAGTTGCGATATTTGGAACTGCAGGTTCGTAATAATCTGTAAGTTCTGAGCCTGTCTCAGAACATAAGATCTTTGCTTTTGTTCAAGTGTTATTTTAGCCTTGTCAAGATTAATTTCTGCTTTTCTTATTATATCAGGTGCTTCATATTTGGAATTACGGTATTTCATTTCAGCTTCCTCGATAAGGAATATCTGATTTTTTATATCATCCCTCAGGCCTGATAACATTACTGCACTGTCAAGAATTCTTAATTCGAGCTGTGATTTATATGTTGTTAATTGTTCTCTGTATGTTTTCAGGGTGTTATCGTATTCAGATTTATCGAGTTGAGCTATATAGTCGCCTTTTTTTATTATTGTACCTTCCGGGACTATATCGGTTATTCTTAGTGGGGCCAGACGTATGTTGCCACCTGAATTTGGACCTCCGCTTACCATACGCATCATAGAGCTACTGCTAAAGCCACCTGAAAAGCCCTGACCTCTCTGTCCGCTACGATTACCCTGAGTTTGTTGTTGGCGTTGTTGCCTTGACTGATCCTCCTGCTGAACAATACTTGGAGCAAGCACATCTATCGATTTTTCAGCTTCAAGTTCACCGGTTATTGTGAGAGTCAATTCAAATTTGCCTTTTTGGACGTCGGTAAAATAATATGAAATATTTTTTCTTGAGGAAATATAATTAATTGCAATTAAAACAAGTATTGACGATATAACTATTATTCCTGTAGTAATGAGATTTTTTTTCATTTTTAATTTATCATCTGTTGGAAATGCAAAATTAACTAATAAAGTTTATCAATAAAGAAAGTTGTAATAGTATAATGATGCAATTTAACTATTATTAACAAAAATACATCCAGATTTGTCGGGAATTAAATTGAAGCATAAAATATTAAAAATTGTTAAATAAAAAATAATCTATTACAGGAATATATAACTTTGATTAGTTGTCTATTTATCATAACAAAAATTAATCATTTTAAAGTTAACTTTAAAAATAAAGACTATGAAAAACAAAGTAATCGGCATTTTTGCTTTTGCAGTAATTATGGCATTCATAATTCCTGCATCGGTTAAAGGCCAGGCAAAACCTAATTTTTCCGGCACGTGGGCATATAATGCTTCGAAGAGCGATCAGCCTCAAGGCCAGGGTGGCGGTCAGAGAGCTTTCGGAGGCGGTGATTTCGTGGTAAAACAGGATGCCAACACTCTTACTGTTGAAAGAACAAGAACAACTCAGGATGGACAAAGTGTCACCACTACTACGAAGTACACTTTAGATGGAAAAGAAACTGTTAATACCGCACCGGGCGGAAGAGGTGGCGAAAGCAAATCAACCGCAACATGGTCGCCTGATGGTAAAAGTCTAACTATAGTTACTACACGTACTTTTAATGACAGAACAATGACTACGAGAGAGGTATGGACTTTAACTGATCCGAATACACTTACAATTACAAGTACAGTTGATACTCCAAATGGTCAGATGACGATTAAAAGAGTTTACGACAAAAAGCAATAGGCGTTACTAAGTTAATTAAAAAGAATTTATAAAATAAGAAAGGGCTCATTTGAAGCCCTTTCTTATTTTATAATGGAATTGCAAAATTTATTCATAAATCAGCTTATCATTAATAAGCTGATTTATGAATAGTTTTTACAGCTCTTCCTGAAGGGTCGTTGATATTATTAAAAGAGGAATCCCATGCAAGGGCTTCAGGAGTACTACAGGCTACCGAAGGAACTGAAGGCACAGTTGCTGCAGCGCTTTCCGACGGGAAATATTCGCTGAAAATGGACCTGTATAAATATTCCTCTTTTGTAAGCGGAGGATTAATCATAAATCTGAATTTTGCAGTTTTCATCTGATTATCGGTTACTTTTTTATTTGCCAGTTCCTTCAGGGTATCAATCCAGTTGTAACCGACGCCATCGGAAAATTGTTCTTTTTGTCTCCACACCACACTTTCGGGCAGAATATCTTCGAAAGCTTTTCTAAGAATCCACTTTTCCATACGACCGTTTACAGGCATTTTGTCTTTTGGATTAAGCCTCATAGCTACATCGAGAAACTCTTTGTCGAGGAAAGGTACTCTTCCCTCAATACCCCATGCAGCGAGAGATTTGTTGGCTCTTAAACAATCGTAAAGATGGAGTTGGTTTAATTTTCTTACGGTTTCCTCATGAAAAGATCTGGCATCTGGAGCTTTATGGAAATAAAGATAACCGCCAAATACTTCGTCGGCTCCTTCACCGGTCAGAACCATTTTAACTCCCATTGACCTTATTGCCCTGGCAAGCAAATACATAGGAGTCGAAGCTCTAACAGTTGTTACATCATAGGTTTCGAGATGATAGATAACGTCTGAAATCGCGTCAAGACCCTCTTGTATTGTAAATATAACTTCGTGATGCACTGTTCCGATATAGTCGGCTACTTTTCGAGCAGCAGCCAGGTCAGGAGAGCCTTTCAAGCCAACAGCGAATGAATGCAATCTTGGCCACCATGCTTCACTTAAATCCTGAGCTTCGACACGCATTGCTGCATATTTTTTCGTAATTGCGGATATAATAGATGAATCGAGCCCTCCTGAAAGTAGTACACCATAAGGCACATCGGACATTAGCTGGCGATGTACAGCATCCTCAAGAGCTTTCCTTAATTCAGTGATATTGCTTGTATTGTCCTTTACAGCTTCATACGACAACCAGTCGGGATTATACCATCTTTTCTCCTCGCCTTCGGTGCTAAGAAGGTAATGACCCGGAGCAAAAATCTCAATTCTTGGACATATTCCTTCAAGAGCCTTTAATTCAGAAGCAATATAGAAATTGCCATTTTTATCCCAACCTTTGTATAACGGTACAATGCCAAGATGATCCCGTGCAATTAAATATATGTCTTTTTCGGCATCGTAGAGGGCAAAAGCGAAAATCCCGTTCAGCTCATTAAGAAATGACGCACCCTTTTCCCTGTAAAGCGCAAGTATTACTTCGCAGTCGGTATTTGTAAGGAATTCATAATTCGTTTTAAGGTTTTTTCTTAATTCCTGATGATTATATATCTCTCCGTTTATTGCCAGTAATAATTTTTCGTCACTGCTTTTGAGTGGCTGAGCTCCCGAAACAGGATCAACTATTGCAAGCCTCTCGTGCGCTAATATCGCTTTATCGCTGCAATAGATTCCTGACCAGTCTGGACCGCGATGCCTCAGTTTTTTTGACATGGATAATACCTGAGGCCTTAATTCTTCAGATCTCTGTTTGAGATCAAATACTCCTATAATTCCGCACATATTTTATTAATTATTCAAATTTAAAAAATTAAGCAAAAGTATTTAATAAATTTAAATATGCAAAAATATTTTTAAAATTTTTAACAAATATTATTTAAATTTACGAAAATACTAAAAAACATATTTCAAAATATATTAAAATAACCACTCCCCAGGGTAATTATTTTTGAATCGGGACATTTTTATTTCAGAACGAATAGACTAATAGAAAACATTAAATTAGCACAAAATAAATTTATGAACCTACATTTCAGAACTATTCCTGAACACAAAGATATTCAGCGGGTCAGGGAAATTGTTGAATCAACCGGATTTTTCTATGACTTCGAAACTGAAATTGCTGTTGAACTGGTGAAGGAGCGGCTGGACAAAGGCGAAGATTCGGGATATTATTTCGTATTTGCCGAGGCCGATGGAATAACGGTTGCTTATACCTGTTTCGGGCACGATGAGATGACAAAATCATGCTTTGAGCTATACTGGATTGTTACCCATAACGATTTCAGGGGTAAAGGTATCGGCAAAAAGCTACTCGAAGAAACTTATAGTCAGATTCGCAAAAAAGGAGGCACAATGGTTGTTGCAGAAACTTCCGGAAGACCGTATTATGCATCAACCCGAGCCTTTTATGAAAAGGCAGGATATACTCTCGAGGCTGTCATAAGGGACTATTATGACAAGGGCGACGATAAATGTTTCTATGTAAAACATCTGGAAGTGTAATCAGCCCTTTTATTTCTTATCCTCATGCTCCATGCCCTGTGCTCTGTGCCCTGAGCTCTGTGCCCTGTGCTATCTCCCCATCATGTTAAGAACAGAAATATAATAATCTTTATCAACGCTTATATCATGATTTGATGTTTCGAGCTTTATCGTATTCCATCTGTTTGAAGGATTAAGGTTTATAGCTATATCTCCATCATAAATTCTTACCGGCATATTAAAACCTGGCACACAATTATTCCATCTGAAGTTCAGATAATCTCCTTTGACATAATATTCAAAAACCGGAATTCTGACATCTCTTAGATACTGGTCGAAAAAGGGTTTCAGGTTCATACTGGTTATTTTACCGATGTATTCTTCAATCTGCCACCCGTCAACGGTCTGATGGTAAAACTCGCTGTTAAGTCCCCTGAGTATATCTCGCCATTTTACGTCGTCGTTGATAATTTGCCGCAGAGTATGCAGCATATTTCCACCTTTAGAATACATATCTCCCGAACCTTCATAGTTGACATTATAAATACCTATTATTGGCCTGTCGTTAAGAATACTCCGCCTTGTGCCTCTTACGTATTCTGCACCTGCTTCCTTGCCGTTATAGTATTCGACAAAAAGGCTTTCTGAATAGTTTCCGAAGCTTTCATGTACCCACATATCGGCAATATCTCTGTAAGTGATGTTGTTTGCAAACCACTCATGACTTGATTCATGTACAATAATGAAATCCCATGAATCGCCCCAACCTGTTCCGCTCATGTCTCTTCCAAGATACCCGTTTTGATAACCGTTACCGTAAGTTACCGAGCTCTGGTGTTCCATACCCAGGTACGGTGCCTCAACAAGTTTGTACCCGTCTTCATAGAAAGGATAAGGTCCGAACCAGTATTCAAATGCTTTCAGCATCATTGGCACCTGCCTGAAATGAACTTTAGCTTTATTGAGGTTATAACTTAGAACCCAGTAATCACAGTCGAGTATCCCTTTTTCTCCGTTATATTTTTCAGAAAAATGCACATAATCACCTATGTTTATGTTTACTCCATAATTGTTGATAGGACTTGATACAAACCAGTTCCATGTTTTTGTCTTATTTTTTTTGTTGGGAACAACACTTCTCAGGCGTCCGTTTGAAACATCAATAAGGTTATCGGGAACTGTAACACTGATTAACATGCTGTCGGGTTCATCATACATGTGGTCTTTACAGGGCCACCACAAACTTGCACCATCTCCCTGACAGGATGAGGCAATAAATGGAAGATTGTTTTTGTCGCGTTTCCATGTAATTCCTCCCTGCCAGGGCGGATTTGGGGCAATTCTGGGTCGCCCTCCATATTCAATAATAATATAAGCAACACTTCCAGGAATCTGATTATCATTGAGATGAATGAAATGTGCATTACCTTCATGAATAATTTTCAATTTTTCGCCGTTTTGCATGGCACTTATCATCACGAGAGGAGGCTGAAGATCTATCTGCATGATATTTTTGCTTTCCAGAACTCTGTAATAAACTGTATTTGTTCCATATATGGTACTATCGGATGGATTTACGATTATATCAAGATGATAGTATGTCAAATCCCACCACGATCTTTCCGGAGTTATCGAACCTCTAAGTGTATCCTGCCTTGTAAAAACCGGCTGTTGTGGCAAAACTTTAGTTGTTAATAAAATAAAAGTAAATAAAACTGATAGAAATCTTATAGACCTGAAATTATTCATTTTATCTTATATATGAAAAAAGTTAATATTCTAAAATTCTTTTAGCGATGACTAATTCAATCATTTTCTTAATTCTTGAATTACATGATAAAAATAATTTAAGTTTTGAAATTAACACGTGGAGAGAAATTTTGAAATATAAAAAAATTATTTATGAATGAGATTATATGAATTAATATCTTAATTTTATGACCTTTAATAAAAGCATCAAAGTTTATTTTGTCTAATAAGCTTATTAGTGTTATGGCAAATTCGAAGAAGATATTAATCCTTGAAGATTCGGAGAATGAGGCTGAATCAATTATTTCATACATAAAGGAAAGCGGCATAAATTTCATAAAACATGTTACAGAAAATAAGTCGGGATATGTCGAAGAAATCATGTCATTTAAGCCGGATCTAATAATTGCCGACAATTCAATAGGAGATTTTAGCGGAATGGAGGCTCTGAAGATAAGAAACGAAAAGGCACCTCAAATTCCTTTTATCCTTGTAACAAACAGCATCAATGAAGAAACTGCGGTGAAGTTTATGAAAGCCGGTGCCGATGACTATATACTCAAGGATAATTTATCTAGACTTAGATATTCTGTTATTGAAGCTTTAAGTAGAAAAACTGTTAAATCTAAAAAGCCAGAACTTGAGAGAGAATTTGCAAGAACAAAAATGATATTTGATTCTCTTCTCAATTATAGTCCTGTTTATATTTTTGTAAAGAACGGTAATTCGGAGGTTATTGAATTCAGCAGAAATTTCATTGATATTGTCGGTATTCCAGCAGATGAGTGCGTGGGGAAAAAGATATCAGATTTATATCCTGCTCCGGTTGCAGAAAAAATCATGAAAAGCGATAAAAAGATTATCAGGGATAAAGTTCAATTAAAAGAAATTTCGGAGTTAAACGGAAGATTTTATGAAACAACAAAATTTCCTATTAAAGTTGAGGGCATGGGAACCTGTATAGCCGGGTTCATTGTTGATATAACTGAGAAGAAGAAAGCCGAAAATGAACTGAATCAGGAGAAATTGCTGTTAAGAAAACTAATTGATAATATTCCTGATCTAATAAATATTAAAGATTCACAAGGCAGGTATATACTAAATAATCTTCCGCACATGAAATCAATTGGCGTTGATAATTCTGAACTCGTAAAAGGCAAAACCCCTTTTGATTTTTTCTCGTACGAAGAAGCAGTTGAGTACCGTAAAGACGACGAAGATGTGCTGAAAACCGGGATTCCGATTATTAACAAGGAAGAGTCTGCAATACAAAAGGACACGATGAAAAGGCACTGGTATCTTACAAGTAAGATACCTCTTATGGATAGCAAAGGCCAATTGACACATCTTATCACTATAAGCCATGATGTAACTGAGAAAAAAATCTCCGGGGAAACAATAGAAAGAGAACGGATGCTGCTCCGCACTCTTATTGATAACCACCCTGATTTTATTTATGTTAAGGATAGAGAATGCAGGAAAGTTATGGCAAATAAAGCCGATGTCGAAAATATCGGCTATAATTCCGAAGAAGAAGTAATAGGCAAAACCGATCTGGAACTTTTCCCTGGCGAAACAGGCATAAGAGGCTATAATGATGACCTGTCGGTAATTAATAAAGGAGTACGAATAGTAAATAAAGAGGAATATTTTATTGACAAAAACGGCAATAAGAAATGGATAATTACCACTAAAGTACCTCTTTACGATAATGAGGGAAATATTACCGGCCTGGTAGGAATTGGGAGAGATATTACAAAGATAAAGGAGACTGCAATTGAAATCGAAAAAGCAAAAGAAAAAGCTGAAGAAAGCGACAGGTTCAAAACGGCTTTTCTTAACAATATCACTCACGAAATAAGGACTCCGATGAATTCAATAGTAGGCTTTGCCTCTCTCCTGAACGAGCAGGGTATTGATGAGGAAACGAGAAATTCTTATATAGAGGTAATTAATCAGAGCAGTAATCAGCTTCTTGCAATAGTTGACGATATTATTGAAATATCCAATCTTGAGGCGGGAATTTCAAAACTTTCAATACAGAAAGCCAATCTTAATAAAAATCTTGGAGGCCTTTTCATTCAATTTCAAAGGCAAGCATTCGAGAAGAAAATCGAATTTGTCTTTAAACCTGGTTTGCCTGATGAGGAATCAGTAATAGAGACCGATATTAATAAAATACTGCAGATAATTACGAACCTTCTGTGGAATGCTTTCAAATATACTTCTGAGGGAAAAATTGAATTCGGATATACCCAGGAAAAAGGTTACATTAAATTTTATGTTTCAGACACAGGAATAGGAATATCGGAAGAGCATTTTCAACACATTTTTGAAAGGTTTTACAGAGTGAAGAATCCGGGACAGACGCATCCGGAAGGTACCGGACTTGGACTTGCAATTTCAAAAGGTTATGTTGAACTCATGGGAGGACAAATCTGGGTTAATTCTGTTCTGGGGGCAGGCTCTACTTTCTATTTTACAATACCGCAAGTAAAAACTGATGGAAAAAACAGAACAACAAATCTTGAAGATAACGACATGTCATCATTTAAAAAAACTATACTTGTAGCAGAGGATGAAATGAATAGCTACAGATTTCTGCAAATACTTCTATCTAAACATGGCTTTAATATATTGCATGCCGGAAACGGAAAAGAAGCAATCGAAATTTTAAAGGCTGGCAACAAAGTTGACCTCGTAATAATTGACATGAAAATGCCGGTAATGGATGGCTATGAAGCTGTAAGGCTTATAAAAAATATAAAGCCAGATCTTCCGGTTATATCTCTGACAGCCTGTGCTTTATCTGATGATCGTGAAAAATCTTTAATGGCAGGTTGTGACGATTACATATCAAAGCCTGTTAATATAGACAATTTGATATCGCTGATTTATAAATATACGACAAAATCCCTGAAGGAAAGTTCAGGAGAGGGCTCCTGAAGCGACTAATCGAAAATTATTGACATCCTAAGAGAATCAGGTTAGAAAAATTTTTGCGATATCAGTCAATCTTAGCTACCGATATAAGTTCCATATTTTCCACATCGAGTGCGGAAAGGTAACCATAATTCATCTCCCGGCCATAAACACAGCCTGTATCAATAGGTATTACTTTCGATTTTTCTTTTACCATTTTCCTTGAATATTCCAATAATTTTGGTCTGTGCCCATAAACAATAGTTTTTCCTGTAAAAACAGGATTTGAGTATGAGACCCTCGATTCCCAGAGCATTGCTTCTTTGTCGGAAAAAGGATCTTCCAGATTGTCATTAAAGCCTCCATGAACAAAGTAAAAATCTCCTTCTTTCTCATAATATATTAAATTTCTAAAGAATTTAATATATTCATTTTCAATGTTCCTGATATTTGTAATGCCAAAACTCTCAAGCGTTGTCATTCCTTCGTTCAAATACCATAATGGCAACATACGAGGATTATCGTATGAATTAACAAGCATCCACTCATGATTCCCCATAAGAGGTGTCACATTAAACCCCATTTCAATAAGTTCCATAATATAATCAACTACTTCCCTGATGCCCGGCCCACGATCAATATAGTCTCCAAGTAAAATAAGTCTGTCACTTTTATCAGGACGAATATGCTTGTTTATAAGTTCATAAAACGTTTTGAAACAACCATGGATGTCGCCTATGGCAAAAAGTCTGTTCATAAATTTGTGAAATCGGTTTAATAGCTATAAATCTTTTGACCTATGTTACTCATTCAATGAAATTATTTGTTTAATATAAATTAACTTATTTATTTTTTTTTAAAATTTACAAATAATTTATCACTTTAATTATTTTAATATAGTTTTCCATGTATCAGATAAGATTTGTCAATTTATTTTATTATAGAATATTTTAGGAAATGATATATATGTTTTTGCAGGGGATTTTTTATTAATAAAATTAATGAGATGGGAAAAATATCGTTTTTACCAATAGTTTTTTTATTTATGATCTCCTGCAAGACTCAGGAGCTTTATCTTAATGTGATTGAGCCTGCTCCGGTTACTTTACCTCCTGAAGCAAAAAGTGCAGGTATTGCCGACAGAAGCGAAGCATCAAAAGAAGCCGGAGTTCTCGATGCTATAGATAAAATAATTACCCTTGAAGGTGCTGAGCTTGACAGGGTAGGTGCAGAAGCTTGCATTATAGGACTTTTTAACAGACTTTCTGAAAATACACGTTTCGAAGAGGTAAAGAAAATTGACGAGAAGTTTGCTTCTGTAACCTTGCCGGGTGCATTCCCTCCTCCGGTCGAATGGCCTGTTGTTGAATCTGTTTGCAGAGAGAATGAAGTTGACTTATTGTTTTCGCTCGAAACTTTTGATACAGATACGAAAATCAATTATCAGATAATAAAGAGGAATAATCCAAAAACTATTTTTGGTGTTATAACCAATGTTGAACATCAGGCAAACATGCAAACACTGGTCAAAACAGCATGGAGAATATATTATCCTGCAGGCCAGATGATAATTGATGAATTTCCTATGGTTCACAATCTTAATTTTTCGGCAACCGGTTTGACTCCGGTAGCTGCGGCTGCAGCACTTATTAACCGCAAAGAGGCAGTAAAAAGAGTGGCTGAACAGGCAGGAGAAATATACGCTTCACGAATAATTCCTTATGAAATTACCGTTACAAGAGATTACTATGTAAAAGGCACAAATAATTTCAAAATTGCGATGAGGAAAGCAAGAACAGGAAATTGGGACGAGGCCGGCGAACTATGGAAGATAGAGACTGAGAATCCAAAGCGCAAAATTGCAGCACGTGCATGCTATAATATGGCTATAATAGCTGAAATAAAAGGAAACCTGGATGTAGCCCTTGAATGGGCTCAGAAGGCTTACGAAGATTATAATCTTCGCAAGGCGCTGGAATATGTAAGAATACTTGAAAACAGAATGAACAGAAACCAGCTATTGGAACTGCAGGAAGAAGGTATTTGAAAAGCAATAGGTTTATTATCCAAAATTTCTAAATTCTGACAAAATGAGAAAAAAGGTTACTCAAAAATCAAGGAGAGAATTTCTTTCAAAGGCAACAATGGCGGCAGCCGGTCTGGCTTTGAGTGGTTCGACACTTACAGCCGGCAAGTACCACAAGGCTTCAAGAGCTGCAGAAAAAATAAGAATGGGGTTTATAGGGCTCGGGAATCGTGGCTCTCAGCTTCTTCGACTGTTTATGGCGCATCCCGATATAGAAATTGCAGCTTTCTGTGATGTGTATGAACCTTATATGCTTCGCGACAGAAGTCTGGTTTCTCCCAGATATATAGCCGATCTTGGAAGCCAGATTCCATCTATGAACGAAAAACTTCCTGATAGTGTCAAAAAATATTCCGACTATCGTAAGTTGCTCGAAGATAAAAATATTGATGCAGTATGTATAGCCACACCCGACCATTGGCACGCTCTTCAGACCATTGATGCTCTTAATGCAGGGAAAGATGTCTATGTCGAAAAACCTCTTACCGCCACAATAAAGGAAGGACGAATGATGGTCGAAGCTCAAGCACGCACAAAACAGGTTGTTGCTGTGGGTCTTAACCGCAGGGGAAATATTGTTTACCAGAAACTTGCAAAAGTTATTCAGGAAGGAAAAATAGGAAAGATATCAGTAGCAAGAGCTTACAGGATAAATAATATGTTCCCCGACGGTATCGGCAGAATGAAGCCTGAAACACCTCCGCAAGGCCTCGACTGGGATATGTGGTTAGGCCCAAGAGCCTACAGACCTTATCAGTACAACATTTCACCATATAAGTTCAGATGGTGGAGCGACTATTCAAGCCAGATGGGTAACTGGGGTGTGCACTATCTGGATGTCATCAGATGGATGATGGGGGAGACAGCCCCTGTGGCAGTTTCAGCTCATGGAGGAAGATATTTTGTAAACGACGACAGTGATATTCCCGATACTATGCAGGTCACTTTCGAATTTGCTTCAGGTGCAATTGCTGTATTCTGCATTTACGAAGCCAGCAGCGGAGGGCTCTTTCAGTATGGAGAGGTTGAACTACGTGGAACCAAAGGTACTCTTTATGCCGATGAAAATGGATACAGAATTACAGGCGCCAGGCCCGGACAATTTCAGACATGGAAGAAACAGATCGAAGATGAGATTTACGATTTAAAAAACGAATCTTTACCTGATGGCAGCAGCCGCGATAGCACCGCAGCACTCGTCAACAATTTCATCGACTGTATAAAAACGCGCCAGACACCCTTATGTACACTCGAGGAAGGACACCGATCAACCTGCTTTGCACACCTTGCAAATATTGCATTAAAGGTCAAATCACGACTTGAATGGGATCCTGTCAGAGAGAGGTTTACGAACAGTGAAGCTGCCAACCAACTTCTACACTACGATTATCGCAAACCCTGGAAACTTTGAGATTCTTTTGATTTTCCAGAGTAATAGCCGGCAAAACAAATAAAGTTCTAAGGAAAGTAAATCTTTAATTTTCCCGTTAACCAGGTAATGTTAAGAAGTTATTTTAATATAATTGTTTAATATGAAAAAGGATAATATTATTAAAAAAGGAAAAACAAAATTCAGCCGTCGCAGATTCGTTTCAACCTTAGCATTTTCGGGGGCTGCTCTTCCTTTTTTAGAATTAGCCGGGCATGATTTACCGGCTCCTCAATCAACTTCCGACAGGCACATTCATATCTTTTCGAAACCGTTGCAATGGCTTTCATGGGAAGGTGCTGCTGAACTGATTGCCGAAGCGGGTGCCGAGGGAATCGATATACCGGTACGATCGGGCGGACATGTACTGCCTGAAAAAGTACAGACCGACCTTCCCCTTGCAGTTGCTGCAGCAAGAAAAAACGGTCTGAAGGTGGAGATGATTGTAACTGACATAACAAGAGCAGATGAAAAATACACCGAAGATATTCTGCAAACTGCTTCTGAACTTGGAATAAAATATTATAGACTTGGATATCTGAATTATGACGATAAAATAAGTGTATGGGATACACTTCAAAATTATAAACCGCAGCTGAAAAAACTGGAAACTGTCAATCGTAAATATAATATTCATGGTGCTTATCAGAATCATTACGGTACCCGCGTGGGAGGGCCGGTATGGGATCTTTTCGAACTGTTAAGAGAACTCGATCCGCAATATATTGGATGTCAGTACGATGTACGACACGCTGTGGCTGAGGCCTCAGCTTCTTGGGTAAACGGCCTTAAACTGATTGCTCCCTGGGTGAAATGCACCGACATTAAAGACTTCAAATGGTCAGTTGCGGCAAACGGAAAGTGGAACCCCGAAAGCGTACCTATAGGAAAGGGCGCTGTCGATTTTAACGAATACTTCAAAATTGTGAAGAACTTTAATATAGGAGGACCGGTTTCGATTCATTTAGAATATCCTCCTTTCGAACGTTTTAATGAAAAACTGACTGATGCTGAAAAGAGGAAACTCTTTGTAACAGAAATGAAGAAAGATGTTGATACTCTGAAATCATTCCTTTTAAAGTTTCAACTATAATTTGAAAGTGGGATAATTTCTTATTAAATATTCTTATGAATCGCAGAAAATTTATAAATAATGCTGGATTATTGACAGCAGGAATCGGAGCTTTGCAAATGACTGCAGGACTTTCGGGCTGCAAATTTAGACCCGGTAGAAAACAAATTGAAATAGTTGCAACGGCATCTGCTTTTGAAAAAGAACCTCTTATCAGGCCTTTCGGCTTCAAGGGTGGTTATATGAACGAAATCTGGCAAACAGTCGCAATGCTTCAAAGCCGAACAGGGGTAAAAAAGGTGGGTATTTGTTCCCAGAATGTTTTATGGAGCGACGAAAACGTATTCGCGTCGAATACAGAAGAAAAGAGTAATGAATTAATGTTCTCGCTTACAAAGTATGCACTAAATTTATTGAAAGGACATAAATTCGTCACCCCAATTGATTTACTCGATTCCATTTTTGAGGAAGTGTATGAATATGGATGTAAGCTTACAGGCCGACAGAATCTGAGAAAAACATTTGTGCTTAATTCCTTTGTAGGCATAGATAACGCAGCATGGCTGTTATATGCCGGTGAGAACGGAATATCATCTTTTGATGATATGATACCTGACCAATTTAAGAAGGGTTTATCTGTTCATCATAATAAAGTTGCAAGTATCCCTCTTATTTCTTATACGATACCGGCTGAAGAGATAAAAGCTGCCGTTGATCAGGGTTATTTTTTCCTGAAAATCAAAATCGGACATCCTGGCACCCAGGAGGAAATGCTTGAAAAGGACAGAGAAAGACTTCTGCAGATACATAAAACAATAGGCAATGCATGGACTCCTTATACGACAAGCGGCAAACTCCCGTATTACTTTGATGCCAACGGGCGCTATGAAAAAAAAGAGACACTTCTACGGCTTCTTGATTATGCAAAAGTGATAGGCGCTTTTGAACAGATAGCTATAGTTGAAGAACCATTCCCTGAAGGTTCCGATATTGACGTTTCCGACATACCGGTAAGGGTCGCCGCTGATGAAAGCGCTCATACTGACATTGATGCACTCGAGAGGATAAAAATGGGTTATGGCGCGATTGCTCTTAAGTCAATTGCCAAAACACTGAGCATGACACTTAAAATAATCAATGTTGCATACGAAAATAATACTCCCTGCTTCTGTGCCGACCTTACTGTAAACCCAATACTTGTGGAGTGGAATAAAAATGTTGCAGCACGTCTTAAGCCATTCCCGGGTATAGGACTCGGACTTCTTGAAACAAACGGCAATCAAAACTATAAGAATTGGGAAACCATGAAATCCTATCATCCTTTTCCTGATGCCTTATGGGCAAATGCCCAAAACGGTGTTTTTGAACTTAATGATGATTTTTACAATAAAAGCGGTGGGATCTTCATACAGTCGCCTCATTATATAAATTTAGTAGATTTAATATAAAAAGATTTTTTATTGTTTTTTCATTTAATCCGCCTTCGCGTAGAGCTTCGGTGGACGAGAAGGTCAGGTAAATTCCTCGGTGCTTGCACCGAAAGAGAGTCCAGAGCTTGCTCTGGGGTATATACCATTTGATTATAGTAAATCAGTTTTAAATTTACCTGTCAGATGCATTTAATAATGAATCAGATTATTAGATTTTTTAAAATTTAAAGGCAAGAAAATGGGAAAGAGTCCATGGTTTAAAAATTTGATTTTAAACTACCTTTTTTATTTTCATAATTTTGTCGGATTATTCTAAAAAAGATATTAACAATGAGCAAAAAAGAGAGGATTTTTATTTCAGGCGTGCATTATGAAACAGGAAGGCATGTTGAAATAGAAATTTCTGACGGGTTTATAGGCGAAATCCGATGCAGTGCGAAACAAATTAACAAAGAAAATGAAGCTTATATTGCTCCAGGGCTTATTGACAGTCAGACTAACGGTTATTTGGGCATCAATTTTCAGGATGAGATTTTTTCAGTCGAGAGGATGAGATATGCGGCAAAAGCAATTTGGAAAGATGGGGTCACCACATTTGTTCCAACTCTTGTAACTGAAAGTCGGGAAAATTTACTGAGGAACTTCCGGATTCTTGCTATGGCTTTTGAAGATAAACAGTTGGTAGGTTCTGTACCGGGTTTTCATCTTGAGGGGCCATATCTTTCACCTGTCAAGGGATTTTATGGATGTCATAATTCAAAATACTTGCGGAATCCTTCGATAGATGAATTTAATGAATTACAGAATGCTGCAAAGGGCCACATAATTATTGTTACGGTTGCGCCGGAACTTGAAGGTGCGATCGAATTCATCAAATATTGTTCTGAAAATGGTGTTGTGGTATCAATAGGCCATACAAATGCAACTACCGAACAGATTTACAGAGCTGTTGACAATGGAGCAAGGATGTCGACCCATCTGGGGAACGGATGTGCGAACATGATTAATCGTCACCGGAATCCATTATGGCCACAGCTCGCAAATGATAGTCTCACCCCTTCAATTATTGCCGACGGATTTCATCTTCTGCCCGAAGAAATAAAGACATTTTATAAGGCAAAAGGAGAAAATAATATAACTCTCACATCAGACGTAACACATCTTGCAGGAATGCCTCCGGGTAAATATTTATATATGGGAAGCGAAGTAGTGATGAATGATGAAGGGCGTATTTTTAATCATTCTCTTAATTGTCTTGCAGGTGCATCGAGTCCGCTTAAAAAGGGAATCGAAACTATGATGAGATTTGCCGGTTGCACACTGGGTCAGGCAGCCAACCTTGCAGGCAAAAATGTCGCAAGGCTGCTTGGCCTTTCCGACCGTGGCATTATAGAGCAGGGTAAAAGAGCCGATATCATCCTTTTCACTATTGATCAGGGCAAGGTAATAATAAAGGAAACGTGGGTGGCAGGAAGAAGAGTATATCCTGACCGACAATGAGATAAGGTCATTTCAACATGGTAATATAAAGTCAATTTATTTTAATATAACCAATTAGCAGAGCCTGACTCGTCGTCCGGAAAAATAAAAACCTTAAAAATGAGAAAAGCAGACTTATCCGCCGTAGTCCCGAGTTCTCGGACGAAGGCGTAGAGAGGGGGATTATCCGCCGGCCGGCGGATGATCCCTTCGGGGAGGTTCCTTGCACCGTCAAATTACCCTATCACGCTTTGCGTGCCTTCTATTTTAGTTTTTCCTTACTCCTCGTTCAGGCAGAGCCTGACTCGTCGTCCGGAAAAACTAAAACCTCCGGCTAACGCCAGAGGTGTAATTTGCCGGTGCGGAGAGAGGGGGATTCGAACCCCCGTTCCGCCGGCAGGCGGAAAACGGTTTTCGAGACCGTCCCATTCAACCACTCTGGCATCTCTCCTTTGACTGCCGTAGCTCTGGCAAATGATTAAATATTTATTTATTATGCATCGCCACAAATATAGTTAAAATGAAGTTTTAAATCTCTCTTTTTATTATTCGTCCCCTTGTTTGAAAGGTTAATCGAAATATTTATCTTCGCTCATTTTATAGAAAATAAATTTATTATTACACAGTGAAAACAAAAATTTATTTTATAGTGTTGCCATTAATAATGGGGACATTAATAATTTCATGTAAAAATATTGAAAAACAAAAAGAAATGAGTAATCCGTTTTTCATTGAATACCGGACACCTTTCGATCTTCCTCCTTTTGAAATGATAAAGGCTGAACATTATATGCCTGCATTTCAAAAAGGTTTAGAAGAAGCAAGAAAAGACCTTGAAGAAATAGTTAAGGAAAATAATCCTCCGACATTTGAGAATACAGTGGAAGCTCTCGACAAAATGGGAAAGCTCCTCCAAAAAGTAAGTAACGTTTTCTTTGCGCAGGCATCGGCAAACACGAACGACTCGATACAAAAGATTGAAATAGAGATTTCACCGATACTTTCTGCTTTCGAAGATGAGGTCAGACTTAATCCGGTTTTGTTCGACAGAATCAAGTCGGTTTACGATAGCCGCGAAAAATTGGAACTAAACGAGGAACAAAATTTTCTTCTCGAAAACCTTTATAAAAGTTTTTTAAGAAATGGAGCTGGCCTTAGTAAACAGGATCAGGATTCTCTGAAAGTGCTGAACAAGAAACTGTCAGTTCTTGAAGTAAAATTTAGCCAGAATGTATTATCTGAAACAAATAATTATAAGATGATAATAACCGAGCCGAAAGATCTTGAAGGTCTGCCTGAAGCACTCGTTTCAGCTGCAGCCCTCGAGGCAAAGAACCAGGGTCTGGAAGGTAAATGGGTGTTTACTACAAAGAAACCAAGCATATTTCCGTTCCTTACGTATTCCAAAAACAGGGAAAGAAGAAAGGAATTATTTACAGCTTATACCATGCGGGGCAACAACGGGAATGAGTTTGACAACAACAAGATTCTTTCCGAAATCGTAAAACTAAGAGCAGAACGCGCAAAACTTCTCGGATATAAAAACCATTCTTCATTTGTACTTGAGCAAGCAATGGCCAGGACACCTGAAAATGTGTTCAATCTTCTCGACAACCTGTGGGAAAGGTCGATAAAAGTGGCAATACGCGAACGTGATGAGCTTCAAAGAATTGCTGATGCAGAAGGAAGCAAGATCAAAATTGAACCGTGGGACTGGTGGTATTATGCCGAAAAAGTGCGAAAAGCAGAATATAACCTCGACGAAAGTGAACTGAGAACATATTTTAGTCTTGAGAATGTTCTGAACGGAGCTTTAGAAGTGGCAAACAGACTTTATGGCATAACATTCAACCGGCTCGAGAATGTGCCGTTGCCTCACCCCGATGCGCTTGCTTATGAAGTAAAGGAACACGACGGGAGTCATATTGGAGTATTATATTTTGATTTCTATCCGCGCGAAAGCAAACAACAAGGGGGATGGTGCGGGACTTATCGTAACCACTATATTGAAAAGGGAAAAGAAATAAAGCCGGTTGTAACCACTGTCTTTAATTTCACCGCTCCGTCAAATGATATGCCTGCACTTCTCAACCTCGATGAAGTTACAACATTATTTCATGAGTTCGGTCATGCACTTGAATTTCTCTTTAACAAAGCAAATTATAACACTACTTTTGTAGCACAGGACTTTGTGGAACTCCCTTCACAGATTATGGAACACTGGGCAACCGAACCAGAAGTTTTAAAATTGTACGCCAGACATTTTAAAACAGGAGAAACAATACCTGATTCTCTAATAGAGAAAATTAAAAACAGTAAGTATTTTAACCAGGGATTCGAAACTACAGAACTGCTTGCTGCCTCATATCTTGATATGGCATATCATACTCTTGTAGCACCTGTGGATATTAATATACAGGAATTTGAAAAGAGGTATTTTAAGAAAATCGGATTGATACCTGAAATAGTTTCAAGATATAGAAGCACTTATTTCCTCCATATAGTTGATGGTTATGATTCGGGTTACTACGGATATACCTGGGCTGCAGTCCTCGATAATGATGCTTACGAGAAATTCAGAGAGAGAGGAATTTTTGACAGAACTACAGCAGAATTATTCCGGAAGAGTATTCTCGAGAAAGATGGCACCATGGATCCGATGCAGATGTATATTAATTTCCGCGGGCGTGAACCGTCTATAGAGCCGTTGCTTAAAAATAGAGGATTGATATAATAATAGGAATAGATGGTTCAGCCGATAATACTTTAATTACTTAAATGCTTTTTCGATTGTTTCAAGTGGAACACCGAGAGTTTTAACTGCTATTCTATCCATTTTATCTCTGTTTCCTGTAATATGAACAGTTATCTGTGTATGTGTTAGGCTTTGTCCCGGTTTCAGCATTGCAGCAGGTGATGAAGTTTCGAGTTCATAGAAAGGGCCCATCTGCGAACCGTCGGCCAGAGGACCATCATTATATGCATTGAAAGCGTCGCCTGAATATGGTTTTTCCTGAAGCTCCCATGCAGAATTAACATATTCGGTAATACCTTCAGGAAGACTGCAGAAAAGAAGTGTTAGGATGTTATTTTCAGAATCGAAACTACCCATCACACCAGTAACCCGCAGCGGCGGAATGCCTATTTTCCCCCTGCTCTTTCCATCGGCCTTAAAGAATATATGATTATCTATCAATTTTAATCTGTCGGACGGTATGCTTCCGAAATAATTGTCATTCATTTTTGGACCCAGTTCATTTTCATTACCTTCTTTTACAGGAATCACAATAACGACAGCAGGAGATGGGTTCAGCATTCCCAGCATCCATATCGAAAGAAGTCCGGTCTCTTTTTTCCACTCTTCTCTACCTGTATTGATTAAAGTATTTTCCGACCTGTAAGCCACAACGTTTAGTCCTTTTAAATCTGCATTTGAAAGTTCATCAATCTCCCTATCAGGGATAAGAGTTACTCTTCTGTCTATTTTGATTTCAAATGTGTACCCGGAATAATTTGTCAGAGTAGCAGATTTACTGAATAAAACCGATTTTTCTGTTCTTTCGGTTACTTCGAACGGCCATGTGTCTATCAATGGAGGTGTCTGCCAGTTTTCGTAAGTAAATTCTTTACCGCCCTGAAAGAAAATTGAGAACTGTCCGCCTTCAGGTCCAAGCCAGAGACGTTCCTCGCCACCGAAAGCATTTATATGAGGTAGAAGCTGGCCTGAAGAAATAATATTATGATTTATCCATCCAAAACTGAAACCGTTTTCCCCTTCCGAAGTGCTTGTCATTACTCTTCCCTGCCAGTCAGGAGCAAGCAGTATGGCAGAATTGCCCAAAGAAAGCTCTATAATCTTCGTATACTTTTGTAAAAATTTCTTGTTCCATGCATAAAGATTTGTATTGTCGATAGTTTTCATAGTGCTATTTTGATTTGATTTTCTGCCATCTATACATCCAGTCATGAATATTAAAGGAATATACATTAAGGAAATTAAAATTATTAAATTGTGTTTTAACATTTTATTTCAACTTAGTTAAATTCGTTATATTTTTAACCACGGTGTACAAGGGTTTCCACGGTAATTTCCAGTTTTAATCCGTTAGCCGGAGGATAAATTTTTATAATGTTTTTCTCTGCTAAATTTGCAGAAATTCTCATATAACAATTAAATATTTTATTTTTGGAATAAAATTAAATATTTGTTTGAAAACTTAAAAATATCCGTCTATGAAAAATGTCTATTTTATTTTATTTTCTATTTTATTAGTCCTTTGTGGATGCAATAAAGGCGGGTCAGGAAGTGATGAGCCTAACGTATATGCTATTATTCCTGCACCTGTATCTATTCAGGAACTTTCAGGAAAGTTTACATTTGGACCGAAAACTCAGATAATTGTTTCGCCTCTTAATCAGGAAACGAAGTTATCTGCAGATTTTCTCGGATCATTGATAAATAACGCATTAGGTTTTACTCCTGTAGTAAAGGAAGGAGGAAAAGCTGCGAAAGGTTCAGTATTCATGGCAGTTGATACGGCTATAAAAAATATTGAAGGTTATACACTTTCTGTGGGAAAGAATAAAATTATTGTGAAGGCCGGAAGTGGGGCAGGGCTTTTCCATGCTGTACAGAGTATAAGGCAATTGATGCCTCATGAAGTGGAGAAAACTTTTAGCGGAACGGCAATAAGTCTTACTGTTCCTTGCTGTGAAATAAAAGATGAGCCGAGGTTTGTTTACAGGGGGATGCATATCGATGTAGCGCGTCACATGTTTCCTGTCGAAACCATTAAAAAGTATATTGATCTTCTGGCTCTTCATAAAATGAATCGTTTTCACTGGCATCTTACCGATGACCAGGGCTGGAGAATAGAGATAAAGAAATATCCGAAACTGACCGAAGTCGGAGCTTTTCGGAAAGAGACTATTGTAGGTCATGCCGGAAGAAGATCGAATGTTTATGACGGTAAACCTTATGGGGGATTTTATACTCAGGAAGAAATAAAAGACGTCATAAATTATGCAGCATCAAGATTCATCACAGTTATACCGGAAATAGAAATGCCCGGTCATGCACTTGCAGCTCTTGCTTCATATCCTGAACTATCATGCACTGGTGGGCCTTTTGAAGTGGCAAAGAGATGGGGTATTTTCGAAGATGTATTCTGTGCAGGGAAGGAAGAAACTTTTAAATTCCTTGAAGATGTCTTGTCGGAAGTAGCCGATCTTTTCCCATCTGAGTACATTCATATTGGAGGCGATGAATGCCCGAAGACAAGATGGCAAAAGTGCCCTCAATGCCAGAGAAGGATAAAGGTGGAAGGCCTGAAGGATGAAATTGAACTTCAGAGTTACTTTATTAAAAGAATAGAGAAATTTGTGACTTCAATAGATAAAAGAATAATCGGATGGGATGAGATTCTTGAAGGAGGGCTTCCGCCTCAGGCTACCGTTATGTCGTGGAGAGGAATTGAAGGCGGCATAGAGGCTGCAAAACAAAACCATGATGTTATAATGACTCCCACGAGATATATGTATCTGGACTATTATCAGGCTGAACCTGATAATGAGCCTCTGGCAATAGGAGGATACGTTCCTCTCGAAACGGTTTATTCTTTTAATCCCGAATTCGGGCAATTGACAGAAGAACAGCAGAAGCATATACTTGGCGTGCAGGGCAATATATGGACGGAATATATTGCAACACCTGAACATCTTGAATATATGGCATGTCCGAGAATGTTTGCTGTAAGTGAAGTAGGATGGACTCAGGCATCAAAGAAAGATTTTGAAGATTTTCTGGCCCGATTTCAGGTGCAACGCAAAAGGTATGATGCTCTTAATATAAATTATTTTAAAGGTGAATATCGCAATACAAGATTAAAGAAGTAAGGATAAGATAAGGAAAAAATCGAAGCCGGTCAGCATAGGTATAAAAAATAATACTGACCGGCTTTAACTTTTTATTAGTTGGAAAATATGCTCATCGAGATAGCCATCGTTGGTTTTTATCCAATCTTTTTTTATTCCTGTTTCCTGGAAACCGAGTTTCTTAAATAATTGCATACTTTCGATATTATTTGAAAGTATGTTGCAATATAGCTGGTGCAGATGGAGAGTATTGAAGCTGTAATCAATCAGGCATTTGAGAGCCATAGATGCGCAACCTTTCTTGCGGTAATTTTCATCGGCAATAAGTATTCCAACTTCTGCGCGTTTATGAAAAGGATCGAAATTAAAAAGGTCGATTGTACCAATGGTTTTTTTTGTTTCAATATGATCAATCATCATTCGTAACTGTCCGACTTCGAAAATGCTGCGATGGGCGTTCTCGATATATTTTTTTAGTAGATATTTCGAATAAGGTACTATAGTATTGCTTATCAACCAGTAATTACTGTTGTTTTCCCACTCATATAGCAGTTCCAGATCTTCCGGTTCTACAGCTCTAAGGTTGATTTCTTCATATTTCATTGGATAATTCAGATGAAATGAAACGTATTTCAAGTATTTATTTTGTAACTTTCTTAACAAATAAATCGGATGGATAGCCTTTCTTTATCAGTTCTTCTCTTCTTGCAAGTGCTTCCTCCTTGGTCGCAAATTTGCCTGTTGTGTATCTGTAAAATTTGTCCTCATCATTATACATTACTTTTATGTCGGTTATATGTTTGAAATAGCTGACATCAACAGGATTATGCAAAGCCATTAGCTGTATTGTATAATACAGCACTTCTGAATCTTTGACACTTTTATCTTCAAGATCTGACACCTTCATATCCTTCACAAGAATTGCACTGTCAATGGACTTAGCTGAGGGTATATTTGACAAATCAATTTTTTCATAAACAACAGGTTCAGGTTCTCTTTTAAGGACAATATTCAGAGTTATCAGATCTGAAGGAACGTTTCGGTCGAGCAGTGTATCGATATATTGTGTAATGCACTTGTTACCGGTAAAAACTAATCTGTAATGACCTGGAGGGGTATTGATTGAATAATTTCCTGAAACTTCCACCGGTGATATTATATTAATGGTATCGCCGGTCTGGAGGTTAACGAAGTAAATTATATTACTTGAATCCGGCAGGGCGAGGGAATCGGAAAAAGTTACCGTTCCGGCTATTTTGAATATATGGTCAAAGGCTGGTCCGCTGAAAGAAAGGTAATGAATCTCTTTTCTCTTGTAATCTGTCGAGATCGAATAATAAGCATTAAGTCCGTTGTTAAAAGGCGAGAAAAACCTGTCGTCATCAGTCGTGTTTATAGGGTATCCGAGATTTTCAGGTATTCCCCACACGTCGCCCCTTTTTATACTTTTGAAAATGTCATATCCTCCCATCGAGTTATGTCCTTCCGATGCGAAAAAAAGTATCGTATCGCTGATTGTAATAAAAGGAGTATCTTCGTTAAATGGCGTATTTATTTCTTTCGGAAGCATTTTGGGTATTCCCCATTCACCTGATTCATCCTTCTCTGAAATATATATGTCGAGGTCGTTACCATCTTCTCTGTTACTTGTAAAAAAAAGTTTTTTGCCATCGGCAGAAACAGAGGCATGAGACTCGTAATATTTGGTATTTATATTCTTGTTCAGTTTCTTAATTGGGCTCCATTTGCCGTCTTTCCAGGTAGTTGAATATATATTACCGTCTTTCATATCGTCCTTGTAAAGGAATAATTCGCTACCGTCGTAATTGAGTGCGCATGTAGAACAATCTTCGCCTGCATTTATTTCGAAAGTAATCTCAATCGGGGGTTGCCATTTGCCGCGTTCTCTTTTTGAATAAAAGATTGCATTTGAAAGTCCACGTCGTTCTGTATAGGCAATTGTATTGCCGTCAAAACTGATTGCCGGATTATCATTAATTGAACCCTGGCTGAAATCGGCAGGAAATTTTACTTTATCAAAAGAGACAGGATTTTCCTGAAATTTCATTGCATTTTTGCATGCCTGTATCTGCTGGTCAACAAATTCAATATTATGCATTTCACCTTTCAGCGGTGATTCTTTGACAAGCTTTTGAAATACCTGAAATGTGTTAATAGCTTTTTCAAGTTCATTATTTACCATGTATGCCCTGCCAAGTGAGAAATAGGCATCGAGAGGGGCTCTTTTTTCTTTGAAAAGATGACTTTTTGCATCATAGCTGACATTTTTAACAGCTCTTTCAAGAAATTCCAGAGCTTTTGTTTTTTCATCTGGTATATTAAGATAACAATTCCCAATCTTGTAAAGTATATTGCAATTGTCGGGTTCAAAAGCCAAAATTGACAAATAAATAGGATTGGCAAGTTCGTATTCATCAAAGAGGTAATGAGATTCTGCCTGTGTGAACATGGCTTCCAGTTCTTTTTTCGACTGGGGGAATACTGTTATTCCGATTTGTAACAATATCATTATTAAAAGCCAGCTCCTTAAATTTTTCATCCTTATAGCAAACATTTAAGGCAAATATATAAAAAATTGATATAAACCTTATGATTTACATAATTATTTGGGATTTAAAATTATGTGATATATAGCTTCTCTGGATTTTCCTTCGGCTTCACGTAAAATAGACATATACAATGAGTTGCCTTTTTCTGAAGGAGTAAAGAATATATTGTCGTCCGGTGTATTCAGAGGATATCCGATATTTTCAGGTGTATTCCATGTACCATTTTGATTTTTGGTTGTCCTGAAGATATCGTATCCGCCCATGTTTTCATGACCCTGTGAAGAAAAGAAAAGTGTTTGCCCGCCGTTGATTAATGCCGGCCGGTCTTCATTAAATGGCGTATTAATAATTGGTCCTATGTTTGCTGCAGGGCCCCAGTCGTCTTTTTCCTTATATGAGATATAAATATCGAGTCCACCGAATCCTCCCGGCCTGTCAGAAGAAAAAACTATTGATTTCTCGTCATCTGTAATATATGCCTGAGATTCCCAGTATTTAGTGTTTATATTTTTGTTCAGTTTAACAGGTTCCGACCAGGTTTTCCCATTAAATACCGACATAAAAATGTCGCTGTTGAAGAGATCGTTTCTTGAAAAAAGGAGTTTTTTGCCGTCGGCTGAAAGTGATGATACAAAAATTTGACCCTCAGGTTTAAGATATGGAGTGATATTTTCCGGTTCGCTCCATACTCCATTTTTGTTTATTGAGCACATAATTGCATTGTAAAAGGGCAGTGTGGTCATATATATAAATGTCTTTCCGTCGGCAGAGATAACCGGATTGAAATTTTCTTTGTTATCATCCATAGGGATGCCCGCCAGTTCGATTCGGTAATTCATAGGGTGTGCAATCATTTTTTTTGCATTATCACATGTATTGATGAGATGGTCAATAAAATCCAGGTTTTCTCTGTCATTTGAAAGGAGTGTCCCACGATATCTAAGATAAGCTTCCTTAGCCCTGTCGAACTGGTAATTCACCCGATATGCGTTTGCAAGTTGAAAGTACGCATCATAAGGGGCAGTAACCTGAAGTATTGTCCCCTCTTTATGCCTTGAAGATGTTTGTAATACAGCTTTTTCAAGATATGGCACCGACAGGTTCTTTTTACCGTTAATATTCAGGTAACAGACGCCAATTCTATAAGCCAGGTTTGCATTATCCTGCATTTGATCAAACAGCGAAAGATAGATAGGTAGTGCATCGTTATATGAACCAGCCATGAAAAAGTATTCTGCTTCAAGGAATTGTTCCTGCATAGCTTTCAAATCCTGTCCGAAAGCAGGGATAGAAAAAGCAGCAACTGTAAAAGAAATTATAATTTTTTTGAGCATACTCTTGTATTTGTTCAGTAAAAGTAAAAAAATCACAATTAATTTGATACTATTTGAATAATTTAAAGGATGAATATAATTAATTATACGCAAAAAGGGGCTTTAAAGTTTCAGCCCCCTTCTTATACAATTATTTTTTCTCTTCTTCTTTTTCTTCTTTTTTCTTTCTTTTTTTTGTGAAAATAATAAAGAAAAATATTAATCCGGCACCAAGGACCACCCATAGGATATAGTTGTAGACCTTACTAACCGGGACTTGTGCTATTAAAGCTTCCCTGTGTACTTGCTTTGCAGCGATAAATTTTGCCATTGAAGAGAAGAATTCATCTTCAGGGAAGATATTTTTATTTCTGTTCCTGATAAGAAATGAAACCATTTCTTGAGGATTACCAATATTATTTTTATCGGGGTCAAAGCTGTAAAGCCAGTTAGAGAAGCTTCCGGTTGCATATTTTGATAATTCTTTAATATAATCATCTATTTTTGTTTCTGGCTCTGCAGTAAGGTCGCTAAACATTGAAATCAGGTAAGGTTCTTTTAGTTTGTTTTCAAGAGCTTTCAAATAGAATGTTTTCAGCCATTGACCTGATTTAACTGTTTTTTCGGAGTCCGTGCTTTTAACAGCAGCATTCATGGCCACACTCTTTCCCGTTAATTCACCGTATGTAATTAATTGATGTCGTATTATTTCAATAAGTGGGTCGATACCTTCTATTATTTCTAAGGCCAGATTTTTCAATTCATCAGGAAGAATTTTACCTCCACTTCTTTCGGCGATATATCTCTGAAGATCTCCCCATGTTTTCAATCCTATTTCATAGATATTCAGTTGTGAAAGAATATCTTTCAGGTTGCCTTCAGCGTACTTTGCCAGAATGTCTACTGCAGCCTGAGAAAGAACATTGTCCATTACTGCTACTTTGAGAGCAAGTATGTCAACCTGTTCGGTTGCTATACCGGATCTGGAAGCCTCATTTTTTATTGATTCGAGTATATCATCGACTGTACCGAACTTTTGTTTAGTTGATTCAATCTTTTGAATCACCTTATTTAATTGATCGTCTGCTCTTTTCTTAAGGAGCTCGAAAAACATATCTGCCTGTTTTGCAGCTATGACATATTTGTATTCAGGCCTTATAATTTTTTCTTCCTTCACGGACGAGGAAATCAAGAATTCGGAAACAGTCTGATTGCTGAATCTGTCGGTTAATTTAAAAACGAATCTGTTATCTCCTGTCTCTGGTATTGCTTTATAAACAAGAAGTGTATCAATGTTAATAAATTTTTCGGTTCTCAGGAGAGAATCGCCGAGCCAGTGTTCAACTTCGAGGATTGAATTAGGTTCGACTCGTATAGGAATTTCGAGAGTGTCTCCTTTTTGTGCAGTCAGATTATTTCCGCTTCTTATAGTCATTTCAGAGATAAAGTCCAGTTTAGGTAGTGTTATATCGGAAAGATGTAATGTATCGGCAGGGCTGTAGAGAGATAGTTCGAGTGATCTTCTGGCCATTTCGGCATCTTTTGCCTCATAAATAATTATATAATCGCCCTGAGGCAGTTCGAATCTATATTCTCCGGTAACGGGGTTCGAATACACAACGATTTTAGAATCGGGATTTTCTTTGCTTATTGCGCTTATTTTAATACTGTCTCCGAACATAGAAAGTAGATCGCTTACTTTAACGATTCCTCTGATATAGAATTTTCTTGGATGGTCTTTAGAGAAAATTTCGATTCTGTAAATATCAGTCAATCCGAAGCCAGTTGAATCAAACATGGCATAATATGCCTGATAACCTTCGTTTACAGGGTGAAAAAATAAATCGTCGTCAGTTGTATTTAGAGGGTAACCTACATTTAGTGGGGTGCTCCATTTTCCGTCGTCAAGAAGGGTTGAATAGAAAATATCGTAGCCACCTATATTAAAATGTCCTCTGGAACTGAAGAATAGTGTTTTATCATCTTTTCCGAGGAATGGTGATTCTTCGTTGTATTTTGTATTGATAACCGGTCCGATGTTTTTAGCCGCACCCCAGTCACCTGTACTGTCGCGGTCGGAATAATAAATATCCAGGCCGCCGTATGAACCTTTTCTGTTGGAAGTGAAATAGAGTCGTTTGCCGTTGTGGCTTATTGCGGCATGTGATTCCCAATATTTAGTGTTGATATTTTCGTTGAGTTTAATGAGGTTGGTCCATGTATCATCAGGTTTGCGTCGTGTCATATAAATATTTCCATCATAGTCGGTGCCAGCGCGGTAAATATATAACTCACTTCCGTCGGAAGAAATTGACGTTGCATAGTTTTTATCTTCGAATCCGAGCCCGAGAAAAGGTATAATATTTAAAGGCTGTGACCATTTGCCGTTGACTTTTTTTGTAAAATAAAGTGCTTCCTGAAAAGGTTCGGACTTATTATAGACCATAATTGTTTCATCATCTGAAACAACCGGATTTATTTCAGCATGCTGGTCATTTATAATCGCCCCCTGGTTTTCTTTTCGAATATAGAGAGGCAGTTTCATCAATTCTAAGGCATTACGGCAAGATTCAATTTGCATATTCACCACAGTAGTATCATAAACCTTAGGATCCAGATTTTTCTTGAAGATCTCATAAGTTTCTATTGCCTTGTCGAGCTGATTATTAATTCTATATGCATTTGCCAGGTAATAGTATGCATCATAAGGTGCATGTGTTTCTTTAAATTTTCCTTCTTTATATTTCGGATTGATATCTTTTACGGCTTCTTCGAGATATTGAATTGCTTCCTGCTTTCTACCGGGAATATTCAGCAAACATTGCCCTATTCTGTATTTATAGTTGTTATTTTTCGGATTTACTTTAAGCAAAAGCTGATATAACGGTAAAGCATCTTTATATTCTTCGTAAAGAATAAAAGTTTCACCCCAGTAAAAATTTTCTTTTAACTCTCCTTTAAGCTGGCCGGATACATCAAAAAACTGTCCTGCTATAAATAAAATGAGAAAAAAACGTTTCATATATATAATTGTTTCAATTCTTTAAGCTACTAATATAGTAGAAATATTAGAAAAAAAATAAAAAAGCATTACAGCATAAAAGTCTTTTTTATAAAACACCATTGAGTTGCTTATTAGTCAATATATTGAAATAGCAACTATTAACTGAGACAAATAATTTTTATCTATTTTGTTTATAAATAATCATTTATTTTATTCTTTTATAGTATAGACGTTTTTGCTGCATAAAATAAATTTTTCTCCAGCAGGCACAAATTTGATTTTAATTCCTGATTTTGAAAGCATACTTATTGATTCGATAATTTGTGAAGTAGTGGTGTCACGTAATGAAAAAAAGATTTCAGTAATTCTATTTTCTTTGATAATATCATTTAATTGTGAAATGTTTCCAAGCAGTTCCTTTCCATTATCTTCACTGGATATACTAACTCTGCCTGTGATTTTTGATATCATACCTGATTTTTCTACAAGTTTTTTTATCCTGTTATAAGTTTCATTTTCACTTACTATAATAGAAACTTTTAGTTTTAGAAAGATGTTTTTGATAAAGGGCAATTTTGTGAGTGATAAAAAGAATCTTGAAAAAGGAGAGGCAACGAGTGTTAATGTCTTTTTAAAAAGGCTGATTAAAGAGCTTATATATATCGCCGGTTTAATAATAATATATAGGGGAATTGATTTCTTTTTGTTAAAATGTTTTTCTGCAAATATCAGCATTGCTTTGTAAAAATGGATTGTGCTGTTTATAGGGTTTTTCCTGGAACTCTCACCCTTAAAATGAATGATTTTAACTTCAGGGTAATAATAGACTTTATATCCGGCTTTGATTATTCTAAAGCTTAAATCTATGTCTTCTCCGTACATAAAAAATCTTTCATCAAACAGGCCGGTAATCCCGAGAATATTTTTTCTGATAAACATAAATGCTCCTGGCAATACCTCTATTTCGGCAGTTTTATTATTGTCGATATGTTCCATATAATACCTGCTGAATAATGTGGAGTGTGGGAAAAGTGATGCAAGTCCTGCAATTTTATAAAATGCCGTCATAGTGAAAGGGATTGCTCTTTTCGATTCTCTAAGATATTTTCCATTACCATCGAGCAATTTGACTCCCGCTGCACCTGCAAGAGGGTGAATGTGCATGAAATTTATGCAACATCTGAGACTATTTTCATCAATTAAGGTATCAGGATTAAGAAGAAGAACAAATTCTCCTTTGGCGAGTCGGAGGCCCTGGTTACATGCTCGGGCGAACCCTTCATTATAAGAGTTCCGAATAAGTCGTATATTGGGGTACAATGTATTGACCATTGAACAGGAGTCGTCGGAAGAATTATTATCAATGACAATAATTTCGGAAGGGATATCTTTCGCTGCTTTTTCCACTGAATTCAGACACAATTCAAGGAAATACCTTACATTAAAGCTTACTATTATTATTGAAAGGTCGATAAGTTCTCCCATATATGATTTTTAAGAACCTTTGCCAGTTTTTTCATTCATTTTCAATTTCCTCAGTTATACAACAGAAGGATCTTTTATGAGTTGAAAAATTTCTTTCAGCAGGGAGATACGAAAGGTGTTCTGTTAATAAGGGATCTGCCCAGCGTTATTTCGTCAGTATATTCGAGTTCGTTTCCTACAGCCATGCCTCTGGCAAGCACGCTTAGTTTTACATTATATTTTGAAAGTCTTTTATACAGGTAATAACTTGTAGTATCGCCCTCCATTGTTGCACTCAGTGCAAAAATTACTTCGGCGATATTTCCCGATTTAACTTTTTCTTCGAGCGAATCAATATTAAGGTCAGAAGGTCCTATACCTTCGATCGGTGAAATTATTCCTCCAAGAACGTGATATAAGCCTTTAAACTGATGAGTGTTTTCAATTGCCATTACATCCTGGATGTTTTCCACAGTGCAAATTATTGATGTATCTCTCGATTTATCACTACATATACTGCAAATATCAGTGTCGGAAATATTATTGCATATCTTGCAGTAACGTATTCCGGTGCGCAGTTTAATTATTGTTTCACCGAATTTTACCACTTCATCGGTATCTCTTCGCAGCAAATTCATAACAAGTCGGAGAGCAGTTTTCCTGCCGATTCCGGGCAGTGAGGCAAATTCATTGACCGCATTTTCAAGTAGCTTTGAAGAAAATGATGTTGTGCTCATCGAATTATTTTTCTCAAAAATAAATCAAATATTCAGCTAAATAAAATATGAATTTAAATTTTTTAGTAATGAATTCTTTTTATTATTCTTGTGAATATTTATGAATGATTATGTCGCCTTTTGTCATTCTTATTGTTTTTCTTATATATACGGCTATATTGTTTGTTGTGGCCTTTGTAACAGCACGTAAAGCTGACAGTCATGCTTTCTATCTGGGGAAAAACATTTCACCATGGTATGTTGTAGCGTATGGTATGATTGGCGCTTCACTTTCTGGTGTGACATTTATGTCGGTTCCAGGCTGGGTCCAAGAGACACAATTTACCTATATGGTTATCGTATTTGGAAATCTGGCAGGATATGCCGTTATAGCACTTGTATTACTTCCGCTTTATTACCGGCTTAAGCTTACTTCTATTTATACATACCTTAATAAAAGGTTCGGATTCTGGTCGTATAAAACCGGAGCAGGGTTCTTCATACTTTCGCGAATCCTTGGGGCATCTTTGAGAATGTTTCTGGTTATTAATGTCCTGCAGATTTTTGTTTTTGATGCATGGCATATTCCTTTCTGGGTTAATACATCTATATTCATCACATTGATTATACTTTATACTTTCAAGGGTGGTATAAGGACTATAGTATGGACCGACACATTTCAAACTACATTTATGCTTCTTGCTGTGATTTTGTCAGTAGTTTTTATAAGCAAAGAACTTGGCCAACCTATTACAGGCCTGGTTTCTATTATGAAGGAAGAAGGTATAACGCGAATGTTTATAACCGACTGGCGGAGTGAGAGGTTTTTTCTCAAACAGTTTTTAAGTGGAATGTTTATTACAATTTCAATGACCGGGCTTGATCAGGAGATGATGCAAAAAAATCTAAGTTGCAGGAACATAAAGGAAGCGCAGAAAAACATGTTCACTTTCAGCGGCATTCTAATTCTTGTCAATCTTCTATTCCTTTTTCTGGGTGCAACATTGTTTATTTATTCAAAGGCAAAAAATATCAATGTACAGATGACTGACGACTTGTTTCCGGTAATTGCATTAAAATATTTAAGTCCTGTTGCAGGGCTTGTATTCCTGATAGGGTTAATATCAGCGGCATTTCCGAGTGCCGACGGTGCACTTACTTCTCTTACTACTTCATTTACGATTGATTTTCTTGGGCTTGACAAGCGCACTGATATCAGTGAAAAAACCAGGACTCACATAAGGTATGCGGTACATATTTCATTTGCAATTTTGTTTCTGATTGCAATTCTTGTTTTCAAAGCAATGAACGACAGAGCTGTGATCGATAAATTATTTACCATTGCCGGATATACTTATGGGCCGCTTCTCGGACTTTATTCATTTGGGCTATTCACCAAACGACGTGTTAACGACAGCGTAACGCCGTTTATAGCAGTCTTTTCCCCTGTTGTGTGTTATTTTTTAAGCAAGTACTCTGTTGAATTATTTAACGGTTATAAATTTGGATTTGAGCTGCTTCTTCTTAACGGTCTGATTACATTTACAGGTCTGTGGATTTTCAGCAGCAGGATAAGCGAAAAAGATGCTATTGACAAGCTTTAATTACAGGAATTACCTGTAGATTTAATTTTAGGAGAGAAATTTATAGAATATTATTTTATTATTAATTTTTCTTTATAAGGTATACTCCAGATAAGATAATAATTTATTCCAGGGCTAAATGACTTTGTTCCGTCACCATAGCCAGGGATATAGACAGGTTTCAGATCTTTTCCTGTTCCCGGGCTGATAAGTATTTTTAGTCGTATTGTCCATCCTATGCTGAAATTAGGGAAAAGCTCAGTTCTTATGCCTGGAGAAGCTTCAATGAAATGTGCGAGTTTTGTTGATTTTGCTAATGAACCAGTTGCACTTCCCCAATAATTTTCATAATTAAAGAAAGGCGTTTCATGGGTATATAAGCTGATGCCGTATTTCAGTCCGGCTCCGGCAAAATATATGCCTTTTGAGGTAAATGGAGAGATTATATTAAAATCAAGTCCCAATCGAACGAAGAACCCGTTGCATTTGTATTCATAATTATACTGTGAATAGAAGAATTTGTTAAAGCCTCCATCGAGGGCGTAAGACAAAGTGGCATTTTTGTCGGCCGAAAGAAAACCTTCAATAGCCAATGTGTTTTTATCGGCAATATAATATCCTGGGCCAAACACATCAGCGCCTATTCTTATCTTCAGAGGAAATAAAATTGTGTCTTTTTCCTGAGCACTTACCGATATGTAAATAAATAGCAGACTAAAAAAAGATACGAATGTTTTCTTCATTCCGGTTTGTGATTCTGGGATTTCTAATTATTACTGTATCGAGAATATTTTTTGTAAACCTGCATTCGGAAAGATAATAGAAGAATGCATATCCGCATTCCTTAGAAAGAAGATGGGCATAGGGTGAATAAATAAATGTCAGTGTATCGGATTCCTGTTTTATTGTGAGTACAAATCTACATAAATCATTATTTGGATCGAGAGGAATATAAATCACTGAAATTTTTATTGCTTTATCATATAGAAGAGAATCTTTATTTCCCATTCCAAAAAGCGTCAAAGTATCGGGTGCTGAAATCATTCCTGTGCCTGTTTTATAAAAGGTTGCACCTGCCAGTATTTCTGTTTCCTCCTTGCACGACTTCGGAGTACATGAAACTAATGAAAGCGCAGACAAAATAGAACAGAATGCAAGGTAATATAAAGAAACGCCGGATTTCATGAGAAACTTTGAGGTTAAAGATAAAAATTATAATTAAAACTTTTGCTTTAAGAAACTTAGTTGGATATTTTATATTTATTTGTTTTTAAGCAATAATTCTGCGAGAGACAAAGCCTCTTCGAGTCCGCTAATTTTTTTCCCGCCGGCAGTGGCAAGAAAAGGTTGTCCGCCGCCACTTCCTTCAATAGCAGGAGAAATAGCCTTTATAATTTCTATTGCAGAGATATTTTTTGACGATACAATACCGTTACTCACCATAACTATGAGGTAAACTTCATTATTTATAACACTTCCTGCTACCAGAACCACATCATCATTTGAATTTCTAAACAGATTTGCAATTGTTTTAAGCATTTCAGGTGATTCTGCTTCGATAACTCCTTTAATAAAGAGGAAACCGTTCATCTTTATAGCATTAACTTCAAGATTTTTCTTTTGGATTAAAGCGAGTTGTCTTTGCAACTTTTCGATTCGTTTTCTTAACAGCGCGTTATCCGAAATTAGTTTTTTTACATTATCAGTAATTTTGCCCGTGCTTTTTAACATTTTGGCAACTTCGTCTGCTTCATTAATAATGGAGTTTATATAGTCTTCAGCGATCTCACCTGTAACAGCTTCTATTCTTCTGATGCCTGCCGATACCGAGCCTTCCGAAATGATTTTAAATATGCCGATATTACCAGTTGCAGTAGTATGGGTTCCTCCGCATAGTTCGATAGAATCTCCGAACTTTACAACTCTTACTGTATCTCCATACTTCTCACCGAAGAGGGCGATAGCACCCAAATTTTTTGCTTTATCGAAAGGCACATCATTAAAAATTGTTCTCTGATAGTTTTCTCTAATATATTTATTCACCAGTTTTTCAACTTTTAAAATTTCCTCAGATGTCATCTTTGCAAAATGGTTGAAATCGAATCTCAGCTTTTCCCATGTTACCAACGAACCCTTCTGTTCGACATGATTGCCAAGTACCTCTCTGAGAGCACGATGAAGAAGGTGGGTGGCGGTATGATTATTAGCAGTCATCTGTCTTTTATTCTTATCAACCGAAGCTGTAAAAACCGCATCGGGCTGTGATGGAATTTTGTCGGCGATATGAATAATAAGATTGTTTTCCTTAACAGTATCTATAATATTTATACGTTCTTTTTTGTTCCATAGGATACCTGTATCACCGGCTTGACCTCCCGACTCTGCATAAAATGGCGTTTTGTCGAGAACGATCTGGCATATTTCTTTATTCTTAATCTTAATAACTCTGTATTTTGTTATAAATACTTGTTCTTCAGTTGTATCATAGCCTATGAATTGAGTATTTTCATTTTCATGTACAATGATCCAATCGCTTGTATCCATAGTAGCATTTTCTCTGGATCGTTGTTTCTGGTTTTTCATTGCCTGTTCGAATCCGTTCATATCGAGTTCTAATTCCTTTTCTTTGAGGATTAGGGCGGTAAGATCGACAGGGAAGCCGTAAGTATCGTAAAGCAAAAAGGCTTCATGCCCCGGAAAGATGTTACAGCCGGCTTCACGGAGTTCGGAGATTCTTTTTTCTATCATTTTCAGGCCTTTACCGAGAGTCTTAAGAAATGATTCTTCTTCTTCTTTAATAACTCTTGTAATGAGATTTTCTCCTTTTATGAGCTCCGGAAAATAGTTTCCCATAACGTTTGAAAGAACAGGAACAAGTCTGTATATAAAAGGTTCATTCATTCCGAGGTATGTATAGCCGTATCTGACTGCTCTTCTAAGGATTCGCCTTATGACGTAACCTGCTTTATTATTGGATGGCAACTGGCCATCGGCAATGGCAAATGCAACTGCCCGAAGGTGATCTGCAACAACTCTCATAGCAATATCAACGTCTTTATCATTCCCATATTTTTTTCCTGTTATTTCAGAAATTTCACCGATGATAGATTGGAAAATATCCGTGTCGTAATTTGATTTTTTGCCCTGAACAACCATGCAAAGTCGTTCGAAGCCCATTCCCGTATCAACATGTTTTTCAGGGAGAAGTTCCAGAGTTCCATCTGCTTTTCTATTATATTGAATAAAGACAAGGTTCCATATTTCAATTACAAGAGGGTGGCCTTTATTAATTAAAAGATAACCAGGTGTCTTTTTTATTTCATCGTCGTCGCGCAGGTCGACATGAATTTCGGAGCAAGGACCGCAAGGTCCGGTTTCGCCCATCTCCCAGAAATTATCTTTTTTAGAACCATCAATTACTCTATTAGGATCGTTATTAAAACAACGATTCCAGTATTCATAGGCTTCATTATCCCTCGGTATATTTTCCAGCGCATCTCCTTCGAAAATTGTTGCATAAAGTCTTGCAGGAGGAATCGAAAGTTCCTGTGTGAGAAATTCCCATGCCCATTCTATTGCTTCTTTTTTAAAATAATCACCAAAAGACCAGTTCCCGAGCATCTCGAACATGGTATGGTGATAAGTGTCATGTCCAACTTCTTCAAGGTCATTATGTTTTCCGGAAACCCTAAGGCATTTCTGTGAATTTGCAACTCTTCTATACCTGGGCTGTTGATTTCCAAGGAAAATATCTTTGAACTGGTTCATCCCGGCATTTGTAAACATAAGTGTTGGGTCATTTTTAATGACCATGCTTGCAGAAGGCACTATAACATGACCTTTTGACTTAAAAAAATCAAAATATTTTTGTCTCAGTTCACTGGATTTCATATCTTTTTAATAAGAAATATAATAAAATTTAACATAAAAAATTTTGTAAAATTAATTTATTTACTTTAGATTTGGCATCAATGAATAAAAAGACTCATCGGTTTTGATTATCCGGAAAAGGAAATATTTTTTCGATAACGATGACTTGCAGTTTAAGCAGGTCAGATGCCCTTTGTTAATAAAGTTATTGAGATTTTTTGCAGGATTTCTTCTTTCAGTCGGGGTTGCTTATTTTTATATACAGATTTTTGAAGCCAGGTTTGGCTCTCCCAAAGAAAAAATTCTTTTAAAGGAGATTGATGATATCAAGCTTTCATATAATTTTCTCAATATCAGGTTTGCCGAAGCAATTAATTTTCTTGAGCTTTTAAAACAATCGGACGACATTCGTTACCGTCCGGTACTTGGTCTGGATACAATCTCATCGTCTTACCGTACTACCGGATATGGCGGAGTTGACAGGTTTAGGGAATATAGAAATCTCAGGAATTCAGATATTCTCATATCATCTCTTCAGAAGATAGACCAATTAAAAAATATGGCTAAGGTACAGGAGGAATCATACAAGGAGATTGAAGAAGCAAAAGTCGAATGGATAAGGCAAAATGAGCATCTACCAAAAATATCGCCTGTAGATGTTACAATTAAGCTGGGAGACGGGATGAAATTTCGGAAGGAACATCCTGTACTTGGCACATCGCGCTGGCATTACGGACAGGATTTTGTAACTCCATACGGTACTGAAGTTTTTGCAACTGGTGCGGGTACCGTTGTGGCTGCCGGATGGAATTCTGAAGGGTTCGGTAATTATGTAATGATAGATCATGGATATGGATTCAGGACAATTTATGGCCATCTTAGTAAAATAGATGTTCCTGTAGGTCTTAATGTGAAGAGAGGTGATAGAATAGGATTAAGCGGTAATTCGGGTACAACTTCAGGCCCACACCTTCATTATCAGATAGATTATAACGGCACTCATCAAAACCCCCTATGGTATTTTTCCGATAATATTACTCCGGAAGAATATCGCGATATGATAATGGTTCTTAGTTCAAAATCAAAATTTAAATAATTAAAATTTAATAAGGCTGTTAATAACTTATTTTAACCTTTTGAAAAGTTATTCCATCAGGGTAATTTTTATTTTTGCATTAATTTTTATATTTGCTCTGAAATGGGAAAACCAAGATATAAATTTAATTCTGAATCTCTTAGCTTTGATCGTATAAGATTGGGCTTCAGAGATTTCTTGCTTAGATTTCTGGCTTATTTTATGGTTTCGGTATTCCTCGCATTATTATATGGCGTATTGTTCGGAATATTTTTTGACCTGCCTAAGGAAAAAGCTTTGAAAAGGGAGATAGAACAACTCTCTCTTCAATATAAACTTATAAACAGAGAGATGGATAATATGGAAAAAGTTCTCTCAAACCTTAAAGAAACGGACGATAATTTATATCGTACAATATTCGAGGCCGAACCAATCCCTTCATCTCTAAGAGAAGGAGGATTGGGTGGTGTAAACCGGTATAAAGAACTTGAAAATTATACAAATTTCCGGCTTGTAATTGAAACAGCAGAAAGACTTGACAGGATAAAGAAAAAAATAGTTATTCAATCAAAATCCTTTGAAGAACTTGTATCTCTTGCCAGAGAAAAGGAGGAAATGCTTACTTCAATTCCAGCCATTATGCCTGTGGCAAATAAAGACTTAACCAGAACGGCTTCAGGATGGGGATTAAGAATTCACCCAATTTATAAAATTGTAAAATTTCATTCAGGCATGGATTTCACTGCTCCAATTGGTACCGAAGTATATACAACTGGCGACGGAGTGGTGGAAAGTGTAATATCATCAAGAAGAGGCTATGGAAACCATATTATTATTAATCATGGATTCGGATACAAAACAGTTTATGCTCATCTTGATAGGTTTAACGTACGGCAAGGACAAAAAGTAAAAAGAGGCGATGTAATAGGTTTTGTTGGAAATTCAGGACTTTCGATTGCACCACATCTACATTATGAAGTCGAACTCAATGGAAACAAAGTCGACCCTTCAAATTATTATTTCAACGATTTGACCCCCGAAGAATACGAACGTATAATTGAAATTGCCTCACGTAGCGGACAATCATTTGATTAAGTCATTTTAATATTTAACATTATGATGATGCTGGATAAACCTGCAGTTATCTTATACCGACACACTTCTTATTTTTTGAATAATATAACAGATAGGTTAGTTTGATTTATATTTATTGATCATTATATCTTAACATGTTTGCTTTTCAGGTTTTATATAATCCGGTGAAAATATATAGTAACAATATTAGTTGATGTAAGAATAATAATTTTGGTTGTTAATACATTAATGAATAGGAAGTTAATAAAATAAAAATTGATATTGTTCAGAACGGGGAAAGCAAGATAGCGCGGATTTACAATGGTTTTTCCCTATAATAAATTTTTGTGTAGGTCAAGTTATCTTAGTGAAATATCATGGTTTAAAAATTCTTAAGTTTTATCGTGTCAGGAATATTTTTATTGTTTTTAAATTTATGAGTCAATATTATGCCATATAAGGAAAAACCTGTCGAAAAGCTTTTTTATACGATTGGAGAAGTTTCTCAAATTCTTCATGTCCCAGTATCAACCGTACGTTTTTGGGCTAATGAGTTCGACATACTGAAGCCAAGAAAGAATAAAAAAGGCAATAGGCTTTTTATGCCTGAAGACCTCAGAAACCTGAAAATAATACATCATTTATTAAAAGAAAAAGGGATGACAATTGCAGGTGCAAAAAAATATCTTGCAGAAAAACAACAGGATATTGATTACAGGTTCTCTATAAGAGAAGTTTTGCTTAATATCAGAGAGATGCTTGTTGAAATTCGCGACAGCATTTAATTTTTACGCTTATGAAAGTAAAAGATATTTGTTTATATCTCGATTCGGTAATACCACTGCCGTACCAGGAAAGTTACGACAATTCGGGTTTGCAGTCAGGCGATCCGGAATCAGAAATCTCTTCGGCATTGCTTGTAATCGATGCAACAGAAGCCGTTGTGGAAGAAGCCTCCTTCAAAAACTGTGGATTGATTATAACGCATCATCCGGTTATATTTCACCCTTTGAAATCACTTTCAGGGAAAAGTCAGTCTGAGAAAATTATTATAAAGGCCTTAAAAGAAAACATAGCAATATACTCTTCCCATACATGTCTCGATGTATTCACGGAAAATGTAAGCATGAAAATGGCTGAAAAGCTCTCGCTTGAAAATTTAGAAGTACTTAGTCCGCTTGAAAACTCACTGCTTAAGCTTGTTACGTTTGTTCCTGAAGATTATGCGGAAAAAGTGCGTGATGCCATATTCAATGCCGGAGCAGGTGTGATAGGCAATTATGACATGTGCAGTTTCAACGCCGAAGGATATGGAACATTTCGAGGGAATGAATTGTCAAGTCCTTTTATCGGGGAAAAGGGAAAATTGTATAAAGGGAAGGAAGTTAGAATCGAAACTATACTTCCTTTGCATTTGAAGGATGAGGTTATTAAGTCAATGTTTGCCGCTCACCCTTATGAAGAAGTTGCTTATGACATTTACCCTCTTGTAATCAGTAATCCGCAGAGAGGCTTAGGCTGTATCGGGGAACTAACTGAACCGGTAAAGGAAAAAGAATTCATAAATATGCTTGCAAAGGCATTTGATGCTCAGGTTATAAGATATTCATCACCATCAGGTGTTAAGATTCGTAAAGTGGCGTTATGTGGTGGAGCCGGTGCATCTTTAACAAATGTTGCCATTGGAGCAGGAGCTGATGCTTTCGTTACTTCCGACCTGAAATATCATGATTTTTTCAATGCCGGGGATAATATATTACTCGCTGATATAGGACATTATGAAAGTGAAATATTTTCTCTTGAAATATTATATAATCTAATTAAAAAGAAATTTATTAACTTTGCACTCCAATTTTCAGAAATAAAAACAAATCCAATAAAATATTATTACAATGGAAAAGTCAAAAGCACAGGATAATGAAATTTCAGTAGAAGAAAAATTAAGGGCATTATACAGCCTTCAGCTTGTTGATTCGGAAATTGATAAGATAAAAACACTTCGTGGAGAACTTCCTCTTGAAGTGCAGGATCTCGAAGATGAAATAGCAGGCCTTGAGACAAGGCTAAATAATCTCAGGGAGGAAGTTGCGAATCTCGAGGCATCAATTACGAAGAAGAAAAATGAAATTTCGGAGGCTGAGGCGCTGATAAAGAAATATGAAGAACAACAGAAGAATGTTCGCAATAACAGAGAATTCGATTCACTATCTAAGGAGATTGAGTACCAGACTCTCGAAATAGAGCTTTGTAATAAAAGAATAAAAGAATTTTCATCTCAGATAGAGGAGAAAAAACAAATGATATCTTCTGCTGAAGCTCAGCTTGCCGAAAGGAAAACCGATTATGAAAACAAGCAGGCAGAACTGAAGGAGATAACGGAGGATACACGAAAAGAAGAAGAAGCTCTTTTAAAAAAATCAGAAAAGATACAGTCAGTCATTGAAGACAGGTTGCTTACTGCATATAAAAGAATCCGTTCCAATGCGCGTAATGGCCTGGCCATTGTTTCGATCCAACGTGATGCATGCGGCGGATGTTTCAACCAGATTCCCCCTCAGAGGCAACTCGATATTAAATCGAGAAAAAAGATAATTGTATGCGAGTATTGTGGACGAATACTTGTTGATGATGAAATAATAAAGGAAACCTTGTCTGAGAATAAAAATGCCTTACATGGCAGTTTAAAATCTTAATCAAAAAGTAATTTCAGGATTTTTTAATCAAAAGAACAGAAGCAATTGCGAAAAGTCCTTCTTCACTTCCTGTCATACCCATTTTTTCGGTTGAAGTTGCTTTTACCGATACCGACTCGGAGCTAATATCTACAACAGATGCAATAGTTTTTCTCATTTCGGAAATATATTTTGAAACCTTTGGCTTTTCAAGACAGATTGTCGAGTCGATATTTTCAACGTTATAGCCTTCTTTTTTTATCAGTTTTATAGTTTTCTCAAGCAATAGTTTGCTGTCAATATCGAGGTATTCCGGATCGTTATCCGGAAAATAATGTCCTATATCAAAAAGTCCTGCAGCTCCGAGCAGGGCATCACAAATTGCATGAAGAAGTGCATCTCCATCGGAATGTGCCTCACATCCCTTTTCCGATGGTATATTAATACCTCCAAGCCATAACTTTCTTCCGTTTACAAGTCGATGAAAATCAATTCCCTGTCCTATGCGATAGGTCATACTCTTGAAGTATTACGATGAGAGTCGAAATCAAATGAGAGAGAAAGTCGAAGTGTGCGTGCTAGCGGATGATTTTGTACTACAGGCATTAGATATGAAAAATCAATTGCACAGATGTTTATTTTAAAACCTGCTCCTGCTGTAAAATACTTACGGTTGCCTTTTGTTTCGTTTTCATAGAAATATCCTCCTCTTATAGCAAACTGTTTGTTATACCAGTATTCGGCACCGACAGATATAGTTACCTCTCTTAATTCCTCTTTAAATCCTCCAGGAGCATCATAGAATGATTGAATAATTGCCATTGGAACAGAAACATTTGGATTCTTTCCATCAATGATATTCCTGTCTGCATCGTATTTTGGGGGAGTAGGAACGAGTAATTTGTTTAAATCTGTAGTAAGAGTAATAGCGTTATAATTATCTATTTCAATTGTGCAGGCCCCTCCGAGACGTATATTCATTGGTATGAAGTCAGGTTCTTTTGATTTAGAATAATTCATTTTTGAACCTATGTTCGAGAAATTAAGTCCAGCGCTTAAAATTGCATCTCTGTTAAAGAGAGTCGTTTTACGCATATAAAGACCCGATACATCAGCTGCAAAAGAAGTACCCACTTTTGTATCTGTTCCACCGCTACTGAATCCGCCTGTTAGATTAGAATAAATAAACCGGAAGGCAATCCCTCCTGAAAAATATTCTCCGAAAATCCTCGAATAAGCAATATCGATTGCAAATTCCGTAGGAATAAAAGTACGTTGAATGTTTCCCATGTCATCTGTGAATTGTATATCTCCAAGTGAGGAATAGAGAAGGCTTGCAGCAGCAACCTGTCTTCTGTCGATTCTATTGTATCCTGCCAGATAGGCTATATTAATGTCGGGAACAAGTGTTCTAAGCCATGGAGAATATGAAATACCGACTCCACCGTTACCGTCAACAAAAGCAAATTTTGCAGGATTCCAGTGCATGCTAAATATATCCGGCGAGGTTGCAACTCCAGCATCACCCATAGCACCTGATCTTGAATCGGGTGCTATTGTCAGAAACGGAACAACTGTATGTATTGCATTAAGTTCGTCCGAACCTGACTGGGCATATAAATTGGAAAAGTAAGTAAGGCAAAATAAAAATAAAATAACAAAAAATGATTTGTATCGGTTCTTCATTTTATCATTAATGTAATATTTTTCTAATATAAAACATTATTGTTTATCTAATATTGTGTATCTCGCTCATAATATAACCATTCGTCCTGAACTTCTTGATATTTCGCCTTTATCTGTTTTAACTATAACAACATAGTTATATATTCCGCGTCCGGCCCTTTTACCGCCCTCGAGTGTGCCGTCCCAGAATATCGGGGGAAGTCTGTAACCTGTTGCAATTAATTTTTCATTGATAATTTTTACTTTTCTGCCCGACATGTCTGAAATTTCAATAAGAATATCCAATTCTTTTCCCGGCCTATTGTGTCCTATACTTATGTTTGTGCCCGCAGTAAAAGGATTCGGATAGTTTATAAGATTGTTCAGTGTAAAACGAGTATCTGTTTTTACAATAAATTTCAATGTTGCAATAGAAGAATTATTATAGTTGTCCCATGCTTTTAATGTTAACAACTGTGGACCATCATTAAGATCATATAATGGATAAATAATTTTGCCCTTTCTGAAATCATTTGCCTCTGTTTCGTAATAATTGTTCAGAATAAATGATTGACTTTTATCATCATTAAACCAGGCAGTTAAATCGTGACCTATGCCTGCTCCTGTTGTATTTATTCCATTTTCGTCATAAAGAATTGCAACCAAAACAGGATTGACGTCAGTTATATCGCCGTTCCTGAACAACGTATCATTAAGATATAACTTGATTATTGGGCCTGATTTATCAGATACAGGCCCATTACTGAATCCTCCGACAATGAAATTATTGAAATAGCCGTTTATATCGGCTTTGTTGTTTTTGGCATAATAACTTATTTTCCCTTTTCCGAAAGAATAATCAATATCTTTTGGAACGATAAATCTGAAGCTGAATTTTCCGTTTTTAATTTCTGTATTACCGCTAAAAATGATGCTGTTTTGAACTGAAAACTCAATTTTTCGACCCCCGTCATTAGCGAGTGTCTTTACATTTTTCTTCTTATCAAAAACAATCGGGAATAGAGAGCCGTTGAAGTTTTCAAGTAAATTTTTTTGATTATCTTCAATATGGCCTGAAATGGTTACCACCGAAAGTGCTTTAAGAGTATCAGTGTATAATTCTGCATATTTTGAGTTTATCGAATCAGTTATTACTTTACCTTGACATGGATATACGAGAGTCAATGCGGGATCGCCAAGAAGTGTAAAATTCCTTTTGTTCAACGATGTACCAGAGTTGAGCTTGGCCAGTCTGATAATATCGCCTAATGTGGGAGCATTACCTGCTGAATCCCTTTCAAGAGCAAAATTGATTATGTTTCGATTGATAACGTAGTTTGGAGCTGAATAAACCATTCGTGTGGTTGTCATCAATGCGATTCCACCCCCTTCGCTATTAAGAAGAACCATTTCGCCAGCAGAATTTTTATTTGTAAGAACGCCTGTGAAAGGATTCATTTCAGCATCGTCGAACTTGCCGAATTCGCATGTGGCTGTTATAAAAAGAGGTAATTTTGGAGAGTTCTTCCATGAGTTTATGTTTTGAGTCTTTACTACCCTTTCGTGAGCAAGACCTATTTCGTTCCCATGCCCTATATAATTGAAAATCAGACAACCAGAATTAATCCTGTTATTAATAGCCTGTTCCACATCAGGATATGATTGTCCATTTACCGAGGTAACCTGCCTGAAAGCATCAAGGTATATTTTTTCAATATTTATTTCCGGATATTTTTCTTCAATCAGCGAACAAAGTCTTTCAGCATCATTAATATGTGTATTTTCATCTTCATCGTCCGCAGTAATTGCAATGATATTTCGCCAGTCGCCTCCAGCTGATGGATCGAGGTATTTTGTAATTTTCCTTATTATTATTCCGGCCTGTGAAGTATCCGACACCGGGAATCTTCCAATACCAATATCTTCCGTTCCTTCAGCTTCACCCTCACCGTCTTCGAGCAAACCATAAAAATCGTCAGAGACAAATGATGAAATCACAATTGTTGAATTCAGTGATTGATATGTTGGAATAAAATTGGGATTGTCAGGCGGGTTTTTTCTGTTATCGTAAGAACCGTCGCCAAATAATAAAAGGTACTTTAAAGGTTTCGATGTACCTAATTGTTTCAGATACTTCATCCGGAGGAAATTTCTAATAGCAACAATATCCGGAATACCACCCGAGAATTCATTATATATCTCATCAGGCGTCACTACAAGTGATTTAAGATTATTGTATTTTTGATGTAATTCAGAAAGTTTCATGGCATAATTTCTGAAAAGAGGGTGTGTTACAATGACCATATCGGCCGATTCAGAAGCATGAAGGTTTTGATTTTGCAGAGGTAAGTATTTTATTAAAGGTGTAAGAGCGTTGTCTGAATTAAAGGCAATAAAAGTGCGAAGAGTATCGGTTCTAAGTCTGAATTTACAATAATCACCATCTTGAGTGTATTGTACAATGCCAGGATTAAACTGATTTGTAATATCCCAAATAATTATATTTTTCGGGGATTGATTTTTAATATAGAATTCTGTAATACTCTCTGGAGCCATTGAACGTGAGTCGGAAAAAACAAGTGTTTTACCTTTATAAACAGTATTTGCTCTGGCCTGGAGTTCTAAATAATCGAGCCATCCTCTTGCTGATTGTTCGCCGTTATTATAGAATTTAATTTCGAAAGAAGGGGAAGATGTTGCAGGAATGAGTGCTGAAGAAAAAATATTCTCTTTCGCATAAATACCGGTAGTTGAAAATAGATTGGTTTCCTCCACAAGGATGTTTGTATGAAGATAGGAGCCTTCATAAAGCCTGAACATTGAAGGTACGGACGATCTGCCAAGAACTCTGATTTTATATTTAATTTTCTCAGAAGGAATTATTTCAAAAAAGCCAGGATTGATTGATATGCCGCTTAATGCAGATACCGGTTGAAACCATTCTCTACCAGATTTAATGAGATTTTCGGATTCGACTTCGTGTATGAAAAGTGCATCGTATGAATATGACATGTAACCGGCAGGGTCAACTTCCTGGCCAATAATTTTCATAAGTTTTCCTCTTTCGGACGAGGATGTAATAAAATAGTATGAAGAATCGGAATAGTTATGGTGTGTATAACGATAACTTTCAATCGAAGAATCGTATTTCCATCTTCCTGTATTTCTTGCATAGAATAACAAAAAATCTCCCTCATTAAAAATACCGTCTGAACCTGTATCGAGGTATATTGCAATTTCCTGAAGGTCGTCGGGATGACTTCCGTCGTTATAATAAGAGAGCTGACCATAATTATTTCCGAAAATTCTTGGATTTGAAGGAAATTCGACTCCTATCTGTTTAAGCCTGGAATAGGGAATTTTATATATACCTTCATCTTTGATAGCTATTTTAAACCATATTCCTGATGACAAAACAGAAGAAGTTGAGAATTTTTCACGTTCTATTGTCTGCGGAGAAGAATAAACTGTAAAAAATGAGAATCCAATAAGAAATATTACAAAAGGATACTTCATAATTCCAGGTGAAGGTATAAGTAAGATATATTTGTTCCTTTTCTATTAAAATATTAACGTTTCTTTGTCGTTGATATTGTTGGGAAAATCTTATGGGAAAGAGGCCGACAGTCACCATTTTATTATTGTGTACTTTTTTGAGTACTGCAAAATGCCAGAGCTGGTTTAGTAATCCCGGTTTTCAGTCAATAATTATTGTAAATCCAGCAAGCGCAGGTGCTGAATCAGATGGAATTCTGCGGATGTCATTTAAGAATCAATACCCCGACTGTGGCTTCGGTTTATATACTGCTTCTGTTTCGTATGATGTTTATTCGTCTTTTTTGCATGGGGGACTTTCAGGGTATGTCTTGAATGAATACCTTGGTGGTGTAATCAACGATACCAGAGGTGGTTTTTCCTATTCATATCACCTTAAGGCTGGCAGGGAATTTTATGTTAATGCGGGGTTAGGTGCGGCAATTCAAAATAGAGCTATAAACAGGCAAAAGATTATACTTCCCGACCAGATCGATCCTCTTATGGGAGCAGCGCTTCCCTCTTCGGATTTTCCTGAGACGAGGGGAAGAGTTTTTTTTGATATTGCCACCGGATTTCTTGTAACTTACAGAAATTATACTGGCAGCTTTTCGATAAATCATCTTACAAAGCCCGATATCGAGGGCTCCGGTAGTACAGAGAGTATTCTTAAAAGGCAGTTTTCCATATATATTTTCTCCACTTTTTATTTAGACAGCCGGCAGATATGGCAGGTAAAACCCCTGTTTTGCTATGAATCTTATGGAAAGAATTTACTATTTGCCGGAGGAACAGTTTTAACTGCGGGCATACTTTCGCTTAATACACTTATAATGACAAACAATGTCGGAGATATAAATATGCACACAGGTTTGAATTTCAAAAAACGAAAGTTTTTGTTTTTTTATAATTATTGTTTTAATTTGTCATCTGCTAATGAAATGCTTCCCTTTTCGTTGTATCGTCAGGCAGGCATTTCAATAAATTTAAACAGTGTTGATAAAAGAAAAACAATTAATACAATAAATATTCCGGAATTGTAGTTATATTTGTTAAAAAAAAGCTAAATATTTTTAATATTTTTATATATTTGAAAGTTTGAACAAAATAACATCCAAAAAACAAAGGAGTTATGTATAGATATAAAATTTTACCGGTTGTATTAGTTTTGACATTAATACTTTCATCTTGTAGTGTTTTTAAGAAAGGTAAAAAAGCAGATGTTTCGCCTACCACGGGATGGAAATATAACGATCCTGATTTTGGCGGATTTGAAGTTGCTGTAGGTGTTGAGCAAATGACAGGTCCTGGGCTTGTTCTTATTGAAGGAGGAGTATTCCGTTTAGGACGTGTGCAGGATGATGTAATGTTCGACTGGAATAATCCTCCAAGAAGTGTTACGGTTTCGTCGTTTTATATGGATGAAACTGAAGTCAGAAATGTTGATTATCGCGAATATCTATATTGGCTAAAGAGAGTTTATAAGAGCTATCCGGAGGTTCACAAGCGAGCACTTCCCGATACTCTGGTATGGAGAAGTCCAATGGGATTTAACGATCCTTATGTACAGTACTATTTCAGACATCCTGCATATAATAACTATCCTGTTGTAGGCGTTAGCTGGGTGCAGGCAAATGATTATTGTCTGTGGCGTACCGACAGGGTTAATGAATACATACTTATTAAGGAAGGTGAGCTTAAACCCGATCCCAACCAGGCCGATGAAAACAACTTTAATACCCAGGCTTATCTTGCAGGGCAATATGAAGGAGTTGTAAATAAACTCAGGCCAAGCCTTAGTGGTGATAAAACGGAACGCAGAACCACTTTCGAAGACGGTATTCTTCTTCCAAACTACAGACTGCCCACAGAAGCGGAATGGGAGTTTGCCGCATACGGTCTTAAAGGAAATACTTTTCAGGAAAGAATTTATGAAAGAAGAATTTATCCGTGGGACGGTCATAATGTTAGAAATTCATCAAGAAAGTACATGGGTCAGATGATGGCGAATTTTGTGCGGGCAAGAGGTGATTTCATGGGAGTTGCAGGAAGCCTTAATGACAATGGAAGTATTACTGTTGATGTAAAGTCTTATTGGCCTAACGACTATGGCCTTTACTGTATGGCAGGAAATGTTAATGAATGGGTTCTTGATGTTTATCGCCCACTTTCGTTTGAAGATGTTGATGAATTCAATCCTTTTAGAGGTAATGTTTATACAGATTTAAGGAGAGATGCAAACGGTCAGGTTGTTCAAAAGGACAATTTTGGACGTCTTCCAATCGATACTGTAAAACCTCAGGATGTTGCTAACAGATATAATTACCGGAAAGGAGATTACAGAAATTACCAAGATGGCGATAAGAAGACATCAATTGACCCATCGGAATGGACTGCCGGTGAAGATGAACGTGAAACGTCAACCAGAATGTATGTCCAGAGGCCTGATGAATATACATCGCTTATCAATGACAATGCAAGAGTTTATAAGGGCGGTTCATGGAAAGACAGAGCATATTGGCTTAGTCCTTCAACCAGAAGGTTTCTCGACCAGGAAGCTTCACGCGATGACATAGGATTCAGATGTGCTATGATTAGGGTCGGTAGCCCCTCAGGCTTCTGAAAAAATAAATTTTTAATAACTCAGGGGCCGATTAAAAGCCCCTATTTTTTTGTCTAAAATTTTTTATATTTTTAAAAACAAATAAAACATTATAGAGTTTTTTATTGAATTCAATCTAATAGATATTTTTATAAATTTAACATCTATCAGCTAATCTATAATTTTTATATGAAAACCGAGCAATTATATTCAATATTCAAAGAGTCGAAAGGAGTTTCAACCGATTCGCGGACTATAAAGGAAGGAGAGATGTTTTTCTCTCTTTGGGGAAATAATTACAATGGCAATCAATATGCAGCGCAAGCTCTTGGGAAAGGAGCCATTTGTGCCGTAATTGATGATCCATTGTATGAAATTGATAACAGGACTATTCTTGTTGATGATTGTCTGATAGAACTTCAAGCTCTTGCAACTCATTACAGGAAAGAACTTAATATTCCTGTTCTTGCAATTACCGGAACGAATGGAAAGACCACTACAAAAGAGCTTATAGCAGCGGCTATGTCGAAAATTAAAAAAGTGCACTACTCGAAAGGAAATCTCAACAATCATATAGGTGTTCCTCTTTCCATACTTTCTGCACCTTCCGATACTGAACTTATGATTATCGAGATGGGAGCAAGTCACCAGGGAGAAATAAGAACCTTATGCATGATATCCAGACCCGATTATGGAATTATTACAAATATAGGAACTGCACATATTGAAGGTTTTGGATCATTTGAAAATATTGTAAAAGCAAAAACTGAACTTTATGAATATCTTCGTAAAGTTAATGGTGTTGCTATATATAACGACCATAATCCTCTTATTTCAGAACAGATTTATAGGATGATTAACAAGGCTGTTCCTTATTCAGCTCCTGATGGAAGAGAATTGATAGTCGAGCCTGTTTCTTCGTCATATAATCTGGTTGTAAGAATAAATCATGCAGGGAAAGAGAGAGTAGTAAGTACGAATCTTTTCGGCCGTCATAATACTGAAAATATTTTGGCTGCAGTAGCTGCTTCAATTTTTATGGGTGCTACAATTGATGAAGCTTCAGACGCAGTTCAGGCTTATATCCCTACTAATAACAGGTCACAGATAAAAGTAACAGGTAAGAATGTTATTTTCTGTGATTCGTATAATGCTAATCCCGACAGTATGCGAAAAGCCATCGAATCATTTGCAGAGATTGAATCGGAAAATAAAATTGTCATTCTGGGCGATATGCTTGAACTTGGCAGCAGGGCACAGGATGAACATCTTGATATATTACGTCTCCTGAATTCTTTAGGAATGAGCAAAGTAATGCTGGTTGGACCAATTTTCAAAAGTCTTGCAAAAGATTTCGGATACAAAACATTCAACGATGTTGATCGACTCAGAGAATATCTTATTCTTAAACCCATTGAAAAGGCTCATATACTTGTAAAAGGGTCGCGTGGAATGATGCTGGAAAAAGTTTATGATGTTCTCTGATGAGAAATTTAAATATAAGGAAAATCAATTTCTGTTAAATTTTACATCAACAACTACAATTTCAGGTCTTGATCCGGTTCTAACCATAGGCCCCCATAATCCAAAACCTGAAGAAACTAATATATGAGTGTTTCCCTTTTTCCCATATCCATAACTTATCTCATAAAACAGAGCAACTATATAATTTAAAGGCCATAACTGACCATTATGTGTGTGCCCAGATAACTGAATATCCACGCTTGCTTTTTCAGTTTCGTCGAGGTTGATAGGCTGATGGTCAAGGACTATTATCGGTTTGTCCGAATCAGCCTTTTCCATAAGTTTTTCAAGAGGTTGCCTTCGATAATTGCTAAAGTTTGCACCATAACTGTCAATCCTTCCTATTACCTGAATATAGTCGCTAATAACAACCATTTCGTCCTTAAGAATGCGGATTCCGTTATTTTCAATATAGGGTATAGATATAGCTGGGTTTCCTATAAACTCATGATTTCCTGTTATAGCAACCAGTCTATCACTGCTTACCTGACAATTAAAATATTTTAAAAGGTTTCTTCTCATAACAGGAGCTATCTCACCGTCAACAATATCACCAAGAAGAAAAACTGCATCTGGACGGGCTTCTTTAAGCATTTTTGAGAGTTTTTCAATATTTCTTTTGCCTATTACACTTCCCAGATGGATATCGGATACGGCTGCAATTCTGAATTCTTTTAAATCGCCGGCAGATTTGTTTATTGATATTTCATAATGCCTCACCACAGGGTTTAAGGCGTTAATAAATCCTCCTATTATTGTAATTGAAGAAATAATGAGTGTTGAAAAGTATGCCCATTTCCTGAAAAGAAATATTTTATTTTTTGCAAGAAGACCTGAAACTTTGAGAATTGGGAAGATTATATCTGAAAGCAGAAGAATCAGGCTTCCATAAAGCATAAAGGCCAGCCAGAAGCCTCCGATTAAATTCAGAAAGTCTGAAAAGTCCGAAGAATGTTTTACTTCGAGTATTTTTCCTGCGATAAAGGAAGAGGCAAAAAGGACGAAAGAAATTACATAAATAGTCCTGAGATTTTTCCTTGATGAGAGAATGCGAAAGCCTTTCAGGAAAAGATACAGGTTAATAAGAAAATAAACCAGAAACACTATTATAAGAAACAGAGCCATTTTTCTTTGATTCATATTTATTTGAAATATTTTTCAAGTCTGTCAAAAGTATTGATACCTTTTATATAATACTCAAAAACAAGACTTTTGTTCAGGATTTTCTCTTTTATTTTTTTATTTCCTGTAAGTTTAAGATTAACGGCACGCTTTTTTTTCAGTACCGGAGTATTTTTGTAATAATCGCGATGAGCTTTGAAAACTGCCGCTGCGTGTTGTATTTTGAAAGTAAAGACAAAGAATAAAGCAGCAATTATATCGAGGGATTTTCGGATTAGAAGAATCTTTTTAAATTTTTTCTCAGGAAGGTTTTTATAAAGAAGAAAGAGATTATTCCGGAAGTTGAGATATGTTTTGAAAGGTGAATTATAGGCTAATGTTCCTCCTCCGACATGATAAACCGCAGTGGATGGAATCACAAATAGTTTGTATCCTTTATTATGCAATCTCCAGCAAAGGTCAACTTCTTCCATGTGCGCAAAAAAATCCTCATCAAAACCGCCACATTCATTCCATATTTTTGCCCTTATGAGCATACATGCTCCGCTAGTCCAGAATACTTCGGCAGTATCATCGTATTTGCCGTTGTCTTTTTCAATTTTGTTAAAGATTCTTCCTCTGCAAAAAGTATAACCATATTTGTCAATGTATCCTCCGGCGGCGCCTGCGTATTCAAACATTTCTCTGTTATGCCATGAGAGAATTTTGGGCTGAACAGAAGCGACATCCGGATTATTGTCCATGAAATCAACCATAACGGTAAGCCAGTCTTCACTAACTTCGATATCGGAATTAAGTAGAATAAAATATTCTGCCTCAATATATTCGAGGGCAAGATTATATCCTCCTGCAAAACCATGATTTTTATCGAATCTTATTATTTTCAATTCAGGATATGTTGCTTCTGCCCAGTCGGCAGAGCCGTCTGTTGAACCATTATCGGCTAAAACAATGATTGCATCAGGCTGAGCCGAATTTTGGATTACTACGCTGAGGAATTTTTTAAGATATTCCAGCCCGTTATAATTTAAAATGACAATAGCAATTTTATACATTGACTATTCTATTCTTTAATATTTCCAGCGGCGGTGGCTCCATAGCCAATATTCAGGTTTCTCTCTGATAATCTCTTCAAGACGCTTTATATGAGCTTCCGTTATAATATGTTCCTCAAGGCCAGATGTGTGTTCCAGCAGAAGTTCAACAGTTGTTTTGTAGTAACCGCGTTTTACTTTTTGATGGTTTAAGAATATAACTGCCATGTCATATTTTGTCGCTATTTTTTCGGCTCCCAGAAAAACAGGAGTGTCCTGATTAAGAAATTTAGTGCGGTAGTGAATATCTCCGCGTGCCGGAGTCTGGTCTGCCAGAAACGATACAAGAATATGTTCTCCATTATTACGGCGTCTTACTATTTCGCGTGCTACAAGTGACATTGGAGTAAGTACCATCCCGTATTTTGAGCGTAGTTTTGTCAGATACCTGTCGAAGTATTTGTTGTTAAGAGGCTTATATATTGAAATACAGGTTTGTTTACAAAAAAGCGGAAAATGAATAAGATATTCCCAGTTATTATAATGTCCAAGCACAACAATAGCATCCCTTCCTTCCGACCATAGTTTTTCAATCACTTCGAGATTTTCAAGCTTACAGCGTTTTATATGTTCTTTTTTGTCGATATGATTCAGTTTTACTACTTCCGCAAACAGGTCGGCGAGGTGCCTGTAAAATTTCCTGGCAATGGTTTGGATCTCTTCTTCTGATTTTTCAGGGAAAGAATTATGCAAGTTATTGTAAACGATATTTTTCCGATATCCAGGGAAATAAAAAGTAAATACAAAAAGAATGTCTGAAAAGATATAGAGTATTCTTAGTGGCAGAAAAGAAATGATTCCGTTGACCAGATAGAAGAAATAAAATGATAAAGCATCCATAGAATAGTTTAAGAAAAAAATACAGTATAAAAATATTCAATATTTCTAAAGTTCGACTTTATAAATCAAATTAATGAAAAAGTTAATCCAGCAGTTCAACGGCAAGGTTGCCGGAAGGATTGATTCCGACGATTCTGACTTTTTTGATTTTACCTTTAATGTTTTCTGTCGCATCATATTCTGATTTCAGATAATTTGCCGTAAAGCCCGACACTTTTTTTTCTTTTACACTGTTTTCGAATAGCACTTCATTTATCGTATTGATATTGAGTTTTTTAAAATCGAGGTTTATTTTTTTTGATAGTCGTAAGAGCTGTTTTCTTCTCTCCTCCTTGATTTTTGCAGGCACTTTTCCAGGAAGTTCTGTGGCTTTTGTTCCCGGACGGTCTGAATAAGGAAAAACATGAAGGTATGTCAGGGGCATTTTCTCCAAAAAACTTAATGTTTCATAAAAGTCCTCGTCTGTTTCGCCGGGGAATCCGACGATCACATCCGATCCTATTCCTGCAAGAGGGATTAGTTCTCTTATTTTTTTTACTCTTGATGCAAAGAGTTCGGTTTTGTATCGTCTGCGCATAAGTCCGAGAACTTTGTTGCTTCCGCTTTGAAGCGGGATATGGAAATGAGGCATAATTTTCCGGCTTTCTGCGGTCAGTTCAATAATTTCATCGGTAAGCAAATCGGGCTCTATTGATGATAGTCTTATCCGCCGCACACCTTCAATCTCCTCTATCTGTTGTAAAAGTTCCGAGAGAGTTTCTCCTGTTGTTTTGCCGAAATCGCCGATATTCAATCCAGTAAGCACAATTTCAGGGATGCCGTTGACAGCAATTTGTTTTATTTCTTCCGTGATGTTTTCAACCGATGCGTTTCTGCTCCCGCCTCTGGCCATGGGAAGAGTACAATAAGCGCATCTGTAATCGCACCCGTCCTGTACCTTGATGAATGTTCTGGTTCTGTCGGATGACGACCATGAATTGACGAAGGTTTTGTCGTTGACTATATTACCGGAATCCACACATGTCAGTCCCTTTGCATAAATTCCGTCGAGATAGCGGGCAAGGTCGAATTTTTCCCTTGAACCAAGTACGAGATCGACGCCTGGAATGGATGCCACTTCGTCTGCCCTTAATTGCGAATAACAGCCTGTAACTGCTATAATTGCAGAAGGTGATTGTTTTATGAATTTTCTTATAGCCTGCCTGCATTTTTTATCGGCATCGGAAGTAACTGTACATGTATTTATTACATAGATATCGGCATTTTCGTCGGGGGTAACTTTAATATAATTGTCAACAGGTAAAGTGGAGGCGATGTATGATGATTCGGTGAAGTTAAGTTTACAGCCGACAGTGTAGAAAGCAATTTTTCTTTTTTCGGGAATCATCACAGCGTTATGTATTTTGAGTACATTGGAGATAGTCAAAGTATTTTACTGGCCAATTCTGCCAGATAGCTTCTTTCACCTTTCACAAGGTTTACATGGGCAAAGATATCCTCGTCTTTCATCTTATCAGAAAGATAGCTCAGTCCGTTTGAAGCGGTATCGAGGTATGGTGAGTCTATCTGTTCAATATCGCCTGTAAACACCATTTTTGTTCCTTCACCGGCGCGGGTAATTATGGTTTTTATCTCGTGGGGAGTAAGGTTTTGAGCTTCGTCAACAATGAAGAAAACACTCGAAAGGCTTCTTCCCCTGATAAATGCAAGAGGCGTAATAACCAGTTTTTCTTCTTTTATCATATCATTGATTCTGATAAATTCAGGGCTTTGGTGGCTAAATCTATGTTTAATCACTGTCAGATTATCGAATAGAGGCTGCATATAAGGATCCATTTTTTCCTTTACATCGCCGGGCAGAAAGCCAAGGTCGCGGTTTGCCAGCGGAACTATGGGCCTTGCCAGAAGTATCTGTTTGTATTTTTTATGCTGATGAAGAGCTGCAGCCAGAGCAAGGAGAGTTTTTCCCGTGCCTGCTTTTCCGGTAAGGGATACGAGCTGAATATCCGGATTTGTCAATGCTTCAAGTGCAAAAGTCTGCTCCGCATTCTTTGGCTCTATACCGTAAGCAGATTGTTTAATGACTCTTTTGATAGTTTTTGTTACCGGATTATAATGAGCAAGTACACTTGCATTATTATTGCGTAATATATAGAATCTGTGACCGTCGAACTCTATATCAAGTTGAAATTCTGAAACATCTATTCCTTCGGGTTGTTCATAAAGTTTGTCAATAAGCTTCTGGTCAACTCCCTCAATCAATTTTATGCTTTTGTATAAGTCGTCAATGTTTGCAACTTTATCATTTTTGTAATCCTGCGCAAGTATGCCAAGTGACTTGGCTTTCATTCGCAGATTGATGTCTTTGGTAATAAGCACTACAGTTTTGTCCTTGTTGGCATTGCAAACATAGTCGGTGATTGCAAGGATTCTGTGGTCAGCAGTTTTCTCCGGGAAAGACTGACTTACTTTTTCCGAGAACTCCTTACCTGTTTCGATGTGTAGATTACCCAGGTTTTCACCCAGAGGAATATTGGAAGTCAAAAGCATATCGCCCGATAGTTTGTCGAGTTCACGGGTGAACTCGCGTGCATGAAAATTTATCAGATCATTGCCTTTTTTGAATTTGTCGAGCTCTTCCAGAACAACAATAGGAATGATTACATCATTCTCTTCAAAATTATAGATGCACTTATAGTCATGTAATAAAACATTAGTGTCAATTACGAACAGCTTCTTGTTGTTCTTTTTCTTCATTCTAAATCCGAAGTTTTCTTTCCGGGCTGACAAAATTAATAAATAATCCTGTTTGTAGAGACATTTTTCCCGTATCTTATTGAGTGGTGTGGGTACGGCATGTAAAGATTTGGTACCCGATCATAGGTATAATATTATTTGCATGAACTCACCCCTTTCCTTGCTTCGCTCGGTTTTTTTTCCTCTCTTTAGGATGGCAGAGGCTCAAGCGAGTGTAAAAAATTTTTAAAAATGTGATTCGCTTTACGACTTGCTGAATAAAACTGTTGTTGACAAGTTGGTGGTAAAATACAAAGATGTTTATATGTTTCTGAGTAAAAACTCTTATTTTTGAAAATAAAAAATGGATATAAAAACTGAATTATACTTAGGTGATTGCAGGAAGATTTTAAAGGATCTCTCCGATAATTCAGTTGACTTTATATTTACTTCTCCACCGTATGCCGATCAGAGAAAAAATACTTATGGCGGCATACCACGTGATAAATATGTTGCATGGTTTTTACCGATAACATCTGAGCTTTTGAGAGTTTTGAAGCCAACAGGCACCTTTATACTTAACATCAAAGAAAAAGTAGTTAAAGGGGAGAGGAGTACTTATGTATTGCCCGAATGGTTTATAAAGTTGTTCACAAAACCGGGAGATTGGATATTAGATCCATTCATGGGCTCTGGTACCACCAATATTGTAGCTCAAAAAATGTCAAGAAACTCTATAGGCATAGAGATTGTGCCGGAATATTACGAAAGAGAAAAAAAGGCCTTACAACCAGTAGAGAAGTATCTACTTTAAATACTTAAGGAAATTTTCTAATATAAATTTATACAGGCAGTCGCCACGCAGCCTTAAACCATTTCGGTAAAAGTTTCTTTTAATAAATTTCACCTCATTGACTTTTCAAAATTGTCAAAAAAACATAAATTGCCGTATTTTTTATAAAGGTGATAAACAATATAAAAAAGGTTCGTTATGGAATTATATGAAGGACTTCTGACAAGGCGAAGTATCAGAAAATATACAGGTGAGAAAATTGACGAAAAGGACATCGAACTCATTATCAAAGCCGGGATGTATGCTCCATCAGCGAATAACAGACGGCCATGGCATTTCATCGTTATCGCCGACAGAAATGTGCTTGATAAAATTATGAAGTTTCATCCGAATGCTTCGATGCTTAAGGAGGCAAGTCATGCTATTGTCGTATGCGGCGACCTCGAAAAACAGCATGCTGCCGGTTACTATCTTCTCGACTGTTCGGCGGCCACACAAAATATACTACTGGCTGCTCATTCGCTCGGATTTGGTGCCGTATGGGTTGGAATAGAGCCCAGGCAGGAAAGAGTAAAGGCATTGACCGAAATACTCAATCTTCCCGTTAACATCAGGCCTGTTGCATTAGTTTCGATCGGTGTTCCAGCTGAAAAACCGGAAACAATGCCCCATAGGTTCGAACCCGATAAAATTCATTTGAACAACTGGGGAGAGAGCTGGGCTGCTTTTAAATAGGGCACAGGGCACAGGGCACAGGGCATAGGGCTCAGAGTACAGAGCACAGGGCACAGGGCACAGAGCACAGAGCACAGAGCACAGAGCGCAGAGTATAAAATCAGTAACTCGCTTTCGAATTGAAGGGGAAATAAATTATTTGTTATTAACACGAATTGTAATAAAAAGGACAAAAGGTAAAATTAAAATTAAAATAACAAGAAGCATGACCTATCAGGAGACGATGGAATTTCTTTATGGTAATTTGCCTGCATTTCACAGGATAGGCAAGGATGCATACAAGCCTGACCTTGGAGTCACACTTGCGCTCGATGAACATCTAGATCACCCTCACAGGAAGTTCGCCTCCGTTCATATTGCAGGTACAAATGGGAAAGGGTCGGTTTCTCATATACTTGCCTCCATACTTCAAACTGCCGGATATAAAACCGGATTATATACGTCTCCACATCTTAAGGATTTCAGGGAAAGAATACGTGTAAATGGAACTATGATACCTGAAGATAAGGTAGTTAGATTTGTAGAAGAGAACCTTGATATATTCGAAAGAATCAAACCGTCGTTTTTCGAAATGTCGGTTGGTCTTGCTTTCGACTTCTTTGCTTCTGAAAATGTTGACGTTGCCGTGATAGAAACAGGGCTCGGCGGGAGGCTTGATTCCACAAATATCATTACGCCGGTTCTTTCGGTAATAACGAATATAGGTCACGACCACATGGATATCCTCGGCGACACTCTCGAAAAAATAGCCGCTGAAAAGGCAGGGATAATAAAACCCGGCATCCCTGTTATAATCGGGGAATCGAAGAATGAAACAGATGATGTTTTTATATCAAAGTCTCGAATGCTTGGTTCCGAAATATTGTTTGCCGACAGAGAGTATAAATGTAAAATGGATCCGCTCGATTATTCTTCCGGACTAAGGAAGTTTTCAGCCGTAAGGGCTTCAAAAGGCAAGGAGTTAACAGGTTATATTCCGCTTGGAGGTGATTATGAGGCTAAAAATATTCCAACGGTAATTCTGTCGGCTGAGAAATTAAGTGAAAATTTTATTATTACAGATGAGATTATCCTGAGGGGGATTGAAAATGTAATTATGAATACAGGTTTTGCTGGTAGATGGCAGATTATCGGGCAAAAGCCGCTAACAATCTGTGACACAGGTCATAATAAAGAAGGTATTGAGCTGGTAATGAGCCAGTTAAATAATATGGAGGCAAAACAAAAACATTTTGTAATTGGTTTTGTAAGCGATAAAGATGTTGACAGTATTCTTCCTCTCTTCCCCCGCAGTGGCAGATACTATTTCACAAAGGCTTCTGTTAAGAGGGCTCTCGACGAAAAAGTGTTGATGAATAAAGCTTCATTATACGGGATCAACGGCGAATCGTTCGGTTCGGTTCCGGAAGCGCTGGATAAGGCCAGGTCACGCGCCGGTGAAGATGACATTATATTTATTGGCGGAAGCACTTTTGTCGTTGCTGAAATTTTGTAAGGAAAGAATTTCCTATGTTTGCACCTTAATTTTATTTTATTCTGATGAGCGGAAATTTCTACTTCTGGATTGGATTCAATGTCTTTGTTGCAATAATGCTTGCACTCGACCTTGGCGTTTTCAATCGTAAAATACATAAAATTCCATTAAAGGAAGCACTTGGATGGACTGTTATGTGGATATCATTGGCGTTGCTTTTCGCAATAGTGATATATTTTGATTATTCACGGGAAAGCAATGCTATTGCCAAACAGAGAGTGCTCGAATACCTGACAGGTTATGTAATTGAATATTCACTCAGTGTAGATAATATCTTCGTGTTTATTCTGATTTTCTCATACTTTCAGGTTGATCCAAGATTTCAGCATAAAGTATTATTCTGGGGAATAATAGGAGCAATAGTGATGAGGGCTTTATTTATTTTTGCCGGAGTAACTCTTATAAATAAATTTCACTGGATAATTTACATTTTTGGAGTTTTCCTGCTATATACAGGAATAAAAATGTTTCTGGAAACTATCAAAGGTAAAGTTGCCAGAGTCGAGCCCGAACGCAATCCGGTATTCAAATTTGCAAAGAGATTTATGAGAGTTGATGAAACTTACATAGGTCCAAAGTTTTTTAAACGTGAGGAAAATAAATTGTTTGTCACACCGCTATTTCTTGTGCTTCTGATAATTGAGTCGTCCGATGTTATTTTTGCAGTTGACAGCATTCCCGCCGTTCTGGCGATAACACAGGATCCGTTTATTGTTTATACATCTAATATTATGGCAATACTTGGACTAAGGTCGCTTTATTTTGCTATTTCTGGCATAATAGTATATTTCAAGCGTCTTAAAGTGGGTCTTTCTGTGGTTCTTACGTTTATTGGAATAAAAATGACTTTTTCCGAATTATTTGAAGTCCCGATATTTCTTTCTTTAATCATTATAATTACAATACTTTTTGCCTCGATTATCTGGTCGGTAATTGAAAATTACATGGAGAAGAAAAAAAGTGTTGGGTAAATAAAATAATGTAATTTATATTTGCGAAAGTTTTTTGAAAATAAAGGGCGATTAGCTCAGTTGGTTTCCCGATAGATCGGGACAGGCGCCGCACCTGCCTAATGGTGTAATAAAAATAAAGGGCGATTAGCTCAGTTGGTTCAGAGCATCTGCCTTACAAGCAGAGGGTCGGCGGTTCGACTCCGTCATCGCCCACAATGAATATGTCTCGCCAGAGTGTAATTTTATTTATGTAATTTGTATTCATACTTTATTCCGGGAAACTCGATAAATATTATATTGGTTATACTGCCGATATAGAAGGAAGGTTGCTCAGGCATAACAGGAAGTCAAAAGGATTTACATCGGAATGAAGGCCATGGATACTTGTATATCAGGAGAAATATAAAACCAAGGAGGAAGCACTCTCTGCCAATATATATAAGCTTCGGAAATAGTTTAAATAAAAAAGACTTTTTAGGGTAAATTTAAGACTTATATAGACTTGATTACTGTTTTCAGCGTTGGGTAGAAATTTACAAATCAAATAATTTTGTTAATTAATACTTTCGTTTCCACTCAGGTAACAAAAACTACAGGAATGTATTGTATTGACAAAAATGCCTTCGTTCCCCGTCAGGGGAATAACATCAATAGCTTAACGAATACGCAACATATTATTATTCCCCGTCAGGGGATAAATATTTCTTGAAGAAGTGAAGCCATGATTAATATTGCTCCGAAACCTTCCTGCCAGGTGAACCTACCGGTAACAAGATGATTTTTATTTATCCATAGCGACGAGCTTCGTTTTACATGATACATAAGATCCGATGGCGACTGATTTGGGCTCATGCTTACAAAAATATGCACATGGTCGGGCATACCGTTAATTCTGTAAAGTTTATGTCCTTGCTGCTCTATGATTCCGGCTGTATATTTATTATTTATAAAGATCTGCTTTCCAATCGTCTTTTATTAAGCATTGCCGGTCGTGTACGGCAAAAATGTAATGAATGTACAATTGTGTATATGTATTAGCCATAATTATTTTATTAATGTCCTACGGACAAATGTAGAAAAATTCAATAATGCTTCGGCTATGGAATTATAAGCCCTAACGGGCTAAATTATTATAATCGGAGATCTATTTTACCTTGCCTTATCATTCTTTTCCTTTCTCGCATGCATTTACCAAAAAAGATGGATATCCAAAATGTCTAATATTTGTCCATTAATGTATTTTATGAACATCCCCAGTTCCTTTAAGAATCATATAAGCAATTGAAGTTGATGCTAATTTTTTCCATTTGGCATCAATAATTTTTTCAGGATTCGTAACAATGATCATGTTATCCTTGATAAGAACATCAATATCAGGATTACTTTTGAGTTGGCTCTTTCTTACGTAGCCCTATAATTAAGCAAAATTCTTCAATCGAAAACTCATTATATTCTGTAATAAAAGTGGCATGAGAAGAACAAGTTAAAATTATTTCCCTTTTGAAATTCTACATAGAATCCTTGTCAGTTAACCTTCTATCAAATTTTCTTATTGCTTCGTTGATTATTTAAACCTGTTTGTCAAAAAATGCCCTCTTCTGCTATTTCCGGTGCAACAAATTAATATAGTATAATTGTCACATCTTTAGAATTTAAGTACAAAGCAACCAAAAATATGTTTGAAAAGTCTTGTTAATGTGTTAATAATATCTGAAAAATATTGTTTTACAAGTGAAATAAAATTATATATATTCGCTTTGAAATGCTATGGTATTAAAATGGTTTTAGTTTTATTTCTAAAATAAAACTAAAAATTATTTTTATTTTTTACTTTGATTTTGAAATATTATAGAATCTGATTTATATGAAATTCCGGAAATACTTTCGAGGGATGCTAAATCTTTATTTAGGAGGGAAAGGTTATTCTTACTTTATTAAGAAGAAACCTGGAACGCAAAGAAAAAATTTTCTGATTTTGTTTTTTCTGTTATCGATTTCTTTGATATTTTTTCCAGAAAACTTGCTGGCAGCACACTGGAAATTCTTTCCCGAAAAATTGGATACTCATACCTTAAATTCATTTTCAGTTTCAGCGGATAAGTATAGTTTTAGTATATATAATGGGCTTAATTACAGACTTCAACCATTTCCAGCGCCACAGGATGGAGATTATCAGACACGTGCATCAGGCAATTGGAATTCAAATGCAATCTGGCAGGTAAGGGTTTCAGGAGTATGGGTGGACTGTTCTTCAGGCGATTACCCCGGCGTTGCCGCCGGTGCCGGAGATGTTTACATAAACAACGGACATTCAGTTACTCTGAATGTAAGTCCTGCAAATCCTGTTAAGAATGTTATTTTTCAGGACGGTACAACCACTGCAACAGCAATAACATTTTCTTCAAACCGTACTCTTAATGTTACCGGCGATGTTATTTTAGGATCTCCGGCTTCCGATGCAGGCGACCAGACAATATCACTAGGTAACGGCACACTGAACTGCGCCTCGATATTCATGCCCTCAACAGCAGATCCGACATACGACGTTGTTGTCACTGCTTCTTCCGGAACTATCAATGTGACTGGAAATATAAGGATGGAAGGTACTTCCGACAGAAACAATATAACTTTTACAGGTGCTGCCACAATTAATGTGGGGGGTGATTTTACCGGAGGAGGATTTACATGCTCTACCGGAAGAATAAACTATAACGGTACCAACCAGCAGGCAGGTGGATATACATATTATAATCTTAACATCAGTGGCGGAGGAACAAAAAGTCTTGCAGGCGCTGCAACCGTTACTGGAACACTTACTCTTTCTTCCGGTTTACTGAGGCTTGGAGATTATGACCTGACTCTCTCCAACACTACAGCTGTATCCGGCGCACCTTTCAGCTCGACAAATATGATCGAAACGAACGGAACAGGCCGGTTTATCCGTTCAGCCAATGCCCAAAATCAGAATTTTAACCTTACTTATCCTGTAGGCAGCAATGGTTTTTACAATCCACTGATAATCACCAATCTTCCGAATATTACAGCAGACGCCAGAAGCATTTCCGTAAGGGCAGTACCTGAGCCAGCAGGTTCTCTTCCGAATTATATCAATAAACACTGGGATATTTTAGTGTCTAACATTACCACAGGTGCGACTACAAGGTTGTCTTTTGCTTATGATGCAGCGGAAGCTGTGGGTAATCCTGCTGAGTTCCAGTTATATACAAATACATCAGGAACATGGAACCTGGCAACAGGAGCCTCAGCTAAAGGGGTAAACCCTGCCACATCAACAGGCAGTGCGACAATTACCGGCTTATGGACTATTGGAGCTCCCGGTACGTATTATTCATATCAGACAGGCAACTGGGATCAGGCATCAACATGGACTTTTGACCCAAGCGGAACGACCGGTCCCGGAACAATGGTTCCCGGAATCGGCGATAAAGTGGTAATACTTTCAGGCCGTACTGTGTCTCTTTCAGGCAATGTAACAACGCAGAATCTTGACGTTACAATAAACAGTGGAGGCATACTCGACCTGTCGGTTTTTAGTTTCACAAATGGATTAACCGCCCTCAGGGGAGCAGGCACTTTGAAACTCTCTTCTGCAAGTTTTCCATCACCTGTAACTACAAACACTTTTGTAACAACCGACGGCGGCATAACAGAATATACGGCTGCAGTCACAATGCCTGTGTACCAGACCGTATATTACCATCTTTCAATAAGAGCTCCCGGACCAGTTGTACAGGTTAATAATCTGACTCTGAACGGTAACCTTCTTGTCCGCCAGGGAACATACCAGATAAATGATGCTACTGCACAAAGGCTTTCTCTGATTATTAACGGCGATGTTGTTGTGGACAATGGAGCTGCAATCAGGGTGGGTACCGGCGTTACAAATACACAGACATCGCCCCTCGATATTAACGGAACAACAGGAGGATTCATAAACTATTATGAATTGCATTCACACAGGATACAGGTATATGGTAATTTTACAAATAATGGTACTGTAAGGTTTACAAACCTTCCATACCCCGTTTACAACAGTTTTCCACCCATAGTCAACGGACCAACTACGGGCTTTGCTACAGTTTACTTCAATGGATTAAGCGACAAGACGTTAACGTGTAACGGTCAGACAGATTTTTATAATCTGGTTCTTGACAAAGGTACAGGCCAGACTTTTAAGCTAATTATATATTCGACATCATATAATAATTTCAGACTTTTTGGAGCTAATATTGCACCGGGGGATGCTACAGCTCCTGCAACAGATGCAGATCCCAATCTTAAAAAAGCTTTATGGGTGCGGGCAGGAACTCTTGTATTGCAGGGACTTGTAGTAATACCGAGTCTTACTGAAGGTGCAACGGCAGGGCCTCCTTCGAGTGATTTTTATATACCCGGCAGAGGTGCTTTTATACTTGATGGAGCAGGAGTTATAGTTATGTCAACAGCCGATGACTATCGTGAAGTAAACGGCACCTACGGCGTCGCAGCACCCGATAACGCATCAATGGGTATTGATGTGGGAACAGGGAACAGCGGTATTTCGGTTTCAGGGAAACTACAATTGAATAACGGATATCTTTCGACACGGGAATCTACAGGTATTATATATTGGAATTATGCACCAGGCCAGTTCATCCTGAACGGCGGTACTGTTGATACAAAACAGTTTCATTCGTCTCCGCAGACAAATAGCTTGATATCATATTCACAAACTGGCGGAATAATGACACTCAGAGGAAGATTTAAAAGAACAACTTCAACATATACACCCGACGGATTGGTAAATGCACCGCTCGACAATTCGAGAGCTTCTAGCGGCATAGATGCTTCCGCAGGTTCTTTCGACATAACCAACAGCGGCGGAGCAAACGGCTTTTCAATGACCGGTGGTACAATAAAAATTTATGATGTGTGCGGCACTACATCACCTACGTTTGCTTACAGAATTGCATGTTCTGCTTCCGATATAAACGTAACAGGAGGAACTATTGAAATAATTCCGACTTCAGGAACAGTTCCGGCAGAAGATGTAGATTACCTTATTAATACAACGGCACCTTTTGCAAATCTTACTATCAATAGAGTAAGCGGCACAAAAACAGTTCAACTGAATTCAAATCCGGTAACAGTTCTTAAAAATCTAAATATATCATCCGGCGTCCTTATAGCTAATAATCTTGATTTAACCATAGGAGGAGATTTCACTATTGCATCAGGAAGTACATATACACCCGGAAACAATATTACAACTTTCAACGGAACAACTATACAGAATTTTAATGTTTATGCGGCACAAACACTTTACCGGTTGACAATAAATAAACCGTCGGGTGTAGAATTGAATTTCGGGGGAACTTCGGGAACAACGATAAGCGTGTTAAATGAATTCAGGCTTTTACTTGGCACCCTGAATGATAACGGCAATACTATTAATATTGCCAGAAATGTATACAATTCAGGTAAAATAGCCGGTACTGGCAAAATAGTTCTTAACGGTACACAGACTCAGACTATTGACGGAAACGGAGTGTTCGGGAATGTTGAGCTCAATAACACAAATGCAGCAGCAGCACCTGTTTCGCTTCTCGCGGACATGACTCTCAACGGAGCACTAACTTTTTCCCGGGACAAACTGTTTAATATCAGCACATATAACCTGCGGTTAAACGGACAGTCTTCAATTGTAAATGGAGGAGCTCTGCGATATATACAGTGTGCAGGAAATAATGGCGATGGTGGGGTAACAAAGGTGTTTTCAGCAGCAGGGCCTTTTACTTTTCATATCGGTACGGCAAATTATACTCCGGCAACTTATACTTTCAGCACAGATCCTTCGTCGTACGGCTCAATAACAGTTGTGCCTGTAAATTATGCTCATCCAAATGTCACTACAGCAGGAAGGAGTTTGACATATTACTGGAAGGTTACATCTTCAGGTTTCACTCTTGGCAGTGCAACTGTCACTCACGGATATACTTATGCTGAAGCCAATGTTGTTACCGGCAGTACAGTAACTGAAAACGAGTATGTAGCAGCAAGGTTTAACAATTCAACCAGCTCGTGGACAAAAGGTACAGCCGCCGACGTAGATGAAACATTAAACATTATAGGAGAACCAGGCCCAGGCAGTTTTCTTGAGAATGTATCATTTATTGATGGGGATTACACTGCAGGTGACGATAACCCAACCGATCCATTTGGTTCTCCAAAAGTTTTTTACAGCAGGCAATCAGGCCTTTGGACAAATTTAAATACCTGGTCTTTAACGGGGCATACAGTAGATAATCCGCCTTCATCTGCTCCAGGAGCAAATGATATTGTAATTATAGGAGCAAAAGATAGTGTTTATCTTGCCACCGATCCCAATGTTCCAAATACCGGCAGCGTAAGTTGTGCAACTCTTCAAATAGAAGCAGGTTCGGCACTCGATGTCGGGTATAACCCGAGCTCAGTTTTTAGCAGGGTTATTTCACACCCTAACGGTAATGGCAATTTCAGACTTACTACTAAATATACCAGTCCCTCAACTTACGCTTTTCCATCGGGAGATTTTTCTGATTATAATGTGAACAGAGGTACAACTGAACTTTATACTACTAATCCTGGTGCCGGTACTACATATTATCTGCCTTCCAACGTCTCGAGCTATGGAACTCTGATTCTTTCTCCGCTTGGAGGCTCGAATGTTATTTTTGGAAATCTGAGTGTTACTATTTATGGCGACCTGATTACCCGCGGACAGAATGCCGATTCATGGTTTTGCCCGGCATGGGGTACTTCATATCCTGGTCCTGTTCCTACAATTGCTAAAACCATCACTGTTAAAGGTAATATGGACATTCAGGGCGGTTCACTTATTTGGTATCAGAACGGAACTGTTGCTCAGAACTTTGTTGTGGAAGGCGATGTTAAAGTCGCTACTCTTTCAGCACTTTATGTTTGGAGCGGTGCAACAAATCAGAGTATGTCAATAGGCGGTAGTTTGATTAATAACACAGATGGTCTTGCCCATGGCCTTACCACCACTTCGAAAGTTGATTTTACCAACATACCTGTAACATTCTTTGGTTCCAATCCGGCAAGCGTGACTAACACTGCCGGAACTCCTACAACTGTCTTCAGTACTGTAACTGTTAATAAGGGCAATTCCCCGGATATTACTCTGACAATTGATATTGCCGGCACTCTTACAACACCAGTAAATAATTGGCTTACACTGCAAAACGGCACGCTAAGGTATATGCGTACCGATCCTTCAACCGATTTCACCATATCAACCACAACACCTTTTATTATTCCTGCAACGACAGGATTATATGTTAATCTCCCGAGCAACTTCGGAAATAGAAATATCCTTATAGGTAATGCTGCAAGTAACAACGGCGACCTTCTTCTTAACGGTAAACTTACAATTGTAAACGGTAATGTCTATGTAGGACGGACTGGCGGAACGGATGCTAACAATAATGATATAGAATACTCGAGCAGTGGCGCTTCAGCCATTGAAATTTCAGGCGGACTATTGAGAGTTAACGGCCAGATAAGAAGAAATCCATCAAACGCTGCAGGAGTTTTAAAATATATTCAGTCAGGTGGAACAGTCACGGTAAACGGGCAGGCCTTCAATGGTATAAACGCAAAGTTCGAAGTTGTAAATGACGGCAGTGAATTTACTATGACAGGAGGTACACTGACAATTGTAAGGGGCAATGGTGCTTCAACAACGCCTTCTTCACCTTTCGGAGATTTGTATATCAGACCTCAGGCGGGTTCTGTATCAGGCGGAACTATTGTTTTTAACAATGGGAACACAGCAACGCAGAACTATTTTCTTGATGCAACAATACCATTATATAATATTACCGTTAACGGTTATTCCGGAAGAACTTCGACCTTGAGATTGCTTGAAAATCCGCTTACAGTTAATGGTGACATGCTGATAAATGCAAACAGTGTTCTGAACTCCAATAATATTAATATCACTTTTAACGGGAATTTCACAAATACACCTGGTGCGACGGGTTATGTTCCGGTTACAAATTTAACTACGTTCAGTGCAGCAACAGGCTCATCTTATGCAGGTGCACAAACACTTACCGGTGTTACAAATTTCTATGACCTTGTTGTAACACCTGGTGTATCTCTTACACTTAATAATCCGATTACGGTAAATAGGAACCTCAGCATTCTGACCGGAACTCTTGCGAGTGGAGCAAATGCAATTAATGTTAAAGGTGATTTTATCAATAACAGCAGTTATACTGATAATAATTCAGCCGGAAGCGGTGTTATTTTGAATGGAACTTCCCTCCAGAAAGTATCAGGTACCGGGTCTTTTGCAAGATTGACACTCAATAATGGCGCCGGTGCAAATTTAGATAGCGATATTACATTAAGTGAGGATTTTACTCTTACAGCCGGAGTTCTGAATATTAAGAGTAATTTGTTTACACTCGGCGTTAACAGTAATATTCAGGGTGCTCCTTTCAGCGCGTCAAAACTTATTATAACAAATGGAGTCTCCGGCAACGGAGGTCTGAGAAAATTTTTCAATACGGGTGCAAATCCGGCTTTTACTTTCCCTTTAGGAGTCTCGGGCAAATATACTCCGGCAATTCTTACAATAACTTCGAACAGCACTGTTGGTTATGTAAAGGTTAACAATATCAACAAACAACATCCGGGGGTTATTGATCCCGGTAATGCCCTCGATTATTACTGGTCATTACAAAGTTCAGGATTGACAAATCTTTCAGGGAATATTTTGTTTAGCTATCTTCAGGAAGATGTTATAGGGACTCAGGAAAATAACTATATAGCAGCCCGACTTGAAGTCCCAGGAATTACATGGACAAAAACACCAGGAGTTAATCCTGCCACAAACAGTATAACATTCAATTATTCAGGAACAAATAACCTTGGAGGCGAATATACTGCAGGCATATTTACAGCTTTTCCCTCAAATATGCCTGAATATACGAGCAATAGCAATGGCAACTGGTCCGACAAAACAATATGGACTCAAACCGGTGGTGATCCATACCCTTGCCCTGACGGAGGACCGAATGGATTTATTGTGACAATTGACAACGAAATTACACTTGATGCAAATTATTGCACAGCTTACAGAATTACAATTAATAATAAACTCAAAGTAATCAATCCTTATTACGGACATAATCTTGGAACCGTTACCGGCAACGGTACTTTGTACCTTGAAAACGGAACTTTCCCTTCAGGTATATTCACCGATTTTCTATCCTGTTCAAATAATTCCACTATTGAATATGGAGGTATAGGTAGTTATACTATTATTGCCGACCTTTATGACATTATTCCGAAAATACATTTCACTGGAGGCGGAACAAGAGTTCTTCCAGATAAAAACCTGACTGTTTGCAAACAATTCCTTATTGACGGTCCTACTGTCGATAATAGCGTATATAACCGAAAACTAACGATAAAAGGCTCTATGGAGCGGTATAATACCGGTACATTTATTTCAGGTTCAGGAAGTAACGCAACTGTTTCATTTGCAGGAACTTCAGCGCAAGCCATTGGTGGTGCTACAGGTAATTTTGCAGGTATTAATTCATTCAATAATCTTGAAATCAATAACTCTGCAGGTCTTTCAATAAATACCAGTGGCGATATTGAAGTAACCGGCAACCTGCTTTTAACAAATGGACTTATTAATACAAGTTTAACTAGTACCCTGAAATTAAAAAACACGTCAGCTAATTGTGTTTTTCCTTCAGGAGGTTCGGCATCTTCTTACATTTCAGGGCCGCTTACAAAGACTATTAACCAATACGAAGAGTTCTTATTCCCTGTCGGTACAGTTAAGGCAGGGCTGCAATATATATTGGGAAATAGAATAAAAGTCTCATCAACACAGTCTGGACCTGCAGAGTGGACTGCCGAATATTTTTCGCCGAATCCGACATCATCGGATATAAACGCTCCTCTGGTAGCAGTGAGTTCTCAGGAATACTGGAACCTAAAGACAATATCAGGCTCACAATCACTTATCAGCCTTGGATGGACTCCATCAAGCGACATTACTCCACTTGTTGTAGGAGGAATATCAAATGTAAGAGTGGCTCACTATGATTCCGGGACAAGTAAATGGCTGGAAGTGCCTACAATTGCTACCGGCGATAATTATTACGGAACTGCAGTTTCATCGGTTTTACAGACCTCAAATGGTTCTGACCATTTTACCCTTGCATCAATCAGCAGTTTAAAACCAAGGGCACAGTTTACTCCTTCAGGCCCTGTTTGCGGAACAACGGGAATACCTGTGAGCTTTATTTCTCCCGATCCTATACCTTTTAATTATATACTTGAATATACTGTTAATGGAATTCTTCAGGCACCTGTAACCATTACATCAGCAGAGGTTCCATATACATTGCCCACACCTGTGCCGGGTGTTTATGTATTGACTTCTTTCAAATATAACGGAGGAACTGAGAACGGAACTGTTGATGCCACTCCGGTTACAACGTATGCTGAACCGACAACGGCTATGGCGGGTATTGACCAGGCAGTATGCGGAATTACTACTGCTACTCTTGCCGGAAATACACCTTCTGTTGGAACAGGATTGTGGAGCATAGTTAGTGGGAGCGGAGGAACAATAATTACACCTTCAAGTCCGACAAGCCAGTTCATTGGCCTTAATGGAAACGTCTATACTTTGCGCTGGACTATTAGCAACAGTTCCTGTCAGTCGTCAGATGATGTGATTATTAATTTCGTCATATCACCTGATGCACCTGCAGCACCTTCGATGCAGAATTTCTGTCCTGGTGCTACAATCGCAGACCTTGTTGCAACACCACCTCCTGCCTGTACGGTAGATTGGTATGATGTGGCTGCAGGAGGAACTAAACTTGCTCCCGGAACGCCCCTCATCAATAATACGACATATTATGCAGAATCGAATGGATCCGGAGGTTGTGTAAGCAACACAAGAACACCTGTTTTAGTAAATGTTATTGATAATATAAATCCTATAATTATTTGTTCATCAGATATTTTGCAGAATATCGATCCAGGTGTCTGTACAGCAGTGGTAAATATTCCTGATGCAACAATTTCAGATAATTGCGCCGTTGATGCACTTACATGGGAAATGACCGGCGTCACGACTGCCTCATCCCCGTTGACAGGTATTAACCAGATCGGTTCTTATACGTTTAATAAGGGTCTAACGACCGTAACATATACATTAAAAGATGCTTCCGGAAATCAGTCACAATGTTCATTTACTGTTACTGTAAAAGATAATATTCCACCGGTAATCACTTTACCCGTTCCACCTGTAATAAATGCCGATGCAGGATGTCAGGCATCTATTCCTTCAATTGCAGCTACATTCTTCGATAACTGTACTGCTTCGGGAAATATTATTACCAGCCAGGTACCTGCAGCAGGGACTATAATAGGAAAAGGAGTAACGACAGTTGCAATAACTGCAACAGATGAGGATGGAAATATTGCAAATGAAAATATTGATGTGACGGTCGTGGACGTTACACCTCCAGTAATAATAGCGCCTGTAAATCCAACTCTTGATCTTAACGCTTCTTGCGAAGCACTTGTTCCTGACTTCCTTTCAGCACTTGTTGTTACTGACAATTGTACAGCTCCTGCATCAATTATAAAAACTCAGAATCCAGCAGCAGGAACATCAATTAACGGAACAGGCACAACAAATGTGAATATCTATGCAACTGACCTTGAAGGCAATGAAAGCAGTGTTACAGTGGTAATTACGTCACGGGATATTACTCTACCTGTAATGTCTTGTAAAGATGCTAACCTCTACCTCGACAATGAAGGCAAAGCCATTCTGACCCCTGCAATGATTGATAACGGCTCTACAGATAATTGTACACCGGTTTTATCTTATATTCTCAGTAAGACAAACTTTAGCTGTTCGGATATAGGAGCTCCTGTGTCAGTAACGCTGACAGGTACCGATGCATCGGGTAACTCATCGAATTGTAATTCATTTGTAACAGTTCTGGATACGGTACGACCTGTTGTAAATGTGAAGACATTCACTCTTGTTCTTGGAGATGATGGTACTGGAATACTATCCCCTTCTGATGTCGATAATGGTTCTTATGATAATTGCGGACCTATTAGTCTTTCAGTTTATCCGAATACCTTTAGCTGTAGCGACCAGGGAAAGAAAACGGTAACGCTTACTGCTGTTGATGCTTACGGCAATTCAGCTTCGAAAGATATCGAGATTACAATAGCTTCATCACTTAAAATAAACAGCATTTCTCTCACTAATTGTATTCTGGCCGAACCCTTTGCACTCTATGATTCTGATGTTTCCGGTGGCAATGGTATTTATTCTTATTTCTGGGACGGTCTGGAAGATGATGTATATCCCTTTGTTCAAATAATCCCGGAGTGGCCTTTCCTTATATTCTCAAATACAAGTACTGCTGAAAATCCATTCTTCAACAATCTGATGCCGGATGGTATTTACCATATACAACTTGTTGTTAACGACGGTAATGGATGCAGTGATATTTCATCTATGACAATTGACAAGAGTGGATTAATATTCAATAACATAACCGAAAGGCACACAACTGCTTGTGAAGGAGAGACTAAAACTTATTCTGTTAGTTATGACCCTGATGCAACTTATAACTGGGCTATTGAAAATGGTACAATACTTACTACACCACTTAATACAAATGAAGTAGTGGTACAGTGGGATATGGGTATTACACAGGGTGTTCTTATAGCTATGATTACCAGGCCTAATATTTTAGGGTATCCTTGTGAATCGTCAGTTGTTGATACCGTCACAATAAGCTCAATACCTTTACCGGAATTTGACAATCCGGTTATTAATGTTTGTTCGAATAATGAAGTAACATATACACTCACAAATACATATACGTCTTATGCATGGACTGTTACTGGCGGAGTGATAACAGGAGGCGGAACTTCGGGCGTTAACTGGGTTAAAATAAGATGGGGCACCGGACCGTCGGGTAAGGTAAGTGTAATCGTCCAGAACGCTTCATCATGTTCCAATACAACATTTGTTGATGTAACTATATATAATCTCCAGGGCACTTTAGTTTCGAAAACCGATGTATCATGTAATGGATTGTCAGATGGGTCTGTAACTGTTGAGGCTACAACAGGTACAGGTTTGCCGCCTTATCAATATTCCCTTGATGGAGGGGCTTACCAGACAAACGGTACATTTAACGGCATTGCCCCTGGCAATCATACTGTAAGAATCCAGGATGAACTGTTGTGCACTTTCGACGTTCCATTTACAATAACACAACCGGCCGTTTTGCTTGCCGGCATCTATTCACAAACCAATGTTTCATGCAATGGCGGCTCTGATGGAAGTGTAACAATTTTAGCATCTGGAGGTGCCACGCCGTATCAATACAATATTAATGGAGGACCATTCCAGCCTTCAAATGTATTTAATGGACTGATGGCCGGAGCATATACGGTTGTTGTAAGGGATGCAAACTTCTGCACTAAAAATGTACCGGTCAATATTACACAGCCAACAGCATTGTCGGGAGTAATTTCAACCCAGACAAATGTTGACTGTTTCGGCAACTCTACAGGGTCTGTAATTATAACAGGACTTGGAGGCACACCTTCATACGAGTTTAGCCTCGATGGCGGACCATACCAGTCTTCAGGTAATTTCACTGGACTTGCTGCAGGTAGTTACAACGTAACAGTACGTGATGCGAACCTGTGCATATTCAATGTACCTGTGATCATTACTCAACCTCCCGTATTAACAGGAGTCATCTCTTCACAAACTAACGTCACATGTTACGGAGGTAATGACGGCCAGGTCACAATAACAGCAAGCGGAGGAACTACTCCATACCAGTATAGCATTGATGGTGTCGTTTATCAGGCTTCTTCAACATTTATGGGACTTTCAGCAGGATCATATACAGTAACCGTAAAAGATGCAAATCTTTGTACAGTTAATGTACCGATTACAATAAATGAACCTGATCAACTAATAGCTGCTGCCGGAAGCAATAGTCCTGTCTGCCAGACAGGCATAATAAACCTTACGGGCTTGCCGAATGGAATGGCTTCTTATGCATGGACAGGCCCGAACGGGTTTACTTCAACATTGCAGAATCCTTCTATACCTGGCGCAACATCGGCGATGAGCGGAGTTTATAATCTGACTGTTAAAGATGCCAGCGGATGCACTGCATCTGCAAGTACAAATGTTACTGTTACACCTCTTAATACTATTGTTCTCACCTCCGGTTTAGGTACGGATAATCAGATTATATGCATCAACACAGCAATTACAAATATTACATATTCTACGACAGGGGCTACTGGGGCTACATTTGCAGGACTTCCGACAGGAGTCACAGGTAGCTGGGCATCGGATGTAGTAACTATCAGTGGCAGTCCGAGTGTAGCCGGTACGTTTAATTACACAGTTACACTTACGGGTGGATGTGGTAATATAACAGCCACAGGAGTTATAAAGGTAAATCCGCTCAATACCATAACACTTACTTCGGCGCCAGGAACTGATAATCAGACAGTATGTATCGGTACGCCGATAACTAATATTACATACAGTACAACAGGAGCGACGGGAGCTACGGTAACCGGACT
>Ga0208940_1000112_pt1 | contig 105408 bp, 106 predicted proteins | sample AD_JPNNA6_MetaG_FD_184445 | JGI IMG/M metagenome (GOLD analysis project Ga0208940, IMG submission 184445) | Active sludge microbial communities of municipal wastewater-treating anaerobic digesters from Japan - AD_JPNNA6_MetaG (SPAdes) (version 2) | ecosystem: Engineered > Bioreactor >... | reverse complement strand
TTCTAATCCTTCGTCTGCTAACAATAGAATTCTAGCCCGGGTTTGACTTCTTGCAGAGGACTTACCTTTGCGAAGAAATTGCATTAGCTCATCCCGCTCTTCTCCCGTAAGCTTAACCACATGTACCTTCTTCATTGCCACAGTCTTTATTGTATGGCAAGCTATAAAAATTAAAACTTTCGTTATGGAGCACTAGCGCGCTTGCAACTCCGTCCTTTAGGGCATGAGGCCGAGCGCAGTTTGATTTGAACATACAATCGGCGGATAAATCCAAACACCCTTGTAAGGAATGCCCTGCCATTTTTCCAGGTACTCCTCGAGTATATCCTCCGGGTCCAGATCCTCGAATAGCTCCGGATGAATTATCTTTGCCATAAAGGCGGTTCCAGCCGCCTGCATAGGGCCTGTATTGAGGTCGCTGCAGATGAGGTAGACCTTTTCCATCGCAGCTGCATCGGTTTTGCTTATGGCCTCGTCAGATACTATCTTTTCATGCATCGTTCGCATATAACTAACTGCTAAATCCTCATCGGCACTGTAACCGGATTTGTTGACAGCTTGATTTATCGATCCGATAATTATATCCGGATTTTGGGACGCTACCCATTCTCGTTCAACCTCTGCGCTTCCCGTGGTGCTGTTTAAATTCTCTCCCAGATTTTCTCCACCCGCATCCACTATCAGCCAATGATCTCCGCTATTTCTGTTGCGTGCCTTGACAATCGGGTAGTAGTAATCCGGATTCGAATAGAACAATGTCTTGGGCCGTTCTCTGGATTTCAGGTTCACGGTACGATACCTGATGAGATCGATATAACCGTGGTACCAGTCCAGCAGTTCCTGGGCCTTATCTCTCCTGTCGAATATCTCCCCTAATATCTTGACGCTTCCATCCAGACTCTCCTTATTGAAGCAATCGAGGCATATCACAGGTGCGCCTATGGCTTCGAACTTATCAAAGGATTCGTCCTTGACGGGTTTATTGTATAATATTACCAGATCGGGTTTGAGAATTGCCAGCGTCTCGTAGTCAGGGCTGCCGAATTTATTCTCGACCTTGCCCTTCAGTTCAGGGTAATACTCCGGATTTGTTATCGCGTAAGTGGTTACAGCTGCGAATACTTCCCCGATATCAACGCCGATTCCGCGTGCGATCTCTATGGCACCGGTATTGGCTCCCACCGCTCGTTTTATGGGCAGATTCAGAGTAACATTTCTATTCTGAGCATCTCTTATGGTGAGGCGTTCAGCCGTTCCTGCTATCATCTTTTTTATCTGATCGACATCCGCCTCATCGATCTTGCCATCGTAGTTGGCATCTGCGAGCTCTGTAGGCCTGTTGCTTCCGCTGATTATCCCCCAAGCGTAGTTCAGGTCGCTGTCGTCAATCCTGTCATCCATATTGGCATTTCCGAACACCTGCAGCGTGAATCCGTCATCCGCAGCAGCAGACAGAATCATGGATGCAAGCAGCAGCAGTCCGAACAGCATGGTTGCGAGGACCTCTATTCCTAAAGGATTCTCTGAACGCGCTTGCTCTGAGCAGTACTCGTGTTTTCCGAGTTCTCCCATGGTCTTGTCCGTCCTCCTCAACTAAACATAACTTTAATTAAATCTATTTAATTGCTTTTAACTACTTTTCCGGAAATACGAATATCAAGTCCGGAAACTCCATGCCCAAAAATCCGGTTATATATTCCTTATAGGCCTCGGCAGGATCGGCAGCGAACTGCGGATGAAGCAGCTTGACCCAGTAAAGGTATCCGACCACGCTGTCCAGTCCCGTCATCAGCTCGTTGCTGATCAGATATACCCGCCGGTTCTTTACGGCATCTATGCTCTCCCAACCATCGCGATTCAAGATCTCTGAGACCAAAGCCTCGGGCTTATCGGTGCTGTTCCAGCCCCAGTCCACCTCTGAGCTGTAGACGTATCTCATCACCACCTCTGGATTCTTGGTGATTATCCACTCGCTATCCACATGCGGATAGGCTTCCGATAAATTTGAAGCGATGTTTTCGCCGCCCGCCAATTTCAGAACCAGGCTCCCCTTTGCCCCTTCTCCATATGTTCCAACATCGTTTAGCCCCTTAAATCCCGTCTCCAAAAAGACGCTGGGCCTCTCATCTCGGCTTAGATTGTTCACATAATCGTCGATGACCCGTTCATAGCCGGCACGCCACTGAATATACGGGTTCTCTGCGCCCCTCGTGCCCAGGATATAGCTCAGCTTGATCAGCTCCTCGGTAACAAGGTTCGGGTCCGTGAACTCCAGTACCACTACGGGGATTTTCAATGGTTCGAGCCTTTCCTGCACTTCGGATACCGGCGGCCATTTCTCATAGCTGATTACGAGATTTGGGTCGAGTGAAATGGCAGCCTCGTAATCCTCCACCTTCCAGCCGCCTACAGACGGTCGATCCTCAAGCTCTGGGAAGAAGTAGGTCTTCTCATGGATCGCATTGGAGACCCCGACGATCTTATCAGTCGCCTTCAAGACCTTGAATGCCTCTGCAGTCAGTCCGCTTGGAACGATCACCCTCTCCACAGGCATCCTGATCGATACCGTCCTATTTGCAGAATCCTTCAAGATGAGATTCTTTTCCTTATTGGCAATGATCTCTTCTATCTGCTCGATGTCCTCCAGGTCGATGCTCCCATCGTTATTGGCGTCGGCCAGCTCGTTATACTCCAAAGACCCATCGATGATCCCCTCAACGTAGTTGATATCCTCCTGATCTATGGTGCCGTCCATGTTTGCGTTGCCGTATATCTTCAAGGTGAAATCAAATCCGCATGCCTGGATCGTCAGCGAGCACAGCATTAACGCTGCCAGAAGTATCCTGATGGGCGTCCTGTTCAGCATCTAACTCAACACCGTTTGATTAAAGAAAAGTCAAATTGATTTAAGTCTTTCCCCCATCCGGGCAGGATGCCGATCTGACATACAGCGCCGCGATATCGAATCGCCAGCCAAAATTTATATACAACTTTATTTGTCTTAAGGCTAATTAACTTGAATTAAGTTGGGAGGCTATGGCGTTGAGAGAAATGGCTCTGAGAATCCTGATCTCTATTCTCTTGCTGACAGCAACCTGCTGCGGAGAGAGCGTAACTATAATCGACTTTACAGGACATCAGGTCGATATATCGGCTCCAGTCAATAGTACGGTATCCCTTTCAAGCGCAGCTTCTGAGATCCTCTGGGCCCTGGACGGAGGCAAGAGCATGGTTGGTCGCGGTGCCAGCTCAAATTTTCCCCCTATGCTGGAGAATATCACGGTAGCTGGCAAGCACTCCAATTCGCCGGATCTGGAGCTCATCATGGAGCTTAAACCCGAACTGGTTATCGCCGATACCATGTTCTCAGAAGAGGATCGGACGGTGCTAGAGGAGGACGGAATTGCCGTTTTAGTGGAACGGTTCATAGATCCTTACAGGGCGCTTCAGGTCATTGATAACCTTGGAAGGGCATTGGGTGAACAGGGGCGTGCTTCTGAGCTGTCAGGCCAGCTTAAGGGTTATCGGGACCTCATAGAGGAGAGAACATCGGGTTTGAGTTCGGATGAAAGGACGACAGTGTTTTTTGAGTGGCTGGGAAAACCTTATCATTCGGCATCTAACGGCACATCATATAGCAACTTCATCGAGTTTGCCGGCGGCGTCAACATCGCAGCGGATGAGCCGGTCGATTATCCGGATGTCAGCCCTGAGTGGGTGATCGAAAGAGATCCCGACGTCATACTCCACATCCTCGGAAGCTCGAAGGATCATTCCGATTTGGAGCTGAAGAAGTGGAGGGAGGATATCATGTCCCGGCCGGAACTGCAGAATTTAAGAGCCGTTAAGGATGGACGGGTCTATGTTCTCAGCGGCACGGTGGCCACAGGGATACGATCAGCAATCGGCGAGCTTTACCTGGCCAAGTGGTTCTATCCCGAGCTGTTCGAGGATATAGATCCGGGCTCTGAGCACGAACGACTGATAGAAAAGTTCTACAATATCGGGCTGGATGGAGCTTACGCATATCCCTCCGATGTTTAGACAAAAGGAAAATAGAAAGAGTAATTCGCAGGTGGCTTTTATGAGGACAACATTTGCGGTTCTTGTCTGCATCCTTCTCCTATCCTTTACCGGGTGCGGAGAGATAGTCACTGTAGTCGATTTTGCCGGCAAATCCATAAGTGCAGATGCGCCGGTCAGAAGCATTGTCTCCTTGGCAGCAGGTGCTTCAGAGATCATATGTGCCCTGGATGGGGGAGAGAGCCTTTTGGGACGTTCAGCCAATTCCGATTATCCTCCATATATGGATACCGTCGCAACGGTTGGCAAGAGCTCCTTTACGCCTGATATCGAGCTGATATTGGAGCTGGGTCCAGATATGGTGGTCGCCGATACCATGATCTCGGACTCTGATAAGAAGACCCTGGAGGATGCGGGAATTCCTGTAATGGAGGAGAAGTTCATCGATCCTTTGAGAACCATCGTGATCATGGAGAACCTGGGCCGGGTGATGGGAAAAGAAGAGCGAGCCCGTGAGCTTGTAGGCTTCATCAAGAGCTATCGGGACCTAATTCAGGACCGAGTTGCAACTCTGCCGGAGGAGGACCTGCCAGAAGTCTTCTTCGAATGGTATGCAACGCCCTATCGTACGGTATCTTCCAGCGGGTCCTACCACAATTTCATAACATTTGCTGGAGGGTTGAATGTTGCAGCGGACTTGGGAAACGAATCGAATTCGTATCCAGACGTAAGCCCGGAGTGGGTAGTGGACATCGATCCTGATGTTATTCTTCAGTCGGAGCCCAGCACAAAGTCCTACACAAAAGACGATTTGGCTGATCTGAGAGAGAGGATAATGAAGCGGCCGGAACTGCGGAGTGTAAAGGCTAAAGAAAGCGGCCGGGTCTTCGTGATGAGCGGCAAGATCACTTCAGGGATACGCGCCATAGTCGGAGAGCTTTACCTGGCCAAGTGGCTTCATCCACGGCTGTTCGAAGATGTAGATCCTGACGCCGTGCACCGGGAGCTCATCGAAAAGTTCTACGGCCTTGATCTGGAGGGGGCATACGCCCTCCCAGAATCATCTTGAATAAAAAGGCCTCCTAGATGGCCGATATTCTGGCGAAATCGAACCACCCAGGCCAGCGTCCACATTCTTCACACCTGCATATATTGCATTCTATGTTATATATTATTAATAGATATATTTATTGCCCTCTTAACGATATTTAATTGAAATCAAATGAACTTGAAGCAAGACAAATCTATTTAACTAAGTAGTGCAAAAAGGGAAAAAGAATAACGGTGGAGACGATATGAGACCGATATCACTGCTAATCGTGCTGGCTTTGCTGGCGTTCCCTGCTTTGGCGGACGGTGAAGAGACTATCACAATTACAGACGAGGACGGCCGGGATGTGACCGTCCCCCTCAATCCCCATAGCATCGTATGCCTCTCCCCCGGAGCTGCGGAGGTGATATATGCATTGGGAGAGTCTGATCGAATTATTGCAGTCACAAACGATTGCGACATGCCACCGGCGTTGCTCGATAAGGAGCGCGTAGGAAAATCCGGCAGAGATGCCGACCTTGAGAGAATAATCGAGCTGAATCCCGATATGGTCATTGCCAAGACCGGGGCTCTGTTCCCTGAGGATATGGAGCAAAAGCTGGTTGGCTATGGAATTCCGGTCCTAAGATACCGCCTGCTCCATATCGATGCCCTGATCCCGATGATTGAGGATATGGGCAGGATTTTAGAGAACGAGGAGGCCTCATCGAAGATGGCTGAAGAGATCTCAGGATACTACGATCTCATCTTGGACCGGACGCAGACGATTCCGGATAAGGATCGGCCGTCTGTCTATTTCATGTCCATGGGCCACTTCGATTGGACTGCAAATAGGGATTCGACAGGTCACACGAGAATTGCGGAGTCCGGGGGCAGGAATATAGCAGCTGACCTGTCGACGAAGGTGCCTCGCGTAGACATGGAGTGGGTGATTGAAGAGGACCCTGATATGATTGTCTACTCCATGCCACAAGAGCAGTATGATGGAAATACGCCCACCATAGATGAGATGGATGCCAAAAGAAAGGAGATAATGTCTCAGCCTGGCTTTGAGAGCGTCGGTGCCGTTAGGACAGGGCGGGTCTATATCACGGACATAAAGATGGCAAGCGGCCTCTCTGAGCTGGTGACAATGCTCTATTATGCCAAGTGGTTCCATCCCGACCTGTTTCGGGATATTGATCCGAGGACAGTTCACGAGGAGCTTTTGCAGAAGTACTTCGGCATGGACATCGGCGGCATCTACCAGGTTTATCCAGACGCTCCAGTCAGATCATAATAATAGCCATCTATGGAGTCACAAAGCACTCCTATGATTTCTCATTTTTTCCCAAGGATCGCTCCGAAGTCCTCTATCATTGGCAGTATCTTGTCTGCGTGCAAAGCCCAATACTGCAGCACCGGAATGCCTGCTTCATCCAGCTGCTTTCTTACATCTTCTTTTAATGGAGGGACGCCCTCGATCACCAGATCGGGTTTCAGGGCAATGATGGGTTCGGCCTCAAGGCTCAGAGCCGATCTGCCAAGAACCTCCCTTTCCAGCATAGCTGGAGGCATTGTACAGGCACTGGTCACCGCCACTATGCGGTCTGCGCCATCAAGAGCGTAAATTACCTCAGCAGCAGCCGCATTTACGCAGACAATTCTATCCGGGTGCAGGGGAACTTCAACCTCTCTTCCCATGCCGTCGGTGATCATCACCGACTGATCGTTCTTCGTCGCATTTGGATCATCAGTCTGGCAGATTCCAAGAGAGATTAACAGCATGAGCGACGCTGCCAGAGATGCGACTCTCACCAAAACTCCTTCCTCCTCTTTATGAACAGGTATAGGAAAAATGGCACTCCCATGAAGGCTGTCATTATACCCACTGGCAAGATTACCGGAGCCATTATAGTCCTGGCCATTGTATCGGCTCCCAAGAGCAGCAGAGCCCCGAAAAGACCTGAAGCCGGAAGTAGGAACCTGTGATCTCCTGATATGACCATCCTTGTGATATGGGGAGCTACCAGGCCGATGAAGCCGATGGTTCCGGTGAAGCATATCACGCTGGCAGTTATCAGGGCGGCCAGCATCATTCCAGAGACCCTCACCATCTCAACGTTTACACCCAGGCTCTTTGCGGTCTCGTCTCCGGCCCCCAGCGTGTTGATATCCCAGGAAAGCCTGATCAGAATAAGAGAGCAGAGCACCGTCACCATGGCAATTATGCCGACTTTATCCCAGGATGAACGGCCCAGGCTTCCCATCATCCAGAAGACCACCTCATGGACCTGCTCGGCGTGGCCAACATACTGCAGGAAGGATGTCATGGCCGAAAAGAGGTACATGATGGCGATGCCTGCCAGAACCATGGTCTCCGGGCTTATGCCGCGGTATTTGGCAAGGCCGTAAACGGCTAAAGATGCGATTATGGTGAAGATGAATGCGTTGCCCACTATCAGATACTCTCCGCCGATGAAACCTGCCCCCATGATTATGGCAAGCGACGCTCCAAATGATGCGGCAGAAGCGATCCCAAGGGTGAAAGGGCTGGCAAGAGGGTTTTTGAGGATGCCCTGCATGGCAGCCCCTGCAATGGCAAGCCCCATCCCGGCGAAAATTGCCATTATCACCCGGTGAAATCTCAGTTTCCACACAATGGTATCCACAAAATCTGTGGTTTGAAAATTGTGTGGGAAGAACCTGGCCAATATGCAGGAATAGACCTGTGCCGGTGTGATGTGAGCCGAGCCAAGCGTCACTGCCAATCCCGCCAGGACTATTATCGCAACCAAGACGACAATAATCACCAGGAATTTTCTGGCAAGGAACCGGGAATACTCGTCCTTCAGATTTGGTCCTGTGGCCGATATCCCTGTCTGCAATCTATTCACGCAAATACACCGTGATATCCTTCATCAGGCTGTCAGCCGGTTTGGCTTTCCGGGTGTCGGAGCAGTGCTGTTCTTCCATCCCCCCCCGTCAGGAATCCTGGCAAGAGAGACGTCCTCTGTCGAGGTATCGTATCTCTTTTCATCAACCAGGCTTCCGGACCGATCGTATAGCTCAATAGCGTCCCCATCATTTCCCTGAAACACGCCGCTTGTGGAGACGAATATAACCAGGAATTCTCCTGGACCAATCACAGATCCCTCCGGCAATGCATATTCTCCGGGAGTTGACCTAAACACCGTGTCCTTAAGGACGTATCCGCTGACGTCCACAGACTGGTTGCCTGAATTATAAAGCTCTATGAACTCGTCGTCCATTCCGCTTATATGGCCGTTTCCATTCCAATCGCTTGCTGGACTGGGAAGCATCTCGTTGATCAGCACATTGGCGCAGGCCAGATTCACTGCCAGGAATGCCGATACCAGATAGACCAGGTACCTCATTTCAAATACCTCCTGCAAAGTACGATTCGGATATCCCTACTCGAACTTGGAAAACGCTTCTCTGGTGTGCTTGACGAATATCTCCACGATTCCGTCGTTCTCACCCATCCCCTTCAGGTTGACATCAGTCTCGAAGCCCTCAGTCTCCAGCATGCTCTTCCAGGATTCGGACTCGCTTCCAGCAAGATCGTTCAAGGCGTGATCGCCTGCTACGATCATAAGCGGCATCAGACGCACTTTCCTCACACCGGACGTCTTGAGGCCTGCCAGCACATCATCGTAGCCCGGATATCCCTCGACGGTGCCGAGGAAGACGTTTTTGTGATCTTTCGCCAGGATGCCGGCCATCTGCGAGTAGGCGCTGTTTGCCGGGTGCTCGGTTCCATGTCCCATAAGTACAACCGCCATCTGCTCGGGATCTCTGGGGCTGGATTGAGGCGTTCTCTCATTTCCGGTCGTATTCTGGTCAAATTGACCGGCCAGGGCGGAAGAAGCGTTGTGGTAGTCTTCCAGATCCATGAGGAGCGGTGTGCCGAGCACCAGGTTCTTGAAGCCGAATTTCCCGTGGATGCCTTTTGCGCTTTTCACTATGTTGGCCAGGTCGTGGAACTCCTCTCCTGGTATCACATGCAGCGACTGTACCACCACATTGACGTAGCCTTCGTCATTTAGATGGGCAAGGCCGGTGAGTGGATTGTCTATCGATATGTTATCCCTCTCCAGCAATTTGCGCCTGATGTAATCTGATGTGAAGGCGATCCTGATCTCAGCATCTGGGAATTGCTCTTGGTATACCCTCTCGACGTTCTTGTAGGCTGCCTGAGCCTCGGGATAGCTTGTGCCGAATACCACAAGCAGAATCGCTGGATTCTCCTTGGCTGGCCGGTCCATAGCGCCGAAGGATGGAACGACGAGAGCGACGGCGATCACCGCCGCGAATACAGATAGCATTCTTATCATATTCGTTCACCAAACTCAAATTCATTTGAATTAAAACAAGAAAACTAGTTTATAGCATAAAAACGTTACGCTGCGCGTATCTCTTTCGAGCATAAAGTTTATTTGTTTTAAGACCAATAAAGTTTAATTGTGGGCGCAGATCATGATGAAGACTGTAATTCGGGTTCTGATATGCTTTGGCCTTCTTGTCATGGCAGGAAGCGCTGAGGAGATCACGGTTGTTGACTCCACCGGACGCTGCCTGAGCCTGGACGTGCCGGTTCAAAAGGTCGTCTCACTTGGGACCGGTGTCGCAGAGTATCTTTATGTGCTTGATGGAGGAAAAAGCCTCGTTGGAAGGGACTCGTATTCTCATTTTCCGCCGGCCTTGGAGGAGGTGGCCATTGCCGGCAAGAGCTCCTATTCGCCTGACCTGGAGCTGATAGTATCGCTCCATCCGGATCTGGTGATCGCCGATACCATGCTATCTGATGACAACCTGAAGGAGCTTGAAAATGCTGGCATCCCCGTGATGATAGAGTCTCTCGTGGACCCAGCCAAGGACATCGAGGTGATGGAAAGGCTGGGCGCATTGATCGGGAAAGAAGAACGCTCTTTGGAGCTCATAGGTTTTATCAAAGGCTATCAGGATCTGATCCGAAAACGCACAGCCGGCTTAAAGCCGGATGACAAGCCCAAGGTTTTCCTGGAGTGGGCCGGAAAGCCGTACCACACGATTTCAAGCGGCAACCCCTCCGATACCTTGATCCGGGTTGCAGGTGGCGACAACGTTGCAAAAGATCTGGGAAACAGGACTCATTCGTATATCACGGTCAGCCCGGAATGGGTCGTAGAGGTTGATCCAGATGTGATCATCCAGCAGAGGTCCAGCAATAAGGCATTTTCGGGAGATGAGCTACGGGCACTCAGAGATGAGATCATAGCTCGCCCCGAGCTCGCCGATGTAAAGGCCGTCAAGGACGGCAGGGTTTACCTGGTCTCTGGAGAGATCAGATATGGTGTGCGCTCTGTGATCTGCCAGCTTTACATGGCTAATATGTTCTACCCCGGTCTGTTCGAAGATGTCGATTTAGATGCTGTGCATCGAGATCTGGTCAAGAGGTTCTATGGTATCGAATTGGATGGAGGGCTTTACGTATACCCCAACTAGCTGACCATCGGCATTTGCCTGCCAGTTGCCTGAAGCTTGCCCGTGCCGGCATACCCAAAGACCCTGGCCGATATGCGATGATGCCAGGCGTGTATCAGAGACGCGGCAGAAAGGAAGATGCCATTTCCGTATCTCCATGCAGGGTTTTGGCGCATCTCAACTGCACTATGGATGAAGAAAGAAAGCTGCTGTTCGAGATAAGTACACGAGTTGATCTTCCAGGGGACTTCAATTGAGCAAGATCATAGAGATTTCCGGTTTAAGCAAAGAGTATTCGGGAAGAAAAGTGGTTGACGGCCTGGATCTGGAGGTCGAAAGAGGGGAGTTATTCGGCTTTCTCGGACCAAATGGTGCGGGCAAGACCACGACCATTCGTATTCTGACGACGCTTACAAAGCCTTCCTCTGGCCAGGTTTTGATCAATAGCACCGATGTGGCCAAAGATCCGGAGAGAGTGAAATCCGATTTCGGCATAGTCCAGCAGCATCTCAGCCTGAACCGGGATCTGACCATTGCCGAGAACCTGGAGCTGCATGCCAGGTTGCATCACCTCTCGCCAAGGGATCGAAGGGAGAGGATCTCAGAGCTTCTCGACTATGTGGAGCTGTCCGACTACGCAGACTATCTCGTCGATGATGTTTCAGGCGGCATGAAGAGAAGGGCAATGATCGCCAGAGCGCTAATCCACAGGCCGAAACTGCTATTTCTGGACGAGCCGACGGTAGGACTCGATGCACAGACGCGTCGCAGGGTCTGGGACCTCATCAGAAAGATGAGCTCCGACGGAGCAACTGTCTTTCTGACTACGCACTACATCGAGGAGGCAGAGGCGCTATGCAGAAGAGTGGGGATAATCCATCATGGCAAGCTCATTGTCCTGGGCGAGCCCCTCGATTTGCGCCGAAAGCTCGGCATGATCGCCGTTGAAATGCAGACGAATGGGAACGCCACAAAATACAGATACTTCCCTGGCCGGGCTGAAGCTTCTGAGTTTATTCGAGGTCTGCCTGGCACGCAGCGGGTGGTTATGCGGGAGTCCAATCTCGAAGACGTCTTCATAGAGCTCACCGGCCAGAAGGTACTGGGGGATTAAATGATTGCTCAGGATGCATACAATATTCTCTGGGCGGATCTGGCTGCGCTCAAACGCCGCTGGCTGAGGTATCTGACGACGACGCTGATCAGCCCGCTTCTCTACCTGGTTGCATTCGGATGGGGACTGGGACGGGGCATCAATCTAAACGGCACAAGCTATCTGGAGTTCGTGGTTCCAGGCATAATCGCGCTGACCGCCATGACCACAAGCTTCAACGGCGCCGGAACCAGGCTCAACGTCGATCGTCTCTATTTCAGGAGCTTCGATGAATGCCTCATGGCTCCCATAAAGCTGCATTCGCTCTTGCTTGGCAAGGCGCTGATCGGAGTTGTGAGAGGCATCTTCAGCTCGGTTGCATTCCTGGCATTGGCGACGCTGATTGCGCCTTCCATTCACATCGGACCCATGTTCCTCGCGGGTTTGCTGCTCACCTGCCTGACCTTCTCCTTCCTCGGCGTGCTCGCCGCACTTCTGGCCAAATCTCATGAGGATATGGGGACATTCGGCAGCATAATCCTTCTGCCGATGACCTTTCTGGGGGGGACCTTCTTCTCGCTGTCACAGGTGCCGACGGGCCTCAAGTACTCGCTCTATCTGCTTCCCCTCACCCATGCCAGCACATGGCTCCGGGCCGCGGCATTGAATCAGTTGCTGCCCTGGCCATCGTTCCTGGTGCTTCTGATATTCCTTGCGGCATTCGTGGGAGGCAGCATGATCGCTGTCAGAAAGATGAGCATTTAGGTGAAAGGCTTGACTATCGCAGATGGTTTTATGCTTCTGCAAAAAACAGGGGCGGCTGGCAGGCCGCAGTCAAGCCACCTACTACCAGTTGGGCTATCCTCCAGACGCCTGGCTGCGGCTTTCCGCCGAAAAGCCCTATTCGGGAGGAGCCCGGCGGTCTTTTCTTTGCGCCTGGGGCTGTATTTCCAGCTACAGGAGGCTCAACTGCCAGCCGATCCGGCTGGCAATGGCACCTCGATCATGGTCCAGGCACTCTGCCAGATGCAACGCTCTGGACCTTGGCCGGCATAATCGGCTACTTCTCCACCTGCTCCAGCTCTGCGCTCAGGTCCTTTGTAAGGTTCGCGCCAGCAAATGCACCCTCCGTTGGCAGGAGCATGAAGAACTCCGGGGTTACGTCCAGTGAAGCGGTCGTCTGGTTCAGCCTGAGGTCCAGGATGTGTCCTCCTGCCTTCCGGTCGTCGCTTATCAGGTGCAGGTGGTAGCCGGGGACGTTGACTCCCTTGGAAAACGGCGGGGAGTAGAATCCAACGATGCTGCCGCTGACGTTGTACAGCTCGAATACCGACTGGTTGGCCGAGGCCTCGGCCAGACGGGGATAGGGCTTCTCCTGCTTTGGTATGGCCCGCGCCTTGACGTATGGGAACACTCCGTCTATTCGTATGGCGTAGAACATGTTATCAGACGGGATCTGGGCCTCGAAGGATGATTCTAGCAATGTCAGGTTATCGCCCTCAACAGTCAGGTTCAGGTCTGGCTCAAAGAAGGTCACCGTTGCGAATGGGGTGGTCTGATTGTCGGAGACCAGCCGCACAGACCCGTCGGCCAGGGCCTGGTAGAACTCGCCGTCCACGCCTATCATCTCGCCGTCGATCCCCTCAAAGCAGCCGATTCCGAAGTCGCCGTGCTCCAGAAGACCTGACATGTTCATCACGCCGTCGTAAACGCTCTCCAGCAGCGCGTCGATTGTGGAGACCTGGTAAAGGACGTCGTGGTCTTCTTCCCCTGTGACTGCTCCGGCAGAAAGCAGCACCTGTATCATGATTACCTGGCATGCGGCCAGGGCGATCTTTCCAATCGTCTCTCCCATCGTGGGCACCTGCCAAGCGGACTTGCATAAAAATTAATTAACCTTTCGCCACGTCAGGCTCTGCAGCCTGCTGGCCATCCACCCTTCCTGCTCTCAGGTCCTCCTTTCTTACCTGATACACCCCTACAAGAGCTCCTACAAGCGAGGGTGCCAGGAAGAATCCGCCAAGTCCAGCCACAAGGCCTCCTCCCAGAAACGAGACCATCACCAGCAAAGGATGCATGGAGGACTTGACCGAGACGAAATATGGACGGATGATCAGCTCTGCCAGGTGGACGAGGCCCGAGCCTATGACGAAGAAGACCAGGGCGTCGGCCAGCCCGTGGTTATAGTAGCGGTATAGGGATGTGGGTATGAATACAAGCCAGGTCATGAAGGGTATCAGCCCTGCCAGAAATACAACGCTTGCAAGGGCCAGCGGACGGGGGACATCGAAGAAATAGAACAGTATCACAGAGGAGAGCCCGCCGGCGATGGCTGTATAAAGGCTGCCCAGGAAGACTCCTTCAAGTATGCGGTCTATGCGCACCAGGTAGCGCTGGTAATCGCCGATCTCCGGTCCCGGCAGAAAAGCGGAGACGAAGTCGGCGAGCCGGTGTCCGTCCACCAGCAGGAAGTAGCAGACGGGCAGCGATATTATGAAGTTAAGGGACCCGAGGAAGAAGGTGTGGCCGATCTGCAGGACAGGCACTGCTGCCAGGACCTGGGCGCCTATTCCTATCAGCCCCTTGAATATCTCTCCCATCTCCGCAAGCACGATATCTGGAATGGGCAGGGAGCTTAGGTAGGCAGAGGCAGGCCCGGTGAGCCCTTGCTGGTGGGTGAGCAGCCAGTCTATCTGGGAGATCATCTCTGAGACTGCCAGGGCTATGATCAGGGAGACCGGGACCACTAGGCCCAGTGAGGCTACTAAGGACCCAATCCTGCGCCGGGTGCCGAACAGGTCCCGCAGCCCACGCCCGGCATAGGCGAATACGGTGCCCAGCACGATTCCGTCGAAGAGGGGCAGTATCAGGAAGGCCAGTGCGATGAGTCCGGCTGACACTATCAGTGCCGGAACCCTCTCCCGGCTTAGCAAGCGACGCCCAATGCCTATGGCCATCCATCTTCTCCTGCAGTCTTCTCGCAGCCGGTGAGATGTGCCAGGATATCTATCCTATGCATGATGCCAGGGATGGCATCCTCTCGGTTGATAAAGTGATCGGGGCGCGTCCTTCCGGCCACCTCTGAGGCGATCGAACGGATTATTTAGCAATTTTGTTTAAAACGAGACATACTCACAACCTACTACTGGGGCAAGACTTATATTCGTTGAATGACGTACCCCTAAAATGCCACAAAATAATGTGGCAGTTGTCCGTGGGGATTGCCGGCCCGTCTCGGGCTGCATATCAGGCTAAGTGAGTCCACGTCCTGCTCGGGGCTGTGGATGAAGGAGTGAGGTTTGATGATAGATAGAAGCAAATCAGCGGAGCTTGGGCTGCCGCATGGCACCAATGGACGCACCAGGCGGTCCGGACCCGGGCTTGCAATGCTACTCGCGTCGGTCGCCATTTTGTGCATGTGCGCAGGTGCGCAAGAATATAAAACAGATTACTGGATGGATGCTGCAGATCGCCATATGCAAAACGGCTCGCTGGAGGAGGCAATGATTGCATACGATAGGGCCCTTCAGCTGGAGCCAGAGCATATAGGTGCCTGGAATCAGAAGGCTGTGGTTCATCAGGTTCTTAGCCAGAGGGCCTTCCAAAAGGCGCTCGATCTCTCCAAAAGTTGGCTTGATCGGGACCCGGACGATCCGCTGGCCTGGCAGTCCATGGGCGCGGCTCTGGATGGCCTTGACAGGGACGAGGAGGCTGACGAGGCCTACCTGAGGTCCATTCAGCTTCTCAATCAGAGGCTTGAGAAGGATCCGACCGATGGCGAGTCCTGGTTTTTGAAGGCCGAGAACTACGCCAACATGAAGATGAACGAGGAGGCGATCTGGGCCTACGACAGGGTGATCGAGCTTGACCACCGGCCACGACTTCTGGACGCCTGGAATACAAAGGCGATATTCCTGGCTGCCATGGGCAGGTACGACGAGTCGCTTTTGGCCAGCGAAGAAGCTCTGAAGATCGATCCAAAGAGCGAGACTGCCCATGTTAACAAGGGATACGTTCTTCGGAAGCTGGGCTTGGAGTCCGGGGCCGAGAATTATGCAGCCTAGCACCATATTGAAGGGCTCTGATCTTCGGCGATGATTTCCGATTCGGCCCTTCTTTTTGAGGTGACTTTTCAGATGAAGATGAAATTGATAGTGGCCATGCTCTGTCTGGCCTTGCTCTGCATGCCTTGCCTGGGCCAGGAGAAGACTGCAGAGGATTGGACTGCTGAAGGGCTGCGCCTGGCAGCCAACGGCTCTGCGTCACTCGAGCCCGCGCTTTATGCCTTCGAGCAGGCAATCCGACTCGATCCGGAGAGCATCGACGCCTGGTATCAGAAGGCCGAAGCCCATCGAACCCTGAGCCGTGTGGCCTTCCAAAAGGCGCTCGATCTCTCCATAAGTTGGCTTGATCGGGACCCGCACGATCCACTGGCCTGGCAGTCAAAAGGCGCGGCTCTGGATGGCCTTGACAGGGACGCAGAGGCTGACGAGGCCTACCTGAGGTCCATTCAGCTTCTCAATCAGAGGCTTGAGAAGGATCCGACCGATGGCGAGTCCTGGTTTTTGAAGGCCGAGAACTACGCCAACATGAAGATGAACGAGGAGGCGATCTGGGCCTACGACAGGGTGATCGAGCTTGACCACCGGCCACGACTTCTGGACGCCTGGAATACAAAGGCGATATTCCTGGCTGCCATGGGCAGGTACGACGAATCGCTTTTGGCCAGCGAAGAAGCTCTGAAGATCGATCCAAAGAGCGAGACTGCCCATGTGAACAAGGGATACGTTCTTCGGAAGCTGGGCCGGCAGGCAGAGGCCGATTTCGCCTTCTCCAAGGCCCAGGCGGTTCGCAGGGGTGAGGGGTCTGGCTTTTCATGCGTACAGGCGTCTGATCTGGCCAGGGACAACCGCTCTTCACTTGTTCGGGGCAAGGAGCAGCTCAGGCAGAGCTCCTTTGAAGAGGCTCTGGAGTCCTTCGACCTGGCCATCCGGCAGGATCCCCGAAATGCCGAAGCCTGGACCAACCGGGGCTTCGCCCTTGGCGGCCTGCGGCGAACTGAAGAATCCATAGCTGCGTATCAGAAGGCGTTGCAGCTCACAAATGCCACTCTCCAAAATCAACCTGACAATGCAACCTCCTGGTTCGTCCGGGGCGATGCACTTTCGGGGCTTGGCAGAGACGAGCTGGCGCTTTGCGCCTATGACGAGGCCTTACAGATCGAGCCAGACAATGCCGAGTTCTGGTCTGCCAGAGGCACAGCCCTCCAGACGCTCGGGCTGATCACCCAGAACCTGAGCACATTTCAGGAATCTCTGGCTGCCTATGACCGATCTCTGGATCTTAACCCGGATGACTCCCTGGTCTGGCTGCAAAAGGGCGCTGTCCTGTCCATCATGGCCTACCAGCTTCCCAGGGCGGAGCAGACATCGGCATTTGAGGATGCCATCAGGGCGTACGATTGGGCCCTGGAGGTTGATCCCAGCCATGTGGAGGCCTGGATAAGCAAAGGCAACGTCTACACCAGTCTGGGATTGATTGACGGGAACCTTTCCTGGTTCAACCAGTCGCTCTTTGCCTGCGACCAGGCCATCTCACTGACGCCTGAGACCCAGACCAGAAGGCTTGCCATGGCACTGGAAGCCAAAGCCGTTTCCCTATCCCTGATGGGCAGATCCCTCTTCAGACAGGGCCTTGGGGGCGAGGAGGCCAGTTCGATGCAGCAGGAGGCTTTGAAGCTCTATGATCGGGTCTTGGAGCTGGACCCGGTTTACGTGAGGATGGGGGCTTCGCAGAACAGAGCTGCACTTCTTATGGAGCTGGGCAGGCAGGATGAGGCTGATTTGGCTCTTCAAGGATCTCTTGAGCCCTATGACGAGATCATCCAGTCCGATCCTGATTCGTCCGTGGCCTGGGTGGGACGCGCGATCCTGCTGCGAGAGCTGGGGAAGTATGACGAGGCGATCCTCTCCCTGGACAAGGCCATATCAGCCGATCCCAGGTACCTGCTTGCCTGGGAGATCAAGGGCTCCATCCTTTGCGAGGACGTCGGCGAATACGGCCAGTCCCTGAAGGTCTTTGAGCGCGTGCTTGCGTCTGATTCCAACAGCACAGGCGCTCTCCTCTTGACCGCAAGCGCGCTTCATGCGCTGGGCAGGGATGAGGAAGCCCTGGCTGCCTATAACAGGACTCTTGATCGCGATCCTGAGTTAAGCAGGGCCTGGTATGGCCGGGGCGAGGCGCTACGTGCACTTGGCCGAGAAGATCAGGCTATTATAGCCTACGACCGGGCGATTGAGCTGTCCACCTTTGGGCCTGACAGATATTCCCTGATCGGCAAGGGTCTGGCATTGCAGAGCCTGGGCAGGCGAAAGGAGGCAAAAGAGGCCTTCGACGAGGCTCTTCGCGATTACGACCGGGTGGTTGGCCGCAATCCCAGGAACTCCCAGGTCCTGAAGGCAAAGGGCGATGCCCTGCTGGGGCTGGGAAGGCCGGACGAGGCGCTCAAGGCCTACGAGTCCGCAATCGAGCTGAATCCGAGGTTCATCGCTGCCCATCTGGGCAAATGCCTGGCTTTGAAGGCCCGGGGCGATCAGGCCGGTGCCGAAACAGCCTGGGATCTGGCAAAGGAGCTTGGGTATCAGGGCGGGCATAAAAGCCCGTCCATTCTTTTTGAGGGGTGACCGTATGATGAAGATCAAATCAATTATCGCAGTGGCCATACTCTCGCTGGCAGCTCTCTGCTCTCCATCGCTCTGTACAGAGAGGACGGCAGACGACTGGGTGCGCGAGGGGCGAATCCTGATGCTAAGCGGCTCTTCATCCTTTGAGCCGGCGCTTTATGCCTTCGACCAGGCCATAATTCTCGAGGCGGAGAACCACGATGCCCGCCTGGGAAGGGCCATGGTCCTGTACTACATGGGCAAGAAGGACGAATCGCGCAATGCGTCTTTGGACGCACTGATCTGCGCTGATCGCCTGCTGGAGAACGACTCGGAGGATGCTGCCGCCTTGCAGAGCAAGGGCCTGGCACTGGCCAGCCTTGGCCGGGATGACGAGGCCAAATTAGCGATGGAATCGTCCCTCCGCATTCTCAACCGGACTATTGAGCGATCTCCAAAGGACGGCCGGGCCCTGTGGCTTCGGGCCGACGACCTGGATATTTTGGGAAGGGCAGAAGATGCGCTTTTGGCCTACGATCAGGTCATAGAGATCGACCAGTCGAGGGCAGCCGCGGCCCATGTACGCAAGTCAGACCTGCTGTTATTGCTGGGCAGGTACAACGAGTCTCTGGATGCCTTTGACCAGGCCGCCAGGCTGATGGGAGCCAACGATACCAGCGTATACATGTCCTGGTGGGGCACAGGAACAGAGGTCAACACCCAGGCCTGGTTCTACCAAGGCCAGGTACTTCGGGTTGTCTCCGGCTGGTACAACAGGTCCAGCAGCTCTTACGAAAACGCCTTGCAGATCGATTCAAACATGGTGGGAGCCCTGCAAAACAAGGCTAGGGCTGCTTTCCCGCGTGGCCGCGATCTTGGCCTGGACAACGGCACCCTGGTAGCCTCCAGCCTCAACTGGGCGCACTATTACTTCCCAGGGATCGAGGTGCCCGGGGCCGAGTCCGGCCTGGACGAATCCGTCCAGGCCAAAGGCTCCGACTCCGACAGATCCTCCATGGAAGACCTGGCGGTGCGACTTCTCCAGCCCACCTCATATGTCTCTTTCGAGCTGCAGGAGACCCAGCTTTTGGTTGGCCGCCTTCCTGACAGGATGCCAATCGACGTGCCTCTTCCGCCAGGGGCACATGTGGTCGGAAGCATGACGCATGGGAGCCGAAGTGTCGACGTGGTGCTGGACGTCGAGAATATGACACCTGAGGACGTTTTGGACTTCTACCGCAAGTCCATGGCTGCCCGCAACTGGAAGGATATCGACATTTCCGGAACGAGCAGGGGCTTTTCGCCAAACGAGACCAAGATAACCCTCTGTCAGGGTCGCAAGGATCCGGCGCTTGTAGTGACTGCCTATCCAGTGGTTGACGGCCCCACAGACGTGCGGCTTAATATCGATACCGCTCCCAGGTATTCGCCATGCCGTGAGCAGGGGCGCTATGATGACTGGATGAAGCCTCTTCCAAAGCTCGTGGCTCCGTCAGGCGTCACTGAGCATAATCTGGGATTCAGCAGCAGTGGAGCCGGCTCAGTTGGGACCTCCACCACCTTGAAGACCGGGATGGATGTCAGGGAGATCGTGGCCCATTACGGAGGCCTTATGGAGGCTGCCAGCTGGACAAAAACGGGGGAAGGTCGGGGCGAGGATCTGGCCTGGAGCACCTGGAGCAGCAAGGACGAGGACGACTTCACCTGGAATGCCCTTTTATGGGCTGTTGAGCTTCCAGGGGCAGGAGACGAACTCTTTGTAGGGGCGATGGCCAAGATAAAGGACGAGGACGCACCTAGCCCGGAGATGGCCTATGCCGATGGCGGAAAAAGGGACGGTCTCTGACGAAATCACCCTGCGAAACTCCTAGCCTTCTCTCAGGCATTGCTCGGCGGCGCAATTAGCGCTCATATGCTGTAGCCGGTCGGGCCTGGAACCGGTGCCCGGCTCGGCCTTTTTTTTGCGGTATTGCCGGCAGAGCCATTATCCGCCCCGGATTTGAGGACAGGCCAGAAATGGGCCAAAAAGCCAAACAGACCGATAAAAGAAGAATCGGGGCTCTCTTCAGGCCCCTCCGTGCAGCTCCTGAAGCTGGGTGATCTTGCGCAGCTCCTCTTTAAGCGAGTCGGGAAGGCCCTTGATCTCCACATCCAAAAATCCACGCACGATTACGCCTGTGGCCTGCTCAAGGGAAAGCCCTCTTGCCATCAGATACTCGAGCTCCACCTCGGATATCTTGCCCACGGCTGCCTCGTGGGACATATCCAGTCCGCCGCAGCGGCCGTCGAGCTCAGGGATCGAGTAGATGCGGCCCTTCTCGGAGAGTATCAGGCCGACGCACTCAAGATGGGCTTTGACGTCCGGCACCTCGCCGACCATCAGGCCCCTGGCTGTTATATCTCCGCCAACCGAGACCGCTCTTGCCACCGAGTCGGCGCTGCAGCCAGGCGCGCGCAGATAGACCTGGCTTCCCAGGTCAAGGCTTCCTTCCGCCGCGTATATCACGCTGTTGAAGCTGGCTTTAGCGCCAGGACCATTCAGGTAGGCGCTTGGATTGGTCTGCAGCGTCTTGGCTGGGGATAGGCAGATGTAGTTGTTTGATAGGCTTGACCCCTCCTCCATGTGGATGCTTGTGCGGGGCCGAACCTCAACCTCCTTTCCCCAGCTGTGAATCATGGTGAAGCTTACGTGAGCCCCTTTCTTGATGTAGAACTCGGAGACCCCGATGTGCAGCCCCTTTTGGACGTGTGAGGGAGTCGTGCAGCCGGTGATGACATGCAGCTCGGAGCCCTCTTCAGCTATTATGATGTTGTGCACTCGCTGGTTCAGGTTGGTCTGGCCCAGGTACAGGCAGCTCTTGAGCGGAAAGACCGTGCTCGCCCCTGCCCTTGCACGCAGGAAGTAGCCTGCCGGAGGATGAGCAGCCACATCGGCGGTGTACTTGTCCTGGTCCACCATCACCTGCTTCCACCAGTAGTCTTTCAGCCCGTCGTACTTCTGCAGCGCCGCAGCGATGTCCAGGATCTCGATTCCTTCGGTCTCAGACCTGGCCATGACCGGCGTCTGGTCCATCTGGATATACGTGCCGCCGCTCTTCTGGTCGAGGCTCACCCCTACGTTTAATGCCGCCTTTTTTACCTCCGAGGGGAGGTCTTCTACTGCACCAACCTCGCTGTGAGGCCGGGCCTCAACATCGAAGGCCTCCAGATCGACGTCGCTGCCAAATCTGGCCTTCTTATCCCTGGCCTTCTTGGCCCTCTCCTCTATACTGGACATAGGCATCCGGCACACCCCTCATATCCGCTCTTCTTTATCTGCTCCAGTATCTCCTTTGGGCTGCCTGTGCAGACGATGGTGCCCTCCAGCATGACGTGGGCCTTGTCGGTTGTCATGTAATCCAGGACATGGCCAAAGTGGGTGATTATGATCCCCGACCTGGTCCTCTTGCTCGGCTTCTGCTCCTTGTCTGTGATCCGGTTTATGGCTCTGCCTATCAGCTTGATGTTCTCCAGGTCCACTCCAGAGTCAGGCTCATCCAGCATGACCATATCAGGCCTCTGGGCCAAGAGCTGGGCCATCTCCGAGCGCTTGACCTCTCCGCCGGAGAATCCCCGGTTGACCTCCCGGTCGGCGAAGCTGAGAAGGTCCATGTCCTTGAGTATCCGCTCGGGATTTGCCTGTGGGTTGCACAGCTTGATCAGGTCGCGGAGCTTCAGCCCCCTGATGGCCGGCGGGTGCTGGAAGGCTATCCCCAGTCCGAGCCTGGCCCGCTCGTTCATGGGCTTCTCTGTTATGTCCACGCCTTTCAGAACGATCCGTCCGCCCTCCACCTTGTACCGGGGTATCCCCGCAATGGTGTTGAGCAGAGTGGTCTTGCCGCATCCGTTGGGGCCGAAAAGGGCATGCGTCTCCCCCTCTCCCACGCTCAGGTTGACTCCCTTGAGAACCCTCTTGCCCCCGATGCTGACCGATAGGTCCTCTATCTCCAGCAGCTTAAACACCTCCACGATGGAAATCAGATCGATAAATCACGTTCTGCCCATTCTCATCGCCTGGTATTTACGTTTACCCTCGCCGAATTGAGGCACGCCGGGATTGAGAGGGGCGGAAAATGCCCTCGGCCGGAAAGGATAATAGCATTCCACTGCCTTGGAATGCATATGATCAGGGGGCGAGCTTGGATCTTCGGAGATGATGTGGATACCGACGTCATAATTCCAGGGAAGTACCTGAGGACCAAAGATATCGGACTTCTGGCTGAGCATGTCATGGAGGGGCTGGACCCGACATTTGCCTCCAGGGTCAGCCCTGGCGACGTGATAGTGGCCGGGCGAAACTTCGGCTGCGGCTCGTCCAGGGAGCAGGCTCCAGTGGCTTTGAAGGCTGCAGGGGTATCCTGTGTTGTGGCCAGGTCTTTTGCCCGCATATTCTTCAGAAATGCCATAAACGTCGGCCTTCCCCTCCTCGAGGCGGACGTGCCATGCCAGGCAGGCGACGTCGTTGAGGTGGACCTGGAGGCCGGGCGGGTCAGCTGCAGTGGGCAGGAGTACTCGGGCACACGTCTGCCCCCTTTTCTCATGGAGATCCTGCAGGACGGCGGCCTGGTCGCCCACCGCTGCAAGGAGAGGTCGATCTCGGACCATGGCGAATCTGCTGGGGTGAAACGACCTTGATATTCCCCGACGACTACAAGCAGGTGGGCATAACCCGGCAGGACTCGCCGGAGGACCCGATATATTTCGCCACGCGCTACCTGATCTCGCTCGGCCAGAGAATCACGATCAGCCGGATCAGCAGCAGCGGTGAGGGTTTCATGAGGGCCGGCCAAGTTGAGGAGGTCATATCGTCAGGCGATCAGGTTGTGGAGTATCCGCATGTCGTGGACACCAGGAACCGGGCACTTCTGATAGACCTGGCATTTGGCCTCTGCGGTGGCGGCGTGAGGTCCGTGGTATTTCGTGGGCCTGATGAGCATATCACCTTCGTACACGATCCAGATCCATCGGCTGTTCTGGAGCTGGAGGTGTTGGACGTCTCGCCGCCAGATCCGCCGTGGCTGGTCTATGTGATTGGCAGGCTGGTTGAGAGCGGGGTGCTTGGAGACCTGACGGTTCGCTTCCGGCACAATATCCTTGACCTGAGGAGATACGGCGGCGATGGCGTCTATTTTCCATGTCGGGCCTCCGGCCTTGGCCGATCGCTGGACTCGGACAGGGTTACCGAGGAGCGTCCCCATATCGTCGGCTGCGAGGTATCAAGGGAGATATTCCTCGCCACATCGCCGTTTAAGGACCATACGTTCACCAACATCTGCCCTGTAACAGGCGGCCTGCTTAAGCCAACGCGTCCGTTCGTCACACGATGCTGCCGCTCTGAGCGGCGGGGTACGATCACGATTAACGGCCAGTCAGGGATGGTTGTGCACTGGGGAGACGGCCCCCAGCAGGTGGCAGAGGCGGTGCGACAGCTTGCAACCTCCCTGCGCATGAGTTCGGAGGCCGAAGGGGGTGGGGCATGAGACGGGTGGCAGTTGTGGGCGGGGACGGCATAGGGCCTGAGGTCATCAGAAGCGCGCTTCTTGTGCTTGATTCGGTGGGATTTGCCGCTGATATGGTGCCTTTGGATGTGGGATTTGCTCGCTGGAGGCGTACAGGGACAGCTCTCGCCCAGGAGGACCTGGAGACGATGAGAAGATGCGACTGCATCCTGTTCGGGGCGATCACCACCCCGCCTGACCCAGCATACAGGAGCGTTCTGCTGCGGATAAGAAAGGACCTGGACCTCTATGCAAATATCCGGCCCTTCCATTCATCCAGGATCGACCTTGTCATCGTCAGGGAGAATACCGAGGGCCTCTACTCCGGGATCGAGGAGATCGGCCAGGAGGAGGCCCGGACTGTGCGCGTTATAACCAGGGCGGGCAGCCGTAGGATAGCAGCCGCCGCCTGCCAGCTGGCGAGCCGGCGCCGCCGCCTGACCATCGTGCACAAGTCAAACGTGCTCAAGAGCGACACGCTATTTCTGGAGACATGCAGGGAGGAGGCCAGGGCCGCTGGCGTATCCCACGACGATATGCTTGTCGATGCCGCTGCTTACAACCTGGTGCTGCGGCCGGAGAGATTCGATGTGATGGTCACCACAAACCTCTTCGGCGACATCCTCAGCGACGAGATGGCCGGGGTCCTGGGCAGCCTGGGCCTGTGCAGCAGCGCCAACCTGGGCGAGCGCCATGCGCTATTTGAGCCCATACACGGAAGCGCCCCGGACATCGCCGGCCGAGGAGTCGCCAACCCGGTCGGAGCCGTGCGAAGTGCGGCCATGATGCTGGAGTGGTTCGGCCTTTCCGAGGAGTCCAGGCTGGTTGAGGCGGCGGTCCAGAGCTGCCTGGCAAAAGGGATGGTGACCCCGGATCTGGGCGGGAGCTGCACGACGGAGCAGGCCACCGCCTGCATCTGCCAGGCCATCTCTCGGGGCCTGCCCTGACCAATGGCCTGGCATACCCTAATTCATCGTCCCTTAAGCCATCGCCTTCCTGCTCATCTGGATCTCATCTTGCTTCAGACCTGAGCAGCAGTTTTTCGGGGACGAAGATAGGCAGGATTTTGCTGCCAGGTTACCTCGGGCCGGAGATTTCTTGTTAACGATCCAATTTTTCGCAAGCCTTGGATAATCGAAAGGTTTTTGAGATGGCATGGCCCTTGCCAGTAGGAATGAAAGAGGCAGAGTCGAAGCTGGGTCAGCTGAAGAGCAAGCTGGAGAAGATAGATCTTCGGGATAAGCTGGCCGGATCGGGCGAGTCCGATTCGGATACGGTCCAGGCGGCGGATAAGCCCCTGCCGAGGCAGAGGTCCGGAGGCCAAGCCCCGGAGGTCAAGACGAAGAACAACAAGGATAGGTCCTCGCTCAAGAGCAAGCTGGAGCTGAGCGAGAGGCTGGACGATCTGGGCCTGGACGCGCCATCCACCGATGTTCAGGAGTATATACGCGTTCTGAAGCTGGCCAGAAAGCCCACCAGAGAAGAGTTCACCATGATCGGGAAGGTCTCCATGACCGGCATCTTCCTGATAGGCATGATAGGATTTGTGATATACGCCCTCTTAACCGAGCTGCCTCGTTCGGTCTGAAAAAAACGGCCGGGCTCAGGTGGCCGGCCTTCACGCTTTTCTATCATCGGCCAGCTGTCTCAGAGTGGCACCCAGTTCAGACTCCACGATGCTCGTCACGCCCATGGTCTTGGGGTGCAGGTCTATCTCCACCGTTACGTGCTGGTGCCCAATCTCACGCAGCGGCTTTACCTGGCGCGGGCCGTTGGTGACCGAGAATAGCTCAAGTCCTTTCAGCATATCGATCGGAAGGGCGTGGGGAACTCCTGTAATGACGGCGAAGTCGTAAGAGTTGCCTTTTATCATATCGGCCAGTGCTTGGCCTGCCACCGGGTACTCGTCGAGGGCGCCGGTGATTAAAAAGTCGATCCCCCGCTCTCTCAGACCTGCGGCGATGTTTTTTGCATCCCTGCGCACCTTGGCAAGCCCAGCCTGATCGTTCAGGTTGGCGAACGTATCGATGCAGTCACCGCGCCCAAGCGAGCGGGCGGCATCCACCACTGCCGCGTTTATGTCCGCAAACATATAGGCAGTCTCCTTCTTGGCGTTGAGGATGTTCAGGCCCCGTTTTCCCTCCTCGATCAGGTCTAATATACGGGAGGCGAATGTATACTTGATCTCGCCTCTCTCCGGAGCCAGGTACTCGCTGCTCGCTGCCCCAAACCTCTTCTCCACCTCGGTAGCCTGGGATAGAAGCCGCTTCTGCCTCTCGAACTCGGCCTGGTCGATCAGCCCGATCTCCAGCGCCCCTTCGAGGGCTATTATGACACCCTGGGTATTGTCCCTGTAACCTGCATGCACCTCCGCCTCCATCACCGGTACGTCCAGGTCGGCTGCCAGGACTGCCTGATGGAGGTCTTCTCCGATGATCATGCTGCTGCAGGTTCCAGCAACCGCAATCAGCCTGGGCGAGAAGAGCTGGGCAGACCGCTTGAGAAGCCTGACCAGCTGCTCCTGGCCTCCGAAGACGAAGCCCTTCTCGTCCAGAGCGGTTGTGAGGACGTGAACGCCATCCTCCTCAAGCAGTCGGGCGTGTTTGAAGCAGCACCCGCTCGGCCCGTGCAGTATCACCACGTCCGCCCCCAAGTCCCGCAGGGTGTATAGGGCTGCCACAATCGAGCTTGGGCGGGGATGTATCACCTGTAAGTTCTCTATCTGTGTAGACATTTACGAATCTCACCTGAAGCATTTCACGCATGAGACCAGCCGGTCGCCAGGTCCCAGACCCTCTTTGGCCAGGGCAAGGCCGGTCCGCAAGTCAGCCGCACATTGGGCCCGCAGCTCGTCGGCATGGGATCTGAGGCGGGAGCCGACAAGCACCAGACCGTCCAGATGGGGCCGGGCGGCGCGCAGCACCTCCATCAGGGCCGATATGTCCATGCCCTCGCACACCGTCTGCGCCTCCTCCCCCACAACCAGGCAAAGACTGCCTCCGGGAGGCACCTCTCTCAAGGCAGCGGCCACTCCTTCTGCTTTTAGGCCGGAGTTTGAGTTATCCAGTATCGTCACACCATCCTGGCAGAAGCTCTTCATACGCCCCTCCCATCCATCGAAGCCTTCCAGCGCAAGAGCAGCCTGATCGAGGTCGTGCCCAGTCCTGATGACGGCGGCTGCAGCGGCTGCAATAGATGAGAGGTAAGCCTGCGGGTCGAATCCATCTCCCAGACGGAGCGGAGCTGTTCGCTGCCGCCAGCGTAGGGATGATGGAGTGCTCTGCACATCCCCACCATCTCCGAAGCTCAAGTCGGCAGATATGCGGGTATCGATGCCTGCGACAAGGGCGCTGCCTGGCCTGGATAGGGACATCATCTGCAGCTTTGCCGTGCTTGCCCAAAGACCGCCTCCTGCTATCAGGTAGTCCTGTTCCAGGCTTGTGAGTATCCCGCAGTCGGCAGCGCCTGTCCCGCCAAGCGAGACCTCGCTGACAAGGAAGTCCGCCTTCTGCAGGCTGGCAGATCGGTGGGCCAAAAGGACATTGGCCGGGGTGATGCTCAGGCCCGAGCTGATCGTGGACGCCCTGCCGTTTTCCCACAGCTCGATGCCGCGGGTAGTGTGTGATATGGCGCGACCCGAAAAGGAGAGCATTCTGGCCAGAAGCAGCGCTGTTGTGGTCTTTCCGCGGGTACCGGTCACCTCAAAAGATGTGAAGGCCTCTTCATCTGCGAGCAATGAGCCAACCATCCGGTGATGCGTGATAACTCTCTTTTTCAGTTGTCTCGCCTGCACCAGTGCAGGGTTGGCAGAAGAGAGGTGCACCGGGGCCGCAACAAGGCTATACCTCTGCATATCCTGGCTGTGGTGATAGACTTCCAGAGCCTCCGCTTCGACTCCCTGCTGGATCAGGCTCTCAGCTATCACCTGGGCGCCGTGTATGCTGTCTAAGACGGCTACAGGGCCTCGGTGGCCCTCCGGTAGGCAAGGTTTGCTATGCATTCATCCGCGCCCAGCGGACCGGCGCAGCAGACCTCAACTGCCCGGCCGTCCAGTTCGATAGTGCCCTTCATCTGTCCGACAGGCAGGCCAAGCTCCTTTGGGATATCCTCCGTGGTGTGGACCCCGGCAGCCAGGAAGAGCGGCAGTGCCACGATCTTCTTCACACCTGTCCCGGAGAAGCTCAGCAGTCCCTCCGGTATCCTCGGGTCGTTGGCATTTAGATATGCCGTCCGGACCGGCCCAGGATGCCTCTTCTTGATCAGGGCGGCCAGATCCTCCACCAGGGCCTGGTTGTACGGCAATGTGCTCCCATGGCCCAGAACCAGTAATCCGACATCTTCTAGCATCAAGACACCATTGTTACCTTTTTTCAATCCTGTGTTAACACCGAGATCATGGGGCCTGGCATTAATAAAACCTTTCGTGAAAAGCCCCCGTCGATTCCCGTCTGCCGGCCTGCTGAGGTCAGGCGATGCGGCCGAGACGGAGTCAAGCACCGCCTATCAATTAAGGGGGATAAAGCACAAATACTACTGGGTCATATCGATTGGCGGCGAATCATCGCCATGGGAGCTGCTGAGGAGATGATCCAGGCCTGCCGATATCTTCAAACCTGCCTCCTGGGAGGCCTTCTGATCGCAACGCTCCTAGTCCCGCCGGCTGGATGTGCCGGATTTCCAGTTCTCCTCCCTTCAGGCGTACCCCTTCTCTTCGCAAACAACATCTCCCTGCTGGTGGAGGACGTTGACCCACAAGCTGGCAAGGTCTGGATCGCACTGCAGGGCGGGTCAGGCACCCTCAGAACCGCTGTGCTGGATGTTGGCGGCAGGTTCACCTACGTTGGAGATACCCGCATCGATTTTACCGTCACCAACATATATGCAGGCGGGCAGGGCGACCTTGTGTCGCTGATGATCCTCGATGGCATCCTTGTCAAGAATGCCCCCTTAAAGCCAATGCCACAACCGCTGCCAAATACCAGCAAGCCGGCTCCGAGCCCGCCACCAAGGTCCCCTGGCTTTGAGGCAGCCCAACTGCTGGCAGCTGGCGCATTTCTGCTCATGTGGCTGCGGCGGCCGAGAATTGTCTCCTAGTTGGCGGCCCCCTCGTCGCTGATCCATTGTCCTGGAACCGACCTGTTCTCTGGCCTTGGGCCCAAAGGCCGCAGGTCGGGTCCAGCATATGCGCCCGTCTTTTGCGCGCGAATTGGGCTCGCCTATACTTCCATCATGGCTTGCCGAAGTGCTTCTCGAATGTCCTGCTGATCTCGCCGATATCCCGCAGGATGAAGGTGCCTTCCATTGCCTCAAGCCGGCGGACGTGCTCTACATCCACGGGCAGTATCCGCAGCCTCAGGTCCCGGCCGTCTGGAAGCCTTGTGATCGTGGTTCCTTCCTGGAAGTCAGAAGGCATGATATAAAGTGGCACGTAGGCTTTCTGCGCCATGATGGCGGCGTTGGTCAGCAGGGTATCTGCCAGCCGCAGAGCGATCTTGGCCACAGTATTCGAGGTTCCCGGAGCTATCAGCAGGAACTCGAACTTTCCAACCTGGAGCTGGCCAGCCAGGAATGGGGCATTGGCGTTCACTTCCACCCATATCTTGTCGAAGTTGGCCTCCAGGTCATTGAACAGCCTGTAATACTTCACCACCTGGTCCCCGGCCTTCGAGATGTATACCCGGATGTCCAGGCTGTCACCGTATGCCTCCTTGATCCTGATCATCTCCTCCACTGTCTGCAAAATACGGTCTCCGCTGCCGGTAATCCCCCAGGCTACCCTCTTCTTCATGCCGGAGCTCCTCCTGTCTGATGACCCTTTCTCGCTCAAAGTCCATCCCACCATAGACTCGATATATCCGAAACGATCTCAGGGATCGCGCGCCTGCGTCCACATAAGGCCGCGATCCCGGCCTCCATCCGAGTTGCTTCTTTCTCCAAATTCAGGCACAGCTCTCAAACGCCCGTTTGTGTCATTGCGGCCGGGTGCGTTTGCCGGTGGTTATTCTCTGCACAATCTCACTCCTCTCCTGCCAGCCGGCTGGGACCGGAGGCCCCCCTGCTTTTCAGCTGGTCGGAGAAGCGCCGGACAGTCTTTCTGAGGGAGCGGAATCCTTCCTGGTCCTCCTTGACCCCTTCCAAAGTGTCCTTTGACCAGAAGGTCGCGCCGAGGTTCGCTCCGAACGCCCCGCCCCCTACCGGGATTGCGCCATTGAGCACATAAAATGCGATTATCTGTTGCAGGGCCAGCTCCTGGCCGCCTGCTCGGTCCCCCCCAACCGCTATCCCCATTCCGACCTTTCCCCGGAACGAATCGAAATCTGCGGCCAGAAGGGCACGGCATCGATCCATAACCGCTTTGGTCTGGGCGCTGACCGCACCGTTGTAGACCGGAGTTGCCAGTACGAATCCTTCGGCCTCCTTCAGCAGGGGGTAAAGCTGGTACATATCGTCCTTGATCACGCACTGCTTGTTCTCGAGGCAGTAATCGCAATGGCGGCAAAACGAGATCTTCTTGCCCCTCACGGTGAAGATCTGGGTGGAGAATCCTCTCTCCTGCAGCATCTCCATGGCCACGGTCAGGACATGCTCGGTGGCCTTCTGGCGCGGGCTGCCGGATATCCCTACGATCATGATACAACATTCGCGCCACTGGGATTTCAAGTTTTGTGGCTTGCAGGAGAAATGTTTCAAGGGTGGACTTGGCAGGGGGATGGGCAGTGCCTCGGATAGCGATCAGGTCGCCAGCCGCCGCGGCGGCCAGGCATGCCTCGCCAGGCCAGCCGAAAATCCCACAATTTCCGATGGCTACAGCCGCTACACTGGCTTCTCCACGAAGGTTTTTAAAAGCCACTTTAAGTTATTTTTCTATCATGATTCTGCGGGGGTTTTGGCCGGCTCTTCACAGAGCCTCTGCCGCCTCCACACCATCCAGCCGCTGGGCGATCATCTCATCCACCTCTGGCCGGCTGGCTCCGAACACTTCCCCCAATATCTCCTTGGCCGCCTCAAGCTCACGGTGGCGGAAAGGTGTTGGAGTTTCCGGGGCTGAAGGTTCGTAGGCGGCCCGGCCTGCCCAAAGCTTTCGGATCTGCCTCATAGGCAGAAGTAGTGTGTATAACATTAAAAGCATTTCCCATAAAATCAGTATCAGTAGATCAAATTAATAATCTAATTAAATACGTATAACTATCTAATGGCCGGGCGTTTGCACCTGCTTGCAGGCTGTTGTCAGCTCCAGCTGCATGATAGGCTGTCGGCCTCCTCCCCTTTTCCGTTTTAGGGAAGGATGGGAAGATGGGTCGGGACCAAGTGGCCGTTCATGTCCTGGGTGGCAAAGATATGAGAAGAAGGATGGGCGCGCAGGGCGAAAGTGATCTGGGGCGCCCCAAGATCAATAGTCTCGGGTGATCTTTTTTTTGGCGGCCTCCTGGAACAGGCATCTTGTGCCGAGTCCAGGAGGCGTTTTCCAGGACATCTCGGTCCGAGATGGCATTCCAGGTCTCGGATCGGATGCGTCAGTACAGCAGGCGGGACGGGATCATCTGGCCTGCCATCAGGTCGGACGGGCCCTCTGCCCGACGGATCAGCTCTGCGCCGCCGTCCTTGGCGACCAGAACCTCCGCAGGTCTTCCCTGCCCGTTGTACTGGGATGACATGGAGAATCCATAAGCTCCGGCGTCCAGGAAGGCCAGCACGTCTCCGCGCTGGACCGGCGGAAGCAGCCGGTCCCTGGCCAGCACGTCGCCGCTCTCGCAGATAGGTCCCACGACGGTATAGCTCCCGGCAGCTGGCTGGTCTGCCCGGTCGCAGGCCACTATATGGTGGTAAGAGTCGTATAGCATCGGCCTTGCCAGAACGTTGAAACCGGCGTCAAGCCCCACAAACGTTACGTGGGCGTCCTTGACCGTGTTCACCCTGGTGAGGAGGATCGTGCTGTCCGCCACGATGCTCCGACCTGGCTCCAGTACCAGGCGTGGCGATATGCCGATCTGGGCACTGCGCTGCCTGATCACGGGCAGAACGCCGGCTGCCAGGTCGGCGGGGGATGGGGCAGGCTGGGCCTGCGGGTCATACTGGATGCCGAGGCCTCCACCAAGGTCGATCATCTCGACGCTCCCATCGGCCGAGGTCACCGCCGCCGCCAGGTCCATCATGCGGCCGGCAGCCTCGACAAAGCTGGACACGTCGAGGATCTGCGACCCTATATGGCAGTGCAGGCCCACCGGCAGGATATGGGAGCTGGCCATGGCCTGCCTGTAGACGTCCACAACCTGGGAATGGGGGATCCCGAACTTGGATGTGCGCAGGCCTGTGGCTATCTTGGGGTGGGTCTGGACGTTTATGTCGGGATTGACGCGGAAGAGGACCTCGACCGTCCTGTCCAGGCTTTGTGCTGCCCGGGCCAGGGTTTCCAGCTCTTCTGGCGAGTCCACCGAGACCCGGACGCCCGAGGCAGCAGCCATGACAAGCTCGCTCTCCCGCTTGGAGTTGCCGTTGAAGAGGATCTTATCCCTTGGTATCCCAGCCAGGGAGGCCAGGTAGAGCTCGCCTGCAGAGAAGACATCGGCGCCCGCTCCTTCCTGGGCTAAAATCCGGAGCAGCGCCAGGTTGCCGTTGGCCTTGACGGCGAAGTACTTATCCGCACTTGAAAATGCATCGTAGGCACGGAAGTTCTGGCGCAGCCGCTCCTCCGATGTGACGTACAGAGGGGTACCGAACTCCTGGGCCAGGGCCACGGTGTCCGCCCCGGAGATATGCAGGCGGCCCCTCTCCACCGTGAGGTGGTCCTTCTTCCCGAACATGGGTCGGGCTTGGCCGGTCCGATAGTAAAGCTTTTCCTAAGCACTGGGGAAGGTCATTTCCTTCCATCGTCTGCGGATCGCTAGAGCCGGACGACCTCAATGCCTGCAAGCTCCAGGAACTTGAGGGCATCCTGGTCGGGGTAGCTCTGCCGGTAGACCACCTTTCTGACCCTGCCGTTTATCATCATCTTGGCGCAGAGGATGCAGGGCTGATGAGTGCAGTAAAGCGTGGCCCCCTCGATGCTCACCCCGTGGATGGCTGCCTGGATTATCGCGTTTTGCTCTGCATGTACCGCCCGGCACAGCTCGTGCCTGGTTCCGCTTGCCACCCTCTCCCTCAGACACCCCACGCTGTCGCAATGGGGCAGCCCCGTCGGAGCTCCGTTGTATCCTGTTGAGAGTATTCGGTTCTCCTTTACGAATAGAGCCCCCACCTGGTTTCGCAGGCAAGTGGACCTCTTGGAGACCACTGCTGCTATCTCCATGAAGTATTGGTCCAGAGAGGGGCGGTCCATATTGCGGCTTCTCTTGCTCATGGCTTAAAAAGTCCTGCATAAAGTGGCTGATCTCGGGCTCATTGAGAACCGTTCGGCATCGATGGGCACCGTAAGACTTAATACCGATCTGCCCTGCCCCTATCCGCCATGATCATCCACTGGGCAGACGTCATAGCAGATAAGCTGGCCGCCCAAGGGCCCCAGACCCTGGCCACCGGGATCACCCCGTCCGGCCCGGTCCATATCGGCAACATGCGCGAGGTGATGACCGCTGAGGCAGTGTACCGCGCCCTGATCGACAGGGGCGGGGAGGCCCGGCTGATCTACATCGCCGATAACTTCGACCGCCTGCGCCGGTTGTATCCATTCCTCGACGAGAGCTTCACCGAGCACGTGGGAAAGCCGCTCTCCGATATTCCGTGCCCCAAGGGGTGCTGCGAGAGCTATGCAGAGCATTTCCTGCAGCCTTTCCTTCACTCTCTAAAGCGCCTTGGCATCGATCCGGAGGTTTACCGCGCCGACCAGCTCTACAGACGGGGGCATTATCTTCCCGCCATAAAGACGGCGTTTCAGCGGCGGGACGATATCGTGCGCATCTTGAAGGAGGTGTCCGGGCGGGACCTGGCTTCTGACTGGAGCCCGTTTAACGCCATCTGTCCAGACTGCGGGCGCATGAACACAACCAAGGTCACCGGCCACGATCTGGACTGCGAGACGGTCGATTACGTCTGCCAGTGCGGTTCCAGCGGGTCGGTCAGCATGAAGGGCGGTGGCAAGCTGGTGTGGAGGGTGGACTGGCCGGCTCGCTGGCCAATATTCAAGGTGACGCTCGAGCCGTTCGGAAAAGACCACGCCACATCCGGCGGCTCTTACGACACAGGCAAGCGGATCAGCGAGGAGGTCTACGGCTATCCTGCCCCCTTCCCGGTTGTTTATGAATGGATCCACCTCAAGGGCAAAGGCGCCATGCACAGCTCCACCGGGCTTGTTGTCACCATAAACGAGATGCTGGACGTCGTGCCTCCGGAAGTCCTGCGCTACCTGATCATCCGCAACAAGCCGGAGAAGCATATCGAGTTCGATCCGGGTCTGCCGCTGCTCTCGCTGGTGGATGAATATGACCAGAGAAAAGGGGATCAGCGGGCTTTGCAGCTCTCTTCAATCGGCCAGGACCAGCCATTTGAGATCCCATTCCGCCACATGGTCACAGCGGTGCAGATCGCGAGAGGCGATGACGAGCTGCTCTTAAAGGTTCTGAAGAGGAGCGGATACACAACCGACCGCCAGGAGGAGATAATCGGCAGGGCCTCAAACGTGCGCACCTGGCTCGATCGCTATGCCCCGGCCTACGTAAAGTTCGAGCTTCGCGACTCGCTTCCCTCAGAAGTCAACAACCTCACCCCCGATGAGAAGAAGGGGCTTCGTATTTTGGCAGACCGCATAGGAGATAAGGGCGCTCAGGAGATCCACGACCTGGTCTACGATGTGGCCCAGGAGCTGGGAATGGACTCCAAGAAATTCTTCCAGGCAATATACCTGGCATTCCTTGGCGACCGCCAGGGACCCAAGGCAGGATGGTTCCTGGCGAGCCTCGAGCGATCCTTCATGATAGATAGGCTCCACCAGGCTGCAGCAGAGGCCCATGGATAGCCAGCAGATCGACCGGCGCAGCCCTGGACCCCGAATTTACCTGGCCGGCCCTCTCTTCTCCAAAGGGGAGCAGGACTGGTGCCGCCAGGTCAGGCGGTCCCTGGAAGAGGGATTGGGCAGGACGATCTTCTGGCCGGGCGATATGCCAGCCAGGTCCAAGGAGGATATATTCCAGGCCAATTGCGCGGCTCTGTGCAGCTGCGATCTTCTGGTCGCCATACTGGACGGTGCCCAGGTGGACGACGGTACTGCATGGGAGGTGGGATTCTGTCGAGGTCTGGGGGTAACTGTAATCGGGATCCGGACCGACCTGCGCCGGGCAGGAGAGACCGGGACCTCCCTGATCAATGCAATGGTCGAGCAATCCTGCAAATCCATGGTAAGGTCGGTGGAGGAACTGGTGCAGGCTGTCAGGACGGAACTGAAAGAACAGGGGCGAGACTGAGGGGCGGCATTTAAGGCCAGGGACCAAAGATCCTCTATCATGGATCTAATCCCGGTTGTGGGTGCATCTGCCCTGCTAGCCCGTGGCAGTTTGCAGGTCCTGGTGGTTGCAGACCTGCATCTGGGCCTGGAGCATGAGCTGCTGCGGGGCGGGATCACCATACCCAGCCAGACCGGCCTCCTGCTCGACCGCATGCTCGACTTGGTCGAAGAGGTCGGCGCAGATCGGCTGGTCGTTGTGGGCGACCTGAAGCAGGGCGTGCCATATACCAGCTGGCAGGAACGCCGGGAGATCCCGGCCTTCTTGGCCCGGCTCTCCGAGCAGGTGCGTGTGGATGTGGTGATGGGCAACCACGACGTCGGGCTTTCGGACATAGCTTCCGATGCCATCGTCCATCCCCCAACCGGGATGGTCTTAGACGGTGTGGGCTACTTTCACGGTCACACCTGGCCCAGTCCGGATGTCCTGCGGGCCTCACATCTGGTGGCAGCTCACATTCACCCGGCAGTTCGCCTGTTAGATCCCCTGGGTCACGGGGCAAGCGAGCCTGTCTGGCTTTTGGGAAGGATCAGCCCCTCGTTTCAAGGAGAGGACGGCGGCATCACCGCGGGCAGCATTCTCGTGCTTCCTGCTTTCAACCCACTCTGCGGTGGGTATCTGCTAAACGCCGGTAAAGACGAGGAGCGAGGGCCTATCATGCGTATGATCGATCTTGGGAACTCCAGTATCTACCTGCTGGATGGGACCAGCCTGGGCACGGTCGGCCACATACTGGCTGCCCAGGACCGTGCACCACGACGCAGGCCCAGGCTTCCCAGAACCGGCCGCTAACGGACGCTATTTTTCGGCAAAGCATTATATCTCAACACCCCAACCACTTGAAAGGCGGATCGTCTGGATCCAAGAGAGGAGAGATGAGTCAAAACGACCGGGAGCGTCTGCTCCATCTATTGAAGACTCGCGCGCTTGAGCTGCGGGATGTCAGGCTTAGCTCAGGTCGCAAGAGCAATTACTATGTGGACTCAAAGAGGGTGATTCTCAGCTCTGAGGGCGCTTATCTTGCAGGCAAGATCCTGCTTGGCATGATACGTCCTGAGGTTGGTGCGGTTGGGGGCATGACTCTGGGAGCAGATCCACTGGTATCGTCAATAGCGGTCCTGTCCCACCAGCAGGGGCGGGAGATGTCAGCCCTGATTGTCAGAAAAGAGCCGAAGAAGCACGGGACCATGAGCTACATAGAGGGCCCCGTCATCGCAGCCGGAACCAAGGTGGCTGTCGTGGACGACGTGGTGACCTCCGGGGGCTCCCTTCTCAGGTCTGTGGAGAGGATAGCGGAAGCTGGCTATCAGCCGGTGCAGGTTCTGGCAATACTCGATCGCCAGGAGGGTGGCCAGGAGGCAATAGCCGCCGCAGGGTATCATCTGCAGTCCATCTTCACGAGGGCGGATCTGGGATTGGGTGTCTGATCCCTTTGCCCATTTTGAATCAATCGGAGCATTTTATCATAATATGTCATAATATGTAACACATAATAATATACTACATAATATATAATGTCATAATAATATATTACATCATAATAATATACTACCTCATAATATATAATATATCATAATACATTATGATAATTTTTATATATTTCGCATGATACGCTGGCGCTTTTCAGTGCCAGGGCGGTATCGGAATCTAGCCGGTATCAGAATTTAATTACTAACAAAATTATTAATGCGCGGAGGCATGGTTAAAAAGCATCTCCGCTTGTCTTATTCCAGCGTCGGGTAATCGGCATACCTGCTACAGCACGTTCAGCACGTTGACCAGGTTCGCCTGGTTGGCATACCCCTCGTCCGTATAGGATATCTGTGATACCACCTGATATGCGCCGCTCTGGCTGGCCATGATCTGGTAGGCTATGACCGACTGGCTGCCAGGATATACCTCGGTGGCCAGGGATCCCAGGGGGATATAGCTCAGGCCGGGTGACACCAGGGGCGTGACCATAACCTGGGATGAGTTGACGCCCAGGTTTATCATTGTCACCATTACCGTGGCTGGTTCGCCTGCTGCCACTTCGCTCCTGTCAAGATGCTGATCGAACGCAACCTCCGCGGATGCGATGCCCACGGCGATTCCCACTCCCAGGAGCAGGAGCGCGCTCAGCATTCCCACTTGTCTCATCAAATCCTACCTCCCCACGGTTTGAATTTAAAGGTACCTCTCATACGAGGTTGATATGACCCTCCCGCAATGGCTCGACGATATCTGGGTCCGGTCCCTCCGGTATATGGGCAGTTGCAGGCCGCGTCCTGCAAAAAATACTTATCGTGGACGGTACAGGGAGAGAACCCAATGGACGTTTCCTTCTCGGGGTGGAGGCGGGAGCAAGAGGGCCAGACAGGCCTGGAGCTGCGCGGAGAATGCTTCTCCTTCCTATTCGACAGGAGGTATACCAATAGGCTCAACCGTATGAGCAGGGTGTTCTTCGAGGCCTATGCCAAGGCTACCTCCGAGCTGGCAGCATCCGAGGACCGCTTCCCAAGCTTGAGCGAGATCGAGTCAAAGATGGAGAGCGGTGCAGTATACGCCTTCAAGGACAGGCTCATGAAGAACACCGATTTCTTCGAGGAGGTCAAGATCTCCGGGGTATCGTATCTTGTACCACGGGCCAGCACCTTCCACGACTCATCAGGCCTCTACACCGATCTCAGCTTCGACTTTGCGGCGGGATCTGTGGAGCTTCCGTCCCGAAGAAAGGTGCCGCTGTCGGGCCTGCCCGCCGGGCAGCAGCCGGCCGGTGAGGATTTGCAGCAGGGCGAACTGGACATTCAGCCAGAAGTGATCTCACCCTCTCCGACCGATCTTGACCAGGAGAAGGATGAGGTTGTGCAGGAGGTCTCGCCTGCTCAGCAGCAGCGGCCTGAGCCATCGGTCATTCAGCCAGAAGTGGGCCAGGCTGAAAAGGCCGGGCCAGAAGGGGCGGTCGTCTCAGGAACCGTTTCCATAGTTCCGCAGCCCCCGGAAGGCGGCGTGGAGGCTCAAGCCGAGTCCGAGGCGGCTGTCCAGCGTGAAGAAGCCGCTTTTGTCGATCTGAGCGACGCAAAATTACCGCTGACCGGGAGGAAGGCGTCCGACGAGGGAGGGCAGCCAGAGAAGGCCGAGCCGCCTTCATCGATCCCGCCCAGACCCCCAGTTGGGCCTGCTCCGTCCGCGGCCTCTCCAGTCAGGCGAGGCCCTCCCTGGAATATCATACTCGCTGCCTTGGGGATCCTGCTTCTCCTCGCTGTCGGCGCCCTGATGGTGCCTGGAATCCTGCCGTTTTCGCCTGTCCAGGCCGAGTACATCCATTATACCACCTACATATCCAACCTGACGGCCGGAAACATCACCTCGGACTTCCTGGCCCTGGAGATGAGCAATCCCAAGGGTCTGGAGTCAGAGCTTGAACTAATGCTCCCGCACGGACTGGATCGGTCAATAAGTGCGAGAGGCGGTGTTGTGACCATCAACCAGTCGGATGGAACAACCGTCAGCTTGTCTTCCAGCGGGGATTCCAGCATCAGGATCTACTTGCGTGAGGATCTGGACCGCATCCCGGTAGTCCTCCATCTCGGCGTGCCGAAAGGATACGATTCCACACTGCTTGTGCACGATCCCAATTACGAGGTGACCCGACGGGAGGGCATGATGGTTCTCCGTTTCAACGTCACCAACCAGAGGACGAACTTTGAGCAGAGCTTCACCAAAGACTGATCTTGCCGTTGTGGTGGAGAAGTGGCGTGGGGACGAGGCCCTGTCGCTTGTCCGCTGTCTTGGCCTCCTGGACGGGCGGAGGAGGGTGCGACGGACCGGCGAGAATATCGAGATACCCGTCCTTCAAGAGGTGCCTGGCCTTCAGACCGTGAAACAGGAGGGCGCGATACCGTTTCGCCAGCTGCCTTCGCTGGCGGAGCTGCTGGAGGGCAGGCTTAGTCCCGGCCTGATAGAGCTTCTTCCTAGAGGCTGGTTCATCCTGGGCCAGGTGATTGTGGTCAAGATTCACCCATCTCTTCATTCATGCCGCCACATGATCGGTCAGGCTCTCCTCGAGGCTTACCCCCGCTGCCAGGCGGTCCTGGCAGACAGCGGCGTAGAAGGCCAATTCAGGCAGCCGCAGCGGGAAGTGATCGCAGGGGACTGCTGCGAGACCGTGCACAGGGAAAACGGGGTCATATTCAAGCTCGATCCACTCAGGATAATGTTCTCCCCAGGCAACCTGAGGGAGCGCACGAGAATGAGTACGCTTGGCAGAGGGGAGAATGTGGTGGATATGTTCGCAGGCATAGGTTACTTCTCGCTTCCAATGGCTGTCTGCTCAAGGCCGAAGAAGGTTCGTGCCATAGAGCTGAATCCTCTTGCCTTCCGCTACCTGCGTGAGAACATAGCCTTGAACCGGGTGGGTCATATTGTCGAGCCGGTGCCCGGAGACTGTGCTTTGGTGGTGGAGGAGGGGTGGGCAGATCGGGCGGTGATGGGAATGGTAGGGATAACGGATCGATATCTGCGCTATGGGATAGGCGCTCTTCGGCCTGGCGGAACGCTCCATTACCACCAGACTGTTCCTTCGTGGCGCTTTCCCGATGACATGATCAGAGATGTCATGGGCGCGGCCAGGGCTCAAGGCCGAGAGGCTGAGATCCAGGCAGCGATCCGGGTCAAGAAATACTCCCCGGGCGTGATCCATGGCGTGGTGGACGCCAGAATCGGGTGAAGATGGCGGCTTTATCTCGGTTGCGGAGATCTCGTCTGGGAGATCCATTACTGTCGGGCTCGGCCGAGATCTCCACCATCATTTCTCTTAGCCCTGTGCGTAACCTCAAAGACAAAATCGATGGTTATATCTCTTCTCAGCTCCGACCGTTAAATTGGGTATCATGGAGATAATCTGGCTGGGCCATTCCTGCTTTCTCATAAGATGGGGGGATAAGGCCCTTGTCACGGATCCGCCTGATGAGAGCGTCGGCTACAGGCTGCCGCCACTTCAGGCCGACATGGTCTTGATCAGCCATGACCACGACGACCACAGCAACATCGGGGCGATCCAGGGTTCGCCTGTTGTGGTGAGGGCAGTAGGAGAACATCTGGCATCTGGCGTGCGCTTTCGTGGCGTGGCCACCTGGCATGACCAGCATCATGGAGCCATGCGCGGGCCCAATACCGCCTTTTGCTTCGAGCTGGAGGGCGTTCGCCTCTGTCACCTGGGCGACCTTGGCCACCTTCTCACCCCCGATCAGCTGGCGGAGATCGGGCCGGTGGACCTGCTGTTTCTTCCGGTTGGAGGAATCTATACCCTTGACGCAAAGGCTGCAGCGGCTGTCGCGGATCAGCTCAAACCCGCTGTGGTGGTTCCCATGCACTATCTGACTGGCCAGCTGAGCTTCGAGCTTGAGCCTGTCGGGTCCTTCCTGAAAGGTCGGAAGGTCGAGGGGCCCCTGCCATCTCTTAACGTGACCCGGGACAGCCTGGGACCGCCCCGCACCGTGATTCTGGAGTGCAGGTCCTCCCTCTAGCCTTTCCTGCCCGATCGATAGGATAATAAACCCCCTGTGCATAGCAGGGTTCTTGCCGAAGCCCGGTAGTGTAGCGGTCAATCACGGGAGGCTCTGGACCTCCTCACCTAGGTTCGAATCCTGGCCGGGCTACTTTATAACAACGCCTTTTATTCCCACATTCAATCCATTGCCGGGAGGTGCAAAAAAATCGCCCTGCTCACATACTCTGGGCAGGCCTATGCCGTACATCGGGAGATCCATTTGGACGCCTGCCACCATCTCGGCATATCGATCGATCTTCGAGAGCATCTCGAATGGCGTTGTTTTTCCGCCGCGCAGATTCGCCGACATACGGCCGGATGCCTTATAGGCGATGGTGACATCATATCATATGATTTATCATGAGCATGGATGTGGCGTTTGGCAGGACTGGACGATCGGTATCCAGGGTGGGGCTGGGTGGTGAAGGCATCTTGCGCACCTTCGGAGAGGGAGAAGCTGCCCAGAGGGTGATTGAGGAGGCGGCCTTTCAGGGGATCACCTACTTCGACTCGGCGCGGGCCTATGCTGGTTCCGAAGGGTACTACGGATCTTTTTGGGCAGGATGGAAGAAGATGCGCAATAGCTTCTTTCAGGCAAGCAAATCAGCCTTCCGTAGCCGAAAAGGGGCACTGGCCGATCTGGAGACGACCCTGTCCAATACCGGCCTGGAATACCTCGACCTGTGGCAGATCCACGACCTGCGCACAGTTCAGGAGCTGCGGGACGTGGAAGCTCCTGGGGGCGCATTGGAGGCTTTCCTGGAAGCCAGGTCAAGCGGCCGGGTTCGCCATATCGGGGTAACAGGCCATCACGATCCGGAGGTGCTGACCCAAGCCATAAATCGCTGGGACGTGGACGCGGTTCTGCTTCCGGTAAATCCGGTTGAGGGCGTACTTGGCGGATTTCTGGATAGCACGATGGGGGCGGCAGAGGACAAGGGCCTGGCGGCAATAGGCATGAAGGTCCTTGGCGGCGGGCATTTCATCAATCGTCCAGCTGGGGTCACCCCGGAGAAGCTGATCCGCTACGCTCTCTCCCAGGTAAGCCAGATAACGGTGGGCTGCTCCAGTGCGGAAGAGGTGCGATTCCTGGCCCAGATGGGCCGTCAGTTCCAGCCGCTCGACGCCGATGAGCAGCACAGCCTGCTTGAGGTCTTTATGCCCTTCGCCCGCAAGCTGGCCTTCTACAGGGGCGATCTCTGAAAAATTGCAGGCCAGCGACCATTTCTTCTTGATGCGGGATGTTTCGCTGGATCTTCAGGGCGTTTAATTCCAGCAGTTCTCACGCTCGAATTTCAGGTCATCCACTCGCAGTGGGCATCTCGGGGATGGCTGAGATCCCAATCGAGCGACATGTCTGCGAAAATGGTTCGTGGTTTCATTTCCCTTCCGAGCCACCCCTCCACGCATCCGATCCCAAATGGCGCCGCATCGCTTGCTTTCTTCGTTTGGGGCGGGGAAGGGCAGCATGACTGCAGCCGCGCCCTCGGGTTAGGTTTTTTAACCCGATCGTCCACTCTGACCGGGATGACCGAGATTAACAGCAGATGCGAGAGCTGCAAGATCAGAAAGTACACCGAGAAGCATCCCTACTCAGTGGTGGCCAGTCTCTGGCGCTGGCATACAGGCTGGTGTCCGGGCTGGAAATCCTATCAGAGGGCTCTGGCTGAACAGAAAGCGGCCCAGGTTCGCATGCAAGGCAAGAACAGCCAAAAGCAGAACCGAAAGGAGGGCAAGAAGGGCAAGCGTCCGTCCTGAGCCTGCCAAATGAGGGCGATATATTCGGCTATATGGTCGGCGGATTGATGAGGCTTTAGGTTGATGACAGGATAAGATGGTGATCTGAGGTGGGGCTGGTACTCTTATCGTGGAACGTCAACGGAATTCGCTCAGTCCACAGGAAGGGCCTTCTGAAGTGGCTGGCGGATGAAGGTCCTGATATCCTGGGCATCCAGGAGACAAAGGCCTGTACTGAGCAGATCCCCAGTGAGCTGCGCTCAGTTCCCGGATACCACTGCATATTCTCCCCAGGGCCCAAGAAGGGCTATGCTGGGGTGGGCCTCTTCAGCCGCCAGGCCCCATCGTCGGTCCGGACAGGGCTCGGCGTTGAAGGGCTGGATGACGAGGGGCGGGCAATAGTGGCGGACTACGGCAGATTCCTGCTCTACAACGTATATTTCCCAAATGGAAAAGCCTCGCTCGAGCGGCTGAGATACAAGCTTGAGTTCTACGAGCGCTTCCTCAAGCACGTGGACAGCCAAAGGCAGGCCGGCCGAAGCATAGTCATTTGCGGGGACTTAAACACCGCGCACAAGGAGATAGATCTGGCCCGGCCACGGCAAAACGAGAGGATATCAGGATTTCTGCCTGTTGAACGGGCCTGGATGGATAGTCTTGTGGAGCACGGCTACCTCGATACCTTCCGCCTGTTCAACCAGCAGCCCGGCCATTACAGCTGGTGGGACCTAAAGAGCAAGGCCAGGGAGAGAAACGTGGGCTGGCGGATCGATTACTTCTTCGTATCAGAAGACCTGGCGCCAAAGATCAGCCGGGCCTTCATCAGAAGCGATGTCATGGGCTCGGATCACTGCCCGGTGGGCATCGAGCTGGAGCCCTGACCTGGGGATTGATCCACAGCGCCTCATACTGCAAATCTCCTTATGGAAGTGCCTGAGGAGCCACCCTGCCTGACCAGGCTTATGATTGGAAAATAAATTCACATGGATTTCAAAAAGAGTTGGTCGGTCCTATCCAGACAGGGCTGGCATGGACAGAAAGGTCTTATCTGGGAGTTCTGGGTGGTCTGTGCTTTTGATAGCAATCCCTGCAGTAAACCGGTCTTACTCCGTCTGGCTTGAAGGGGACCTGGGTCTGATTTCCGCAATCGGAACACACTGCATCATGCATCTCTCTTGGGGCCCTCTCAAAGCCGGCCCTGCCTCTGCTCTCTTCCATACTTGCTCACTTACCTTCTCTGGCCGATTAGCTTCTAACCGGCGGCATTAAAGCTGTCGAACTGGTATATAATACATTTGATCATGAACTGCCTGCAGCCTGGGCAGGCACCGGCAGTTTGATATTTTATCATCCCTTAGTTTAAGGCGATGAGCGAGGATAAGAGTCCGCTCCAGGGCGGTCGGGTCATGATGAAGACCACGTTAGGTGACTTGGTGATAGAGCTGGCCGGAGATATGCCGGTTACGGCAGGCAACTTCAGGACCCTGGTCGAGAAGGGCTTCTACGATGGGGTGATATTTCACCGGGTGATCGACGGCTTCATGATTCAGGGCGGGGACCCCACGGGGACTGGCAGGGGCGGCCCTGGATATACCATCACCGACGAGTTCACCGACCATAACCGCAACGATCGGGGAACGCTCTCAATGGCCAATGCAGGCCCAAATACAGGGGGCAGCCAGTTTTTCATAAACCTGGTAGACAACAACTATCTGGATAAGATGCATCCGGTCTTTGGCCGTGTGGTCGAGGGGATGGACGTGGTGGATCGCATTGGTCAGGTCCGGACCGGGGCTGGGGACCGGCCTTTGCAGATGGTGCGCATACTCTCGGCCCGGGTGATCTGAAGACGCGGTTATGGGGCTTGCAGGAGGCGGCAAGATGCTCAAAGTGACTCCTTACCTGGGCGTGCTGGCTCTCATAGCCTGTGTGGGGGGCATATGGTATCCCAGGCTGGGATACCTGGTGCCTGTGGTATTCCTGGCGATCCTGATCTCGTCTCCCTTCAGGGGACGGTGGTTCTGCGGCAACCTCTGCCCATGGGGAAGCTTCAACGACTTCTTTGTGAGCCGGATCACCAGAGGCCGTCCTTTGCCGCCGGTTCTTAGCAGCATGGCATTGAGGGTGCCTATTTTTGTCCTGATGATGGGCTTTATGATGTACCGGTTGCTGACGATCGGTGGTCTGGTCGATCAGATCGGCACGGTCTTCGTGACCATGTGCACAATGAACATGGCGGCCTCTCTTCTTCTGGGGACTGCGATCTCTCCCCGGGCCTGGTGCAATATATGTCCCATGGGCACAGCAGGCCGCCTTCTGGGTTACGGCAAATATAAGTTAAAACTGGACAAGGCGGTGTGTATCGATTGCGGAAAATGCCTGAAGGTATGCCCCATGCAGCTGGAGGTAAACCGGATCGTCGATCAGCCGGATTGCCTGAAGTGCGGCCGCTGTGTGGAGGCCTGTCCCAAGGGGGCCCTCCAGTTCTGACCCGCCCGGCTGGAAAACCTGAGTCAGCCCCTCATGGCGAGATGTCGTCAGGCACTCCTGAGATTGTGGTGGGACTTAGCGGAGCCTCGGGAATCCAGTACGGGATTCGCATCTTACAGGAGCTTTCTGGGCGCTCTAAGACTCATCTGATCATGACCAGGTCTGCCAGGGAGATACTATCCGTGGAGACCGACTGGCGCCCCGACGAGGTTGAGGCTCTGGCCTTCCGCTCTTACAATCCTGAGGATTTCACGGCTCCCTTTGCCAGCGGGTCTTACCGGGTCCAGGGTATGGTTGTGGCCCCCTGCAGCATGAGGACCCTTGCGGGGATTGCCTCGGGCTTCTCCGACACACTAATCACACGGGCTGCCGACGTCTGCCTGAAAGAGCATCGCCGGCTGGTCCTGGTGACCAGGGAAGCCCCGCTTAACCTGATCCATCTGAGAAACATGGTCCAGGTGGCAGAGGCTGGCGGGGTGATAATGCCCGCGTGCCCTGCCTTCTACGGTCGGCCGCATAGCGTAGAGGATCTGGTCGATACCGTGGCCGGAAGGGCTCTTGACCTTCTTGGTGTAAAGCAGGAGATCTACCGTAGATGGGGTGGCCCGGCCGGCATGGGAAAAACTTATAACGATTCGGATAAAGACCGAAGCAGGTGACTTTGGATGAAGTGCCAACTCTGTGGGGTAGAGAAAGAGACCTTCCCGGTGAAGGCCAAGCAAGCTACGATTCATGGCCTCAAGGATACGATGTTTCACATTTGCCATGAATGCCTGGACCTGGCCCATCAGGCCTATCTTGACAAGGATTTCCTCATGGTCAAGGCCGGAACTGGGGGAAAAGGTCATCACTGACCGACCTCTCCATTTCTATATTGAAATTCCCTCTCCATTCAGAGAAGGACGGGGCGAAATCCACCAGGATCGGCACGATCTTCGAGATGCAGCGCTTCGATCATTAACAGATGTTATCGGTTAAACTTAAGTATCATCATTCATCTGGGTGGATTGTGGATCTTATCGATGAGAACTCATGAGGATGGATGATAATTTGGCACCTTTTATCGAGATAAAGGATCTTACAGTTCGTTTTGGGGATAACGAAGTCCTCCGAAATATCAACCTGTCCATAGATGAAGGCGAGTCGTTGGGCATCTTGGGGCGAAGTGGAGCTGGAAAGAGCGTTCTGATGCATGTCCTGCGAGGCACTGAGGTATTTCCTGATATCAGCGGAAGCGTGGTGTACCACATAGCCAGATGCGTCGGCTGCGGCCACGTTGAGCCGCCAAGCTTCGTCGGAAAGAGATGCAGGTGTGGAGGGGAGCTGAAGGCAGACTCTGCCGACTTCGTGGCTCTGAACGTCAACGAAACGCTGCGCCGGGACGTCGCTAAGAGGATTGCCATAATGCTGCAGAGGACCTTCGCCCTCTACGGTGACGAGAGGGTCATCGTAAATGTAATGAGGGCGGTCGAGGACGCCGGAGAAAGCATCAGCGTTCATAAGGCAGCAGATCTGCTGGACGAGGTCAACCTCTCTCATCGGATGATGCACGTGGCCAGGGAGCTGTCCGGCGGGGAGAAGCAGAGGGTGGTCCTGGCCCGACAGCTGGCCAAGTCACCCATGCTGCTCTTGGCAGATGAGCCGTCAGGCACACTGGATCCGGCAACTGCATCTCTGGTTCACGAATCCATCCTTCGGGCGGTGCGGGACTTCCGCATGACCATGGTTATCACGAGCCACTGGCAGGACGTGATGGTAGATATGGCGGACCGGGCCATCCTCCTGGACCATGGTGAGATCAAGGCGATTGGCGATCCCAGAGCTGTTGCCGACCAGTTCATAACCATGGCAGGCGAGATGAGCAAGCGGGAGACGGTGGAGCTGGGCGAGCCCATGATACGGGTAAAGGACCTCTCCAAGCGCTACATCAGCATCGACCGTGGCGTTGTAAAGGCAGTGGACAACGTGTCCTTTGAGATCCGTGAAGGCGAGATATTCGGGATTGTGGGGGTTAGCGGCGGTGGCAAGACGACGCTCTCCAAGATCATAAGCGGCCTGATAACCCCGACCTCGGGCAATGCCTGGGTGAGAGTGGGCGACGAGTGGGTGGACATGAACCTGCTGGGCCCGGAGGGGCGCGGCAGGGCAACCAAGTACATAGGCCTTCTGCACCAGGAATACACACTCTACCCTTACCGCTCGGTAATAGAGAATCTCACCGAGTCAATTGGGCTCTCCCTTCCCTTCGAGCTGGGGGAGCGAAAGGCCATCCACACCCTCACCACCACAGGATTTCTGGAGGAGGAGGCCGAGTCCATCCTCGACAAACTGCCTGAGGAGCTCAGCGAAGGGGAGCGTCACCGTGTGGCCATGGCTCAGGTCCTCATCAAGGAGCCAAGGATCGTTGTGCTGGACGAGCCGACCGGAACCATGGACCCCATAACCAAGATCGATGTCAGCAAGTCTATTCTTAATGCCAGGGAGGAGCTTGGGGAGACCTTTGTCATCGTCAGTCACGACATGGATTTCGTTCAGAACGTCTGCGATCGGGCCATGCTCATGAGAAATGGCCAGGTCATCAGCATAGGAACTCCTGCGGACATACTGGTTAAACTCACCGAAGAGGAAGAGAAGCTCATGATGGGGAGTTGAATGAAGGTTACTGTCGATGGTTTGGATGTCTTGCTTCCGGAAGGCTCCGACCTTGATGACGCCCTCCGGGCTGCGGGCTCCAAGATGCTGCCTAAGACCGTGATCGGGATCATCAAGGGACGTGGCGAGAAAGCCCGCCAGACCAACTCCTACTGGCTCAAGACAACCAAAGGAAAGCTGCGCATAGAGCTTGTGGAGTCAGAGATGCAGGATGTCTGGCACGAATGCGTCTCACGAATAGGCGAGCTTGGGTCTCGCTGGAGCAACTCAAGTGCCATAGCCTGGGGCAACTTCCCCTCCACCATATCCCCGGATAAGGATGCCCATGAGTACAACCGCTGGGAGGTTGCTCTTGGAGCAAGCGGCTTTGAGCCTGATAGGACCCAGATCATATTCGTAAAAAAGAGGCATTCCGGGGCATATGGAGTTCCAAGCTCCAGCAGGGGCGTATTTGCCAGGGTGGTTGGCGGAAAAAGCACGCTTGACAGGCTGGAGGCAGATGACCGCCTCCTGGGCATCGAGCCGATAGTGGAGTGGGAGGATCTGACCCATAATCTCGTGACCGATGACCTCTCAACGCCCATGACCGAGGGCATGGAGGTGTACACCAGGTTCGTCGTAGATCTCATAGGAGATGCCCCCAATGGATCGGAGTTCCTGCATGGCGCGGCAAGGGACGGTTATTTCACAGTAAGTGCAGTCTCCAGCTCGTATATCAGCTCACATGTCCTTCACGGAGAGCCTATAACCTTCGAGCACCGTGAGCCCAGGGTGGACGGATCCGTGACCATTCGGGCAGCTGGCCGGGGTTTGGGTGACATATTCATCTACAAGGCCGACCGCACGTCAAATCCAGGGCACTCCGTGGTAGGCAAGGTGACCTCCGGCATGGAGCTGGTGAAGCTTGCCCAGGCCGGGCACCGTCTCGCAGTCTCTGTCCGTCCTGAGCGGTTCATGGCCATGAGCATGCCGCTGCAACAGGCGATCGAGATGGCTGACCGGCGTGGCATCGAATGCAGTGTGGACGGCTACAGCGGCGAGGACGCCGTGGTCGTCGAACAGAGCCCGATAACCACCATGCAGGTCCTGAAAGAGAAGAAGGTCACATTGAAAGCCATCCCTTCGTCCAGATTGGTGGCCATCCAGCTATACGACGACCTGGCCCCCAAGAGCCTTGACTACTTCAGGCATGTTGTGGGCCTAAAAGAGAGGCCAGTCGGACCGCTTCCGGTCTTCTTCGTATATGAGAACACCGTGCTCTTCAAGCCGGTGGTCGACGCGGTTCGGTACAAAGAGCTGCTGCCGGAGAACAAGCCAACAGGCCCCGTGCCGGCAGGCAGCCTGGGTCTTACGAACCAGGTCGCCAAGAAGACCGGGCTTTTAGGGGTGAAGTTCGTGGACGACAGGCGGTACGGCCCCTCCGGCGAGAAGTTCGAGGGTACCAATATCATAGGAAAGGTCCTGGACCTCGATAAGCTCAAAGACGTCAAAGAAGGGGAGATGGTCTACGTCCTGGAGGTGAGGCAATGAGGATCACCAAGTACATAATCACCTCCCCGGAGTCGAACATCCTGCCCTCAGACGTTGCGATGAAGATTTACGGATCTGGCAAGGATGTCAGGGTTAAGGAGACCTGCTTTGGGGTGATGGTGGATGGAGAGGAGGATGTGGTGGATTCCCTGATAAAGGAGGTCCGGGCCATGGATCCCCACGGCATATTCATAAAAAGTCGGGGCTTTCCGCCCGGCGACCCTCGCCGATGCAGGAGCAGAAGGGGAGGGGGGCCCCGTCCGGGCTACTTCATGATGGAGTGCGAGTCCAAGGCCATGCCTCTCGTCTCCCGGGCCCTGGCCTGCGAGGAGCGAGGCGAGAGTGTCCCGGAGGCTGCCCCGCAAAAGGCTCCGATTTCGACCGAGAAGCTGATCGAGTTCATCAAAGACGAGTTTTCCTGAGGAAGATCCATGGTTAAAGTGATTGTTTTTCCCCCCACCAGCACCATCCTGGCAGACATGGTGGAGCGGATGGGCCACACGCCCCTGGTTATGTCCGGCGAGATCCGCAAGAAGGTCAATACCCCCAGCCTGGAGTCTCCCCCACTGAACATCACTCCAGAGGATCCCAAGAAGGGCCTCAGGTATGCGGCGGTGGACGTGCCGTCGGGAATCCGTGGCCGGATGTCCATGATCGGGCCTATGATAGACGAGGCCGAGGCGGCCCTGGTTGTCAAGGACGGGAACTGTCTCGTTGGCTGCACAGGATGCGCACGCACCAATGAGCTTGCCAGGCTTCTGATAAAGGTCAAAGGGATACCCCAGATCGAGCTGAAGTATCCCACAAGCGACGCAGAGGCCAGGAGGTTTGTCCATGATATCAGGACATTCCTGGAGGGATTGAGATGATCAGGATCGCCCAGCTATCGTGCGGCGCCGAGTACAGCGGGGTTCAAAGAGAGCTGGAGAAGGCGGCTGAGGCGGTTGGAGCCAGGCTGATCTTCCCCGAGGTGGCACTAGACGACGTCCTCAATGTGGAGAGCCGCTTCGGCATCGAGGTTCCCAGCGGTGACCTGAACCTTGCCATGGCCAGGGCCACGCGCCTTGTCGAAAATCCCGATCTGGCAGACGCCGTCTTCGTATGCACATGCTTCCGTTGTGCCGAAGGGGCAATCGTGCGCGGCGAGGTGCGGCGGTTCATCCATTCTCACAGCCGCCTACCGGTTCTGACCTACTCGTTTACGGAGCGGACCACATCCGACACATTGCTGACGAGGATGGAGGCCCTTGTCACCACCGCCAAGATGAAGGGCCTTTTAGCCCGCGAGAAACAGACGGGCCTTACCGCCGGAATCGACTCCGGGTCCACCACCACCAAGGCGGTGATAATGAGGGACAACGAGATCATAGGGACCGGTTGGGTGCCCACCACTGAGGTTCTGAAGAGCGCTGACGCGGCCCTCGAGGCGGCATTGAGCGAGGCCAAGGTCAAGCGGGAGGAGCTGGAGGGCATCGGCACCACCGGGTATGGCCGGTTCCTGGTGGGCAAGCACGTCAACGCCAGGCTGATGCAGGAGGAGATAACCGTCAACTCCAAGGGCGCTGTCTTCCTGGCCGATGCCCAGAGAGGGGCTGCCACGGTTATAGACATCGGCGGCATGGACAACAAGGCGATCTCGGTTCAGGACGGAATCCCCGGGGGCTTCACCATGGGCGGGATCTGTGCCGGAGCCTCGGGCAGGTTTTTGGAGCTGACCGCCAGGCGGCTCGGAGTCAACATCACCGAGCTTGGCAAGCTTGCCCTCAAGGGCTTCCACGAGAACGTGACCATGAACAGCTACTGCATTGTATTCGGGACGCAGAGCCTGGTCAACAGCCTGTCCAAGGGTTCCCGGCCGGAGGACGTGGCCATGGCCGCGTGCCACAGCGTTGCCGAGCAGGTCTTTGAGCAGCAGCTGCAAGAGGTGGAGGTCAAGCAGCCGGTGATAATGGTGGGCGGCACATCTCTGATCGAAGGACTGCCCAAGGCGATGGAGAACCTGCTGGGACTGCCGGTGATAGTTCCCAGATACGCCCAGTACATAGGGGCAGTGGGCGCGGCCCTGCTGGTATCGGGACTGCTGGAGGGGTGAGATGGACCCCCTAGAGGTCTTCAAGGTGGAAGCCCCGGGGGAGGAGTACGGGGAGAAGAAGTATCGTGAGATACTCCTGGACATCCTCCAGGACCTGGGGCTGGTCAGGTCGATCGGCAGGCTGTATGTTTACGCTGACATCAGCAAACCCTATTTCGCCGTCTTCGGGCTTTTCCGTGGGGCGCTGCCGCCTCTGCTCGTGCGGGACATTGGTGATGTGGCGGCCGCCGGGGATGGCTTTCAGATCAAGGTGAACGACGAGGAGCACCTGGCAGATCTGGTAAGGGTGCTCTGGGAGAGATACGGCAGGGACAATGTGGAGCAGCCGGACCGGGATATACTGACCGTGATCTCAAAGGACAGTCCGGCCGATATCCCGGTGGCTGACCTGGACCGGGAGTTTCGGCAGGATCTGACCGATGCCCTGATCAGGATCGCTCCGGAGGGCTTTCGCAACCGCATGAACGAGATGAAGGAGGACTCGTTCTTCTTCATCGCCGCAGAGGAGACCCTGACGTCAGAGATGATTGCGGAGGTCAGGGAGAAGATCCGGGGGATGATGAATGCTTGATCCTGTGATGTACACTGGCGGCGTCTATAAGCACGACCTGATCATGGAACTGGTGGAAGACCTTGGCGGCTACCTCCTGCAGAAGAACGTGACCCAAAGCGAGGTCATACTGCTTTTGCTCATCCCCTCCGACGATATGCCTATTTTGGCAGCACTTGCCAAGGAGCTGCGCGGCGAGCTTGTGAGGGCACCTCTGGCAGGCACAGAGGTTGCGGTGGTCACCCCGACCCTTGCCATACACCACCTGCCACATTCAGCCTGCGATGTGGCAGAGTACCTTCGTCGGCATGGGGCCAAGAGCAATATGGTGGGGCTGGCCCGGGGCGTTGGCAGGGAGATCGCCCAGATCAACGAGTACGAGACCGATCTTGTGAACGAGCACGACGCCTGCGTCTTCATGTTCGGCAATTTCGTGCAGTGCATCGTGGAAAAAGGCCCACTATACCGCAATATCAACGTGCCTGTGGTGGTCACCGGCGGCCCGGAGATACCAAAGGAGAAGATGCCTTACGCATTCGAGTACGTCTCATCGGTGGGCCGGATCTCTCATCGATCCAAGAAGGCAAACGAGCTGGCCAACCTGGATCGGATAGTTGCAGCTGTTGGCAGGGCGCTGGACCGGGCGCGCCGGGACATAGAGAAGGATCCCCTGACAACGTCGCCTCCGCGGGTTATGGACGCGGTGCGGGAGCAGGTGCCTGAGGTGCAGTCGTCCTTTTCCCCGCTTCCAATCGCATTGAACCTCAACGGCTGCCGCATAAAGCTGCCCTATGACGAGTTTCATCAGGCAGTGTCTGACGTGACCTTCGACGAGGGGATGAGGCTTGGCGATATTGCGACGATCAGGCCGTCCCGGATGAAGAGATATATACTGGTTAGGATAAAGCCCGAGTCGGAGACCGGGTTTGTGATCTGACCGGGAAAAAGCCATGGGCGGGCCATTTAATATGGCCTTCCCTGCGGTCTTTTGGGCTTTTTGTCCGCAGGCCTGAGGCAGACCTCCGGCAAAGGGCCAGATCTCACATCTCAGTCCCTGAAATGGTGATTGGCGATGGCGTTTGAGGACGATCTGCAAAGAATCGTGGAGAGCGGTGCTGAGAGCGCGGCCGAGGAGATGATGAAAGCGATAGAGAGCGCTTACGGGGAGGTACCTTACATATTCCAGTTCATGAAGGACAACCCGGAGCTCTTCATCACCAAGATGCTGCACAACAACGCTATACTGCGAAGCTGCAAATCGCTGGACATGAACACCATCGAGCTCATCTCAATCGCTGTAAGCGCGGCTCTTCGCTGCAGCCATTGCCTGGAGATGCACATCCGGGTTGCCAGGCGGCTGGGCGTCCCGGACGAGGCGATCGCAGCCACCATATTTCTGGCAGGAAACCTGGTCAACGCCAGCGTGCTGGCCACAGCCACGCGGGAGCTGGACGAGGAGAGGGATATCTGCCGGTCCTGCCAGGAGGGCACCTGCGAGGTTCACGGGGAGAAAGGATGAACTTGCGGTGAACTTATATCAGTTCTGCACAATTGAATTTATAAAATGATGCGACATATCAAGAACAGCTCCACAGGCATCTCTGATTCCGCCTGCCGCCTGAGGCAGAGTACGTCCCTGCCCTCATGGCCTCTTTGGCGGCCTGGTTGCTGAGGCAGAGAGGTCCAGATATCAAGAATGGCTAGTTGGAATATTTCTATTTCACCTCTTGAAAGCATGTCGAATACTTATCACGACACACTAATCGATCTCATAATACAATAAGTCTTTATATGTACTATTATATCACAAATTAAGGTGATTCTTAGTGCATAAATCTAATATGAATAGCAATATGTCTCTCATCAAATCAACGATTTGCATATCTTTGGCAATCTTGTGTTTCCTATCCACATCTGCCCTTGCTCAGCAAGAGTCTGCAGATTATTGGACGGAGAAGTGAGACGATCTGCTGACCAACAAGTCCTTTGAGGAGGCTATTGCAGCTTACGATCGGGCCATAGAGCTTGATCCAGAGAATTCAAGAGCCTGGATAAACAAGGGTGTAGCACTTGGTGCATTGGCTGCTCGTGCCAGAGACAAGGGATTATACAACCGGTCCATTCAGGCCTACGACCGGGCAATCGAGCTGGACCCAAACGATGCCCTTGCCTGGTCTGGCAAGGGCTCAAGTCTGTTTTCGGCTGACAGGTATGAAGGGAGCCTCGAATGCCTCAACAGGTCACTTGAGATCGACCCAGGTAATAAGGACGTTCTTACAACCAGAGCAGCCGTTCTCAGGGAGCTGGGCCGGGAGGAGGAGGCGCTTGTGGTCTTCGACGAGGCCCTTGAGGGCATAGAAGTGACTCTCCAAGAGCTGCTGGTGGTCCTGCATTCAAAGGCCTATAATCTGGCCGAACAGGGCAAGTTTGAGGATGCTATCGGGGCTTATGAGATCATATCCACGATCGATCAGAATGACGCATCGGCCGTAAAAATGATTGGCTTTCTCTCAGCTAAAATAGGCAGATACAATCAGTCTCTGCAGGCATGCGAAGTTGTCCTTCAGATCGATTCCGAAAGCTCAGGCGCCTGGGAGAGCAGAGCAGAGGCCCTCTACAATCTTGGTCGATATGACGAGGCTTTGCAGGCTTACCGTAATGCTTCGGATATCGATCCGAAGCAGGCCAACTTCTGGGTTGGCATCGGTCGGGCGCTGGGCGGCTTGGGCAAGATGGAGGAGTCCCGGAGCGCCTATCAGAATGCGCTCGACCTGATAGATTCAGGGATCGGCATCAATGCCAATGATACTTTCACCTGGATTGCCAAAGGCGATGCCCTTCGTGCCCTGAACAGATCAATGGAAGCCATCGAGGCCTACGATATGGCTGCAAGGCTTGCGCCTGAGCATTATATGGGCTTTAAGGGCAGGGCCGACACGCTGGCAGAGCTTGGAAGGTATGAGGATGCCCTGGCATCTTACGATAAAGCGATTGAGACCGATCCGTTCTTCCCCGAGCTGTATGTCGATAAAGGCCGGCTACTCGAGAGGATGGGCCGGGGCGCCGAGGCACTGCTGGCACTTAAGAAGGCCGAGGAGATGGGCTATGCGGTCTAGCCCCAACAATTTTATTTATCGGAGTCTCTAAACCAAGAGAACGTCAAGGGTTGGGTAGTGGGATTGTATGTTAAAGATCGTGCCAAAATCCATTGTAATTACTCTTTTGTTAGCTGCAAATCTATTCGGGTGCTCTGTGGCCCAACCTGCACTCGCAGATAATTCGACTTCAGAATATACCTCTATCAACGTGCTCGGGATAGACACAACCGCGTTTCCGGGCATCAGGGTCAACATCATAGTTGATGCGTCCTGCACCGCTGGTGGCGGCCTTGATCGGGGCGATCTGACGGTCAGAGAAGACGCAACCGAGGTCCCAATAGATGATCTCACCTTCACTGGCCGCTCCTCAGGCCAGAAGCTCGACCTGGCGGTGGTCTTCGACGAGACGAGCACAATGGCAGGCAAGATATCTGCGCTTCAGTCCAAGGTTGACGACCTGACCAACAGGATCAGGTCCAGCGGTATCGACGCCAGGTATGCTCTTGTCACATTCAGAACCGACATATCCACAAGGGTCAGATGGACCGACGACGCAGACGCCTTCAGACGAGAGGTAGGCCGGCTCCGTGCATCTGGCGGATTTTTCAGACGCCCGGAAGATTCGCTCGGCGGCGTCGCTCACGCGCTGTCTTTTGGGTTTAGGCAGGACGCCAAGAAGATCATAGTAGTGATAACCGACGAGCCGTCGATGCAGCGAGGCGACGGCTGGTCTGGCTCAGAGCATCATGAGGACGACGTCAGGCAGGACCTGGTTGACGGAGGCGTCCTGCTCGTAGCTGTCTCGCCGGATTTCCGTGGTGGCGCCGCCCTGCCTGAGATACCGCAAGAGGATTTGCCGCTTTACGCGGACATGAGGGACCTGGCCGAGAGTTCAGGCGGGCTTTGGATCGACATGGGATCCGCCGACTTCTCTGTGATACTCGATCAGCTGGAGGAGGTCATAACAGGAGCATACGTTGTCGAGTACACATCGCCATCTACGACGACTCCTGGCATCAGGACGGTGACAGTCACCTTGAACGCTTCAAAGTGCGCCAGAGGCGAATCATCCAAGACCTACACGGCGCCGGCTATCGCGTCTGCTCCGAACGAGCCGCCTGTGATCACCGCCCTGACGTCAGATAAGACGAGCCCCCAGGCGGCTGGCTCGACCGTGACCTGGACAGCTGAGGCAGAAGATCCCGAGGGCGATCAGATCCTTTACAGGTTCTTTATCAACGGCGAGCCGGCAGCCGGCTGGACTGCTGAGAACCGCTGGACGTGGAACACGACGGGTTCTGGGTCTGCCGATCACCAGATCGAGGTCAGGGTGGTCGACAAAAATCACGCTTCTCTGGATGGGATGGATGATCGAAGGATGGTCATCTTCCGGATCTTCCAGACGAATAGCCTGCCTGCGATCACCTCTCTGGCGCCTGACAGGGCAAGCCCCCAGGTGGCTGGGGCTGCGATAACCTGGACTGCCACGGCGAAGGATGCTGATGGAGACGCTCTGATGTACAGGTTTCTGCTGGACGGAGAGGTCGTTCGGGACTGGTCTGAGAATAACACCTGGGTGTGGATCACATCTGAGGCAGACATAGGATCACACAATATCTCGGCAGGTGTCAGGGATGGAAAACATGCGGGTCCAAAAGAGATGGACGAATTGAGATCGACCGGCTTTGAGATAATCGTTGCAGGTCCTGAGGTGTCGCCTGCCATTCGTTCAAATGAAGGCAGAGTCATCTACAGGACCGTAAAATCCGTCTCTCAATCAGCAGCGCAGTCAGATTCGATCCTCGCCATGTATTGGTTTGACAGAGGAGTCGCTCTTGAAGACCAGGGCAAGCACACCGAGGCCGCCCAGGCTTACGATGAGGCGATCCGCTTCGATCCCGGGTTTGCCCTTGCCTGGAATAACAAAGGCCTGGCTCTTGCAGATCTGGGCAGATACTCCGAGGCTGTCCTGGCTTACGACGAGGCCATCCGTCTCGATCCCGGGTTTGCCCTTGCCTGGAATAACAAGGGCGTCTCTCTCGGGATGCAGGGCAAGTACCCCGAGGCTGTCCTGGCTTATGACGAGGCCATCCGTCTCGATCCCACTTATGCCCTTGCCTGGAATAACAAGGGCGTCTCTCTCGGGATGCAGGGCAGATACGACGAGGCTATTTTGGCTCACGACGAGGCCATCCGCCTCGATCCAGGGTACGCCCTTGCCTGGAATAGCAAAGGAATAGCCCTCGCAGATCTTGGCAGGTACGACGAGGCTATTTTGGCTTACGATGAGGCTATCCGTATCGATCCTGAGTATGCCAGGGCCTGGAACAACAAGGGCATGGCTCTAAAGTCCCTAGGCAGGACCGCTGAAGCCGAGGCTGCCTTTTCAAGAGCTCGGGAGCTGGAATTGGCGATGGCAGCGGCTGAATCGGGAGGCAAAATAGGCAATGGTACAAGACGGGTCATATCTGTTTCAAGCGATCTGCTGGGCAAGATTTGAAATGCATAAATCGAGGCAAAGCAAATTAAGATCGGCAATGGCCGCACTGCCAGGCAGTCCTCAACATCCATACTTCACAAGGCCGCCACAATCAGGTTTCTTATCAATGTCTAATCGTATTTGCCAACTTCCTCCTCCAGCCAACGAATAAATACCGGGCAGCCTGATAGATATCCATGCTCGCTCCCGACTTCCCGCCCGGCCTTCCCTGGCTTAACACCGACGGCCCCATCTTAATCGCCGACCTGAGGGGCAAGTTCGTGCTTCTGGACTTCTGGACCTACTGCTGCATCAACTGCATGCACGTCATCCCAGACCTGAAAAGACTTGAGGAGAAGTACCCTGAGCTGGTGGTCATTGGAGTTCACTCCGCCAAGTTCCCAAACGAGCAGAAGGTCGAGAACATCAGGGAGGCGATACTGCGCTACGACCTTGAGCACCCAGTGGTCGTCGACAACCAGTTCCTCATATGGAAGCAGTACGGTGTCTCTGCCTGGCCGTCCTTCATCTTGATTGCGCCAGACGGCCAGGTGATCGGGTCCGCCTCCGGTGAGGGCATATTCGAGAGGCTGGACCCGCTTCTTCCAGGCCTTATTCAGGAGTACGAGCGGCGAGGCCTGCTTCGTGCAGAGAGGCTGGCATTTTCTCCTCTGAAGAACACCGATGCAGCCTCCGGATCTTTCCTGTCGTTTCCAGGAAAGGTTGTGGCAGATCCAGGCAGCCGCAGGCTCTTCGTATCCGACTCAAACCACCACCGCATCCTGGCGCTCAGCACGGAGGGTGCAGTTCTGGAAGTGATCGGATCAGGCAGGCAGGGCAGAGGCGACGGGCCCTTTGCAGAAGCGACCTTCTTCCGCCCCCAGGGTCTGGCCTTAGATGGGGATCACCTGTGGATTGCTGATACAGAGAACCACCTGATCCGCCGGGCCGACCTCTCCTCCGGCAGGGTCGAGACGGTGGCCGGCACAGGCCTGCAGGGTCATGCCGGCCAGGCCGGCGGCCCAGGGCTTCAGCAGGCATTAAGCTCCCCCTGGGACCTGACAGTTCTTGGCGAATACCTGTACATTGCCATGGCAGGGACCCACCAGATCTGGAGGCTGGACCGCCGCAGCCTGGCGACAGAGCCGTGGGCCGGGTCTGGCAGGGAGGGGCTCGTTGACGGTCCTCTGGCCGCCGCCCAGCTTGCCCAGCCATCCGGCATTTGCAGCGATGGGCAGTCCCTGTACTTCGTTGACAGCGAGGCATCGGCTCTGCGCGTCTGCAAGGGGGATGAGGTATCCACCCTAATAGGAACCGGTCTCTTCGACTTCGGCGACCTGGACGGGCCTTTCGCCAAAGCAAGGCTCCAGCATCCTCTCGGGATTTGCTGCCAGGACGGGGCGGTCTATATCGCCGACACCTACAACCACCGAATAAAAAGGGCGGACCTCCTGGCCAGGGTCGTCGAGACGGTGGCCGGCAGCGGCAGCCCGGGCCGAATAGACGGAGCTGCTGAAATGGCAGAGCTGCGGGAGCCGGGAGGACTCGCGTTTCTGGACGGCAGTCTCTACCTGGCAGATACCAATAATCATCGGATCCGGGTATATCATCCGAGGGACGGGACGGTCCTCACAATGCCTGTTGAAGGCCCGCCACCTCGGCCAGTTGCAAAGAAGGGACGGCAGGCCCGTGAGAAGGGCTGCACCACATGCGGCGTGCCTGGGCTTGACACCGGGATATTCGACAGAGCTCTGCGCTCCCGTGGGATGAAGTGATCAGCGTCCCTGGCTGGCAGAAGTCAAGCCTATACCCTTGGGCTATCTGCAGGCCGCCTGCTGTCCAATCAGAGGCTGGGAGGCAGGGCCCTGGACACAAGGTCGATCAAGTCTATCGCGTTTCCCCCGGCATCCCGAAGGTTGCGGACGCACAAGGGGCAGGCAGTGACTATGGCATCTGCCTCCGCTGGAACATCCAACAAGCGGCGTCGGGCGATCTTTTGTGATAGCTCTGGGTAAGCAGCCCTGACTCCGCCGCCTCCACCACAGCAGCGGGCCTTCTCTCGGGACGCCTTCATCTCCACCAGGCTGCAGATGGCCTCTAATATCCGGCGGGGCGGATCGTAGACCCCCTGGTGCCGGCCGAGGTGGCAGGGATCGTGGTAGCAGACGGTAAGGTCCAGCGGCTGAATATCCAGCTCCTCAAGGCGTTGGTTCAGGAACTCCGGCACGCTGTAGACCTCAAGCCCTCCGTAGCCCTTAAGCGCAGTGTAGCAGCCGGCGCATCCGGTAATTATCGCCCTGGCACCCATGGCCTCCATCTGCTCCAGATTTGCCTCCCTGAGGAAGCCGGCGTCAAAACCGGTACGGAGCAATGGCGAGCCGCAGCACATCTCCTGTGGCATCGCCGTCACCGAGAACCTGCTCAGGATCTGAAACGTCTTTTTAGCAGTCTCGGGGTAACGGTAGGAGTTGACGCAGCCTGCGAAGTACACAAAGTCGGCTGACTTTGGCAGCATCTCCTTCTCCTCCCCAAGCCAGCCAAGGCGGTCGCGTCCATCTCCAAATGTATTGCCATATCTCAGCAGGTTCCTGTTCAGCCTGCGATGCTCCTGGCGGGTGACATTGGCTAAGACGAGATCTCTGCGACCTTCTTCGATAAGGCCTGTGGGCCTGACTGCGGCCGGGCAGATCTGGGTGCATAAAGCGCAGGTTGTGCATGTTCCCAGGCTGTCCCTGCACCACGAGTCGAGATTTGCCCCCTCGGTCATGCTCTTTAGGACCAGCATCTTTCCCCTGGCCCCCGAAGACTCCCACCCCGTCTCCTGGAATACCGGACAGACCGAGCGGCAGGTCCCACAGCGCACGCAGCCGCTGACGGCTCGGGGATCGATCATAGCCCTGCCCCGGCATCTGCTGTGTCACAGTCTGTGCCGGACCCCAGATCCAGCTTTCCGGGATTCAGGATCCCCCGGGGGTCAAGGGCCCTCTTTATCGCCCTCATCACATCCAGTGCCCCTCCCCATTGCAGCCTCATGTAGCTGGATCTGGCTCTGCCTACCCCGTGCTCAGCGCTGACCGTGCCGCCCAGGTCGAGGGCAGCCAGGTGGATCCGGTGAGCGGCGAGCTTTGCCCTTTCCACCTCCGCCTCGTCTGAGAGGTCTACGAATAGGGCCACGTGAAGGTTGCCGTCCCCAATATGGCCGTACTTCATGGCAGATATGCCGGCGTCCTCGGAGATCTCCTGCACCCTTCTGATAAGCACAGGCATCATGCCGACCGGCACGCCGACATCCTCACCCACGTATATCCTGGTCTTCTTCGGATCGAGACGGGATACCGCAGCCCCTACAAGGCGCCGGGCAGCCCAAACCTCCTCCATCTCCGCTGCCTCCGAGGCTGTGTCTATGGAGATGGCGGACTGGAGACAGACCTCTTCAATCCTTGCCGCCTCGTCCAAAACAGCCGTTGGCTCTCCGTCGGCCTCGAAGAGTATCAGGTCTGCTGTTGGCAGGGCCAGATGCGGGTCACACCGATGCAGGACCTCAACCGTTGTCCTGTCGAGGATCTCGCATGCTGCAGGCACGATCCCTGCGGACAATACCCGATTGACAGCCAATCCGGCCTCCTCAGGACTTCTGAAGGCGGCCAGTACCAGACGTCGGGCCTTGGGCAGTGGCACCACCCTGAGCCTGGCTGCTGTTATCACGCCGAGCGTGCCTTCCGATCCGATGAAGAGCCTGGTCAGATCGTAACCTGCAGAGGACTTGAGCACCTGGGAGCCGGTATGAATCACGCTTCCGTCTGCCAGCACGATCTCCAGGTCCAGGGCGTAATCCCTGGTCGTGCCGTATTTCACGCAATGCATCCCGCTTCCATTGTTGGCCAAAAGCCCGCCTATGCTGCACATGGCAGAGCTTCCCGGATCCGGGGGGAAGAACAGGCCACTGGGAAGAAGCGCCAGGTTAAGCCTGTCCCTGACCACCCCAGGCTCTACCAGCACCTGCCGGCAGCTGCAATCGATCTCCAGTATGCGGTCCATTGACGACAGGTCGAGGACTATGCCGCCTTTTAGCGGGACTGCGCCTCCGGCAAGCCCAGTGCCAGCCCCTCGCGGGGTTACCGGCACCCTCTTTTCGAAGGCCAGGGCCATGATCATGGATACCTCATCCCTGTCCTTTGGCCGAACAACATACTCCGGCCGGCCCCTGACCTGGGACGCATCACAGGAATAGCAGTACAGCTCGGCAGAAGAGCAGGACAGCCGCTCTCCAACGATATCAGCCAGATCGGAAGCCAGATCCATTGCCCACCCGCTTGCCAAGATTGCAGCCCATTGATCGGGCTCTTAGCCAACGTCTCGCGTTAAAAAGTTACCGGAATTGAACTTCCGGCGGGTGGGGTGGCGGCCCGAAGGATACGAGCTCTTTTCTGCTCGCTTCTCCTTTGCGCTAGCGGTGTCTCACAGCCTCAGCGATGCGAATGCTCTGTGACTGGACTGCCATCTCGGCTGGCAGGTCGATTCCATCCCTGGCCAGGCTGAGCGAGCAGCGCCGGCAGTAGCGCCAATCCTTGAGATCGGTGTCAACGATGGAGTTGGAGAAGTGCATGACGCAGCTTATCTGGGGGCAATGGCGAAGGCCGAGCCCGTGGCCAATCTCATGCATCGCCTCCTTCATTGCCCTGGCCTGCAGAAGCTTCATATTGGGCACAGCCCGGTAGAACTCAGGTCGCAGCCGGTGAAGCGATATGAGCGTCTTCTTCCGAGAGGCCATGCCGAAGATGAAGGTCAGGCCTGTGGCGTAGAGATCCATCTCGGTTACGCCCATCACGATACCTCCATCCGTCTCCATCTCTTCTAAGATCATCGGACCATCGTATTGACCCCGGTCCGGATTATATGGTCGCCTGGGCATGGATCTGGCTGGCTTTACATCGGCTTTTTTGCACAGCCTGCACAGTCCATCCCGCAGGAACTCCAGTACCTCCTCATCCACCCTCCCCAGAGGCTGGATGTAAAGCTCGTCCAAAGATATATGCAACTGGACTCTCCCCCACATTATTTTGGGGTCGCTTTCATATCAATCCTTCTGTTTGGCAGGCAAATGCCGGCTCAGATTGTATTTCCTGGAAATTTTCACTCCACCTGGGAAAAATAAAGAACGACTATTTGACATTATGCAAAAATTGGCAAACTTGGCCCTGTATGCTCTCGACCGGGACTCAAATCGCGGCAGATCTATCGAAATTTATTGGTTATGATACGGCATTTAATGCCTGTCTCAGGTCCTCTTGGATGTCGAGCGCATCCTCTATCCCCGCGGATATCCTGACCAATCCATCGGATATTCCCAGACTCAACCTCAAGGGTTTTGGCATCACGGCATGGGTCATGCTGGCAGGATGCTCTATCAGGGTGTCCACCGCTCCCAGGCTCACTGCGATGGCACATAGATGCAGGGCGCCGAACATCCGGCGCACCGCTTGCCTGCCGCCGCTAAGCTGGAAAGAGAGCATGCCTCCTGGTCCTGCCATCTGCCTGGCTGCCAGCTCGTGCTGAGGGTGGCTCTTGAGTCCCGGATACATCACCTTCTCGACCAATGGGTGGTCCTCCAGAAACCTGGCAAGGGCCAGGGCATTTGAGCAGTGGCGTTCCATACGCAGATGCAGAGTCTTTAGCCCCCTCAGGCAGAGCCAGGCCTCTGCGGTGCCCATGGTTCCGCCCATGGATACGGCCAGGCGACGTATTGGCTTGACAAGCTCGGCCTTGCAGGCCGCGATCCCTCCCAAGAGGTCGCTGTGTCCGCCGATATACTTGGTGCAGCTCTCCACAACCACATCCGCACCCAGCTCAAGCGGGCGCTGCAGGCAGGGTGAGGCAAATGTGTTGTCAACAACGGTCAACGCGCCGTTATCCCTGGCAATTCCAGCGATCTCGGCGATATCTGTCACCCCTAATATGGGATTTGACGGGCTCTCCAGGAGTATCATGCGGGTATTTCCCCTGATGGCTGCACTGACTGCCTCGGGATCGGTGCTGTCCGCGAAGCTCACCTCAATGCCGTATCGAGGAAGCACGTTTTGAAGCAGGCCGTAGGTCCCGCCGTATATGACGTCGGTGGAGATCAGGTGATCGCCGTTTCCCATATGTCCCAATACCACGGCTGCGAGTGCTGCCATCCCCGAGGAGAAAGCCAGGGCAGACTCGCTGCCCTCAAGGCTTGCCATCTTATCGGTAAGCGCCTTATGCGTAGGGGTATGGGGCGGAGATCGGGCGTAGACATATCCCGGAGCTCTTCCTGAGAAGACCGCCTCTGCCTGCTCGGCATCCGAAAAGGCGTAAGAAGACGTCTGGTAGATGGGAGTTGCGTGAACTCCGAAAGGATTTTCGCCCTCTCCGCTGTGTACGCACCTGGTCCCAAATCCGTGTCTTCGCATATTATCCGCCGCTGATCCCCCAATATCCAGGTCTGATCAACTGCTTTTCCCGGCGATCTTGCACCCGTCTCCAGCTCCGTTAGTGAGGACGATTTCGCCCTGTGGACGAGGGCGAGAAATATCGCCCGGGCAAATGCGATTTCCAAGCTCTAGTTCTTCATGCCAGCGGCCATGGTTCGGCCAGCATGGAAGCACTTTTCCAGCCCTTCCTTATCCGGAACCTGGTATATCTCGAGGCCAGGCTCGATAACCCTCATCCCAAAGGCCTGCATCCTCTTGGTGATTGTTGGGATCCCCTCACAGCTCCAGCCGCAGGAGCCAAAGGCCATGCCTACCTTGCCCTTGAGATCCATGTCCTTCATCTGTTTGAGCAGAGGGTCCATCGCCTTTATCAGCTTGTAGTTGTACGTGGACCCACCAAGCATTATGGCATCCGCATCCCTGATGTCCTCTGCCGATGTGTCGTAGGCGTCCTTCAACAGGACCTCTACCCCATCCACAGTCTTAGCACCCTCGGCTATTGTCTCGGCCATCTTCTTGGTCCTGCCCATGCCGCTGGCGTAGATTATGGCTAATTTTGGCATAATATCCCCCACTATGACATGGTGCCCACAATATAACTATCTTTTGTTATTGTTCTGCCGCGGAAGTGTTCGATGGGCCATGCTCATATCATGAGCATCTGGACTCGCAAAAAAAGAAACCTCTGCCAGGCTGTCATCTTCTGCCCCGGATGCCCTGCGGGAAAATCGTTCGTAAGCCCTCCTCGCATATCATTTCCTTCATGCCGGCAGGGCGAACACCCGCTGGTAAAAGAACCGCAAGACCTCCATGCTGGATAGAAGGCTGCTCACCTTGATCTTGCCCGGAATTTTGTTCGCTGTGATCATTATATCGCCCCTATCCCTGGCCTGCTGAAAAGCCCCAATCGGATCTGGTGAGCCGATCACCTCATCGATTGTCTGCTCGCTGGTTTCAATGGCGATGCTCGGATCAGCAATTCCGCTGTACGAGACGGAGATGATGCTTCCCATATCGGTCTCGATCCCCAGGTCCAGCAGGCTGCCGTTGTCCAGGGCCACTCGTATCTCCACCTGCTCGCTTCCCAGTATTGTCTTGAGGATGACTGGGGCCTGGTCGATATTTGTGTTGTACCTATCTATGTAATAATCCAGGCTGAGCGACTCGAAGAGCCCATGGGCGGACGAGGCCGTCAGGACGACGGCTAGCAAGAGGAGGATTCCGTATCTCATGCAAAAGCTGTCTTTGTCAGAAAGACGATAAAAACCTGGTGGATTGGGCTCTCATTCAAGTGTTAAGCCGCTGGCCAGCCGGACGCGAGATCTCGCTTTACATGCTATATTTTTTGTGCAGCTTGCCCTCTCAGGGGATCGTCCAGTTATGTCCGGACCTCCGATTTCGCCTTCATGGAATGCTTTAAGTAGAATCCTGTTCAATACCGCTTCATGGATATCCTGGTGCTATGCATCGATCGAGACGATGATCTGGGCCGCAAAGCCGGACTTGCAAGCCCAGTAGTAGGCCGGGATGCCAATCTTCATGCTGCTTTGAGTCTCGGAATAGCCGATCCTGAGGACTCCGATATCAATACCATACTCGGAGGAATCAAGGTCTATGACGAGCTGGTCTCCCAGCGCAGATCTGCCGAGATAGCCTCAATAACTGGTGACGTAAAAGTCGGCCTAATCTCGGATAGCCGTCTGGCCAAACAGCTTGAAGACCTGATCGCCCGCCTGCGTCCGGGGGCGGTGGTCGTGGTCTCCGACGGAGCTGAAGATGAGGCGATACTTCCGGTCATACAGTCACGCGTGAAGGTAGATGGGGTTAAAAGGGTGCTCGTAAAGCAAAATCCCAGCATTGAGGGCACCTACTACCTGCTGAAGCAGGTCTTCACCGATCCCAAGATCAGCCATACGATCTTCATCCCGCCAGGGCTTGCCCTGATGATGCTCTCCATATTCTACTTCTTCGACTATCCGCAAGGAGCATTCATCAGCATAACCGGTGCGGTCGGACTATACCTTCTGTTTCGGGGCCTTGGCCTCGACGACTTCATGGACGACGCCAAGAAGACCCTGCAAGGGTCCCTCTATGCCGGCAAGATCACCTTCGTCACCTACATCCTCGCGGCAATGCTGGTGGTGATAGCGACAATCCAGGGTGCTTTTAGCGTATGGTACAGCTACAAAGGACCCATCTGGTACGGCTATCTGACCCTCATTATGACGTTCATCAACGCCAGCGTGTGGTGGTATGTGGCGGCCGGCATCTGCGCCAACATGGGCAAGATCCTGGATATGTACCTGGAGGGCATCAAGGATGCCCGCACCTATTCCACGCCGTTCTTCCTCTTTGCAACCGGCCTGATATTCTGGAGCGCCAGCGACTTCATCCTCAAGTCCAATACCGAGATGGCCCTGCGCTCGATCCAGACCCTGGCATTTTCAGCCATAGTGGCAATAGTGATCTCCCTGATCGGCGTGAAGCTCAAGAGCTATATAGAGAAGATGACAGGGGTGACAAGCAGGGATGCCGGCCTGCGGGACGCGGTGCAGCTGCCGCCTCCCTGATCGCAGCTTACGCCCCACCTCCTCGTGTGAGATGCTTAATCAGGGATTGCGATCTTCGATGCCGTTTTCGGGCGGGAAAAAGCGGATTTTGTGTAAACTATTCACCCTGACAATTCCTGAGTTTGCTCACTTTCTCAGGCTATTCTTCTCGTGCCTAGGCGATGCTGCCAGGCCTCTCATGCGCTTCGCATCCGCTTTGAGGCATCGCGCTTCGATAAGAGGACGCCTGGGCCTGGCCAGATCGGAGGCTCTCTAGAGATGGAGCTTTGGTCCAGCAAGGAGAGTTGTCTTTGTGATTTTACATTTGACTTCTACTGGCAGCACCAGGGAAAACGCCTGAATCCCGACCAGAAAGTAGATGGATATAGCCGTCGGGAGATGGTGGATGCCCTGCGGCGGGGCGAATCGGTAAGGATCCATGGAGATGTGGGGAGCCGTCTGGGCTGCAGCATGGGGGTCGACCTAATGAGGTTTGGGGGCAGCGGCGGCCCGGTCGATGTAGGGGCCGTCATCGTGGATGGAGATGCTGGCTCCCGCCTGGGCATATCCATGATCCGTGGCGCGATCTACCTCGCTGGCCAGGCTCAGGAACCGCTTGGAAACGTGGTTGAGGTGGATAGCGACCTGACAGGCTACCGCAAGTACGTCTCCATAACCGATCTGCTGGCGGGGGGGCCTGCCGGGCTTCTGGTCCCAAACAGACTGGAAGGGGGTACCCTAATGCTGGCCGATGGGATACTGAGGGAGACGATAGCAGCCCGCAGCGCATCCGCCTGCCGGGTATCGGTCATGGGCGATGCCGGCATGAGCGCTGGGATCCTGATGCAGGACGGCGTGCTTGATATCGATGGCGATTGTGGCCAGAACACGGGCGTGCTGCTGAGAGGTGGCCGGATCGTGGTCCGCGGCAGGACCGGCGACTTTACCGGGGCGGAGATGAGGGGGGGCACGATCCTGGTGGAGGGCAGCGCCGGGGGCTTTGCCTGTGCCAGGATGAAGGGCGGCGTGATATTGGCCAGGGACGGAAAGCCCGTCCCTCCCGCCCGGATATCTCAGCCAAGTCCGCCTGAACAGCGCCTTATCTGCACGGCACTGGGTTTAAGCCCGATTCAGGCAATGATGTACCGGCGATTAGGAATCTGATGGGAGGCTCGCCTGGACCAGCGGACAGCCAGATCGAGGCCTGGGAAAAGAGATGGGGATTATCCGAAAAAAAGGACAACCTCGCAAGCGCTTCAGAGGAACCGGCCAAAGCTGCATCAGGCCAGACAGTCGGCGGCATATCCGGCCCCCGGGATATCATATCACCCCATTAAACAGGTTTTGGCTACGTTACGGTTATTGGGCGTGCGCCCAAAGCATACATCCTTTTTAGTATATCTCTTCCAGGTCGTTGATATGCTCGAAGGCCTCGCTCAATTCGTTCTTGGCCCGGTCCTTCCTCTCCCGCTCCTCCTGGATCGCCCACTTGGCCTTCTCATAGAGCTCAACGACGCCAGGAACCCTCTCGAGGGAGAGCACGGATAGCACCTTGGGTGCTCCCTTCTTTACCACTATGCCCTTGAAGACGTGGCCGATACTGGCTGTAAGCGTCTCGATCTCCTTGGTGATCTCGTCTACGTCCAGGTGCTCCCTGCCGGCCTGAATAACAATCATGGCCCTGCCGGCCTCTCCGGCATCCACGTTGGCAGGATAGAGCAGGCCTATCTCCTTCAAGCTGCTCTTTATGGCGGATCTGACAGATGAGTTGGATTTATCAGCCTGGTAGAAACCAAGCGTGCCCATTCGCAAGCCCCCGCTCATGACCGTCTTGAAGTCCCCAAGGTCGGTCACGGAAAGCATCTCGCTGTCCAGGGACTCGATCAGGAAGAGCAACCTCTGAGCCACCATGGTGTTGATCTTATCGTAAGCGGTGGCAATATCTCCGCTGCACCTCTTCAGATACTGGTTGTCCACCAGTATCATGCCGTCTGCCTCTACCTCCATCATTTCCCGCAGGCAGAATGCTGAGTTCTGCAGGTATATGGTCCCCTCTTCCCGGAAAGGCAGAACAGCTATCGGCACTATGGTTATATCCTTATATCTGCTCTTAAGCTCGTGGATCAGAAGGGGCGAGAAGGACGATCCAGTGCCCCCAGAGACCGAGGTCATGACGAAAGCGATATCGAAATCGCCTCTCTTCTCGATCTCCTCCATTATCATATCCTGATTTTCCCAAAATCCCTGTTTGCCCTTGTTGCGGTTGGCTCCCACACCATGAAGGTTGGGCACATGGAGCCTATCTTTGGCAGCTGTGAACTTGAGTTCCTTGAGGTCGTTTACCGCGGTGTTCAGTGCCACCGTCTCGACCCGGCTGGGGAACTTCTGTTTGGAGTAATACTTGGCTAGCTTGGAGCCCCCAAAGGCCTCCTTGTTCACTGCATCCATTATGCGATTTCCGCACTGGCCTACGCCAAGCATCAGAACATTGAGCATCTTCTCAAACCCTCGACCTCAAGACCGGGGAACACTATTTTCCACTTTCGTGTCCAAGCATCGGATATGGCTTTTCCCTGGATCTGCAGGACCTGTGCCATTATATTATGACCTGGTTCTAATATTTATATTGCTTGTGTCTCTTATAGATCCAGCCCACAACTATGGCTATTGGAATAACCAATAAGTAATACAAGTATTTATACTCTCGTTCCAGGACCAATACGTCTGCCGTTACTCTTTTCACGTTGGTTGACTCGCCACTGCTATAGCTGATCTCGACGGTCACTGTGTAGTTTCCGCTTCTTTCCCCCCGGACCGTCCCGCTATAGCTCTCGCTCTTGCCAGGAAGGATCTCGAAGAACGACCGGTCAAGGCCAGTAAGCACTATATCCTGTGGGCGGACCTCCGACCTGACCTCGATACGGGTGGCAGCAGCCTGTCCGGAGTTGTGCAGTGTCAGGTTCAGGCTCGCCGTCTCTCCTGGCTTGACCTGGGTGGTTGGGCTTAAGTACACCTCCAGGTTCGGCAAGCGAGGCGGATCTATAGTTATCTCCAGGCTCTCCGAGTTGTTCGACCTGGCCTTCTTCTTCGAATCGGCGTAGCGGACCTCAATGGATGGCACCTTGACCAGGCCGGCTTTCACTGCCTGCATGACGTAAGCTGATGAGTCCGACTCCCCTGGTCCAAGCTCGCTCCTCAGTTTGGGTGGATAACCTGCCAGATAGGCGAACTCGGGCAGAGGCGGCTGGTCGTATATCTGCAGATTGGTGGCCGTATCGGTTCCTATGTTCCTCACGATTATGCTGACCTTGACCTCGTCTCCCACGCTTACCCTCTGGCTATCCAGGGTCTTTTGCACGATCAGATTGGGAGCAGCACGACTGGCAGCCGGCGTCTCCGAGGCCCTCTTTCTGGGAGTTCCCATGGAGCTCGGATACTCCAGCCTCACCTTGGCCGACTCCTCATCGAATATGTTCACGACGGTGACGGTCAAGCCGCCATCCTCAGATCCGCCCTTGAAGTTGTTCGGGCTGTTTACCAGCAGTATGCGCTGCTCGTCGAACTTTCCTGCCTTCTCCGAGACTCTGATCACGGTCAGGCCGTCACGCACAGACTGGATATCCACCAGCTCGAGGCGCAGGTCCCCTATATCCACCCGGTCGCCCAGGTTCATGGAGAACTCATCGAAGGACACGCCATCGTCTTCTGCAGCCCAGGCTCCCATCGTCCCAGCCGCGATCAGGATGATCAAAGCCAGATAGATCTCTCGCATTTCCCGACCACCATTCCTCCATCTGCTTAATAGTCTATGCCTGCCTTTGACTCTTTCCCATTCATCTCCAGGCTGAAGTCCATCCACCGGGCATCCCTGGTAAGCGAGCCCATGGATATCACATCCACTCCTGTGGCTGCATACCTCGGCAGGTCTTCGGGTCCGATGCCGCCAGAGGCCTCCAGGACGACCCTGGACCTCCACCCCCTCGACTCCAGCATGTCCACCCCTCTCTTGATCGCCTCAGGGTTCATGTTGTCGAACATTATGATATCTGCACCAAACTCGGCAGCCCGGAGCATATCGCCCAGATCCTCCACCTCGACCTCGATCTTCTTTGTGAAGCTGGCTTCTCTCCTTGCCCTGGACAGGGCCTCCTCCAGATCCATGACCTTGAGGTGGTTATCCTTGATCATGACTGCTCCTGAGAGGCTGAAGCGGTGGGGATCGCCGCCTCCCGCCAGAACTGCTCGCTTCTCATAGCGGCGAAATCCGGGAGTTGTCTTGCGGGTGCAGGCAACCTTGGCTGGCCGGGCTAAAAGAACGCACCTTCTGGTCAGCGTGGCGATGCCGCTCATCCTGCCCAGGAAGTTGAGCGCGAGGCGCTCGGCCCTCAGTATCTGCCGGGCGCTGCCACTTACAGACATCACCAAAGCCTCTCTGGTCACAAACTCCCCATCGTCGAAGAGCGGTTGCGCTTCGGCACCCAGCAGCTTGAAGACGAGTGCAGCCTCCTCCAAGCCGCAGACTACGCCCTCTTCCCTGGCAATTATCACGGCTTCGGTCTGGACAGCAGGGACAATCTCTCCGTCATCCCACTCGCCCAGGTCTTCCTGTATAAACCTCTCGATATCGGACCGGAGCATACCGCAAAAGTTATGATTTACTACTGATTTATATTCTGCGATGGTTCTCAGAGTTGGCCTGCTGGGATGCGGAGCCATAGGCCGGGAGATCGCCAAGGCGATAGACATAGGACGGCTGCCGGCTGTGCTGGCTGCTGTGAGTGACAGCGACCCGTCAAGGGCAGAGGCTCTCATCTCAAGTCTTCAAAACAGGCCGGAGCTGGTTGGCTTCGACGAGCTCGCCTCCAGGTGCGATCTCCTGGTGGAGGCGGCTTCCCAGGCAGCGGTTCGATCTGCGGCAGAGGCAGCCCTAAGCCAGGGTCGCGACATCATGATAATGTCTGTAGGCGCTCTCATGGACCGGGCTTTGTTCTCCGATCTGGTTGCCCTGGCCAGGAGAGGAGGTGGCAGGGTGTTCCTGCCGTCCGGGGCCATAGCCGGTCTGGACGGGATAAGATCTGCCCGGGAAGGTGGCCTCACCAGCGTTACCCTGACGACGACCAAACCGCCGGCAGGTCTGGAGGGCGCTCCTTATGTGCTCGAACGAGGGCTGGATCTGCGATCTCTTCATCAGCCTACCATGATCTATCAGGGTCCAGCATCCCAGGCCGTCCTGGCCTTTCCGGCCAATGTAAACGTGGCAGCGTCCCTCAGCCTGGCAAGTGGGATTGACGCGACAGTCCGGGTAGTGGCCGATCCAAACGCCCGGGTCAACACCCATGAGATACTTGCAGAGGGTGCGTTTGGCAGGATGGCCATTCGGATCGAGAACGTTCCATCGCCGTCGAATCCAAAGACGAGCTATTTGGCAGCTTTGTCGGCCATAGCTACCTTGCGGGCGGCGGCAGAGTCGGTCCGGGTTGGAACCTAGGACACTGCCTCAGGCAGTCTGATTTCCTCCGGCATGGCCGCAATAGAACATCTATCACGAAATCAGGGTCGAGGACTGCCTCTCTTATCCCCTTCTTTTCGCATCTGCAGCATCGGGATTTTTCAGATATCTGGGGTGAAAGCCGGCCTTTCCAGGGCCATTGGGTCGTCAGAGAATACCGGCGGGCCCTTGGGCCGAGGAGCCTGGATCATGACCCCTTTGCCTTCCCGGATCACCGGAAGGCCTTCGCTCGTGGCATCGTATGTGGCGTATCTGGCCAGCTCAGCCCATAGATTGGTCGTGTTTATCAGGGGATTGAAGTCCGGCTCCATCAGGGGCGCCAGGTCGGCGCTGTTGGTGTTGCCCTTGGGGATCAGGTACGGCAGATCTCCTCGACCGTCACCGTTTCCATCCGGCCCGGCATAATCCGAATAATAGTTGCCCGCACTTGCGTTCCAGAAATTGTGGGCATCATCCTCGTATATGCTGATCACGTTGCCCTCGAAGTTGTTGCCGAAGATCAGGTTGTTGTGGTTCTCGGCCGCCCTGATGCCGTGGGTGTTCTGAGTCAGGTTGTTTCCGAAGACGACGTTGTAGCGGCAGCCCTTGATCAGCTCCAGACCGTTGAAGTTCTTGCTTGCGGAGTTTCGAAGTATCAGGTTTCGGCTGCTGTTCTCGGTCAGGCTGATGCCTATTCCAAATCCGGCCACTATCTCGCTTCTTGCGTTCTCCGTGGCCAGGTTATCCAGGACGGTTGTATTGATGGTATTTGCCAGCAGTATGCCATAGTAGCTGTGATGGGCCCGGTTCCTGCGGACCTCGCCATCGGTGCAATTCCACAGGGCCAGGCCGAAGGTGTTATCCGACACCAGGTTTCCCTCGGCCAGGATCAAAGAGCAGTTCTTCAGGAAGAGGCCTGCGTTCTTGTTGTCCAGGGCTGAGTTGTCCTTTAGCGTTATTTGGCGTGAGAACTCGGCAGTCATGCCGTCTTTGCTGCTGCCGGAGAAGCGGTTGCCGGTGATGGCGACCGCCGCGCTGCCCTTGATGTGAAGGCCACGATCGTTGTCTAGGAAGCTGCAGTTGCTGATCTGCAGGTCCTGCGAGTTTTCGGCAAGTACGCCCTCCTCAGCTCCTGATATCGTGAGGTTGTCCAGGGCGATTCCCACACCCTGCAGAACTATCCCGGCGTTGGTAAGGTTAAGGCGCAAGATCCCGCCCTGGGACGCCCCGGACCCGTACTGGGGCACGGTTGGAGCTGACGTCCGTCCTCCGTCAAGCCTCTCCATATAGAAGCTGAACTTGGACTGGCTGTCCTTCGGCACGCCCTGAATGGAGAATCCGGATATGCGGACGTTTCCTGACCTGATGAATATGGCCGGCTGCTGGAGGTCAGCTTTCACGCTCGCCCCATCTGCCAGGATGGTGAGCGGACGATCGACGACAAATGGGCGCTGCTCGCCTGGGCCGACCCTTATGGTGTCACCAGGAGACGAGGCGGCAATGGCGCCTGCCAGGTCTGCCCCAGCCTGGATGGTGGCAGCCGACGATGCAGGCATGGAAAAAAATAGCATGGCTAATACTGCTATGGCAGCTGCTGCCCTGCTGGCCCTCATGCCGTTTCCATCAATGCCTGAAATGGCGCATTCCTGTGAATACCATGGCCATGTCATGCTCATCAGCCGCTCTGATAACCTCTTCATCCCTGATCGAGCCACCGGGGTGAATCACCGCTGTGGCTCCTGCCAGATATGTCTGGTCAAGGCCGTCGCGGAACGGGAAGAACGAATCGGTTGCTGCCACCGTGCCCCTGGTATCCAGGCCGTGCTCCTCCGCTTTCTCGGCTCCGAATCTCGCGGCGTCAACACGGCTGACCTGCCCGGAGCCGATCCCAATGGTACGGTCAGCGGTGGTGTAGACGAGGGCGTTGGACTTGACGTACTTGGTGACCTTCCAGGCGAAGCGCAACGCGCGGGTCTCCTCCGGGCTTGGTGCCCTCTTTGTCACAACCTTCCACTCCTTTAAGTCCCCGCGGTCGAAGTCCTGGAGCAGAAGCCCCCCCATGACCCCTTTGAAGGTCCAGCCCCTGTATAGCCTGTCCTGCTGAGAGAGCATATCTCCTATGTCGAGTATGCGGCGGTTCGGCTTGTTTCGCCCGAGCATCTCGAGTGCTTCGGGTTCGAAGCCAGGAGCCAGCAAGACCTCCACGAAGCTGTCCCCTATAGCCTTGGCTGTGGCCAAATCCACTGGCCGGTCGAATCCGATCACCCCGCCGAAGGCAGACTTGGGATCGGTTGCAAACGCACCCCGATAGGCCTCTTCAAGCGACGCCCCGTAGGCCACTCCGCATGGGTTGGCGTGCTTGACAATCACTGCCAGTGGGCGCTCAGCCCGGCGGCCGTCGTACTGGGAGAGGTCTATCAGCATCTCCAGCGTGGCCTCGGCATCGACCACGTTGTTATACGACATCTCCTTGCCATTGAGCTTGGATGCTGAGAATAGCCCCAGGCCGCCTGGCCGGCTGTAGAGAGCCGCCTTCTGGTGCCAGTTCTCGCCATAGCGCAGGTCCTGCACCTTCTCGTGGGCGCAGATCAGGTAGCGCGGCGCATCTTCGCCCTTCTGCAGTGCTGAGAGCTCCAGAGCGTCCGCATTCACGCAGGCGAATAGGGCCCTAGCTGCCGTGCTGCGCATAAGATCGTCGGGTACCTCTCGTGAAGATCCAAGATGTTCGGCGAGGACGGAAGCCGCCGCGTCATCCACAATGGCGATTCCATCTGCAGCAGCCCTCCTGACCAGCGATCTTCCCAGATCTGTGGATAGGATGGCATCATCGCAGATGAGAAGGCGACCTGACCAATCATCGAGAATATGCTCAGCAGGATCTGACATGGTTGTAATATCCACGCCAAGCCGCTTTAGCGACGACAGCAGGCCATCTGCCCCATCAGAGGCATTGGCCAGGACTACAGCTTGCTGTACCTTCATGAAACCTCGGATTTCGAGGACTTCTGATTATTTCAAAGTTGCCCTTACAGCATGGTGGTGTGGTATAAAAGGCATGTCCGTCCGGCGGCCTGGAGATAAAGCCGGCTCTTCGCTCCAGCTTCTTAATATATCCAGCGCGAGATAAGATGGCTTCATGGTTGCAGGCTTGCTTGACGCGCTGCAGGACCATCCTGCCGGGTCCACCATCAGGGTCGAAGTTGCGGCCACATCTCGCAGGGTAGTCATCCCTTCAGGATACAATCCGTGGCGGCAGGCGGTTGAGGTGAGGCTTACCGAGCCTGCCATCCGGGGACGGGCCAACCATCAGCTGGTCGAGGAGATGGCTGCTGTGCTTGGAGTGCCGATGTCCTCGATCGAGGTTATCGGAGGCCTGAAGAGCAGCCGAAAGGTGGTGCTGCTGCGCGGACTCTCCAGAGAGGATGCATGCAGGATCTTAGAAGGGCGACGTCCGGAGTGAAATCCAGATGCTCAGGGATTCTCGCCGCAAGATCTACGACCTGGAGGCCCTGGAGGAGCTGATCTCAGCTCTACAGGAGGCTTCTGCTTGCGGGTGCGCAATCATTGTGGAAGGGCCCAGGGACCGGGACTCGCTGCGCCGGTTGGGGATATCGGGGCCGATCATACTATCTTCCAGGCATTCCACGCTGCAGCTGGCGGAGGAGTCGGCCCGTCGTTACCGGGATATCGTGATCCTGACCGACTGGGATGGGAAGGGCGAAGAGCTGGCCAGGATAATGGAGGTGTACCTGCGCCCAACCGGGTGTCGGCTGGACCTGGATACCCGACGAAGGTTGCGCATTCTGACTCAGAAAGAGATAAAGGATGTGGAGAGCCTGTGGCACTACGTGGAGAGAGCCCGTGAGAGCCAGGGCGTCTGATCGTCTCGAAGGCCAGGATGGTTTTGGCTTTTGCTCGTCGCATGAGGCAGGCGCGAATTTGCCCAACTCATGCATCGATTTTTTTGTCTCGGATTTTTCGGCGCTTGGGAGCTTCGCAAAATCCGAAGACGCTCTGAATCGCCCGGCAAACTCCTCTTTCTCGCGGCCACACATCTGAGAAGATCCTGGATCGCTTCGCGTCGAGATGCCTTAGATTCTCGACGGACTTCGCACATTTCAGACGACCAGCCAGATCCTCGAAAGCGATATATGCCTTACTGACCCAGGGTAGGGGTGGAGAAGATTTCATGGGCAAGATCACGGCAGCATTTCTGTCCCTGCTGTTTCCCGGCCTGGGGCAGTTCTATGCGGGACGCATGTGGAGGGGATTTGGTATTCTGCTGCTGGTGGTGGGCTTATGCCTGCTGACCGGAGGCTTGGGCTACACGCTCCTTATACTTCTGGCGGCTTACGATGCCTATCAGGTATACGACTGCCGCGGTCGCCGCATCGTAAGGGTCAGCCCGAACTAGGCCGAAGGGATACGACATGGGACATGCGGGTATCCTGACGGTCTGTCCGGTCTGCGGCGGATCGGACCTCTACTATGAGGTTGGTGGCTACACCGGCAAGCTCTATCACTGTAAGGAGTGCCAGTACATCGGGCCGCTGGTGGTGGAGGCTGACGAGCAGATGGCCAGGGCCATCCGAGAGGAGCACGAGGGCGGCACTGCAACCGATGGCTAGCCTGGCCCAACCGGAGCGCGGCTGATGAGAGTTGACCGCCTGGGGGAGCGCGGGCTGATAGAGCGGATCTCCCCAATCCTGGGTGGGATTGAGCATGACGACTGCGCAGTCCTGGACATGGGCGACGAGTTTCTGGTTGCCAGCACCGATCTGCTTCACCGCGAGGCTGACTATCCCCCTGCCGCGTCCGCATGGCAGATCGGCTGGATGAGCGTCGCGGTCAATCTGAGCGACCTCGCAGCCATGGGCGCAGAGCCTTTGGGCCTGCTGCTGGCGGTGGGACTTCCGCCAGAAACCGAGCTGGAGTTTGCCGACCATCTCTTCTCAGGCTTTGCGGACTGCGCATCGGCTTTCGGCACACGCGTGCTGGGCGGAGACACCGACTCCTGCCGGGAGCTGACCGTAGCTGGCACGGCTCTTGGCAGGGTTGAGAAGGGCCTGATATTGCGCCGGCGTGGCGCAAGGCCCGGGGACCTGCTATGCACGACCGGCATCCTGGGCGAAGCCGGCATTGGCCTTCGGATTCTTGAGGAGGGCGGCGAAGTAAGCCATCCCATGGTTCGCAGGCTGCTTGAGCCACAGCCGCGGCTCTCCCTTGGGCGGGCGCTGGCCGGGTCAGGGGCGGTCTCGTCCATGATGGACAACAGCGACGGCCTGGCCCTCTCCCTCTTCGATATGGCTGGTGCGGGAGGCGTCGGCTTCGAGGTATTCGCTGAGAAGATACCACTGCCTGCAGGGCTGGACTGGCAGCAGTCCCTTTTCATGGCCATGGAAGCCGGAGGGGACTTCGAGCTTCTGTTCACGGTGCGGCCTCATATGCTGTCGGATGCAAAGAAGGCCGCACCTTTCGCCGTTATCGGCCGGGTGTTAGAGTCTGGGATCTGGCTCTGTCAGGGAGGCGTCCGCAGGCCTCTTCCACCGCATGGATTTGAGCACTTGAAGGCGGCTGGTGGCTAGAGGCGACAGTTGCGGCCAGGGCAGCTGGCTTTTGTCCCCTCGGCTTGGTGCGGAAAGAAAGGGGCCCTCCTGGCATTGGCCCGAAGGATTGCCTGCCGGATCTCCTCCGGATCGGAACATCCGACGTCCACCAGGTTGTCGCTGCGCAGCAGGCAGGGTTTGAGCCTGCCGTCCGAGGTGACGCGTAGCCGGCTGCAATGGGCGCAGAACTCGGTATTGTCCATCGGACGGACGACCTCCACCTCCGCTCCATCAAGAAAATATTTTCTGCGGCGGTGAAGTTCACGGGTGACCGTCCTGTCCGCCCGCCTGGCCAGGTCCGCCTCCACCTGGGCCAGGTCCCCACCAAGCCCGAGCCTGCCGATATCCATCAGCTCTATCAGCTGCAAGACCGCCCCTTTCCGCCTGGCCAGGTCTATCATCTCGTCTATCTCCGCCTGGTTCTCATGCAGCACCACCATGTTCAGCTTGACCGGATGCAACTCCGCCAGCAGGGCGGCGTCAATCCCTGCCAGCACGCGGTCCAGGTCTCCCTCGCCCGCCCCGGTGATCCTGCGGTACCGCTCCTGGCAGAGCGAGTCCAGGCTCACGTTGACCCTATCCAGGCCGGACTGCGCCAGACCCTCTGCCTTTTCGGCCAGCAGGATGCCGTTGGTTGTGACCGAGATATCAAAAGGAGCAGCTGATCTGGCGCTGCTGATGATCTGGTTCAGATCACTGCGCAGCAGCGGCTCGCCGCCTGTGATCTTGAGTGTGCGCAGGCCCAGGCTTGCAGCAGCCCTGACGATCCCCGTGGCACGCTTGATATCCATCTCACCTGCGTCTCCCCTTTCGCCCTCGTGGTGGCAGTAGATGCAGCGCAGGTTGCAGCGAGGGGTTACGGCCATGCGCAGGCCGGTCAGCTTGCGGCCGTAAGGATCGACGGGGGTCATCTCTGGTTTGCCAGATCCTGATAGTATTTAGGGATTGGGCAGCCTTTGCTCTGCGCTTGTCCTGGGCCCTGTCCGCAAAGCCAAAAAGCCTCCCGATCTCAATAGCCCTCTATCTCGGCCAGCGACCTCTTCAGATAGCTGAGAAGCGTCATCGAAAGGATCATGGCCAGGGCCATCGCAGATACGAGGTCCTCGGCGGGACGATCGCTTATGGTGGCGAAGTACAGGAATCCTCCGGACAGAGCGCAAAGCATGGCTGTTGCAATGACAGATACCATCACCGAGCCTATGATCGATCCCACCTCGTGCTTCTCGAAGAACGCCGAGGAGAGGATGAATGAGACTGCTGCCAGGACAAGCATAAAAGCCGGCGGCAGTGGCAGGCCGTAATGGAAGACGTGTATCAGCCCACCTGCAAGTATCATGATGACTAGGGCCACCATGAACGAGGCGGCGAAAGCCCTGAGGATATAGCTCTCCTTTGGAAACGCGGCCATCGCCCTATTTATGATCGCTATTGAATATAAAGATTCTGCAATTCGGTCACGCTGCAAGTCGGCTCAATGGTAAACCTGAAATAATTGTTAGGTTTACACACTCCGGCATATGCGCTCGCTCGTGAGAGTTGATGAGAAATGACCCATATCATCGCATCTGGGCGTGGAGCTGGCAGGCAAGGGGTACAGATGGCTGCGGATTGGTAATATCCATGGACATCTCGACGCTCTCCGTTCTTCTGCTTTACCTGCTCTGCACGCTTCTGCTGGGGGCATGGGCAGGCAGGGGTCGTAGAAGCCTGCTGGATTTCGTTCTATCGGGACGAGAACTCCGAGGGTTCTGGCTGACGGGTACGCTGTGCGCCACGATTTTGGGCGCCTCCTCAACCCTGGGCATGGCAGGTCTGGGCTTCAGCCGGGGTCTGCCCGGTGCCTGGTGGCTTCTATCCGGCGTCATCGGCCTTCTCGCGCTTTCCATCCTACTGGCGGCAAGGATCAGGGAAAAAGCCAACTTCACCCTCCCAGATCTGGTGGGGTCATTCTACGGCCAGCCTGCCCGAGACCTGGCAGCAGTACTCATAGTGACCTCCTGGGTCGGGCTGGTCGCAGCCCAGATAGTGGCTTCGGGAAAGGTCCTGGGAGTTCTCTTCTCCGGTCAGGAGACCCTCTTCATGATCCTCTCCACAGCAGTCTTCGTCCTCTATACCATGCACGGAGGGCAGCGTTCCGTGGTCAGAACCGATCTGCTGCAGTTCGCAATAATCGTCCTGGGAATAGCAGTCCTTGCCTTCAGGTCCTGGCAATCCGCCGCCTTGCCTGCATACACCGTCCAGTTTCCAACCTCCCCATCCATGGGACCTGCCGCAGTGTTGAGCATGGTCTTCCTTGTGGGCTCCACATATCTGGTCGGTCCGGATATCTACTCCCGCATCCTATCTGCCAAAGACCCGAAGACTGCTCGGCGGTCCGCTATGACCGCGGCGGTTGTTCTGATCCCGCTGGCGTTCTTGATAGCCATGCTGGGCGTATGGGCCAGGGCACTTCACCCAGAAATCGCCCCGGAGCAGTCCATACCTGTCCTGATGATGGACCTCTTATCCCCGGCAGCCCGAGGACTGGTGGCTGCTGCTTTGCTGGCAGCTTTCATGTCCTCAGCCGATACGATGCTGATAACCATCTCCTCCATACTCTCAATGGACCTGTACCGGCAGATGCGGCCCCACGCATCTGATGAGGAGCTTATCTCAATCTCCAGGCTATCGGTCCTGGCCACAGGCATTGCAGCTCTGGCAGTGGCCATAAGCAGCCCTGGGATCATCGCGACCCTCATGACTGCTTACACGGTCTTTGCAGGCGGGCTTGTGGTACCCGTTATTGCCGGATTTTGGAGACAGAGGCTTGGCCTGTCCTCTCGCGCCGCCATCCTGTCGATGCTTGTGGGAGGCGGCGCAGCGCTTCTGTTTGGAGGGAGCTATCAGCTGGCAGGGATGGGCAGCTCAGCCATGGTTGTGCTGCTCTGCGGGATAGCCTCGAGATTGAGCGGAAGAAATCGGGCTGGCTTTCTGAAGGAGGAGTGACGGATGAAGGCAAATTGGGCCTTCGGATCAGGATAGCCTGGCGATCTAATGCGAGCTGTGCGCCTGCACCTCGAGCAGATGCATCATGGGGTACCTGGCAGCACCATCGTACTCCAGCCTGGCTCTGGCAGTCAGACCGCTTCGCGATATCTCGACCTCGGCCCATATCATGCTGCCTTTCAGCTCGCTGTAGCCGAAGATGTTTTCGGAGATCTGGTCGCGGTCTATGCGAACAGAGCACTCGCTCACATAGGGCTGAAGAGAGATGGCACTTTGCATGGCGTCTTCCAAGAGCCCGGCAGTCTTAGAGGATATCGGAGTCCCCACGAACTGATGGTACAGTGCGCCAAGCTTTATCCCTGCCTCAAAAGCAGCTATTTCCCCATCTGTCGGCATAACATCACCGGGCTTACCAGGTAGGGGATCATAGATAAGAATATCACCAGGCCAAACGCGATTGTGTCCTTCTCCCACCACATGGCTGCCACGGCAATCAGGCCTATTCCGCCCAGCACCGCTGCCAGCCGCGGGTCCCGTATCTTGGGATAGGGCAGCGTGCTGACCATGAGGGCTGCGAGAGCAAGCATTATCAGAACTGTGAGATGCGGCTGGTCCAGCAGGATTGCCGATGCAATGGTTACCCCGGCGGCGGTGATTGGCAGCCCCTCAAAGTCCTTGCGTTCGTGTGAGGTGAGGCTGAACCGGGCAAGACGCAGCATTCCGGCCGTCAGGTACACGCCTCCTGCCAAGAAGACTGGCCACGTCTCCCGGAAATGCGAGCTTGAGATCAGGGCCGGCACAAGGCCGAAGGATATCAGGTCGGCCAGGGAGTCGAGGTGAAATCCTATCTCGCTGGGGCTGGACCGACGGGCCATCATCCCGTCCACTCCGTCGCAGACCGCAGCCAAGAGGACCATGACCACTGCCGCTTCTGTCCATCCGAACAGGGCCAAGACTGCACCGCCAAAGCCGAACAGGCAGTTGGCCACTGACAGCAGGTCAGGTATCTTGAGGCTGAAGATTATCTTCATGGCCGGTTCACCGCGATCACCGTCTCGCCGGCTCGCACCCTGTCGCCGGGGCGAACCGATATCAAGTATCCGGGCGGCACCGTGACCTCAACCCGCGATCCGAACCTGATCATCCCTATCCTCTCGCCGCGCCCAACGCGATCCCCGGGCGATACATAGCAGATCACGGTCCTGGCCAGGATTCCGGCAATTTGGCGCAGCAATAGTGTTCCGTCCTGGCTCTCGATCTCTATCGTGTTCTGCTCGTTTCCGTCTGTCAAGGAGAAGGCCGGACGGTGCCGACCCGGCCTGAATTGCAGGCTCTTGACGACTCCGTCCAGTGGAGATCGATTGACGTGAACGTCTCGCAAGCTCATGAATATGGAGATATGGCCGGGTATGGCCTTCAACACCCTTCCGTCGGCAGGTGATATCATGCCCTCGCCTGCCGGAGACCTGTCAGGGTCACGGTGGAAGTAGAGCATGAATACGGAAATAAGCAGGAACAGGGCGGCAGCCCAGAGCGATCCGAAAATAGTCAGCACGGCGGCTGCTGCCAGCGGCATGGCGACATAGGCTGGGGATCCGCGTGCCAGCCGCAGAACAGGGCTCAAGTCGATCGGCCTCCACGCTGGCGGATCTCCACGAACAGCCTATCGATCATCGTCAGCAGCTCGGGCAGTATCATCATGACCAGGTAGGCAATCAGCAGGAGGGCCAGTGTGGAGCCTATCTTGGCTATCACGTTGTGAGCCAGGTAAAAGCTATCCTGGCCGAACCACTGCAATCCGTAGGCCAGCAGGACGAACGCATTTCTGCCCAGGTTCAGCACATATATGGAGCCCACTGCCAGCAGGAGAGCTGCCGCCTTTCTCGAGAAAGGAGCAGATACCGAGACTATGACCCCTCCGAACAGAGCAATGCTCTCGATGGCTGTGCAGGCCAGCACTATCTCCACTGCGCGGCCGTTTAAGATCAGCAGGTTTCCGGCCTCCAGGGCGACCGGGATGTTCAGGCTCTGAAGCATCAAGAATGTCAGGTTGGCAGTGTGGGCGGTCAGCTCTGACTGAAGCGACTCGATCTCCGCAAATGGAAAGTACAGGATACCGCAGATGGCGCAGGCCCGCGTGGCCCAGGCCATGCCCCAGCCGGCCCGGCCTCTTGCGATGAGCCAGGATATGTACAGGCAGAGAAGAGCAGTTGCTGCGGTCAGGGCGGCATTGAAATGATCGCTTATGGCCAGGTAATGTGCAGGCTGGCTCGCCCAGTAGGCGCCGAAGAGAGACCAGCCGACAGCAGCCAATCCCGTTTTTCCAAGCACGGTGGAGAGCAGGAGCAGAGTGAGGCTAAGCCAGAGGAAATTCGCCATCATCCCCGTCATGACACCTGCCCCATCATCTCCGGGAGAGAGGACCACAGGTTTATTTAGAATTATCTCCTGATGATCCCCGGACGAGAATGTTGAAGTCAGGATGCTCCGACCTTGGGATCTGGGAAGCGCCCGAAGGCCTCCGCATCCGCCGGCCGCGTCGCCTGCCAGGAAGGCCAATCTCCAGAAGGCGTTTTACCATGATCGATCTTTCGTTTTCAGCTCGGCTGGAGGAGCAGCCCTCCAGGATGGCATTATGAAGAGGATTCTACTCCTGGCAGCCCTGCTGGGGCTGGTCATGCTGGCCTTCTCTGCCCCATTGGGCTTATTGCCGTTTGAGACATCCGAGTCCAGGATCGACCGTCCTCTATTAGAGCAGATGAATTCGGGCGATCAGGAAATACCGTTCATAGTGATGTTCAAGCCCGGATTCATCCCGTCTGAGGACGATCTGGAGGAGGACGGGGCGGTTGTGGACCATCGTTACCATCTTATCCATGGCGCGTCTGCCCGAGGGTCTGCGGAGGCCGTCAGAAAGGTGGCAGGAGAGGAGTGGGCAGAGAGCCTCCATCTGGATGGCCGGGTCAGCGTGGCCCAGCCGGATCAGAGCCTGGCGGTGGGCGAGCCTGTCTGTCCGTCGCAGCAGGTCAATGCATCGGGGCTGTGGCAGCAGGGGATAAACGGCAGCGGTGTGATCGTGGCAGTCATAGATTCCGGAATAGACAAGAACCATCCGGACCTTGCCGGGCGGATCGTGGGCGAGAAGAACTTCGTAGAAGGCGAGGATACCACGGACGACCTGCTGGGCCACGGCACAATGTGCGCCGGGATCATCGCGGGCTCCGGTGCGGCCAGCGGCGGGCGTTACCGTGGCGTGGCGCCGATGGCCAGCCTGCTCAACGTCCGGGTAATCGCCAGCGATGGGAACGGAAGGGTCTCGGACATCATAGCCGGAATCGAGTGGGCGCTGGACAACAACGCCCAGATACTCAGCTTAAGCCTGGCCGGGCTGAACCTTGGGGAGACCAATCCTCCGGTCACCATGGCAGCGGACAACGCAATGGAAGCAGGGGTGGTGGTCTGTGTTGCAGCAGGAAACAACGGTTAAGCTCGCTTTGGCCGCAGCTCTTATCCTGCTCGCGGCATTCTCCGGATGCATCGACTCCCCTGGTGATGGGGTCAAAGTGATCACCCTGGGCGCATCGGACTGCCTGGGCCATGTGGCGGACTTCAGCGGCTCAGGCCCCACCCGGGACGGTCGCATCAAGCCAGAAGCAGTAGCCCCAGGTGTTGATGTGGTCGCTGCCGTACCTCCGAATCTCGAAGGTCCTGACTATGTGGACAGATATTATGCCCGCTCCTCAGGGACCTCGCTGTCCACGCCGGTGGCCGCTGGAGTCGCAGCCCTTCTCCTCCAGAGAGATCCCACCCTGACTCCTGCCGGGGTCAAGGCAGCCCTGACCGGCGGCGCCAGAAAGCTGAACAACAGCCTGGGTGAGCAGTACGAGCCTTACTATCAGGGTGCGGGGCTGCTGGACGCCGGACGTTCCATGTCTCTCTTAGGCCCCGACCTGTGCGGTGTTGTGCCAGACCGCTGGACAGCCGGCAGGTGGGCTTTCTTGAGCGGAGGAAAATCCGTATCCCCTGGAATTGAGGTTGGTGCGGACCGGCCCCAGAAGAAGATATATGCTCTATCTCCTCTGGATGAAGACTGGACCTCAAGGTTTGTCTTCTTCACCAACCGGGAAAGGAAGGATCTGCGTGTGACAGCGGAGGGCGACGTGGCCGACTGGCTGACAGTTATGCCTCTTCCAGCGACAATTGCGGCCAACGGGCAGAAGGTCTTCGGGGCGACTCTGAACGTACCCAATGCCACGCCTGCCGGATCTTATCGTGGTTTCATACAGATCTCGGAGGCAGGCAAGGAGATCCTCTCAGTCCCTGTCGTCGTGGAGGTGGCTGAGCCGTTCGTGCAGCAAGACGGCCTGGGTCAGATGCAAGGAAGCATCGGTCCTCTTGAGTGGCATTACTTCTATCTGGATGTCCCTCTCGGCTCCCGCCTTCTGGAGGCCAGCCTTGAGTGGTCAGGCTCAGCCGATCTCGACCTGTTCCTGCTTGCCCCTACCAGCGAGTACTACACCGCTGGAGATGGGGATGCAGAGTTCGTATCCATAGAGAATCCGTCCTCCGGCAGATGGCTGCTGGCAGTGCATGGCCGGGCTCTATCCGACGCAGAGAAGTACGTCTTGCAGGTGACCCAATCGGTTCTCCGGGTGAGGCCTGGCAGCTGGAACCTGGGGGCAATTTTGCCCGGAGAAGTCAGAAACGGCAGCTTCTTGCTGAGCAACGGCGGCGTCGCCCTGACCGACCTCAGCTACTCCGGAGGGGTGGATAACGCGACGAGTGTGATGGTGCAGGGTTCGATAGAGGACGGCCGAATCTGGGAGCGGGCCATAGAGATACCGGCAGGCACCAGTCGTCTGGCACTTCAGCTGACCTGGCCTGGGGAGTACAGCGACCTGGACCTCAAGCTCTACGATCCGTCCTCTGACCTTGCTGCCAAGTCCGAGGGATTCAAGAACTCCGAGAACCTTGAGGTATTCGATCCGAATCCTGGCCGCTGGGTAGTGCATGTGCTGGGCTATGATGTGAGGGGTGGCCGGCCCCAGACGTTCGATCTTGGGGTGACCAGGAGCATCAGGGGTCTGTGGCCCTGGATAAACGCCACCGGGCCTTCCAGCCTGCCTGCCGGTCAGAGCGCCTGGATAAATGTGAGCATGCAGGTGCCAAGGAGCGGCTCCTTGCAGGATGTCCAGGGCTATCTTGAGATCCGCTCGCCTGTCCAGACCCATCAGATACCGGTTCTGTTCACAATTGCCGGTGCCCAAATCGAGGGCATAAATCCGCCAACGATGCAGGATCTAGGAGGCGACGGCCTGCTGGACAGGATTCAGATGGGGGTAAGCGTCAATGCCGTCCTGCCCGGCTCATACCGCGTGGAGGGCGGTCTGCTGGATTGCAGGGGGTCGCTGGTAAAGTGGCTGTCAAATACATCCAGCCTCTCAGGCGCCGGCACAATCGAGCTCGATGCTGGCGGAAAGGAGATCTGGCGAAATGCTGCCTGCGGACCTCTTCATCTGGGCGAGCTTGTCCTCTTCAATCCGGATGGGGAATTCATAGGACGCTTCCAGGCAGATATGACCATCGACCGTGCTCCGGGCGACTTCCAGCCGCCGGCTGCCTACTTCAACGGCACATTCGTCAACCTGTCCATGGAGACCGGAGGCGTGATCAGCCGGGTGGTTGTTGGGGCTGGAGTCTCTGTCCTGGATATGGGCAGCTACAGGGTGAAGGCAAGCCTTCAGGATAAGGATGGTGTGGAGATGGCAATCTACGATCGCACTCTGGACCTGTCGAGGGGCAATCACACTGCTCTTCTGGAGTTCAACCCAGCCAAGGCATCGATGCTCGCCAAAACCGCCCGCCTTTACGTGCGAGACCTCTCCATATCCCGGGCAGGGCAGGAGGTGGACCGCATTGACGAGGCGTGGTCAAGCGGAAGCATGACATTCCGGTCCTAGGGGCCGCAGGCTTGGATGAGAAGGCAAGCGAGCAGGTACTGTGCTGGGCGAAAAGCCAGTGTCCGATCATTTTGGCCAGGGCACTGGCAAGACAGGCTCAGCCATCATCAATCGCCTCCGCAGCAGCCTCAAATCCCCATCCTGCCAGGGCGGCTCTCAGTCAAAGGCAGCCTTTTGTGCCCTTTCACTGTCTATATCGGAAATGATCAGCCACAACCGAAAATGTCGTCTGCTCACCTCATGCATAAATTGGCTTTTTTCGTGGATTCGACGCCTCATATGCTTTTTTTTGGCTTTGCCGGCGTTTGGATTTAAGGGGGTGGTGCACATCGCTTGGATAGATGGACGCCTGTCCCTGGTGCCCAGGGCACGCTGGCCGAAAACGAACCCGGAACCGATGCGGAAATGAATTCGGAGGAAGTGAACGCAGGAATCGCAATATGCCGGAGGCCTATGGAACCGAGGGCCGGACGTCTGGATATCTCAGGGGACAAGGGGCCGGATCCGCTTTTCGCCTTGCAGCCTCACATGTTCTTTGAGAGCTTCGAGAGCTGGTCTATCAGCCAGTTGGTCATAAAGCCGGTAAGGAAGCAGACCAGCATGGTTGAGAAGATGGTCTCCTTGGAGTTCACGTTGAAAGCCACAAGCCCGCTGCTGAATATCAGGTAGGCCATGAATCCGAATATCATGCTGAGCGCCGGAATCGCCATATACCAGATCCTGCGGTAGCGGACCGCTATGCCCTCTTTGCGCAGGTCGTCGACCGCACCTGTGAGTATCTGGGCAGATGAGCCCAGGCCTGCGAAGAAGGAGCTCCACAGAGGCACATCCAGCATGGTCGCGTTTGAGTAGTAATATATCAGAAGCCCGAAGAATACCGCCACGGCTATGCCGAATACCACTGCATACAGCCCGTACAGCTTGAAGAAGAATGAGAGCGTGCGTGAGCTGTGGATGCGCAGTCCACGGATGTTGTGCTTGGCATCGTTGACCGAGCCGGTCAATTCGTACTTGGCCCTGTCGTAGTAAAGGAAAGCGTCGGAGTAGTTCTCCTTGGCAAACTCCTTAAAGGCCAAAACGTAGAAGTCATAGCTGTTCTTGACATCGATGGAGCTTCGGTGCGCCGACTGAAGGGTCCGTCGAAACCGGCTCAATGCTCTCCCCAGCTCTGCCGGGGAGTACTCCTGCAAGGCGTCCTTCGGGTCCACATTCATTTACTTTAGTAATAAGGATAAATAGTTTTCCATCAAAACTAATAATTACTAAATTAAGATATTTTATAAAAAAACGAATGAGCCCCCAACCTCTTCGCGAAAGCCCAATCGAAGGCCTTCCGGCATCATGTGCGCGGGCTGCCAACGGACTCGATGGGATTTCGCCCCCCGAAAAAAAATCATGCAGGCCAGGTCTGATAAACGGAACATGTCTGAAATAGCGCCCGCCATGCCTGCTCGATCATGTACATTTTTTTAGTGTCAGCATGTCGCACCAACGCATAGAACGCCTCCTTTTTCTATAAGACTGCCCTGCCACAGCTGACACGTGCCCTTTACAGCCGGCTTTTTTTGATTTTGAGGACCACGCTGGGGCACCGTGGCCATTTGGCTCACTGTTTTTCCGGGACATCTCTGGGTCGGTCTTTGGCCGGATTTTTCCTCAGTTTTCTTTGATCCGCCCATTATGCTATCCCTGAAATATTCCGTGGCATCTATGCGGGCATCGGGCATCTCAGTGCATCTCCCCTGGAATTGGTGGCTTATGGGCTCTTGCACCGCGGCATTTTCAGATCCATTCAAGACAGAAACGAGCGCAAAGCCGTCGATCCCCTCGGCGTAAAAAAATTACAGACAAAAAATAAATATTTTAAATTGTTCCATGTTTCGGTTATTTTTCAACTCAAGTTAATTTATTATTGGCGATCTATAAGCTGTATCATTTGTCTTTTCCGCATCTGCGGCGGACAGTCACATTTTAGTATCTTTTCCGCCCAATCTGGTATAGGAGATATTCAATTCATGCCGGAAGAGATGCTCTGCCCATCCTGCGGTCAGTTTTCGCCGCATTCGGAGATCAAGGGCGGGCAAAAGAACCTGGTGCGATGCCAGCAGTGCGGGGACACTCACCCCGTGGTCAGGGAGAAGCCCCGGCTAAAAACCGTTCGGGCCATAATCAGCACCGGAGCAACATCCTGCACATACCACATAGATCTTCCCAGCCGGGACCTTCTGCATGTGGGACAGGAGCTGGTTGTGGACGACGGCAAAAGCGACGTGGTGATCTCGGAGATAACCTCTCTGGAGACGGATAGGCGTGTGATTGAGGCTGAGGCCCGGGAGGTGACCACTGTCTGGGCCAGGGCGGTCGATCAGGTGGAGGTCAAGATCGCTGTCTACCACCGTGGCAAGACCAAGTCCTTCAAGGAGCTGGTTTTAGGAGAGCGGATTTTTTCCGTCGGAGAATCAGGCCGGGCGGAGGGAGCAGGCTACCGGATCGTCAAGATCAAGTCCCGGGACGGAACCTTCCCCTCTCAAGCCCGGGCCAGAGATATCGTCAGGATATGGGGGAGACGGGATTGAACCGGGAGCAGCTGATCTCAGCCCTTCAAGACCAGGTCAGCGATCGTGTGGTCGATGCCATGGCCTCCGTGCCGAGGGAGCTCTTCGTGCCGGAAGATCTGGCCTATGCCGCTTACGATGACAGGCCGCTTCCCATTGGCGGCGGCCAGACTATATCAGCCCCCCATATGGTGGCAATAATGTGCGATCTCCTGGACATTCGCGAGGGGATGACAGTTCTGGAGGTCGGGGCTGGATTTGGCTATCATGCCGCGGTGATGGCCCATCTGACAGGTCCGGCAGGACATGTCTATACCGTCGAGAGGCTGCCGGAGCTAGCCGCCCAGGCAAGGGTGAACCTGGCGCGGGCAGGTCTGGCAAATGTGACGGTTGTGGTCGGCGACGGCTCGCTCGGACTGCCGCAGCACGCCCCATATGACCGGATAAGCGTGGCGGCTTCTGCTCCCTCCATTCCTGAGCCGCTGAAAGAGCAGCTGGCCACTCACGGCAGGCTTGTGATACCCGTCGGGTCCTATAGCCAGGATCTGCTTCTGGTTACGAGGCAGAACGGAAGCTTCCGGATCGACAGGCATATGGGTGTGGTCTTCGTCCCCCTCATTGGGGAGCACGGATTCATGGGCCAGTGAAATTTCGGGAAGGCTTTATCTCCATACCTGTTTATGGGGCCTGCATGAAGCCCGTGGTTCTGCTGATCATGGACGGCTTCGGCCTGCGCGATGAGGTCTTTGCCAACGCCATCGCCGGTGCCAAGAAGCCCAACCTGGACCGATTGATTGCGGCCTGTCCCCATACCACGCTTGGAGCATCGGGTCGGGATGTAGGCCTGCCCACAGGACAGATGGGCAACTCCGAGGTCGGCCACCTCAACCTAGGTGCCGGGCGGGTCGTCTATCAGGACTATACCAGGATAAGCCTGGCCATCGAGCAGGATCAGTTGCGCAAGAATCAGGTTCTCGTCCGGGCCATGAAGGACCTGGGAGAAGGGCGGCTCCACCTCATGGGCCTGCTATCCGACGGCGGGGTCCACAGCCATATAAGCCACCTCATGGCGCTGCTCGACCTCGCCAGGGATGTCGGTGTAAATAGATGCTACATCCATTCTATCCTCGATGGGCGGGATGTGCCTCCACGCAGCGCCCTCTCCTATCTGGACCAGCTTGAGGAGAAGACCAGGAAGATCGGGCTTGGGCAGGTGGCCACGGTCTCAGGCCGCTACTACACCATGGACCGGGACCGGAGGTGGGATCGGACAGCACTTGCCTATGCCGCCCTCGTCGATGGTCAGGGAGAGCGGGCAAGAAGCGCCAGGGAGGCTGTTCTGGCAGGGTACGAACGCGGGGAGAACGACGAGTTTCTTCGGCCAACCGTGGTGGACCAGGATGGCATGATCAGAGATGGGGACAGCGTGATATTCTTCAACTTCCGTCCGGACCGGGCCAGGCAGATAACCCGGGCCATTGTGCAGGCGGACTTTTCGGAATTCAGCCGTCATAGGGTCCAGGTTCGCTACGTATGTATGACTCAGTACGACTCGGCAATCGATGCCCCTGTGGCTTTTCCTGTGCAGTACCTGCATAACACCCTGGGCGAGGTCGCAAGCTCAGCTGGCCGCAGGCAGCTGCGCATCGCTGAAACGGAGAAGTATGCCCATGTGACTTACTTCTTCAACGGCGGCAGCGAGGAGCCGATGCCTGGGGAGGACCGTGTACTGATACCGTCTCCCAGGGTTGCAACCTACGACCTGCTCCCCGAGATGTCGGCATATCAGGTTACCGATGCTGTCTTAGAGCGCATACGTATGGGGATTTACGACATGATCGTCATGAATTATGCCAACCCCGACATGGTGGGCCACACCGGGATCTACCAGGCAGCGGTGAAGGCTGTGGAGACGGTTGACGCCTGCCTGGGCAGGGTGGTGGAGGCTGTGCAGAGCTGCGGCGGCTCGATCGCCATCACGGCAGATCACGGAAATGCCGAGAAGATGTCAGACGAGAAGACCGGCCAGGCCCACACTGCCCATACAACAAATCGCGTTCCCTTCATATTGGTGGGTGCAGGGAGTCCATCTCTTAGGGAGGATGGAATCCTGGCAGACGTAGCCCCGACCATCCTCGAGCTGATGGGCCTCCATCAGCCGCAGGAGATGAGCGGCAGAAGCCTGATCGCGCAGTCAGCGACATGAAGACGTCTGGGAACCTCCCTTTCCCTGGCTCTTTTGGCTGAGGACCTCTGCGACATGCGCCTGTATTTCACCGAGGCTGTGGGATGATCAAGAACCTGGATCTGTTCAAACGATATCTGAAGGCCAGCGGGGCAGTTGAGATAGCACGCCGGCTGTTCGTGATGAACGCGTTTGACGGGACCCTCACCATCATGGGCGTGGTCATAGGCGCTCACCTCTCCGGGGTGATGGACCCCAAGGTGGTTATCACGGCAGGCGTTGGTGGCAGCGTGGCCATGGGGATCTCAGGGATGACCGGCGCTTACATGGCTGAGAGGGCAGAGCGGATGAGGGACTTAAAGAAGCTGCAGTTGGCCATGCTGATAGATCTGCAGAGCACTCAGGTGGCCGAGGCCTCCCGTCTGGCCAGCCTTGTGGTAGCCGTGGTGGATGGCATCAGCCCGGCCGCTTGCGCTGCGGTTCTGATATCTCCATTCCTGCTGGTCCCGCCACTGTCGCTGGATACAGCCTTCTACATATCACTGGCAGCCGGCCTGGCGATCCTGTTTCTCCTGGGCATATTCCTGGCCAGGATCAGCGAGGAGCAGGCAGTGCGTTCCGGCCTGAGGATGCTCGTCGTCGGCCTGGTCACCATACTCGTCGTGAGCCTGATGGTCTCCCCTGCTCAGATCTGAAAGATCGGTCACATGTGATTTCTGGGGCAGGCGACCTTGATGCCTTTTTGCATCTAATGCTCCCATTTTTCTCTCCTCTTTCTTTCCTTTTATCTTCGCCAAAGCCACGTGCCCATATCTTGCCCAGCCCGCCTTTTTTCGCCGGGAAACTCTTATAGATCTGCCCCTCCTATCTGAAAACCATGACCGAAAAGACTCACCAGGATATCGACGAAGGGCACCTGCTGGGGATTTTGGCCGATCTGGTATCGTTCAGGACCCAGGCACCGCCTGGGCACAACTACCATCAGGCCATCGACTACCTGGCTGAGACATTCCGGAAGATGGGCTTTCGGACCGAGAAGCTCCTGATGCCCGAAGACGTCTTCTTGGCCCGCTGCGACGACCCCCGTCTTCAGGGGGAGCGGGTCAACCTGATAGCCACCCTGGACGTGGGTGCAAAGGAGACGCTGGTAATCTACACGCATATAGACGTCGTGCCTCCAGGGGAGGGATGGAGCTCAGATCCGTTCGTCCTGGACGTGAGGGACGGACGGGCTTTTGGCCGGGGTGTGGCTGATTCCAAGGGGCCGGTAGCTGCCATGATCGTTGCACTTCAGAGGCTGCTTGAGAGCAGCCGGCCCAAGTACAACTTGCAGGTCCTGCTGACCACCGATGAGGAGGTGGGTGGCTACTCCGGTCTTTGCTACCTGACCGATTCCGGGCTGGTGCGTGGAGATAAGATGCTCTGTATGGATGGCTTCTCAGACGATGTTGTTATCGGGTCTAACGGCACCATCACCTGGGAGGTGGTTGTGCAGGGACGGGCTGCCCACAGCGGATACAGCTTCCTGGGCGAGAATGCCATAGAGAAGGCGATCCCTGTGCTCGAAGGGATGATGGAGTATCGGAAAATTGTGGAATCCAAAACCTCCACCGTTCCAGCCAGCTCTTCGGTGCGCACGCTGGGCCTGGAAGGTCTGGTTCCCAGGTTCAATGTGACGATGATCGATGCCGGCATCAAGGAGAACATAATCCCCGACCGCTGCGTCATCCGGGGAGACCGCAGGGTCATACCAGAGGAGAGCATGGAGGAGGCCATGGAGGGACTGGAGTCCACCATAAAGTCTCTCAAGGACCATCTGGGCATCCAGCTGGATCTGAGGATATTGCCTGGATATCCTCCCATGCGCATGAACCAGGACCACCCGTGGATTGAGGAGGTGGCACTGGCAGTAGGCAGGGTCAAGGGATCGCCGCCCAGCATCGCCGGCTCTCAGGGCACCCTGGACCAGGCCTATGCCACCGAGAAGACGAGGATCCCAGCAGCAGTCTACGGAGTTGGCCGGCAGACCGAGAGCAACCACCACGGCCTGGACGAGAACGTGCGGGTAGCCGATCTGGTGTCTTACGTGCGCTTCATCGAGGTGCTGCTCTCTTCGGAGGCCTGAATTGCGGGTGGGCAGAGCAGGAGCGATCGTCCTTGAGGGTGATATCCGTTGTTGGTTGCCACAAGAGCGGAAAGACCACGGTACTGGAAGCCCTGGTATCCGCTCTGCTCGCCCACGGCAGGGTGGGGACGGTGAAGCATATGCCAGGCCATCCCGTCACCCAGGGAGACACCTGGCGTCATCTTCGGGCGGGGGCTGAAGTGGTCGTGGGGCTGGGCGACGGCAGGATAACCATCGAACGGGAATGGACCCTCCTATCGGCCTTGCGGGACCTGGAGAGCAGAGGTATTGACTTCGCCCTGGTGGAGGGCTTCAAGAGCAGCGCGCTTCCGAAGATCGCAGTAGGCGGCATCGAGGCGCCGAATACTCTGTGCCAGATAGAGCTCTCCGATCTTGACACTGAGCGGGTATCGGACCTTGTCAGGCTGGTTCTGGACCAGCCCGAAATCGACCTTTGCTGTTCGGTGATATAGGGTGCCTGTCTGTGCAGGCAACCAGACGGGCAAGGCCGCGAATGGAATGGGCGATAAAGCTGCCGACAGGTGATCTTGGCCTCCAGTCCTGGGGCCGGCAACATAATGCAGTAAAGTCCGAATTCCATCACCGATCTGCATTAATGTGCTGGTAGCCTTTCAATTGGTGGTAGGATTTTCCAGTTTGTTGGCTTACGTGCAGTTTGTTGTCCAGAAAAACATCAGCCAGATCCCCGATCTCGACATCTTTTTATGGTGGCAGGTCACTTCCCTGGGCGAGGAGTCTGTGAGTGAGGGTGCGTTTCTGGCTGACATTTGTCCTGATATCATCCATGATAGGGTCCAGCCTGGCCTCCACCTATATCTTCGAGAAGTCCAACGTCAAGGGTGTGGGCTACCGGGACTCCTCTCTCATGGGCCAGACCGTCGCCGGTTTCGAGGGCCAGAAATTCTCCGAGTCGATCATGGGCTCCGGCAGGTTCGACGATCGGACCGAGTTCGAGGTGGATAGCCTCAACAACACAATAAACTATACCAAGAACGCGGAGTTCGAGTACTTCCCCATCAGCTACCAGACAGGCGTCTATGACCGGAAATGGTCTGACATGGTCTGTGCGATAAACTACGACGCAGGAGCGGTCTTCACCGAGGCCTATACGCATGCTGAGAGCCTGATGCGCAGCAGCGAGATCCGTACCTGGGGCAATTTCACCAATGCCTCGCTCCAGGCCAACATCGACAGCAAGATAACCGGCGTTGCCCGCATCGGCTGGATCTCCAGGCAGAGGACCGAGCGCAGGTTCGTGGAGATTGGGCGCTCGGTGGAGGAGCTGACCGGCACGTTCGCAGTGCGCAAGATGATCCAGCTCGGTAATGGATCTGCTTCCGGTACACGCGTGGACTGGATGCCCTGCCTCTGAAGATCACCTGACACGCGTGATTCTCTTTTTGAAGAAATCCAGGCGTGCGGCTGAGCTGCCGCCTCATGGGCGAGGAAGAGATTTTTTTCGTTTCCGATCGGCCATCCATGCAATGGCCGTCCATATCAGGGAACAGATCGATCCCTTTTGAGGAAGCCTTAATACCAGGTGGAGCATCATGCAGGTTCTGAGGTTGATATCACATGGCAGACTGCGATCTGTGCACATTGGCTAAGCCCACCCTGATCCCCATAAAGGCCCCTGTCCACACCCTGGCCAACCCCGAAGGCGCCTATAAGGGCGTCTGCGAGAGCTGTCTTGACTCACTGAACGCCGCCTGGGTGGAGCGCTTTGGGCCAAAAGAGGAGACGAAGTAAGCCCCCAAATCGCCCTGGCCATCGGACTGCACCGATCAGCCGCTGCCCTAGTGAGGGCTTTTCTTGCCTGGCGTGAATCTTCAGCGTGAGGAGAAGGTTGCACTTATCCTCCTGCTGATGGTCGCATCATCTCTTGCCGTAGCCTGCTGGGCCTTTGATCCCCACGAAGGGCAGGCTGCGGACGCGTCCCGTTCCCTGACCGTGGAAGGCCAGATAACCCAGTTCGAGGAGACGCGCAGCGGCGGCCATCTGCTGATCAGGCTCGACTCGACGCCGGAGCAGATCTTCGTCCCTGCAGATCGGGGGGCAGATGAGCTCTCCGGGATATTGGAGGTTGGCGACAGGGTCTCGGTTACCGGCGAATTAGGCCAGTATCGTGGCCAGCCTGAGATACGGGTGGGCAGGTCATCGGCGGTTCAAAAGCTACGATGAGATGAGGGCTTCATGTGGCAGTTCGCGCCAATGAAGTCCGGCACAAATCTTCCCAAATATCGAGGAGCCGTCCGTTTCCGCTCAAATGGCCAAGGGTTGCTGTTATCATGGAAGAGGATCCGACGCATTTTTCCGCGGGAGGCAGTCTTTGCAGGTCTTGATATTCGGTGGGTCGGGACGGATCGGATCGGCCGCGGCCTGGGATATGGTCGGCGATCGTGAGGTAGAGCTGATAGGCATAGTGGGCCGGAACCAGGCATCCCTGGCCAGCACCAGTAGGTGGCTGGGCTCGGACAGGGTTTTGTGCCTCTTGCCAGAGGAGGCGGATCTGGCGCTCTCATCTTTCGACGTCGCAGTGATCGCACTTCCTGACCGGCGCAGCAGCTATCGGGCAGTTGAAGCCTGCATATCCGCCGGCGTGGATTCGGTGGACGTCCTCGAGGAGTACCACCGCCGTCCAGACCTGCATGAGAAGGAAGGCCTGCAGTCTCCAGCCGGCCTTGATCTGAACGAATACGGCGAGGATCTGCACCGGCGGGCACTGCAGGCCGGGGTGTGCCTGTTGGATGGCATGGGCTTTGCTCCGGGGCTGAGCAACGCTGCCATTGGCCAGGCCATCCGCCAGATGGACCGGGCTGATGAAGCTGTGGCAAGGGTCGGCGGAATTCCTGACAGGGCTTCGGCCGCACGCCATCCTCTGGGCTACATGGTAACCTGGTCTTTCGGCCATGTGCTGCGGGAGTACTCGGTCCCGGTGACGGTAATTCGCGGGGGCGTATTGGAGGAGGTCAAAGCCACATCCGGACGGGAGGTCTTCCGGTTTGATCGGTGTGGACACGACGAGGACCTCGAATGCGCGATAACTCCAGGAATGCCATCTTTCCTTCACACCCGTCCCGGACTTCGGGATTTCTGTGAGAAGACGATCCGCTGGCCAGGCCACTGGGCGGCGGTGGACATGTTGCGATCGTGCGGGCTTTTGGAGGCAAAGCCCGTCCTTATTGGGGGGCAGCCGGTGGTTCCCAGGGAGGCGCTGGCCGCCATCATGGAGCCGCGTCTGCGGCCGCTGCCAGATGATCGGGATGTTTGCGTGATGTGGAATACCGTATGCGGGATGATCGATGGTCGACCTGTCCGCGCAGATCAGTACATGTGGGCAGAGGGCGGCGACGGCCTGTCTGCCATGGCCAGGGTGACCGGCTCCTCGGCCGCCATCGGCGCGCGCCTCCTGGCCAGGGGAGCAATCCAGGAGAGGGGCATCGCGGCCCCGGAAGACGCCCTTGCCGGCCGTGCCTATCAGGAATACATGGAAGAGCTCAGGCAGAGGTCGATCGTGGTGGAGGAGGCGTGGTGCGGACGATGAACGCCATCGTTACCTTGCTTACGGATTTCGGATCCCTCTATCCGTCTCAGATGAAAGGTGTGATCCTTCAGCAATGTCCGGGCGCGTCCCTTGTGGACATAGCCCATGACATCCCTGCCCACGACATACGCGCTGGGGCTTTTGCCCTTTTCGCTTCTGCGCGCTACTTTCCGGCTGGCACGATTCACCTGGCGGTTGTGGACCCAGGAGTAGGAACGAATCGGGCGGCTCTCGTGGTTGAAAGCGGCAGCCACATATTCCTGGGCCCTGACAACGGGCTCTTAATGCCGGCAGCAAGGAGCCTGGGCCTGCCCAGCTCCTGGCAGATTCACGTCCCGGAGGAGGCATCGCCCACATTTCACGGCCGCGACGTCTTTGCAGCCGCCGCCGGCAAGCTGCTTGCAGGTGCTCGGCCAGCTGACCTCGGATCGCCCATCAAGCCCAGGGATCTGGACTGGGGAGAGGCCGTCCGCATCGGTCGGGGCTGGGAGACGGAGGTCATATATGTCGATCGCTTCGGCAACATGGTTCTGAACATGGCCGACCTGCCGCCTTCGCCTCTCAGGCTCAAAGGGCGCCGCTTGCGTCAGGTACGCACGTATTCGGAGGGCGGGCCGATCGAACCGCTTATAATCCTTGGGAGCCATGGCTATTGGGAGATCGCGGTCAACTGTGGCCGGGCCGACCGCATATTCGGACTGGCCGCAGGCGACCGGATCCTGCTGGAGGAAGGATATTGTTCGGAATAGAGTTCGTGCCCAATGAGCCGGCCCCTAAAGTGGGATACCTGGGAAAGCTGGCTGAGGATGTAGGTTTCGACTCGATTTGGATCACAGATCACTACAATAACCGGGACGTTTACAGTACGCTGGCAATTCTGGCCCTGCTGACCACCAAGGCCAGCCTGGGGACAGGAGTTACGAATCCCTTCACCAGAAATCCGGCCATTACCGCCTCCAGCATAGCCTCCATCAACGAGCTATCCGGGGGTCGAGCTATCCTGGGCCTGGGCCCCGGCGACAAGGCCACATTCGACGCCATGGGAATCGAGATGGACAAGCCGCTTACCAGGGTGAAGGATGCTGTCTTTGCCATCCGGGCCCTGCTCCAGAGGGAGCGGCTTGAGGCTGCTGGATTTCACGGTGCTCAGCTGGCCTTCTCCCCTGGAACGATTCCGATCTATATGGGAGCCCAGGGGCCAAAGATGCTTGAGCTTGCTGGAGCAGTGGCTGATGGCGTTCTCATAAACGCATCGCACCCCGAGGACTTCCGTTATGCACTGCCCCTGATCCAGGCCGGTGCAAGGAACGCGGGCCGCCAGGCCAAAGACGTCTCGGTCTGCGCTTACACGAGCTTTAGCGCCGATAAAGACTCTGCCAGGGCGGTCAAAGAGGCCAAGAAGGTGGTCGCCTTCATAGTGGCTGGATCTCCAGCCACGGTCCTGGAGAGACACGGGATAAAGATGGAGGAAGCGGATCAGATAGGCAAGGCCATATCCAAAGGCGACTTCGGCACGGCCATGGGCGCTGTTACCCTGCCAATGATCGAGGCGTTTTCAGTTGCAGGCGTGCCGGAGAGCTGCCGCTCCCGCATCGATGAGCTGCTGCAAACAGGAGTCAACCAGGTGATAGTAGGCTCCCCCATAGGTCCGGAGAAGGAGCAGGCAATCAAGCTGATCGGAAAGAAGATCTTAAAGCAGTAGACTGAAGAGCAGCATATGCAGGTGACCAGGGGCCTTTATATCGGCCGCTTTCAGCCCTATCACGGTGGGCACCAGGCTGTCCTGGAGCAGATCTCCAGGGAAGCAGATGAGATAATTGTGGGGATAGGCTCGGCCCATGCCAGCCACACCCCCACCGATCCCTTCACAGCCGGCGAGCGCATTGCCATGATCTATGGTGCCCTTCGAAAGCTGCGTCGCTGGTTCTACGTCATACCCCTGCCTGACCTGAATCGAAACGCGGTTTGGGTCTCGCACGTCAAGTCAATGACCCCTCCCTTTGAGACAGTCTACTCAAACAATCACCTCGTCGTGGAGCTGTTCACCGAGGCAGGAATGCATGTCAAGCGCCCGCCTCTTTACCAGAGGGATACCTACTCGGGCACAGCAATACGAAAGCTCATGCTGGAGGGCGCGGAGTGGAAGCACCTGGTGCCAGAACCGGTGGCCGAGGTGATCGATGAGGTCGGAGGGGTAAATCGCCTGAGAAATATCTGCCAGAGCGATTGAGAGCGACTTTTTTTTTAGGACGAACTCAGGGTTAATCCCCGCTTTTTCAAAGGCGGGATACAGCCCGTGCCTATCGATAGGTATATACTTATGGCGAGCCGCATCCCGCTTTCTGGATCGTCGAAATGCTATGCTGGAGGGCGCGGGGCAAGAGCACCCGGTACCAGAACCGCTGCCAGGTCTTCAAGCCCCCATTGCAGGATGTCGATTTACCCGGGTTCGAGCCACCTCATCCGTGATTGAGGCATTCAGGCCTTGATCCCGAACTCGGGCAGCCTCCCCCTTGCCTCTTCCCTTGCCTGCTGGTGTGCGGCGAGGAAGCGGGCGATCCTCTCTGCCACCTCCTTCTTGCAGGTCCCGCACATCTGGCGGCCGCTCTTGCATGCTGTGTAGATCTCCTCAAGCTCGGAGTCGTCCTCTGAGAGGTGGAATACCAGGAACTCGTAGACTGCGCACCTCTCGGGCTCGCCTCCTAGCTTCCGCTGCTCGGAGAGGGACTGCCTGCCGCCGGTGATTGCCTTCATGACCTTTCCTGCGGCCTCCTTTGGCGGCTCGGTCAGGGCTATGTAGGAGTCGGGCTTGGACGAGGACATCTTCCCTCCGGTAAGCCCAGTCATAAACCGGTGATAGATGGAGGCCGGGGGCAAGAATCCAAGTTCGCCGTTCTTGACCTCGATCTCCCTGATCAACTCATCGATCCGCTCAAGGTCGTTGCCAGGGATATCCAAATGCTCCTCGTAGCGTTTCACCTGGTAGCCTGCCTCCTTTAGCCCCTCCTCTGCACCTCCCATCAGCTGGGGGCTGGCAGCTTTGCCACGAACGCTAACATAGCCCTCACGCTGCTCAACTAAGAACCGGCGCATGCGATAGGCCAGGTCCCTGGTCAGGCGGATATGGGCGTCCTGGTCCGAGCCCACCGGGATGACCACCGGCTTTGGCCCGCCGAACATCGAGAGCTGGGGGTGGAGGATGTCGGCGCTCTGCACCATGACGCTCTCCATATGGCCTATGGATGTCTCCCCAGAAAATCCGTATATAGCGCTGACCTCGGAGAAACGGGCTTCAGCGGCAAGCTCGAAGGCCAGGTTGCGCATGGGGTAATTTTCTGACTGGAAGTAGATGTGGCCGCTGGGCTGAAATCCCAGGGCGATCAGGCTGAGCAGGTAATCCTCGATGCCGATCTTGCGGCAGAGCTCCCAGGCGATTCCGCGCACAGCATGTGCCTCCATATTGGCGACGGCAGCAAACGCGTCGGCACCGTGCTGCTGGTGCCATATGATCTCGTTCATGACCATCATGTGGCCGAAATGGGCGTGGCCGCTGGGCATAAATCCGCTCAAGACAGCAAAGGGTCGTCCCTCTTTCATTGCTCTTTGAACAGAGCCGTAGTTCCTGTGGCCAAATATGATGTGGCGGCGCATGTAGGGATGGGGGTCGTCTATCTGGGGAAGCATCTCCGCAAAGCTGGAGATTCCGAACTCTTCGAACAGCTTGCTATAATCGTCTATCTGAACAGCGCCCCAGGGGTCCAGCTTCACTTCCATGGGCAGGGATTTGGCAGCGGATATATGTAGCTTATCCAGAACAGCGAGCTGCAGCTCCATGGTGCAGGGAGCCGAAAACCTGCTGGATCATGCCGGCAGAATCGAGAAAAATAAGCCTAAAAGGCCATCGGGGCCGTCCGCCTTGAGGCTCTCAGCCTGAGGAGACCACCTGCAGGATGCGGATCGATCCTGGACCAATGCGGTCGTCTTCGGGAACTGGCTGGCCGTCTCTTAGGACCATCACCGTCTCCGAATTGACCTGTAGCGCATCAAGCAGGTCGTAATATGTGGCACCGTCAGGCAGGCAGACGGACTTCCTGGTCTCTTCCTTCCCTTTTACCAGGGTCGCTTCCACTACGGCCAAGGTCTCTATCTCTCAGTCCTCCTCGCCCGTGCCCTTTATCTCTTCGACGTGGTCCCTAATCAGCTTCTCTTCCAAAGCCTCGCTCTTCTTGTCACCCTTGCGCTCGACGTCTCGTTTCTTGAACTTGGGCACCAGCATCACCATCATGATATCTATAGGGAATGTTGATCAATTTTTCGTCTCGGCCTCTTTCGGGCGGCCCAGACAGGCCCATTGGTCGTAGATGACGATGCTGCCCGTGTTGTCGATTATCCTGGCATTCCATCCCTTCTGATCCAGGAGCTTGCAGATACGCTTCGCCTCAGGCCTGGTATAGACTGTGAAGAGCAGGGTATCTGGGCAGAGAGCAGCCGCTTCAAGGATTATCCGCCTCCACAGATCCCAGTTCGCGTCGGTTATCATGCCCACCATGAAGCCGGTGATCAGGGAAAATGAGCCTGGCTGGAAGAAGCAAGACAGCAGGCGTGCGTCCAGGACCATGGTTTTGCATGGATCGAGGTATCCAGCCTTCAGGCCCTGGCACACATCGCACCTCTCGACGTCGAGGCACCATGGCGATACCCCCAGCCCCCGGAGAGATCGCGTGGCCATTCCGCTCCCGCAGCCGATCTCAAGCGTTGAGACCGACGGATCTGGGACCAGAGGCCTCAGGAACTCGGCCAGGCTGGCCATCCGGTCAGCCAGGTGCAGCGTGCCGGTTGCAGTCCGGCAGCTCTGGCAGAGCAGCTCGTCCTTCAATGCCTGCGAGAAATACTCGGTCACCGCCGGCAGGATAAGTTCTTCTTGCAGCTTTATCCTATGCGCCTCCAGCTTTGCTGCAAACTCACGCACCGGCTTTTCCCTTGAGTAGCGGTCGATCAGAAGCAGCCAGGCCGCGGGTTCTTTCAGGTGCAGGGCAACGCCAGTTCCCTCGATGAGCAGGGCCTGGTCGAACTCAATTCCGCTGGACAGGACGTCTCTTGTCACCGGAAGGCTCAGGAGGTCCTCAAGCGACTCTTCGGCGAGGAAGATCCCTTCGTCCTCGCCAATTCCCAGCAGGTCGTGAAGAAGCACAGTGGCACCTCTCAGAGCGACGATATCAAATTTGCGTCATGGATGAAAGAGAATAGCCAGTCGTCGGATTTTCTGCCGGCAAAAGGCCGCCTGGCCACTCTTCTGTCCAACAGCATAAATATCTCCACTTATGAAATGGGATGGACAATGGCGATGGAGCTGCGGGACATTCCCGGGATCGGCCCCCGACTTAAGGAGAGGCTGGTTCAGCACTTTGGAAGTGAAGAGGCTGCTTTGCAAGTGGTCCTGGGTGGCGATGTAGCCGCGCTGTCTGGCGCGGTGAGCGAGCGGCAGGCAGTCTCGCTGGCACGGTTTGCATCAGCCGTTCGCCACAGGGTACGTCCTGAGGATTTCCTGGCAACGGAGGAGGCAGGCCGCGTATGCGACCAGATATTGCGCATAATCGCCGGTTTTGCTCATACGGATTATGCGCGGCTGCGCCTCTCAGCCCTCTTTCCATCCTCCTCTATGGAGTTGATACAAGAGAACAGACGACTCGCAGGTGAGGCGGTCTCACTGGCACAGCGGCTGCAGGGAACGGGAATTGAGGATCTGCTTCGCAAGATAGGTCCTCTCCGGGAACGACCCAGCCCTCGGGTTCGGGATAGGGCCCTTGTTGTGGACAGTGCCAAGGTGCTCGAGGGCTTTCGTGCCCGTGGGCTGGACCGGCTAATCGACCTGCACCTCGTCGAAAATCCCATGGAGCTGCGGGATGTCGTTGGCGGGTACAGGCAGGTGGGCTTCCTCGGCGACCTGGAATTCGAGAGCCGCAACCTGGAGAATGTGGAGTCCACAGAGGTCTGGTATCTGGTGCCGGAAGCCATACTGGCATACTTCCAGGAGAACCTCGGCATCATCAGGGCGGCGCTTTCTGCAGCCGAGATCCTTGAGCAGGCCGGCATCGAGGAGTTTCCCGGGCTGCAGGGGACTTCTGCACTAATGGCTGACCTGGAGATGGGTGAAGATCAGGAAGCTTGCCGGCTGCACGATTTATCCCAACAGCTGGCTCCTGCTGTCGAGGAGGCCTTCTCCTGGGCCAACGGAGAGATCAGGAGGCAGATCGAGGCAAGCTCAGTCACTCTTGGTGGAAAGGAGCTTCTATTGGCACTGGGCAGGGGGGTGTCTGAGGTCCTCGGGGTGCAGATGCGGGGGATATACCAAAGAGTTCTGCGCGACGCAGCTGCCAGGGCCTTGGATCGACTCGATCTGCGGGGCGGGGAAGCGGTCAAGCTCGAGGAGGTATTCGCCGTAGAGGCTGGCTTTCCGTTGCAGATGGACCGGGGAGCGCTGCGGCGGTTCGAGCAGGAGGTTCTCTCGGCGAGGGAAGCCCGCATCCTCCGTGCCAGGCGACGGTTGGCCAGCGAGCTTTTCGGTCGGAAGGAGGCGGTCAAAAGCCTCATCCGTTACCTGATGGAGTTCGATTTCCGCTATTCTCTGGGCTGCTTCTGTCTCTCCTCAGGGCTTGTTGAGGCCGAGCTGACAAGCCATCCCTGCATCGGTTTTCTGGAAGGGCGCAACCTATTCTTGCGGGATGCAGAGCCGGTCAGCTACGCCCTTGGAGATACCTCTCTTACTGAGTTTTCCGAGCGCGTATCCATCCTAAGCGGGGTAAACTCCGGGGGCAAGACCTCGCTTCTGGACCTGATGGCCCAGGTGGCGATACTGGCCCATATGGGGCTTCCGGTTCCTGCCAGGCAGTCACGTGTGGGCCTCTTTTGCCGCCTCTTTTACTTCTCCAAGGGGCGAGGGACGCTGAGTGCTGGCGCATTTGAGACGGCGCTTCGGAAGTTCTCGGCGGTGGAGGACGACCAAAGCAAGCTGGTCCTTGCCGACGAGCTGGAGGCCATAACCGAGCCCGGAGCCTCAGCTCGAATCATAGCCGCCATGCTGGACGAGCTCAATTATCATGGTTCGGCAGGCGTATTCGTCAGCCACCTGGCCGGTGAGGTGCGGCGCTTTATCAAGACCCCGGTCAGGGTGGACGGGATCGAGGCGGAGGGTCTGGACAGCCAGAACAACCTGGTGGTCAGACGCAGCCCAAGGTACAACCATCTTGCCCGTTCGACTCCGGAGCTGATCTTGGCCAGGCTGGTGCGCACCACCAGAGGCCGGGAGAGGGATTTCTACAGGCGTCTGCTCGACAAGTTCTGATGGCTTTTTTTGTCTTTGTTGCCATCTTCATCCCGCATCGGTGAGGCACTCAAGTGGGGTGGTGGTAACAGTCTTGCTGTATAATCGTGATCTGGCCTTCTTGCCCGGGCAGGCTTGCGGCCAGATACGAACTATTTATACCCCTCATGCAATCCATCTGGCATGGAGATCTGGCAGGTAGTGGTTGTCTGCATTATGGCCCTCCCGGTCTTTTATGCCCTGAATTACCTGGTGGTAGTCAGGGCCGCAAGGGATAGGAGGTCACGGGACCTGCGAATCGAGAAGACCGTTGCCGCCCGGGTAAGCAGGGATTATGGCGGCGGCAGGACGCGCTTCGTGACCCGCAAGTATCGGCCCCGAAAGCCTGGCGGCTCATCCTGATCCAGATCAGAACCGTTTATGACACGATAAATCAGGGTTCTCAAGCCTCGTGCTGCCCGCAGGACAGAAATATAGCAGCATGCCAAAAGCCCTTTTTCGGGGGTTCGGCGCCTGCGGACCTCCAGGCAAATCTGCCTGTGCTTGGGTTGCCGGGATCTGGAGGCGGTCCGATCCGGCTTTGGACTTCCCGATCCCTCCTTGAAGCCCGTACCATCTGTCGCGAAGATGCAAAGGCCATTTTTGCTGCGGATGGAGGACCGCCCGGTTTGCCCCCGGAGAGATGCCGGAATTGGTCGCGGATTTCCAAGGATCAGAATGTAAGGTCTTTATTCTGAAGATCGCCACGGCTTGGCCTGGCAGGCCCATCGATTATATGCTTTTATAAGAAAAACTTATTTATCTTCAAATTAATTCTTGTGCGGATGATTGGTAGACCAGCCAAATAGAACTAGGCCATATCAGCGGGCCCACAATCTCACTCCCTCCCCCCGATGAACGGGCCTGCTGAATTAATTTAATAATTATTATTTTAAAACATTGCCAGCCCGTCCAGATCGTGCAAGTTCATGGCTTTCCACAGGGGATATATATGAATAGAATATAGTATGAAACCAAACATTTATTACTTAAGAAGTTGTTTATCATTGCATGCCTCGGCCTGAGCAAATAGCAATTCAAAGGCATATGACAAAGGAAGAGCTATTGAGAAGAATAAAGACGCTTGAAACAGATACAAAGGTGCTGCAAAGACTATATTTTATAAAACATAGATATGATGGAGCAAGTGTTG